>JACCDX010328570.1_pt1 | contig 62592 bp, 58 predicted proteins | sample 7449681 | NCBI WGS metagenome assembly JACCDX01 (sample SAMN15323450, study PRJNA562643) | freshwater metagenome | isolation source: river surface water | place: USA:Blue River Watershed | collected 2017-08-18
AGACTTGGGCTCAAGAATGGGGCATCAGGTTGGAATTTATTCAGCCTGGAAAGCCACAACAGAATGCCTATGTCGAGCGATTCAATCGAACGGTTCGTTATGAATGGCTGTCACAGTATTATTGGAAAGATTTAGAAGAGGTTCAAGACTTCGCAACCAACTGGATGTGGAGTTACAACCACGAGCGCCCAAACATGGCCTTGGGCGGGATCACACCAAAACAGCGGCTGGCCATGGCCGCTTGACGTCTCTACTTCTGACTCCCTTGCAAAAAGGGGGATTACCGGGTCAGGTGGCAAACATGAATAGTAATTACCCTTTCATTAATCACCCTATCAATTGAAACACCTGTAATTTGTCTAGGTCAAACGCCAGTCAGCAACAGATCACCGGCAAAAAACAGCACCTGGAAGCGCCCCAGAACGACCTGATGGTCGAATTAACCTTAAAACCCCGCTAATGCCGAAACATAGCCCAAAATTCAGCAAGATCTGAGACAAAAAAGGGGATTGAGACGTATATTTTGTGAATTAGCCGTGGGGCGCTCGGGAGGCATTAGCAAAAAGCTCCGCGTGGTGCAGGGTTCTAATATTCTAAAAACTCAACTCTGCCAGTTGGAAGGACTTGTTCTTGCTGGGCTGAGGTGATTGAAAGCAGCTTATAACTGGGATGCTTCAGGGCTCGATGACACCAACCAAATAGAACAACCTATGTTCGAACTGTAACGGACTGAAATACCCAAAATGCGTAGTTCAAATAACATCTTTAAATTCATGGGCCTTCAAGTAAGCTCTTTAACTCTGGTGAGATTTGACTTGTTGATTTGTATCCATCCCGAGACTTAGGTGATAGCTCAAGCTCTTTCATAACCTGCAGGCTTCTGTAAAGTGCCCTGTCGGCTATAGCCATGTGCGGATTAGGACCAATTGTTACCCCACCATTAAAGGTCATGACCAACCCTTCGGCCCTTAGCTTCAGGATGCTTTCCACATAGATTTCAATCTGTGAAGCAAGCATGCTTAGCAAATGAGCGTCAGCCATATCAATGCCTCCATTTTTCTGGCCCAAATAGTTTGATGCACAAGATATGAAAACAGTTCTATCCCATCTTTCAGGATGTTCCAACCAGTCTGACGTTGGGTCTGTCATCTGCAAAGGCAACTCTTTCGACTCTAGACGTGTGTCAGGGCGGCCGCTGATCATGTGAAGGTTCGCTGGCAATTTCATTACAAACACCTCCCCCCTAAAATATTTGCTATCGTGGGAAATTGCTCCCCCGCTTGCTTATAGTCAAATTGCAAATTTTTAAGTTTCATGATGCAAAGGCAGCTTTAGGTCAAAATTCAACGTCATGGTTATGTGTTTCCGCCTGGGAATAGCTAACCGATACATCCGTCACATCCGATTTCTCATATGACAGCGGCCTAACGGACCAGCGTTCAGCATTTGCCTTGGTGAATGAACGCTCGAACCTCATGCCACCAACGACTCTACCCTCATAGCGGGCAATCAAGTGCCCCAAAATCCGACGGTTGATCTCCCCCCTCCTCTCGGCGAATTCCTCAAGAACTTCCTTCAGGTCACCCGAACCAACCGCCCCAGAAAGAGCATGACTGACGGCTTCACGAACCATGGTGGGCACTGAGCCAAAGCATTGCCGCCACGCCAGAAGCAGCCGTAAAAGCATCTGCTTTTCCGGGTCATTTTCTTGTGCGGAGTAGAGAACAGCAGCCGGATCAGATACACCCACCCACATGAGAGGTTGTCGAACCATATCTGACCACTTTTCATAGCCTGCCAATTTGCGGCAACTGGTTGCGGGACGACTTGCCGCCAGCCATGCATTTACAACAGTCAACACCAGTGAGACGTAGTGGGTCCGTCTATTTCGAACCATTGAAAGTGGGTCAAGCTTGAAATCTCGTGCCGATGCAACTTCCGTTTGTGGATCAAGGGCAATCACAATTGTTCGTCGCGTCATATCCTTTACAGGTCCCACGTTATTGCCTGAACTCAAAAAAAGCGTTTTGGTGCTGACCCTAGCTGTTTTTGACAGACCAAGAATTCGACCGCGAATTGACTCCTCTGTGAGCGCGGAACACAAGGATGTGTAGGGAAGCAAATCTTTTGTAAGATTGTCAAATATCACTACAGCTGGTGAATCAAGCAACGCGGATAACAGAAATTTTTGACATTCCTCGTGGCTCTCGGGGAACGCGGATACAGCTGGGGAGCCTGGACCCGCAAAAGCGGCGATCAGATTGCATAGATACGATTTGCCACTCGCGATTTGCGGTGCTCTGACATGGAACATCGGTGATGTGGGCAGTGATGACCGCAAGACTGCAGTGAATATGCCAGCAAGTGCAGCATCACGATCGCCTGGAGACTGAAATCTGAACTCAATCAGCAGCTCGGTCAACTCATCCAGAGCATGTTGTGCTTGCTCGAGCGTCGGCGTGTTTGGAACAACGTAATCGCTGGCACAAAATGCCCCATACATTTGTGATTTCGGGTCATACCCTTCTATACTACTGAATGCAAAGTCCTCATAGAAATAAGGCTGTCTAGCGATGCCTGCCAACTGTGGAATGTTGGGATAATCCCCCAAATCAAGCAAAATGCCAATGTGCTTATCTGGTGGGTCAATCACGTTGACGTCACCATTTTTCTTATGCCTTTCCCAGATGGCTGCCCGCGATACAGCCAGCAAGAGCCGATCCTTACTCATTGGCTTAACTTGCACATCTCCTGTGCTTGCATCTTTGCGAACTGTGCACAACATATTGTGTGAGTGATAGATGCCCCCCTTTTTTGCCAAAGCCAACTCTGAATCGGTCACTACCCTGTCAATCTGTCCCGGCTGAACAACGACTGTGGGTTTGATCGACACGTCCTTAGCGGCAATGTTCAAATGCCTTAGCAAATCGCGAATACTCAAACCGGAACCATGACTATGAAAGCACTTGAAACCACCATGCGGCGACTTTTCTGACGGCTCATAGTAGTAGCTTCTGGTATCGGTGTGATCGGAATGCTGCTCCCACCATGGACACACAATTTCATGTCGACGCCCACCGTTTGGCCGCATGTATTGACCGTTTGTCTTGAGTGCACCAATCACTGGATTTAAGGCATCAAATTCTAGGGTTGAAGACCCCTCCAGTGTTTGAGTAGCTTGGCTCAGGAAAGCATTTTCAATTTCCGCTGGGGAATATTTATTACTTGGCGCCCATTGAACCAGTCGGCACCTAAAACCATCTGGTCCGTTTTCTTTTTTTCCGTTGATCCCGACTGGCAAACGCATCCAGCGCGCAACACCACCGGTCGCGCCAGGATCGCACAAACCTATTTCGATCAGTTTTTGCTTGAGTGTGTCGACATAGTCGAGGTCTTCGATTGGCTGATCGAATGCATAACCAGCCTGAAAACTGCCTGGACTGGTTTCAATCAGCCAAGTGGGTGCAAGTGCTTCAAGCACTTGCATGTCTACCTTTGTGCCTACATCATCCAAACAGATGACATAAATCGAACGAGCCTTTTCACGCCTTGCCCTCGGCTGTCCGTTTGAATCTGGCTCGCTTAGGCCTGGGCTGAAGTACCAATTTAAACTTGCGTCTGCGGTGGAACATGGCCACACCTTAGGCATCCATCCACCTAAGGCGGGGTTACCTGGCTTACTGCAGACTAGCGGTGTTGCTGAATCAAAGCTCTCTCCAAACAGGGCTGACATGAATTCATGATTCGAGACCTCAAGAGCCGCAGAATCGGTTCCTGAGGTTCTTTCGGTTTGGTTTACTTGTGGCTGTTGATCGGCTGGACCAGCCGTTGAACTGTTACAACTCAACATTTTTCACCCCCTGAACCCTCGAGGCATACAAACTGAGATGAACGCAAGGTGACCAGTTCAAAAGCAATTTGATCGAATCTTTCCGTATCAAAAATTGCTGGTGATCGCAGGCCTGCAGGTTTCCGCATGACGCCCAATGACATTAATGCTCGTCCATGCCGGCAGCAGAAATTTCGGAAAGTGATGGGACTATCTTTTAATCCCAGCTCAGGGTGGGCGGCTATAAATTCTGAGAACACCTCTCTAGCACTGTGCCAGTTACTGACTGTTCTCACCAGCTTAGGGCTGGATACATCCATTGAGCGTTGCATTTTTGACCTTTCATCATGGTTCGCGACGAAGCGTGTAACCATGACTATCGGTCGTTTTAACAAGCTATGGGGGGAAAATAATCACCGATTATTTTCCGTTTTTATGGGGTGAATTCAGTTCTTCCCACAATGGCTTATTGGATGCAAATGCCCTCTGAAAAGCATCGTTGAATTCAATGAAAGCTTGAGCTCTCGGCTCGATTGATTTTCTGAATGACCGAATTGTTTTTGGGTCTGCATTCTCGCCCACATGATCAAGAATTGCAGCGTCAACCTCCCATTTTTTTGCCCGCTTCATAAGATAAGCAATCATGACCTGCATGACCTTGTCTTCCATCATTACCAGGGCTGGATCATGCTTTTTACCTCGACCTTTACGCCCTAGCCCAGCAACATTTCGACCTTTTGGCTCCATTAGGCTTGCCATCAAGCTCTCTACGGATGATTGTGCACTTTGGGATCCAGGGTAGGAGAGGTACTCACGCAAAATTTCAGCATTGGCTTGGTCACTTTTAGTGCCTGAATTTAGTTTTTTGAAAATAGCCTCAAGCGCTTCACGCAATTTAGGTGTGTGGCACCACTTGTTGGCTATGAAATTGAGGGCTTGGCGCAGGTCCGCTGCTTTTTGCATTTCCTGTTCTTTGCTCATGGTCATCTCCAACTTGCGCGTACTGCATTAGAAATTGCACCTGTCTCCAGGTGCCCATACCGTCTATGCAAAATCAAGCTACTATGTCCTAAAGCTTGCGCCGCAACGGCCACTGTGGCACCTGATTCAATCAGCAATTTAGCCCTGTAGTGCCGCAAATCATGCATGCGCAAGTCAGGCCTATCAATCGCCTGCGTCAATTTATCCCAACTTTTCTTAAAGGTAACGATCGACCCAGGGGCACGAGTGCTCCCAAAAAGCAATGTCCCAGGCTCTCGGGTTGGCCACACTCTGCGCATCAACATGACTGTTTCCTGGCTGATAAAAAGCATTCGTGGCTTTCCGGTTTTGGTCTCAAGCACTTCGATGCAACAGCCATCAAGGTCGATATCTGACCAACGTCGCTCGCAGACCTCGCCACGACGCGCACCCGTTTCGATCAAGATTCTGATGAGCACCGCAAACCGACGATCTTTGACTGCAGCGGCTCCATCAAGAATGCGATTAATTTCAGTATCACTCAGGCTAACACGTCTGATCGGCTCGGGGTAACGGTGCTGAGACAGTGTGGGAGAAATAAACCCTATAGGGGTCAGCATTTGTCGCTTGGCCCAGCGGTAGATGCTGCCGATTTGGGACAAATTTCTGTTGACCGTGCTTGGGCTGTAGCCGTTTTCAAGCATGGCCACGCCAGCGCGGGCCAGCTCTTCGGGGGTGACGCTCCAGGCACTGCGTTTGCCCATGAAATCAAGCCATTTTCGCATTTGCATGTCGGCGCCGTTGTAATGGGTCGCCAAATAAGCTCGCGCAAGCTCACCAAAGGTCAGATTGTGGTTTTCTTGGGGAGTGGGTGACGCCTCGAGAGCAGCTCGAAGGTCAATGCGTTTGTGGCCACGTGAATGGGAAACGACGGGCAGGTCAATTTTTTGTGAAGAAGGCATCATTCGGTCTCCTGTGGATCACTGTGAGTGATAAACAAAACACCGCTTCGTCGCGATACCGTTTTCTTCAATCAAATCAACTGGTTAGGAAGATTTGGTAGGCGCGATTGGATTCGAACCAACGACCCCCACCATGTCAAGGTGGTGCTCTAACCAACTGAGCTACGCGCCTGGGTCACTAAGCCTAAGATTATAGCAGGAATTGCCCCGTTGGCCCTGCCCTGCTGCCCCGGTTTTGGGGTTACGGGCTTAGCGCTGCCCGTCCCCGACCGAGATTTGGTCCACCCGCAGGCCGCCCAGACGCTCGTGAACACGCGGCCCGGTGGACATGGCCAGGGCGAACATGATCTCGTTGGGGCGCGGCGAGTCGCTGACGCTGACCTCGGCGGTGTTGAAATGGCTGCGCACATAGCAGGCCTCGATGTGGTGCAGGGGGATGTGCAGTCGGCTGCCGGCAGAACCGACGAATTTGTTGGCGGGCACGATCGATTTGGCCTGGGTCAGCACCGCGCGCATGGCCCAGCCGCCGCCTTCGTGCCAGATGGCGCCGTGTTCCAGTTCGCCATTCACCCCCACCAGCGCGCCCTTGCCGTAAGCCTGGATGGCGCTCACGCCGCCCAGGGCCTCGACCAGCACCGGCACCATGTCGTTGGCCATGTCGCGGGCCAGTTTCACGAACACCTGCAGTTCCTCGGCGCTGGCGTAGCGGCCCACGAAGGGGTTTTTGACGACGTTGGCGATGACGCCGATCTTCAGGGGCTGATCGGCCACCGGGCCGCCCTCGTGAAAGGTTTTTTCAACGCTCAGGATCTGCTTGCGGATTTCAATCTTGGACATGGTGTCTCACTTTCTGAAATTCATTCTAGCGCCCTGTCGCCTCATCGCCTGCGGGCCGTGCGCACGCCCTTGATCTCGGCCACGCTGTGCAGCACCTTGCCCAGGCGGACGGTGTCGGGGGTCTGGACCGTGAAGGTCATCAGCGCCTGGCCCTTGATGACTTGGGACTGCACGCCGGTGACGGGCATTTTTTCGCGGGCGAAGATGTCCGAGATGTCGCGCAGCAGGGTCGCTTGGTCCAGCGCGATGACCTGCACATCGACCGGGTAGCGGCGCTCGTCGCCGGCAGGGGTGGGGCCCCACTCGACCTCGATGTCGCGCCCCGGCTCGCGCAACAGCAATTGGGTCAGGCTGGGGCAGCCCAGGCGATGGATGCTGACCCCCTTGCCCCGGGTGACAAAGCCCCGAATGGCGTCGGGGGGAGCGGGTTTGCAGCAGCGCGCCAGTTGGGTCAGCAGTGAATCGACGCCCACCACCAGCACGCCCGACTTGGTGTTGGCCGTGCTGGGGCGGGCGATGCGCAGGCGCGCCAGTTCATCGGGTTCGGCCTGGGGGGCGGCGGGGCGCAGCACGGCCTCGATGGCGCGCAGGGAAAACTCGTCTTTGCCCACCACCTCGAACAGGTCGTCGGCCGCTTTGAAGCCCAATTGCGAGGCCAGGTCTTCCAGTTTGACCGCCGTCTTGCCCTCGCGTTGCAGCAGTCGTTCGACCATCTCGCGGCCTCGGGCGATGGTCTCGCGCGTGACCTGGGCGTTGAACCAGGCCCGCACCTTGTTGCGCGCCCGCGGGCTGGCCAGGAAGCCCAACTCGGGGTTGAGCCAGTCGCGCGAGGGGCCACCCTCTTTGGCGGCCACGACCTCGACCGTCTGGCCGTTTTGCAGCGGCGTGGTCAAGGGCACCATGGCCCCATCCACCCGGGCACCCCGGCAACGGTGACCCAGGTCGGTGTGCACGCTGTAGGCGAAGTCGACCGCCGTGCTGCCGGCGGGCAGATCGACGATGGCGGCGTCGGGGGTCAGCACATAGATGCGGTCATCGAGTTCGGCGCGGCTCAGGTCGACGCTGGGGTGTGCTTCGTCGGGGGCCGACAGATCGTTTTGCCAAGCCAGCAGTTGGCGCAACACGGCGATCTTGGCGTCGTAGGCGCTGTTGGCGCTGACCCCGGCATAGCCCTTGGCGCCGGCCTCTTTGTAGGCCCAGTGCGCGGCCACGCCGTGTTCGGCGTGCTCGTGCATCTCGCGCGTTCGGATCTGCACCTCGATGGCCCGGCCCTGGGCGTCGCGCACCACGGTGTGCAGCGACTGGTAGCCGTTGGCCTTGGGGCGGGCGATGTAGTCGTCGAATTCCTCGACCACCGGGGTGAATTGCTCGTGCACCCAGCCCAGCACCGCATAGCACTGCGGCACCGTGTGCACCACCACCCGCAGGGCGCGGATGTCGAAGATGCGATCAAAACCCAGCGACTTGCCACGCATCTTTTTGACGATGCTGTAGATGTGTTTGGGCCGGCCTTGCACATCGGCTTCAATCCCCTGGGCGGCCATGGCCTGTTGCAGGCGCTCGCGCAGGGCCTGCATGTAGTGCTCGCGCTCGGTGCGTTTTTCATCGAGCCACTGGGCCACCTCGCGGTAGGTCTGGGGCTCCAGGAAGCGAAACGCCAGGTCTTCGAGTTCCCATTTGATTTGCCAAATGCCCAAGCGGTTGGCCAGTGGGGCAAAGACCTGCAAGGTCTCTTGGGCCATGGCGGCACCCGGGTCGGTGCGGGACTGGGCGTGGTGGCGCAGGGTCTGCAAACGCGAGGCCAGGCGCACCAGCACCACCCGCAGGTCGCGCGAAAACGCCAGCAGCATGCGCCTGATGTTCTCGGCGCGGCTGCGCGCCCCGGCGGCGCCAAAGGCCTGGTCGCTGGCGCGGGCCTGGCGCTGCAAATGGTTCAGTTGGGTGACCGACTGGGCCAGGCGGGCCCCATCGGGGCCAAAGGCGCGCGCCAGGGTGTCTTGCGGGCGTTGCAGGTGTTCGCTGGCGTAGACCAGGTAGGGGCAAGCCTGCAGGCCCTCGTCACCCCCCATGTCGCGCAAAATCGCCGCCATGCCCTCGGCGTGGGCCAGGGCGTTTTCGCCGGAATCGAGCGTCTGCGGGGCCAGCAGGGGCACGGCAAAGGCACGCGCCTGCGCCAGGCTCAAGCCCCCCTGGGCCGGCGACTGGGCGGCCAGGGCCACGACCTGGGCGGCGGGCTCGTCGATGGGGGCGTTGCTTTTCATTTCGGCGTCAGGTGGACGCAGGATAATCCTGTGCATCTGATCGTAAACGATCTGGGCAGCAACGGCACAAAGGAGCTTTCGCCATGGCACAAGGATTTCTCAAAGGTAAGACGGCCCTCGTCACGGGTTCGACCAGCGGCATCGGCTTGGGCATTGCCCAGGCGCTGGCCCGCCAGGGCGCGCGCATCGTGGTCAACGGCTTTGGCGACGTCGATGGGGCCCGCCAGGCCATCTCGGCCCTGGGGGTCGAGACCCTCTACCACGGGGCCGACATGAGCAAGGCCGATCAGATCGAGGACATGATGGCCCACATCGCCAAGACCTGGGGCCGGGTCGACATCTTGGTCAACAACGCGGGCATCCAGCACGTGGCCCCGATCGAGACGTTTCCGGTCGAGCGCTGGGACGCCGTGATCGCGATCAACCTCTCGAGCGCCTTTCACACCACCCGCCTGGCCCTGCCAGCGATGCAGGCGGCCAATTGGGGCCGCATCATCAACGTGGCCTCGGTGCATGGCCTGGTGGCTTCGGTGCAAAAGGCCGCCTATGTCGCCGCCAAGCACGGCATCGTCGGCCTGACCAAGGTCACCGCCCTGGAAAACGCCACCCGCGACATCACCTGCAATGCGATTTGCCCGGGCTGGGTGCTGACCCCTCTGGTGCAAAAGCAGGTCGATGCCAAGGCCCAGGCCCAAGGCATCAGCAACGAAGAAGCCACCAAGCAATTGCTGGGCGAGAAAGAGCCCTCGATGCAGTTCACCACCCCCGAGGAATTGGGCGAGTTGGCGGTGTTCTTCTGCTCGGACGCGGCCAAGAACGTGCGCGGCGTGGCCTGGAACATGGACGGTGGTTGGGCGGCGCAATGAGGCGCATTTCTCGTTGCCTGCCAGTCTGACAAGCCGTCACTGACGCATGCACACGCAGGGGCCTTGGGCCCCTTTTTTTTGGGCAAGGCGCTTAGCATGGGTACATGCCTCGGCCCACTCCCGACCCGTCACGCGAGCAAATCGCCCGCGCCTTTGGCTTGCGCCTGGGCAGCGCCATGCTGGCACGGGGTTGGCAGCCCTTGCCCAGCGTGCTCAAGCGGCATTTCAACCGCTGGCACGGGGGCAAGCCGATCAGCATCTACACCACCCGCAGTTGGTTGCGGGGCCAGTTTCTGCCGCGCCCCGATCGGCTGGTGACCTTGGCCCAATGCCTGGGCGTGGCCCCGCACCAATTGATGTATGGGCAGTTTTATCAAAACACGGTGGCGCGCGAGTCCGAACCTGCGCTGGTGCTGAGCGAGCGCGAGCACCGACTGGTGCAGTGCCTGCGGCGGCTCTCGCCCCAGGGTCAAGCCGAGGTCGAGCAAACCGCCTGGGCTCGCCTGATGTCAGAGCACCAGGGGGGGCTCAGCCGCGCATGAGCAGCGCCACCGCCCGGGCTTCGATCGCCTGACCCTGTCCGACGGGGCCGAGTTTTTCGGCGGTCTTGGCTTTGACGTTGATTTGGCTGGGCGCGATGCCCAGGGCCTGCGCCAGCCGACGCCCCATCTCGGGCATGTGGGCCGACAAACGCGGCTCTTGGGCCACCACCGTGGCATCGACGTTGCCGATTTGCCAGCCGTGCTCGCGCACGCGCTGTGCCGCCAGATCGAGCAAGACCAGCGAGTCGGCCCCGGCGTGTTGGGCATCGGTGTCGGGAAACATGCGACCGATGTCGCCCAAGCCCGCCGCCCCCAAGATGGCGTCCGTGATGGCGTGCGCCAGCGCGTCGGCGTCTGAGTGGCCGAGCAGGCCTTTCGGGTGGTCGATGCGCACCCCGCCCAGCACCAGGGGGCGGCCGGGCACCAGGGCGTGGATGTCCCAGCCCTCGCCGATGCGAAATGCCTGTGTCATGTGAGGGGTTCTCCGTGTGGGTCGCTTGATCTGGCGGCCAGCACCCATTCGGCCAGCCGCAAGTCCTCGGGGTAAGTGACTTTGAAGTTCAGCGCATTGCCGCGCACCAGTCTGGGCGCCAGGCCCAGGGCCTCGATGGCGCTGGCCTCGTCGGTGACTTGGGGGCCGGCCTGTCGCAGGGCACGCGACAGGTCGTCCCAGCGAAACATTTGCGGGGTTTGAGCCAGCCACTTGTCGCCGCGCGCCAAGGTGGCTTGCACGCGCTCGTCGGCGTTGGCTTGCTTCAGGGTGTCGGGCAGGGGCATGGCCAACAGGCCACCCACGGGGTCGCTGCGGCAGGCCTGGATCAGGGCCTGCACCCAATCGGGCTGCACCAGGCAGCGGGCGGCATCGTGCACCAGCACCCAGTCACGCTCATGCGCCCCCGCGTCGCGCAGGGCTTGCAGGCCAGCGCTGACGCTGGCGGCGCGGGTGGCGCCACCGACCGGGTGCACGCGCACACGGTTCAAGTTCGGTTCTGCCGCCAACAGCGTGGCCAGTTGGGTGTCGTCCGGGCTGACCACCACGTGGATGCCACTCACCCCCGCGATGCCTTGCAAGGCGTGCAAGGTGTGCACGATCAAGGCCCGTCCAGCCAGCGGCTGGTACTGCTTGGGCTGGGCCGTGCCGGCGCGCGAGCCCGTGCCGGCGGCGGGCACCAGCAGGTGAAGGCGATCGGTGCTCATGGCGGCATTGTAGGGGTCACGCCCCTTACAATCGGCTCCATCACCCCCCGTTTTTTGAAACGGGGGGTTTTGTGCTTTACATCCCCATGGCTGTTCCCTCTTTTTCTGTTCCCCTGCCCCCCCTGAGCGCTGGCCAGCGCTTCGCTTGGCCACGCCCCAGCGGTTCGGCTGACGCCTTGTTGTTGGCGCAACTGGCCCAACGCGAGTCGGCCGCCGGGCGCCGCATGGCGATCTTCACCGCCGACGCCCGAGACGCCCAGCGCCTGCTGGAAGAGTTGCCTTTTTTTGCCCCTGATCTGCGCTGCACCTTGTTTCCCGATTGGGAAACCCTGCCCTACGACACCTTTTCCCCCCACCAGGACCTGATCAGCGAGCGTCTGGCCACGCTGTGGCGCATCTCGCGCGGCGAGGCCGATCTGGTGCTGATCCCGGCCTCGACCGCCCTGTACCGCGTGGCCCCGCCCGCCTTTTTGGCCGGTTACACCTTTCACTTTCAGGTCAAGCAGCGGCTGGACGAGGCCGAGTTGCGCGCGCAATTGACCCTGGCGGGCTATCAGCACGTGACGCAGGTGGTCAGCCCCGGCGAATACGCGGTGCGTGGCGGCTTGATCGATCTGTTCCCGATGGGGGCGACCATGCCGTTTCGGGTCGATCTGTGGGACCAAGAGATCGATTCGATCCGCACCTTTGACCCCGACAGCCAGCGCAGCCTGTACCCGGTGCCCGAGGTGCGGCTGTTGCCTGGGCGCGAGTTTCCGCTGGACGAGGCGGCGCAACAAAAGTTTCGCCAACGCTGGCGCGAAATGTTGGAAGGCGACCCGACCCGAAGCCGCATCTACAAGGACATGGGCCAGGGCGTGGCCAGCGCGGGCATCGAGTACTACCTGCCGCTGTTTTTTGACGAGACGGCCACCGTCTTTGACTACTTGGGTTCTGACGCCACGCTGGTGCTGCATGGCGACCTGGAACCGGCCATGTCGGCCTTTTGGCAAGACGCCCAGGACCGCCACCGTCTGGCCCAGGGCGACCCCGAGCGACCGGTGTTGCCCCCACAGCACCTGTTTTTGTCGATCGAGCAGTTTTATGGCCTGGCCAAGCCGCACGCCCAGTTTTCTCTGCGCCCGAGCAGCGGTGAAGCGGGTCAGGACAAAGGGCCGGGCCCCTGGGCCCAACCCTGGCCCGATGTGCACGCCGATCGCGGCACCGAGGAACCGCTGCGGCGTTTGAAGGACCACCTCGCCCGCCACCGCGAGCGCGTGCTGGTGCTGGCCGAGAGCGATGGCCGGCGCGAAAGTTTGCACGACTTCCTCAGCGCCAGCGGCCTGAGCGTGCCGCTGGTGGACACACTGCAAGATTTTTTGGAGGGTGACCAGCCCCTGGCGCTGGCCACCAGCGCCTTGCAGGTCGGCTTTGTCATGCCCGAGGCCGGCCTGGCCTGGCTGACCGAAACCGAGCTGTTCGCCGCTTCGCCCGCCACGCGCCGCAAAAAGAAGCAAGAACAGGTCAGCGACGTCGAGGCCCTGATCAAGGACTTGGCCGAGCTGAACGTCGGCGACCCGGTCGTGCACAGCGCGCACGGCATTGGGCGCTACCGGGGTCTGGTCAACCTGGACATGGGCGACCTGGGCCCAGACGGACAACCGGCCCTGCAAGAGTTTTTGCACCTGGAGTACGCCGCCCAGGCGGTGCTGTATGTGCCCGTCAGCCAATTGCACCTGATCAGCCGCTACACCGGGGTGAGCGCCGACGAGGCCCCATTGCACCGCTTGGGTTCGGGCCAATGGGAAAAAGCCCGCCGCAAGGCCGCCGAGCAGGTGCGCGACGCCGCCGCCGAACTGCTCAACCTGTACGCCCGCCGCGCGGCCCGCCAAGGCCACGCCTTTCGCTTTCCCGAACAAGACTACGAGGCCTTTGCCAATGACTTTGGCTTTGAAGAAACCGCCGACCAGCGCGCCGCCATCCATGCCTGCATCCAGGACCTGATCAGCCCACGCCCCATGGATCGGCTGGTCTGTGGCGATGTGGGTTTTGGCAAAACCGAGGTCGCGCTGCGCGCCGCCTTTGTCGCCGTCAGCGGGGGCAAGCAAGTGGCCTTTTTGGCCCCCACCACCTTGCTCGCCGAACAGCATTACCAAACCCTGTGCGACCGCTTCGCCAAGTGGCCGGTGCGCATCGCCGAGATGAGCCGGTTTCGCAGCGCGAAGGAAATCGCCGCCGCCGTCAAGGGCATCGGCGACGGCACATTGGACATCGTGGTCGGCACCCACAAATTGCTCAGCCAGTCGGTGCAGTTCAAGAACCTGGGCCTGTTGATCATTGACGAGGAACACCGCTTTGGCGTGCGCCACAAAGAGGCCATGAAGGCCCTGCGGGCCGAGGTCGACGTGCTGACGCTGACCGCCACCCCGATCCCGCGCACGCTGGGCATGGCCTTGGAAGGTTTGCGCGACCTGAGCGTGATCGCCACCGCCCCGCAACGCCGCCTGGCGATCAAGACCTTTGTGCGCACCGAGGGCACGGGCGTGATCCGCGAGGCGGTGCTGCGCGAACTCAAGCGCGGGGGCCAGTGCTACTTTTTGCACAACGAGGTCGAGACGATCGAGAACCGCAAGGCCAGGCTGGAAGAAATCTTGCCCGAAGCGCGCATCGCCATCGCCCACGGCCAGATGCCCGAGCGCGAACTCGAGCGCGTCATGCGCGACTTCGTGGCGCAGCGCCACAATGTGTTGCTGTGCTCGACCATCATCGAGACCGGCATCGACGTGCCCACCGCCAACACCATCCTGATCAGCCGGGCCGACAAGTTTGGCCTGGCCCAGTTGCACCAGCTCAGGGGGCGGGTCGGGCGCAGCCACCACCAGGCCTATGCCTATCTGATGGTGCCCGACACCGAGGGCCTGACCAAGCAGGCGCAGCAGCGCCTGGAGGCGATTCAGCAAATGGAAGAACTGGGCTCGGGTTTTTACCTGGCCATGCACGACCTGGAGATTCGGGGCGCGGGCGAGGTGCTGGGCGAGAACCAGAGCGGCAACATGATGGAGGTGGGGTTCCAACTCTATAACGAGATGTTGTCCGAGGCCGTTCGCTCGCTCAAGAGCGGCAAAGAGCCCGATCTGATGGCCCCCATGCAGGCCGCCACCGAAATCAACCTGCACGCCCCTGCCCTGTTGCCGCACGACTACTGTGGCGACGTGCACCTGCGCCTGTCGTTTTACAAAAAACTGGCCATGGCCCAAACCGGCGCCCAGGTGGACCAGTTGCTGGAGGAAATCGTCGATCGCTTTGGCAAGCCCCCCACCGCCACCCAGACCTTGATCGACGTGCACCGCCTGCGTGTCTTGGCCAAGCCCTTTGGCGTGGCCAAGGTCGATGCCGCGCCGGGGGTGACGAACATCGGTTTTCGACCGAACGCGCCAGTGGACGCGATGCGCATCATTGAGATGGTGCAAAAGAACAAGCACATCAAACTGGCGGGCAACGACAAGTTGCGCATCGAGCGCGATTTGCCCGATGTCAAACAACGGGCCCAGTTGGTGCGCGATGTGCTGCGCCAACTCGGCCAACCCCTGGTGAAAGAAAACGCATGAACCCCACGCCCCTGCCTGGCCTGACCCTGCGCGGCTTGCAAGCCCCCAGACCCCTGTCCGACTTTGGCCTGATCGCCTTTGACATGGACTCGACCCTGATCAACATCGAGTGCATCGACGAGGTGGCCGACGCCGCCGGGCGCAAGGCCGAGGTCGCCGCCATCACCGAGGCCGCCATGCGCGGCGAAATCACCGACTTCAAAGACAGCCTGCGCCGCCGGGTCGCGCTGTTGCGCGGCGTGCCGGCGAGCGCCTTGGACGATGTGTACACCCAGCGTCTGCGCCTGAACCCCGGCGCGCGCGAACTGGTCACGGCCTGCCAGGCCGCTGGCCTCAAAGTGTTGCTGGTGAGTGGGGGTTTCACGTTTTTTGCCGACCGGGTGCAGCACATGCTGGGCATCGATTTCGCCCGCAGCAATGTGCTCGAGGTGGTCGACGGTCACCTGACTGGCCGACTGGTCGACCAGGACTGGGGCGACATCTGCGACGGCGAGGAAAAGAAACGCATGCTGTTGCAGACCTGCGCGCGCCTGGGCTTTGGCCCAGAACGGGCGATCGCCATGGGCGATGGGGCCAACGACCTGCCGATGATGCGCGCCTGCGCCGATGCCGGTGGCCTGTCGGTGGCCTACCACGCCAAACCCAAGGTGCGCGAGCAGGCCATGGTCTCGATCGAGTCGGGCGGGCTGGATCGGTTGCTCGAGGTGGCGCGGCCCCAGCGCTGACGACGCGGGGGGGCTGACGCCAAAACAACACCCCAGATCGCGTTCCTCCTTTTAGAATCGTCTTCACGTTTGTTTTGGAGGACCCCATGTCCAACGCCCTGTCCAGCCGTGGCTCGCTGTCGTTCAGTCACATGGGGTTTTATGTGCGGGATGTGGCCCGCATGACCGTCTTTTACACCGAGGTGATGGGCTTTTTCGTCACCGACCGTGGCCTGCTGGGGTCGACGCAATTGGTGTTTCTCAGCCGCGACCCGACCGAGCACCACCAGATCGTGTTGGCCAGTGGGCGGCCCGCTGACCTGGCTTTCAGCGTCATCAACCAGATTTCCCTGCGGGTGCCCGATCTGGCCACCCTGCGCGAGGTGCGTCGGCGCGCGCAGGCCGACCCCGATGTGACCGAACTGGTCAGCGCCACCCACGGCAATGCGATCTCGATTTACTTCCGAGACCCCGAGGGCAATCGACTCGAGGTGTTCTTGGATACCCCCTGGTACTGCGAGCAACCCTTGCGCGAGGCGATCGACCTGGATCAAAGCGACGAAGTGGTCATGGCGGCGGCCGAGCGACTGGCCCGCAGCCGGCCGCGCTTTCGCCCCCGCGCGCAGTGGGTGCGCGAGATGGAGGAACTCATGGGCCTGGCGCCATGACGCTGACGCGCCACGACGTCGCCATCGTTGGCTGTGGGCCCGCCGGGGCCACGCTGGCCAACTTGCTGGGGGCCCATGGCCCATCGGTGCTGGTGTTGGAACGCGATGCCGAGATCTATCCGCTGCCCAGGGCCGTGCACTTTGACGGCGAGGTGATGCGGGTCTTTGAGACGGCCGGGCTGCGTGCCCAGGTCGAGGCCATCTCGCGCCCCGGTCGGGTCGGCATGCACTTCAACAATGCCGCGGGGGAAACCCTGTTGATTCGGGCCGGCTCGCCAGCGCGTGGTCCGCACGGCTGCGCCAACAACCACTATTTTCATCAACCCGAATTGGAGGCGGTGTTGCGCGACGCCCTCTCGCGCCATCCCCGGGTCACGCTGCGCAGCCGTCACGAGGTGCTGCGCATCGACGAACAGAGCGATCACGCGGTGCTGGTGGTGCGCGACTTGGCGCACGACAGCACGCACGAGGTGCAAGCCCGCTATGTGGTGGGATGCGATGGCGCCCGCTCGTTGGTGCGCAAGACCATCGGCAGCGAGGTGATCGACTTGGGCCTGCACCAGCCTTGGCTGGTGTTTGATGTGTTGCTGCAGACGACGGTGCCCAACTTGCCCGAGCACACCGTGCAGCACTGCGATCCCGCTCGCCCCATGACCTACTGCAACGTCACTGGAAACCGTCGGCGTTGGGAAATCATGCTCATGCCCGGCGACGATCCACAAGACATGCTGCGCCCCGAGCGTCAGTGGGAATTGGTCCAGGGCTGGATCACGCCCGAGCAGGCGCAGATCGAGCGCGCCGCGATTTACACCTTTCATTCGGTCATCGCCCAGACCTGGCGGCGTGGTCGATTGCTGCTGGCGGGTGATGCGGCACACCAGACCCCGCCTTTTCTGGGCCAAGGCATGTGCGCCGCGATTCGCGACGCCGCCAACCTGGCTTGGAAACTGCACGCCGTGTTGCACGGCCACGCCGATGATGCCTTGCTCGACACCTATGGCGCCGAGCGTTTGCCGCATGTGCAGGCCTTCATTGAGTTGGCGGTCCAACTGGGGGGCATCATCCAGACCACCGACCCCGAGGCCGCACGGGAGCGCGACGCCCGCTTTCGTGCCGGCCCACCCGAGATTTTTCACTACCCCACCCCCACCTTGGGGCCGGGGCTTTGGTGGGGTGCCACCCCCCCAGCGGGCCAAGTGTTTGCGCAACCGCTGTTGGCCCATGGGCAAGGGCTGGACACGGCGCTGGGGCTGGGGTTTGGCGTCATCGCACGCGCGGCTTTGCTGGCGCAGATCGATGCCACGATGGGTGAACGCTGGCAAGCGGGGGGCTGCGCGCTGATCGACGACCGCCACCCTGAATTGGCGGCCTGGCTCGATGCCCAAGGGGTGCAGGCCGTGGTCTTGCGACCCGATCGCTATGTGCTGGGCGTGGCCCACGATGCGACCGAATTGCGCACCCTGATGGCACGGGTCCCGCTGAGCGACCGCCACGCGGTCGCACCGTTGACTCGCCCATGAATCGCCCGGAGGCCCCAACCCCGCTTCGGGTGCTGATGCTGGGCGCGACCGGCACCATCGGGCGGGCCACGGTGCGCGCGCTTTTGCGCCAGGGCCACACGGTGGTGGGCCTGGTGCGCCCCGCCACGGCCCAGCCGCCCGCCCCCCCGGCCTGGCCCGAGACACCCGGTCTGTCGTTGCGCCCTTGCCGCCTGAGTGACCCCGAATCGATCGCCCATGATGGCCTGCGCGGGGAACGCTTTGACGCCGTGCTGTCGTGCCTGGCTTCGCGCACCGGGGTGCCCGAAGACGCCTGGGCCATCGACCACCAGGCGCACCTGAACGTGTTGCGGCTCGCGCCGCAGGCCGGGGTTGGGCAGTTCGTGTTGTTGTCGGCGATCTGCGTGCAAAAACCTCAATTGGCCTTCCAGCAGGCCAAACTGGCGTTTGAGCAGGCGTTGATCGAGTCGGGACTGACTTACAGCATCGTGCGGGCGACGGCGTTCTTCAAATCGCTCAGTGGCCAGATCGATCGGGTGCGTCAGGGCAAGCCTTTTTTGGTGTTTGGCGATGGCCGCTTGACCGCCTGCAAGCCCATCTCTGACGATGACCTGGCCGATTATTTGGTGGGCTGCTTGTCTGACCCCAGCCGCCATGATCGGGTGCTGCCCATCGGGGGACCGGGACCGGCCCTGACGCCACTCGATCAGGCCCGTTTGCTTTCGCAGGCGTTGGGGCGCGAGGTGAGCATGCGCCGGGTGCCCATCGGCCTGATGGATGCGATCATCGGCGCACTCGACGGGCTGGGACGGGTCTGGCCCCGACTGCGCACCAAGGCCGAGTTGGCCCGCATCGGGCGCTATTACGCCACCGAATCGATGCTGGTGTTGAACCCGATCACGGGTCGCTACGACGCCGACGCCACCCCATCATGGGGCACGCAGACCTTGGTCGATCACTACGCCCGGGTGATTCGGTCGGATGAGGCCGTCGATCTGGGGGATCACGCGGTGTTTTGAGTGGACTCAAAACCCGACGTTGGCCCCGCCCTTGAGTTTCAAGATCTCGCGTGCCTCGTCGGGGGTGGCGATCTCGAGCGACAGCGCCTCGATGATCGCGCGCACGCGCTGGACCTGTTGGGCGTTGGTGCGCGCCAGCGTGCCGGGCGAATCCCACAAAGAGTCCTCCAATCCGACGCGCACATTGCCCCCCAGGATCACGGACATGTTGGCGGTGGGCATTTGGTGCCGACCGGCGCCCAGCACCGACCAGACGTAATCGTCGCCAAACAAACGATCGGCGGTTTGTTTCATCTGCATGACGTGCTCGGGGTGCGGCCCGATCCCGCCCAAGATCCCGAACACCGATTGGATGAACAGCGGTGGTTCGAGCAACTGGCGCTCCAAAAAGTGCGCCGCCGTGTACAGGTGCCCCAGGTCGTAGCACTCGATTTCAAAACGCGTTTGGTTGGCTCGGCACGACTCCAGGATGTATTGGATGTCCTTGAAGGTGTTTTTGAAGATGCGGTCGTCGGAGCCGGCCAGATAGGGCTCTTCCCAGGGGTGTTGCCAGTTTTTGTAGCGGCTGAGCATGGGATAGAGGCCAAAGTTCATCGACCCCATGTTGAGCGAAGCGACCTCGGGCTTGAGCTTGAGCGCGGGTTGCAGGCGCTCTTCCACCCCCATGCTGGGCGCGCCCCCGGTGGTGAAGTTGATCACCACGTCCGAGCGTGATTGGATGTCGGTGGCAAACTCACGAAAGTAGGCGGGGTCTTGGGTCGGTTGCCCGGTCTGGGGGTCACGGGCATGCAAATGCACGATGGCCGCCCCCGCGTCCGCCGCACCGACCGCTGCATCGGCAATCTCTTGGGGCGTGATCGGCAGGTGCGGCGACATCGTGGGGGTGTGGATGGCACCCGTCACGGCGCAGGTGATGATGACTTTGCGTTTGGGGCGGTAGGCCAAGGGGGGACTCCTGAAAATGGCGTTGAGCCCACAGGCTCAATCGAGTTTGATGCCCAAATCTACCGCCAACTTGATCCAGACCGGCACCTCGGTCTCCCAATCTTGTCGCGTTTGTTGCAGGTTCTTGGGTTTGTTCGGGATGGCGAAGGTCTCGCGCAGCTTGGCCGCGCGCTCGGTGTTGGCCCAATCCAGGGCCAGTTGATTGAGGCGCTGCAGAACAGGCTCAGGCGTGCCCGCCGGGGCCATCACAGGCAAGCCGCCTTCGAGCGTGACCAGGCGGTCGTCGTTGCCCTGCTGGGTCAGCGTGGGCACATCGGGCAGGCGGGGCGAACGGTACGAGCCAGTCACGCCAATCGCGCGCACGCCCCGGCTGGCCACGGCGTTGTAGGACTGAAAACTGCCGATGGCGACCTGCAGTTGCCCCGACACCACGTCCAGCCACATCGGCGCTTCGCCCCGGTAGTGGATGGCCTGCATCACAAAACCGTGCTTGCGCCCGATTTGATCGGCCACCATGTGCGGGTAAGAGCCGGGGGCGTAGGTGCCCATCGAGGTCGGGTTCTTTTTTGCCCATTCGATCAGTTCGGGCAAATTGCGCACCGGCAGCTTCTCGGACACGCCCATGACCAAGGGGCCCGAGGGGAACAGCACCACCGGGGTCAGGTCTTTGTCCAGGTTGTAGGGCAACTTGCTGTAGAGCACGCGGTTTTGCCAAACCGTGCCCGAGGTCGTCACCAGCAGGGTGTGCCCATCGGCGGGCGATTTGGCCACCGCGTCGATGGCGAGCATGGCACCGGCGCCAGGCTTGTTCTCGACCACCACCGACACGCCCAGTTTTTGCGCCAGGTGATCGCCATACTGCCGCGCATAGGCATCGGTCAGGCCGCCTGGGGGAAAGCCCACCACCAGGCGAATCGGCTTGGACGGCCAGGCGGGCGTTTGGGCCCCTGCGCTGCAGGCCAACAAGCCCAGCAAACCCAGCAACACGGTGTGACAAAACCGGCTCATCAACATCATCAACCCCTGAAAGCGTGAAGATGTTTCATTTTGGCCGCAGGTGTCTCGACCCTGAGCAGGGGTTTACCGCAGTGCCCGCGCGCACGAGCGGGGGGTTAAATCCACTCCACCTTGGGTTCGTCGCCGGGCTGGATCGATTGCAACAAGCCCTCCTTCTGGCCTGGCGCGGGCTGGATGCACTCAAATCGCCGGGGGACATACGGCGGCACGGCGCAAACATCGTATTTGTTCAGCACCACCGAGTGCTCGGCATGGCGGCCCCAGATCACCTTCCACTGGCCTTCCAGACACACAAAGGTTTCGTTCGTGTCGTGGTTGTGCAGCAGGGGGCCATTGCCTGGCTCGGCTTTGATGAAGGACATCTGGAACCCCTCTTTGACCGGAATCGCCGACCAAGGGTCGGTGGCGCCGGGGACAATCAAGCCAGTGCCCACGACCAAGTAATTTTTGCGCGTGTTGCCCGGCAACTGGCTGTCGTGGTAGCGGTTGGGGGGGTAGCGCAGCTGATCGAATCGTGCCACCCGCTGGCTCATTTGCTCAGGCGTGCAATCCACAATCGGCATCTCATAGGTCTTGGTCATGACGGCTCCTGTTCGTTGGATCATTACAAAGGACGCCAGGGCATTCGTCAGTCGCCCATGCGTCAACGCGTCCGCACGTCACTCGGCCTTGATGTTGGCCGCCTTGATCAAGTTGCCGTACTTCTCGCGGTCTTTGGCGACCATCGCCTCATACTGCTTACCGGTGGACGAAATGGGCAGCATGCCCAGCCCATTGATCTTGTCTTGCATGTCGGGCGAGTCGATGATCTCCTTGATGGTGTTGCTGAGTTTGGTGCTGACGTGCGCGGGCAGTCCGGCCGGTGCCACCACCCCCCCCAAGGACACCGACTCAAAGCCTTTGACCCCCGACTCCTCGACCGTTGGGAGCTGGCTTCGGTTGGGCACCCGCGTGCTGTCCGACACCGCCAGCAACAACACCCGACCGGTGTCCGCGAAGGAAGCAATCGAAGGGCCGGAACCAAAGGTGAACGTGACCTCTCCACCCAGCAAGGCGGTGGCGGCCGGACCGGCCCCCTTGTAGGGCACATGGGTCATTTGCGTGCCCGTCATGTGGGCCAACAAGGCCCCGGCCAAATGGATGCTGTTGCCGATGCCCGCAGAGCTGTACGTCACCTTGCCCGGCTCGGCACGCGCTTTGGCCACCAAATCGGAGACGCTCTTGATGCCCGAGGACGGCAGAACCGCCAAAAAGAGCGGGAACTTGACGATGGTGCCCAGGTAGGTGAAGTCTTTGCCCGGGTCATAGGGCAGGTTCATGAGCCACGGGTTGACGTCCAAAGCCCCGGTCGATACCAGCGACAAGGTGTAACCATCCGGTTTGGACTGACGCAAGAAGTTCATCGCGATGGTGCCATTCGCGCCAGCTTTGTTTTCCACCACCACCGGCACTTTGAGCCGGTCTTCCATGGCCTTGGCCAGCAAGCGGCCAGCGCCGTCATTGCCCCCACCCGGGGCAAAGGGGATGATGAGTTTGATGGGAGCGGTGGGCCATTCTTGGGCCCAAGTCGCCGCAGCGCAAGCCCACAAGAGCGCCCCTGACAGGCAGGCCCTGAGGCCAGACATGAACTTTGAACCTGACCCCATTTTGAACCTCACTGCCAGCATGTTGATGCTCCTCTTGATGAAACCACCCCCATGTGCGACGATGAACCATCGCCACACCCTCTTGCCATCGCAGGGCTGTTGTAGCAAAAGCATGTTGATCACGCCAGAGCTGCTAGGGTAAATGGGTAGCCCACATGAACACTTCCGACCACAACCCACCCACCGCCATCGTCACCGGCGCGTCATACGGCATCGGGCGCGCCAGCGCGCTGGCGTTGGCACAAAGCGGTTGGCACTTGGTGCTGACCGACCTCCACCCCGACAGCTTGGCGCCGGTCCTCGCCGAAGCGCAGGGCATGGGCGTTTCGGCCCACGCCGTCGCCTTGGACTTGAACGCTGCCGACACCCTGCCCGCCTGGGTGGCTGAGATCGGCCGTTCGCACCCTGGTTTAGGCCTCTTGGTCAACAACGCCGGCGTGCCCTCTTTGTCCAAGCCCGCCACGCAAACCAGTGCCGCAGATTGGGACGCCGTGATGAATGTCAATTTGAAGGGCACGTTTTTTTTGACCACCGCGTTTGGTGCTTGGCTGATCGAGCGCGGCAGGGGGGGTGCCGTGGTCAGCCTGAGCTCGACCCACGGCAGCGTTGGGCTGGCTGGGGCCTCGGTGTATGGCATCTCGAAAGCAGGCATCAGTCACATGACGCGCATGCTGGCCATCGAGTGGGCGGCGCATGGCATCCGCGTCAATGCCATCGCCCCAGGCACGACGCTGACCGAGACGCGGGCCCCGCGCCTGAACGAACCGGCCAAGCGCGACACCATGCTCGCCCGCATCCCCATCGGGCGCTTTGGCCATGCCGAAGAAATGGGTCAAGCGGTCGCCTACCTGGCGAGCGCGCAGGCCAGCTACATCACCGGTCAGATCCTTCATCTTGATGGTGGCCTGACCGCCTATTGAAGCGCCAGGGCTTCAAGGCACAATAGGGCCCATGCCTCCTCACATGCAGCCCGACGAATGGACCGCCCGCACCGAGCTGGCGGCCTGCTACCGCATCTTTGCCATGCTCGGCTGGACCGAGATGATTTACAACCACATCACGGTGCGCCTGCCCGAAACGGTTTCGGGCCCTGACAAGCAATTTTTGATCAACCCCTTTGGGCTGCACTACACCGAGGTCACCGCGTCCAACCTGGTCAAGGTCAACCTGGCGGGTGAGGTCATCGGCGACGCGACCCACCCGATCAACCCGGCGGGTTACGTGTTGCACAGCACCATCCATGCGGGCATCGAGGGGGCTCACGCGGTCATGCACACCCACACCACCGCCGGGGTGGCGGTGGCCAGTTTGCGCGGGGGCTTGTCGCAGAGCAATTTCTATTCGGCCCAGTTGCACGACCTGGTGGCGTATCACGACTTCGAAGGCATCACCGTGCACGCCGAGGAGGGGCCGCGCGTGCTGCAAAGCATCGGCGACAAACCCGCCGTGATCCTGAAAAACCATGGCCTCTTGTCGTGGGGGGCGACCTTGCCCGAGGCTTTCGCGATCCTGTGGACGCTGCAACGCGCGTGCGAAATCCAACTGGCCACGCTCGCCATGGGCGAGCCGATCCCGGTGCCCGAGGCGGTGGCGGCCAAGTGCACGCGCGACTCGCTGCAATTTGACCGCCAATACGGCGGCGTGGGGGTGGACCTGTTCAACGCCCTGGTTCGACAGGTCGATCGCATCGACCCTGGCTATCGGGCTTGACCCCCGTCGGTTCAGGGCCCTGCGGGCTCATTCGTCGCCCGGGATGGGGGCGCGGCTGAGTTCGTTGTTTTTATCGACCAGCTCGACGAGCATGGCCATGAACTGGGCCTGCCGTGGGGCCGACAGGGGTGCCAAGATGCGCTGCTGTGCGGCTTCGACGGCAGGCGCCATGTCGCGCAACAACCGCATCCCTTCGGGGGTGATGTGCAACAACTTCACGCGGCGATCCGACGCTGAGGGCTGTCGATTCAACCACCCCCGTGACGCCAGCCGATCGACCACCCCACCCAGGGTCGAGGCGTCCAGCCCGACTTGCGCAGCCAAGGTGCGCTGGTCCACCCCGGGGTGCGCGGCGAGCCCCCGCAAGGCGGCGAACTGCACGGGGGTGATGCCAAACGCCGCCGTGTCCTCCAGAAAAATCGCCACCGCGATCTGCTGCAGGCGACGGATCAAATGCCCAGGCATCAGGGGCAAGCCGTCGGCCAACGTCATCGGTGGCTGGGGTCGTCGGGACATGTCCAAATTATATGGGTGCACTCACCTTTGGTGTACTCACCAAAAGGCATGGGGCATCGGCCCTGTATGAACGATCAGGCCAGCAGGCTCGTGGCGCTGGCTTGGCGGGGTAAAGACTACCGGTCAAATGGGTGTGATACAAATCCCACCCGAACCCTCATCAAAAAGGCAAGCATCGACCCATGAGTGAATTTGACCGGCTGTTCCAATACCGTGCCCTGCTCTCGCACCGCCGCGCCATCTCGCGCGACGACCTGCTAAACAAGCTGGAGATTTCGCTGGCCACCTTCAAACGCGATCTGGCCAAACTGCGGGATCGGTTCAACATGCCGGTGGTGTTTGACGCCGATCTGGGGGGCTATCGCCTGGAAAAAGACGATCCGCGGACCGAGTGGCCTGGCCTTTGGTTCAGTCAGGAGGAGATCCTGGCGCTGATGACGATACAGCACATGATTGGGCAGCTCGAACCCGGCGTGCTGGGCCCCAAGCTGGTCCCATTGCAGCACCGGCTGGCCGAGATTTTGGCTGGACAAGGCACCGAGGCGAGCGTGCTGGCGCGACGGATCAAACTTTTGCATGCGGGCAAGCGCACCTTGCCCTTGAAGGCGTTTCAAACGGTGGCACAAGCCACGCTGTCGCGTCGTCGGTTGCACATCGAACATTTCAACCGACAGACCGGTCAAACCGTCCAACGGGTGATTTCCCCGCAGCAGTTGGTCCACTATCGCGACAACTGGTATGTCGACGCCTGGTGCCACCTGCGCGCGGGTTTGCGCAACTTTGCCATCGATGCCATCGGGGCGTGCGAGTTGCTCGATGAACCCGCGCTCGAGATCGAACCCACCGAGATCGAGGCCCAGGTCAACAAGGGGTATGGCATCTTTGGCGGCTCAGACGTGCAGTGGGCCGAGCTGCGCTTCAGCCCTGAACGCGCCCGGTGGGTCGAGCGGGAGCAGTGGCACCCCGAACAAACCGCCAGCCACACCAAGGACGGCCGCTATGTGCTGCGCGTGCCCTACAGCGACGAGCGCGAGTTGATCGGTGACATCTTGCGGCACGGTGCAGAGGTCGAAGTGGTGTCGCCACAGTCGCTGCGCGCCAGCGTGCAAAAGGCCTTGCGTGCGGCGATCCAGCGCTACGAGTCTTATCGTTGACTTCACCTGTGGGACCCAACACCTGAGGCCGCCAGCAAACACCATGGGTCGATGCATTCGAAAGTCCAGCCCTTAAACTAGGGTCCACCCTTCACTGCCCCGAGTCATTCCATGCACAACATCATTTGCCCGCATTGCGCCAAAACGTTTCAGGTGGACGAGGCCGGCTATGCCGATATCTTGAAGCAGGTGCGCGACGAAGCGTTCCAACAGCAACTGGACGAGCGCTTGCACGCCGCCCACCTGGAGAAGGAAAACGCCGTGCAACTCGCCCAGGCACAGGCCCAGGCGCAGTTGGCGCAAAGCGCAGCGCGCAAAGACGCCGAAATTGCCGCCCTGCAATCTCGCTTGCAGACCAGTCAGAATGAATTGCAGTTGGCCATCACCCAGGCATTGAGCTCGGTCGAGAAGGAGCGCGACGCCCTGAAAGCCGAGCTCCAAGCCAGCCTGCTGCAAAAAAAGCTGGCGGTTGCCGAGGCGGTGGGTTCGGTGGAGCGAGAGCGCGACGCCCTCAAAGCCCAACTTGACGCCAGCGAGTTGCAAAAGAAATTGGCCGAGCAGGCCATGCGCGACAAATACGAGACCCAGATCAAGGACCGCGACGAGGCGATTGAGCGGTTGCGCGACCTGAAAGCCAAGCTTTCAACCAAGATGGTGGGCGAAACGCTGGAACAGCATTGCCAGACGCAATTCGACCAGCTGCGCGCCACCGCTTTTCCCAGGGCTTATTTCGAAAAGGACAACGACGCCAGCAGTGGCAGCAAGGGCGACTACATTTTTCGTGACTTTGCCGACGGAGACACCGAGATCGTCTCGGTCATGTTCGAGATGAAAAACGAAAGCGACACGACGGCGACAAAGAAAAAAAACGAGGACTTCTTCAAGGAGCTCGACAAGGATCGCCACGAAAAAGGGTGCGAATACGCGGTGCTGGTGTCGCTGTTGGAGCCCGACAGCGAGCTCTACAACACCGGCATCGTCGATGTCGGTCACCGCTACCCCAAGATGTACGTCATCCGCCCCCAGTTTTTCATCCCGATGATCACGCTGCTGCGCAACGCGGCGCTTCATGCTGTCCAGTACAAGACCGAGTTGGCGCTGGTCAAGGCTCAAAACATCGACATCACCCAATTCGAAGACCAACTCGAGGGCTTCAAAAGCGCTTTCGCCCGCAACTACGAGCTGGCCAATCGCCAGTTCGAAACCGCCATCGAAGAGATCGACAAGTCGATTCGTCACTTGCAAAAGACCCGCGATGCGCTGGTCGGGGCCGATCGCAACCTGCGCCTGGCCAACGACAAGGCCCAAGACGTCAGCATCAAAAAACTCACGCGCGGCAACCCGACCATGGCGGCCAAGTTTGCCGATCTGAAAAAACCACAGTGACCCCATCTCCCCTGCTTGCAGGGGTCAGGCCCGCCAGCGGCGCACCGCACGCCACCCCTGGAGGCTTGAACAGGGGCTGGGTGGGGGGGTTAATCCAGTTGCAGGTTCAGACCCCGGGCGATGCCCGCCCAGATGCGATCTTGTTCTTGCAAAAAGCGCACAAACTGTTCCGGGCTCGACGGGTCGGGTTGAATGCCCAGTTTTTCAAACCGTTCGACCACGGCCTTGTCGCGCAGCATCTGGGTGGCGATGTCGTTGAGTCGTTTCACGATCGGGGCCGGCAAGCCCGCTGGCCCGAAGAAGCCAAACCAGCCCTGCGCGACAAAACCGGGGTAGCCCGACTCGGCGACGGTGGGAACTTGGGCCAAGATGGGCACGCGCACCGAACCGGTGGTGGCCAGCACTTTCAATCGTCCCGCTTGGTGATTGGTGACCGTGTTGGTCAGCGAACTTTCAAAGGACAGGTCCACCACGCCCGCCAACAGGTCTTGCATCGCCGGGGCAGCCCCCTTGTAGGGGACATGGGTCATCTTGATCCCTGCATCGGCGGCGAGCTTTTCAGCAATCAGGTGCGGCAATGAGCCCTGACCCACGCTGGCGTAGGTGATTTTGTTCGGTTGCGCCTTGGCTGCAGCGATCATCTCACCCAGGGTGTTGTAGGGGGTTTTGGTGTTCGCCAACACGGCGCCCGGGGTGTTGACGATGTTGGTGATGGGCGTGAAGTCGCGCCCCGGGTTGAAATTGAGGGTCTTGTGAATGTGCGGAGCGATCGACATCGCACTGACGGTCATCACCCCCAGGGTGTGGCCATCGGGGTTGGCTTTGGCCAGGACGGCGGTGCCGATGTTGCCTCCAGCCCCAGCCCGATTGTCGACCACCACCGTTTGCCCCAAGGCGTCGCTCAGGTGCTTGGCCAATTCACGGGCCACCAGATCGGTCACGCCGCCCGGTGGAAAGGGAACGATGAGGGTGATCGGCTTGCTGGGCCAAGCGGGGGTTTGCGCGTGGGTCAAACCCAGGGGAACGGTGACCAAGAGGGACAACAAACCATGAATGAACAAACGCTTCAAAGCAACACCTCGTGAACAAACCGCCACACAGCGGTGGGCCGAATCTAACCAAGGTGAACGGCTGGGTCAATGACAGGCAAACCCTAATCGCCACGCTTGAGGCGTCGCATCGCATCGGTCATGGCTTCACGCAGACCCGCGTCGGCCTGTGCCAGCGTGAGCTGAGCGGCATTGGCCCCCATGGGCACGTGGGTGGTGTTGCACACGGGTGCCCAGGCCTGGATCAGCGCTTGCTCGCTGACGGTGATGGCGTGCGCCCAACGATCGGATGGCACTTCGGCAGGGACCGCCTCGCTTCGGTGGTAGATGAACTCAAACCGCGACAGCAAGGCATCTGGGTCGACGTCAGGGTCCAGAAACGCATCGACATGGCGTGCGGCGAACAGCAGGCGACGCAAGGGGCAGAGGTTGCCAGCCCCCCGGTGCAGCAAATCGATGTCCTGGGCTTGCGTCAAACCTTGCAAGAGGCGATGGTCAGCTGGCACCGCTTGGTGCAACGCGCGCAAACTGTCGCGCGCGATGTTCACCCGATTGCCTCGGGCCGTGATGGCCCCGATGTGCGTCCACCAACGGTGCGCAAGGACATCCCCCCCGAGATTTGCCCCGTGTTTGTCGTTGCCCAGATAACTGCCCACATAAATCAGTTGACGGTCAAAGCACAAACCATAGAGCCCGGCACCGCCAAAGGCTTGAGGATCGGTCACCGGCCTGGACGCCTTTGGCTTGGCTTTGATGCCCCAATTCAGGAACCAGACGCCAGCACGCCCTTGCGGACGAACTTCAACGCGCAGCAGCTCATTCGCGCGGTAGATGGCCATGGCTCAATCGATTCGGGTGTGGTTGAGCACTTGACCAGCGCCATACTGGGCTTGGGCGAGCATCTTGGCGTCAAAGTCGTTGTCGGCCCAGACGATGGCGTGGGCGGTTTGATAGGGGTTCAGACGAACCCAGACTTGGTATTTGTACATCTCATGGACCTTGGTGCGAGATCAGGACAGCCCAGAGTGTGCCTGCGACCAGGCTCAAGAGATGAGCTTACTCAAAAAAACGCCCGCGCCTAACGCTTGGTCTGTCCTTGTGGCGACAACAGGCTGACGGGCCAGCCCTCGGGCCCGCTGACCACATGGCCCTGCGGGATGCCCGTCATCATTGACACCGCCGGCGCATGCCCCTGCTGGGCCGCCAGCCTGAGCCAGCGACGGGCCTGCTCCGGGTCGTGCTCGACCCCATGACCGCGCAGGTAGAGCAAGGCCAGCTCGTACTGTGCGTCGGGCTCGCCATGCGCGGCCGAGAGCCGCACGCTGGCCACCCATTGGGGATCGGGCACCGGGGGAGTCATGCGGATCTGACCCGCGTCAGTAGGTTTTGTAGGGCAAGAACTTGCCCGACAGGACCACGTGGACGCGATCGCCCTTGGGATCGGGTTCGCGCTGGATGTCCATGCTGAAGTCGATCGCACTCATGATGCCGTCGCCAAACTCCTCATGGATCAGTTCCTTGATCGTGGTGCCATACACGCTCACGATCTCGTACCAACGGTAGATCAGGGGATCGGTGGGCACGGGCGTGGGCAAGGAGCCCTTGTAGGGCACCACCTGCAGCCACTTTTGCTCTTCGGCACTCAGGCCAAACAATTTCCCCAACGCCTTGGCCTGGGCCGGGGTCGCGGTCATCTGCCCCAGGCAAAGGGCAGTGGTCCACTCTTTGGACTCGCCCACCTTCTTGGCGATGGCCTCCCATTTCATGCCCTTGGACACTTTGGTGGCGATGATTTTTTCTGTCACGTCGTTGCGGTTCATGGTGAAACTCCGGTTGGTTTGTAAGGGGATCAATGGCCAGCGCGGGCGCGGCTGACCAGGAAATCGACCACGTGGTTGCGCAAGGCGTAGTAGCCCTCCAGGTGGTGCAACTGGCTTCGGGTGCGCGCGCGTGGCAGGGGGTTGGTGACGACCTCGGCGATGCCACCGGGCACGTGGCCCTGCTCCGTTTCACTGCCATTGCTCATGAGCAGGATGCGGTCCGCCAACAAAATCGCTTCGTCGACGTCGTGGGTGATCATGAAAACAGTCTGTTGGGTGTCACGCACGATCTGCATCAGCTCATCTTGGATCGAGCCACGCGTGAGCGCGTCCAACGCCCCAAAAGGCTCGTCGAGCAAGAGCATCTTGGGTTGGATCGAGAACGCTCGGGCGATGCCCACGCGCTGCTTCATCCCGCCCGAGAGCTGGGCGGGCTTCTTGTCGATGGCGTGCGACAGTCCCACCAGTTCAACGAATTTCTGCACATGGGCATCGACCTGGGCCGATTTCCAGTCGGGCCAGCGCGATTGCACGGCAAACGCGATGTTGCGTCGCACCGTCAACCAGGGCATGAGGGCATGGCCCTGAAACACGACCCCCCGCTCCAGGCTGGGTCCGCTGATCTCGCGCCCGTCCATGATCACGTGACCACCGCTGGCGGTGTCCAGGCCAGCCAACACATTGAGGATGGTGGTCTTGCCACAGCCCGAGTGACCGATCACGCAAACGAACTCGCCACGGTCGATCTCAAAATTGACCCGATCAAAGACCGGCTTGCCTGGGGTGTAGGTTTTGCTGAGACCTTCAACTTTTAAAAAGCCACTCATGGTTTTTTCCACTGGGGGGCTGGACGCCAGGGGGGCGCGCTGATGGGCGTCACTCCACATAGGTCACCGCCTTTTGCAATTGGGCAAACATCAGGTCGAGCAGCATGCCAACCACGCCGATCATGACGATGGCAAAGATGACATTGGTCAGCGACAGGTTGTTCCACTCGTTCCAGACAAAGTAGCCGATGCCGGTGCCGCCCACCAGCATTTCGGCGGCGACGATCACCAGCCAGGCGATGCCCATGCTGATCCGCATGCCGGTCAAAATGGTCGGCGCGGCGGCAGGCAGGATCACCAGAAACGCCTTGCGCCACCCAGACACCTCCAAAGTGAGTGCGACATGGAGCCATTCGCGCTTGACCGAAGCCACCCCAAATGCGGTGTTGATCAGCATCGGCCAGACCGAACAGATGAAGATCACGAAGATGCCCGAGATGTTCGAGTCTTTGATCGTGTAGAGCGCCAGCGGCATCCAAGCCAAGGGGCTGATGGGCTTGAGCACCTGGATGAAGGGATCGAAGGCGCGCGACAGCAAGGGGCTCATGCCGATCACGAAGCCCAGGGGCAGCGCGACCAGACAGGCCAGAATGAACCCCAAACCCACCCGGGCCAGGGAGTGCGCCAACTGAATGGCGATGCCCTTGTCGTTCGGCCCGTTGTCGTAAAACGGGCGGGACAGTTGGCTGGCAAAGGTGCCCATCATCTGCGCCGGGGTGGGAAAACCGTCTGATTTCTTGGGCGCCTCGGCGGATTTACCCATCAATTTGGCATACTCGATTTGCTCGGGCGTCATGGCGGTGGCGGCTGGCGCCCCAGCACCGGCGCTGGGCAGGGTGCTGACGTGCCAGACCGCCAGAAGCGAGGCCAACATCAAGACCGACACCAGCGCGGCGCGCAGGTTCAAATGAAAAGTGCGGCTCATGATCAGGCCTGCTTGTGGATGGCAAACGATTTCAGGTAGTCGTCGGGCTTGGCCGGATCGAACGCTTTGCCCATGACCTTGAACTTGCGATAAGCCCCCTCGGGGGGCTTGAAGCCCGCCTCGGCCATGTGTTTCTTGGCATCGGTCAGCAAGAAGACCTTTTCGGCGATCTGGCGGTAGTTCACATCGCCCTTGATGTAACCCCAGCGCTTCATCTGCGTGAGCATCCAGACGGCCATGCTCTGCCAGGGCACGGGGTCGAAGTTGGCACGGTCGGGCACGTTTTTGACGCCCCCCAGGCCATCGGCAAATTTGCCCGTCAGGACCTGTGCGATCACCGTCTCAGGCTGGTTCAGGTACTGGGCTGGGGCAATGACCTTGGCGATCAAGTCGCGGTCCTTGGCCTGACTGGCCATGTGGCTGGCGGTCAGGACCGAGCGGAACAAGGCGGCAAAGGTGTTCGGGTTTTGTTTGATGAACGCATCGCTCATGCCAAAGGCGCAGCAGGGATGTCCGTCCCAGATTTCTTTCGACAGGATGTGGATGAATCCGACCTCGTCATAGACCGCGCGCTGGTTGAACGGATCGGGCCCCAGGAAGCCATCGATGTTGCCGGCGCGCAAATTGGCCACCATCTCGGGCGGCGGTGTGACGCGAATTTGCACGTCCGTGTCGGGGTTCAGGCCGTTTTCGGCCAGGTAATACCGCAGCAAGAAATTGTGCATCGAGTATTCGAAGGGAACGGCAAACTTGAATCCCTTCCAGGACTTGGGGTCGCGCTTGTCCTTGTGCTTGACGTGCAAGGTGATGGCCTGGCCGTTGGTGTTTTGAATGCTCGCGACGTTCATGTCCACTTGGTTGCTGCCCAGCCCCATGCTCATGGCAATGGGCATGGGCGACAGAAAGTGGCTGGCGTCGTGCTCCTTGTTGATCATCTTGTCTCGGATCAGGGCCCAACCTGCGGTTTTCATGAGCTGCACGTTGAGCCCCTCGCGCCGATAAAAGCCCAGTGGATCGGCCATGATCAAGGGGCTGGCGCAGGTGATGGCGATGAAACCGATCTTGAGGTCTTTCTTTTCCGGCGTCCCACGTTCTTGGGCCATGGCTTGCATGGCCCCTATGGGCAACACCGAGGCGATGGCGGCGCGCGCGGTGCCCGCCCCCACGGCTTTGAGAAAGCCGCGACGCACGCTGTCGATCGGGAACAGTGCCTTCATCAAGGCCGCCTCGACGAAGTCATGCCCCATGTCCTGCTCGCTTTGCCTGACCGTCCCAAGGGTCTGGTCGTGCTGCCCCGGGGGGTGCTCGCCCCCGCACGCACAGCGCATCAGCAAAGGGCGATCGCTGTCATATGGGTCATACAGCTTGTGGGTAGCCGGAGCGTCCGGTGCGAGAAGAGGCGGGCGTTGGATTGGCATGGATCATCCTGATGAAACAGTGGATTCGGCCCCCCCCGGTTGGGGGGATGCACTGTTTTTGCAAGACCTGTGCCAAGTTTTTCAGGCGCTCGCAAGCGCCTTGATCGAACGGACGCACCAATTTGGCGTCAATGCGTGCACCCCGGGCGTGCCCAAGTCCGAGCGCCCCGCAAGGGCATGCACCAAATCAAGGGGATCGAAGCGCCTTTGACCGCGCGGGTCCGCTCATGGGGGCAAGGTGACACCCAAGCTGGCCTTGACCTCGATGAAATGCGGCCCTTGGGATTGCAAGGCACGGCGCAAGGTCGCCTCGATGGCGTCCTCGTGCTCGATGACATCCACGGCCATGCCAAAACCCCGTGCCATGGTGGCGAAGTCGGGGTTGTAGAGATCGGTTCCGGGGTGGCGGGTCGGGTAAGTCCGAGCCTGATGGATGCGGATCGAGGCGTAACTGCCGTTGTTGGCCAAGATGAAGACGATGGGCAAGCGTCGTTCGACCGCCAGAATCATCTCATTGCCGGTCATCATGAACCCCCCATCACCGACCATGCAGACCACCCGATGCTGGGGCTCGCGCAAAGCGGTGGCCACTGCCGCCGGGGTGCCGTACCCCATGGCCCCAGACAAGGGGGCCATCAGGCGCTGGGTGGGCTCAAAACCAAAATGACGGTAGACGGGGGCGGCAAAGGTGCCGGCATCGAGGCACACGCGCAAATCACTGGGTGCCAGTGCCCGCAGGTGACGCACCACTTCAAAGAAGCGCACCCCGTCGTCTGCATCGCGCTGGGGCCACGCGGCGATCTGATCGTGCATGCCGCGCAATTGCCTGGCCCACTCGGCCCTTGAATCAGGGTAGATGGCATCGACATCGGGGGTCAGTTCCTCGACCAAGCCTTTGGGCTGGCAAGGCAAACCCACCTCGGTGGCAAAGTGCAGGCCGACCACACGCGGGTCAGGGTAGCAATGGACCAGGGGCTGCGCCGGCTGTGGATGGTGGGGAAACGTGAAGTTCTGGCTGGTGATGTCATCCAAGCGCGTGCCCAACGCCAGGATCAGGTCGCTGTCGTGTAGCAGCGCCATCTGGTGCGTCGGATTGGCCAGCCCCAGGTCACCCACAAACAGGGGATGTTGGTTCGGAAACAGGTCATGACGGCGGAATGCGACGCACACCGGGAGTTGCCAGGCCTGGGCAAAAGCGAGCAAGGCCTCGCGTCCGCCTGGCACATCAAAGGCCCCTCCCGCGATGATCAGCGGACGCTGCGCGGTGTGCAGCAATTCGCGCACCCGGGCCAACCCAGCCGGACTGGCGCGCAAGGGGTCGTGCGGTTGAGCCCGCCAATGCACACGCGGGACAGGCTGTTGCTGGAGGTCTTCGGGAACGGAGATCACCACCGGACCGGGGGTGCCGGTGGTGGCCATGCGCACGGCCTTGTAGGCGACCTCGGCCATTTGTTCGGGGGCCGTGACCTCGAACACCCATTTGGCGAGGGTGCCAAACATGGCGCGATAGTCGATCTCCTGGAAAGCCTCGCGCCGCAGGTCCTTTTTGGGAACCTGCCCAACCACCAGAATCAAGGGAATCGCGTCTTGCTGGGCGGTGTGCACGGCGATGCTGGCGTTGGATGCGCCAGGGCCACGACTGACCATGAAAACGCCGGGGCGTCGGGTCAGACGACCATCGGCGCAAGCCATGAAGCCCGCCCCTGCCTCGTGGCGGCAGGTCACCAGGTCAATCTGGGGGAAGTCGGCGATGGCGTCCAACAGACCGATGTAGCTCTCCCCCGGCACTTCAAAAATGCGGTCCACCCCGTGGACGGCCAGTACGGACAAAAAAGCATGCGAGGAGGTGTGGGTGCTCATCGTCAGTCGATCTTGGCCCCGGTGTCGCGCACCAGTTTGCTCCAACGCTCGTTCTCCGACCGGATGAAGGTGGCAAACTCGTCCGGGGTGTTTTTCAGGATCTCAGACCCCATGGCAGTCAATTTGGTCTTGACACCTTCGTCTTCCAAGGCCAAGTTCAGTTCGCTGTTGAGCTTGTCCACGATGGAACGGGGCGTACCCGCTGGGGCCAGGATGCCCAGCCAGGCCCCCACCTCGAATTGACTGACGCCCAGTTCATGCAGCGTGGGCACGTCTGGCAACAGGGGGGAACGCTTGAGGGTCGAGACCGCCAGCGGGCGCAATTTGCCCGACTTGATGTGGGGCAGCATGGAGACGACCGTGTCGAAGGTCATGTCCACCTGTCCGCCGATCAAGTCGGTCTGGGCCTGTGCGCTACCTTTGTACGGAACATGGGTGAGCTTGAGCCCGGTGCGCTGTTGCAACAGCAGCACGATCAAGTGACTGGTGGTGCCATTGCCGATGGATGCATAGGTCAATTGACCCGGATGGGCCAGAGCGGCCGCGCGCAGGTCGGAATAGGTGTTGATTTTTGAGTTGGCGTTGACCACGATGGCATATGGCAGCCAGGTGTGAATGCCCACCGGAGAAAAATCCTTGATCGGGTCGTAGCTCAAGCGGGGATAAACATAAGGGTTGATGCTCATGGGGGCGGTGGCCGAGACCACAAAGGTGTACCCATCGGGCTTGGCTTTGGCCGCGGCGGCGGCACCCACGCTTCCCCCCTGCCCCGGCTTGTTGTCGATGACGAAGGACTGCCCCATGCGAGAACTGAAGCGCTCGGCCAACACCCGGGCCACGCTGTCGGTGGCGGTACCGGGTGGAAAACCGACCACCAGGGTCACGGGTTTGGCGGGCCAGTTGGCCGGCTCCTGGGCTTGGGCCAAGGGCATCACACAGGTCAGGGCGCACATGGCGCGGAAAACCAAAGCGAGGGGCTTCATGACAGACTCCTGAATCAAGGGCAGCCCGCGCCAGGCGTCGGGTTGCTGGTGATTATTGAGAACTGCCCTGGTTTGACAATCACCTAAGTGATAATCCCCTCGCCCCCAAGCCCCGAAGGACTCAGCCCATGCCCCACACCATCCGCCATGGCGCCGGAGAAAACCTGTATGGTTATGGGCCGATCCAGGCCTTTCGGGCGGCAAGGCCCGCCAAAGGTTGGGCGCGTGCGCTCAGTCGGACTGAACGCGCGACGCTCGCCCTCAGACTTGAACCTGATGGCCCACCGTTCGAGCCGCGGCGATCACGGCTTGCCAAGTGTCCTCGGGTATGGGAATGCCTTCACGCTCACGACGCTCTCGGGTGCGGGCCTCGGGTTCCCCCGGAACCAGAACCTCCTGAAACCCCGGCGCAGGAGGAACCCCTTTGATCTGACCCAAGCGATCGGCGAGGGCACCGGCATAGTCGGGCATGGCGCGGAATAGATCGGCCTTCATGGCGAAGATGAAGATGCCGCTGCGCTGCGTCACGGCGGGGAAAGATTCGGCCCCGATCAAAGGACCGCTGAGCAATTCGGCGATCACCGCCAGGGCATACCCCTTGTGACCACCAAAGGGCAACAAAAAACCCCCGTCCATGAAGTCCTGCGGGTTGGTGGATGGGTTGCCGTGCTTGTCCACGATGACATCGGGGGGCAAGTTTTCATGCCGGGCCTTGGCCACCTTGACCTTACCGGCCGCAATCGCTGACGTGGCAATGTCGAGCGTGATCGGCGCCCCGGCCGGGTTGGGCAAGGAAAACGCCACCGGGTTGGTGCCCAACACCGCAGCCGCCCCACCAAATGGGGCGGTCATGGGCCGATCTACGGTCCCGATGGCCATGAACATCACCACGTCCTGACGCGCCGCGCGCTCGGTGAACGCCGCCAATCGTCCGGTGTGGGCCGCTTGCACGACCGAGACCACCGCCACCTGATGCGCCTTGGCTTTGGCGATGGCCAGATCGGCGGCAAAGATGCCGGTCGCTTGGCCCAAAGCCCAATGCCCTTGGACCAGGGCCGAGGCGGGGGTCTCTTGGATGACTTCGGGACGAGCGGTCGGCACGATTTCACCGTCGGCGATGCTCTTGAGGTATTCGGGGATGCGCAAGATGCCGTGCGAGTCATGGCCCGCCAAATGGTTGTCCACCAGCACTTCGGCGACTTGATCGGCCAGATCGCTCGGCGCGCCGGCCTGGCAAAAAATCCCCTTGGTCAGGTCGTGAAGCTGCTGTTTCGAAAGTGTCGGCATGTTGTTGTGCTCCTGTGCGGCGGGTTGTAACATGTTATCGCTTAATCAATAAAAGGAGACCATGTGAAGTTCATCAGGCTTGCTCTCATGTGCGTGGGATGCTGGTTGTTTGGCGCCGCTGTGGCTCAAGCCCCCTTCCCTTCAAAACCCATCAACATCGTTGTCCCCTTCCCGCCAGGCGGCGCAGCCGATCAACCCACCCGGCTTTTCAGCCAGGCCATGAACAACATCTGGAAGCAATCCAGCGTGGTCATCACCCGCCCTGGCGCGGGGGGGGCCATTGGGGCCACCGCGGTCGCCAATGCGACGCCTGACGGCCATACCTTGCTGGCCACCAACCCATCGTTGTTGATCCTGCCCGAGGCCGATCGACTTTTTGGTCGCCCCCCTGCTTTTGAACGCAACCAATTCGTGCCACTGGGCCTGCTGGTGGCCGATCCGTTGGTGCTGGTGGTCAAGGCCGACGCCCCCTGGAAAACGTATCAGGACTTCGTCGCCGACGCACGCGCCAACCCGGAGAAAATCACTTACGGATCATCGGGAGCGTACAGTGCCTCGCACCTGCCCATTGAGATGCTGGCCAATGCGGCGGGGATGAAACTCCGGCACATTTCCTACTCCGGGGGTGGGCCCGCGATCCTCGCCGTGCTCGGGGGCCACATCGGCGCCACGGCGAGCTCGCCATCGGCCATTTCAGCGCACATCAAGTCTGGGGCCTTGAGGGCCTTGGTGGGCACGGGTGCCAAACGAATTGCTTCCATGCCCGATGTGCCAACCGCCGTCGAGTTGGGCTACAAGGACGCCGAGTTCTACATCTGGATCGGCCTGTTTGCGCCTGCAGGCACCCCCGAAGCAATCGTCCAAACCCTGCGCGCCGACATCCAAAAGGGCGTGACCATGGACAATGGCTTCAATCAAAGCATGATCAAGCTGGGGGCTGTCCCCGACTATCGCAACGCTGCCGCATTTGATGAATTCTTGAACAAGGACGCTGAGCGCATCAAAGCCACGCTGCAACGCATCGGCAAAGTGGACTGACCCCCTGCGATCGTAGGCGTTTTGTTTCAATCTGAATGAGGTAATATTCACGGGTTTATGCCATTGGGTCTGTTGACCCGCCACACCTTTGGGACGCACCATGGTTCAACCGGTCTGGACGACAGAACACGCCGCCACCTTGAAGGCGCTGCGCGAGGCGGCGGGCTTGGATGTGACCGTGCTCGCCAAGCGGAACAACCTCTCCACCACCCAGGTTCGTCAACTCGAGGACGGGGGCGAGAGCGGGTTTTACACCCCTCAGATCAAGTGGGCCGTGGGCCGCAAGTTGACCTTGGCGCTGGGTGGCCATTTCACCGAGCCAACGGCGCCCGTGCTTGAAGAGGCTTTGGGCTCCAGCCGGTCGGGGTCCTCTCAACCGACGCAGGTCTTCCAGGCGGCCTCTGCCGCCGCAAGCCGAAAGCGTGGGGGCGGTCTGTGGCTGTCGTCCCTCGGGTTGGGAGGGGTGGTGCTCGTCGGGCTGGTCTGGGCCCTGTACGAACCCCTGCGGGGACCCGCCACCCCGGTGGTCAACACCGCGTCACCCCCTGCCCCGCCGCCCACACCCGTCATCGCCGAACCCGCCCCTGACACACCGAGCGTTCCTGTCGGCCTTGCGGCGACCGAACCGCCCCCGCTGGCGGTGCCTGCGGTCCGGGTCAGCGACAGCGACGAATGCCGCTGGGTCTCGCGTGCGCCCGATTTGACCCCCGAAGCCGGTGTGCGGCCCGACAACTACGTGCACGTGGTGGCACAGCAAGCCGTGACGGTCTGCTGGCGTGACGCGGAAAAGAAAACCCGCAAACAAACCTTGCAGGCCCAAGAGGCCGTGTCCTTTTGGGGCACGCCACCATTTCAGGTCTACGCCAGTCAGCCCGCCGCGCTCAAGGTTTACTTCAAAGGACAGGTGGTGCGCTGGTCCGAATCGGACCCGCCACACATCGCACTGGGCCAGCGGGCTTCGTCGCTCGACTGATCAGATGCCCAAGCCCTTCATGGCGGGCTCGGGGTAGCGCGTGCCCGACGCGACATTCTTGGGGAACAAGTCCCCGAGCGCCTGCACCTCTTGTGGCGTCAGCGCCAAGTCGAAAGCGGCGGCGTTTTGCGCCAAATGGGTCACCCGCTTGGTACCGGGGATTGGAAACACGTCGTCGCCCTGGGCATGCACCCAGGCCAACGCCAACTGCCCCGTGGTGACCCCCTGGTCGCGGGCCATGGCCTCGATGCGCTCAAGCAGGGCCGCGTTTTTATCGATGTTCTCAGGTTTGAAGCGGGGCATGTTGCGCCGCCCGTCTTTTTCGCCCAGGGCATCCAAGGTCTTGATGGTCCCGGTCAAAAAGCCACGACCCAATGGGGAGTAGGCCATGATGGCCATGCCCAGTTTGCGGCAGGTGGTCAGGATATCGCCCTCGATGTCACGGCTCCACAACGAGTACTCGGTTTCGAGCGAGACCAGCGGGTGGACCCGGTAGGCGCGCTCAATGGTGCTGGCGCCCGCCTCGGACAGCCCCAGGTGACGCACCTTGCCCTGCGTCACGAGCCGTTGCATGGCGCCCACGGTGTCTTCGATCGGGACCAGGGGGTCAACCCGGTGCAGGGCATAGAGGTCGATCACATCCACCCCCAGTCGCTTGAGCGAGCGGTCACAAGCGATGGCGACATGGCGGGGATCTCCGCCAGTGAATCCGGTGTCCCCACCGCCGGCCAACGCCAGATTGCCAAATTTGGTGCAAACCACGGCCTGGTCGCGCCGACCCTTGAGCGCCTGACCCAGCAGCGATTCATTGGCCCCGTTGCCATAGGCGTCTGAGGTCACGATCATGTTGATGCCCAAGTCCAGGGCGCGGTGGATCGTGGCGATCGATGAAGCGTCGTCGGGCTGCCCATAAAAAATGGACATGCCCATGCAACCCAAACCCTGCGCCGATGCCATGGGGCCGTTGCGGCCCAGTTGTCGTTGTTTCATGCCAAGCATGGTAGCGGTTTGTCGCCGTTTGAGCACCGGGACTGCCCCGAAACGCGCGCGAAGGCGACACGCTGCCAGCGGGTCGCGAATCAGGGTTGCCCCCAACATCCAGGCGCGCTTGGGCGACCTGGCCAGGCGGTGGTTTTCTCCTATCATTCATTCACCCACACCCACAAAGGAGACACCCATGACCATCCTTCGCCGCGACTGGCTCAAAGCCGGTGCCGCCAGTGCCCTGCTGGGCAGCATCGGAACCCAGGCTTGGGCCCAAGCCCAGGTCGAGTCGATCAAAATCGTGACCGGCTTTCCCCCGGGTGGCACGTCGGACACCATCTGCCGCCGAGTGGCAGAAAAGCTGGCCCCAGGCTACGCGCGGGCGGCTTTTGTCGAAAACAAAACCGGCGCAGGGGGGCAAATCGCGGTTCAGACGGTCAAGGCCGCGCCGCCCGACGGCAACACCGTGTTGCAAACGCCGATGTCGATGTTGGGCATCTACCCGCACATCTATCGCAAGCTCAACTACGACCCGTTTGTCGACGTCGTCCCGGTCAGCCTGGGCTGTACCTTTGACTTTGGTTTTGCCGTGGGCCCCATGGTGCCAGCCGACGTGCGCACGATCTCCGACTTCATCGGCTGGTGTCGCGCCAATCCCGACAAGGCCAACTTTGGCTCTCCAGCCGCCGGTTCAACCCCGCACTTCATCGGCGCCCTGATGGGCAAATGGGCGAACGTGGAATTGCGCCATGTGGCCTTCCGAGGCACGCAGCCGGCCATTTTGGACATGATCGGCGGACAAATCGCTGCGGTGTCCGGACCCATCGGCGAGTTCACCCAACACGTGGCCGCGGGCAAATGCCGCTTGCTGGCCGCCTCGGGGGCCAAACGCAACCCCTTCGCGCCCAACACACCCACCCTGGTCGAGCAGGGCCTGCGCGATTTTGTGTACGACGAGTGGTTCGGCTTTTTCGTGCCCGCTCGCACCCCCAACGATGTGATCGGTCGGCTCAACACCGCCATCCGCGCCGCCCTGGCCGCGCCCGAAACCGTCAATGGCCTGGCCGCCATGGGTTTGGAAGCCCAGTCCTCCACCCCAGCCGAGTTGGCCCAGCGCTTGCGCCGCGACCACGACCGATGGGGGCCACTGGTCAAACAAATCGGGTTCACCGCCGAGGGCTGATGCCCTTTGGCCGCCGATCCGCCCCCACCCTGACCACACACGGCCCTGCCCAGACGCGCCGAATGACCCCATTCGGGCGTCGGGATGGCCCAACCCAAGGCCCCCATGAAGTTTGGTGATTTTGTAAAAGTCAAGTCGCTGGCCAGCCCCGCCGGTTTCAAAGACAACCTGCGGCGCCTGGGCCTGGACATGCCCTGTGACGAGACGCTCGAATCGGGCCCTGGCTCGGTCATGGCGCAAGCGCTGAAAGTCGGCCCCTACACCGTCGGCAATCGGTACGCGGTGCACCCGATGGAGGGCTGGGATGGCCATGCCGATGGCAGCCCAAGCGAGCACACCGAACGCCGTTGGCGCCACTTTGGGCTCTCGGGTGCCAAGATGATCTGGGGCGGCGAAGCGGTGGCGGTGCGCCACGATGGCCGGGCCAACCCCCGGCAATTGGTCATCCACGATGCCAACCTGAGCGCGCTGGGCCGCTTGCGCGAAACGCTGGTGGGTGCGCACCGCGAGGCCATGGGCAACGACGACGGTTTGGTGGTGGGCCTGCAACTGACCCACTCGGGCCGGTTTTGCAAGCCCAACGACGACGCCCGCATGGAGCCCAGGGTGCTCTACCATCACCCTTTGCTCGATGGCAAGTTTGGCCCGAGAGAGAACCTGGTCTTGATGACCGACGGTGACATCCGCCAGTTGATCGACGATTTTGTGCGGGCCGCCAAGCAAGCCTGGCAGGTGGGTTTTCAGTTTGTCGACCTGAAGCACTGCCATGGCTACCTGGGCCACGAATTTTTGTCGGCCAAGACGCGTCCCGGCGATTACGGCGGCCCGATGGAGAACCGCACGCGCTTTTTGCGCGAACTGGTGCAAGGCATACGCGCCGAGGTGCCCGGTTTGGGGATCGGCGTGCGCCTGTCCGCGGTGGATTTTTTGCCCTATCAACCGGACCCGGCCCAATCCGACGCCGAGACCCTGGGGCCCGGCATTCCGGTCGATGCCTCGGGGGCCTTGCCCTATCGCTATGGGTTTGGCATGGACGAGCAGAACCCCGAGCAGATCCGGATCGAGGAAACGGCCGAATTTTTGCAGGTCCTCACCCAGTTGGACATTCCGATGGTCAATGTCACCATCGGCAGCCCGTATTACACCCCTCACGTCACCCGCCCGGCCCTGTACCCACCGTCCGATGGCTATCAACCCCCCGAAGACCCACTGGTGGGGGTGATGCGTCACTTGACCTTGGTGCGCGACCTCAAGGCGCGATTCCCCCAACTCTGCTTTGTCGGTAGCGGTTACACCTACTTGCAGGAATTCCTGCCGCATGTGGCGCAAGCGGTGGTGCGCGCCGGCTGGACCGACATGGTGGGCTTGGGCCGCATGATGCTGTCCTATCCTGAGATGGCCGCCGATGTGCTGGCCGGTCGACCCTTGCAGCGAAAGCGCCTGTGCCGCACCTTCAGCGACTGCACGACCGCGCCGCGCAACGGCATGATCTCGGGCTGTTTTCCACTCGACACCCACTACAAAAAATCGCCTCAAATGGCGCAACTGACGCTGATCAAGAAAGCCGCCAAACTGGCCTGAAGGGCATCGCATGCGCACCATCACACTCATCGATGCCCAGGGACAACGGTTGCCCTACCCCTTGCGGGGCCGCCCGCAGGTTGCTGGCTTCACCCCGATTGCGTTCAATCGCATCGCTTACTCCGCCGCGCACGTGGTCGCCGACCCGCGCGCATCGCAAGACCCCTGGCTGTCGTCTGCCGTGGACTGGGACGCGACCCTGGCTTATCGCCACCATTTGTGGAAGCTGGGGCTGGGCGTGGCCGAGGCCATGGACACCGCGCAGCGCGGGATGGGCATGGATTGGCCCACCTCGCGGGAGTTGATACGGCGCACCTTGACCGAGGCGCGCGGGGTACCGGGGGCGCGCGTGGCCAGCGGCTGCGGCACCGACCACCTGGACCTGAACGAGGTTCGCACGCTGGATCAGGTGATCCGGGCCTACGACGAACAAATCGAGGCCATTGAATCGATGGGCGGTCGGTTGATCGTCATGGCCAGCCGTGCGCTGGTCCAGGTGGCGCGTTCCCCCGCCGACTATGAAAAGGTCTATGACCACATCCTGAGCCAGGTGCGCGAACCGGTCATCTTGCACTGGCTGGGCGACATGTTCGACCCGCAACTGAGCGGCTACTGGGGGCACCAAGACCTGGATGCCGCCGCTCGTGTGGCCTTGGACGTGATGCGCAGCCACGCGGCCAAGGTCGACGGCATCAAGATCTCGCTGTTGGACAAACACCGCGAGATCGCCTTGCGACGGCAGTTGCCCGCTGGCGTGCGCATGTACACCGGTGATGACTTCAACTACGCCGAGCTGATCGCTGGCGACGGCGTCGGTGAGCACGAGGTGCACCGCCACAGCGACGCCCTGCTCGGCATCTTCGATGCCATCGCACCGGCCGCCAGCGCCGCGCTGGCCGAATTGGCGGCCGGTCGTGTCGAGGCATTTCATGCCATTTTGGCGCCGACCGTGCCGCTGTCGCGACACATCTTTCAAGCGCCCACGCGCTTTTACAAAACCGGGGTGGTCTTCATGGCCTGGCTCAACGGCCACCAATCCCATTTCGCGATGGTGGGCGGTCAACAAAGTGCTCGGTCGCTGCCGCACCTGTGCGAATTGTTCCGCTTGGCCGATCAAGCCGATTTGCTGGTCGACCCCGAACTGGCCATGCACCGCATGCGGCTGTGGCTGGCGGTCCATGGCGTCGAGGCCATCTGACGGCGTTCAGATCGGGTAGATGATCGAATTGGGGACCATCTCGCTGTCGTACACGCACAGCCGTTCTTCAAACTTCAGCCCCCCAGGGGTCTGCACGATGGTGTCAATGTAGCGCCCGACATTGAAGACCGTGCTGATCTGGTCGTACTTGGTACGAAAAACCGCGTAATTGGCCTCCGAGTGGATGCGTCCGTTGACCACCTGCCGCACGATGGGCGCACCCACCACGTGGCGCTGGTAATACGGGTCATGGAACAGGGTTTCCTGGATGCCGTACACGCGGTCCTTGAGCATGCCCTGACTGGTCAGCGCCAGCGTGCACAGGGGGTAGCCACGCTCAAAGTTTTCGCGCGGTTGCAATTTGTAGGAACAGGTCTCGGCAAAGAAGCCCGGCCACAGGTCCCAATCGCCACTGTCGACGGCGGCGGCGTAGTCGGCATAGAGTTGCTGGATCGCAAACCAAGTGGACACATCGACCATGGTCACGCCTCCATCACCCGACGCCAATACCCATACATCCCACGGATCAGGGTTTCGGTGACCATGTGGTCGGTGTCGCCCACTTCGCGGCCACCCAACTCGACCAACGCCCGGTGTCCGGGCTTGCTTTCAAACCCGTGCTGAGAAAATTCGATCACCTCGCCATCGTCGGCCGACACAAAACCAGCCGGTCCAAACAAATTGGCTTGGCGCAGCCGGCGCTGGGTCATCTCGGGGGTGTCGTCTTCAAAACCGAAATGCGTCCAAACGAAGTCAAACGCGCCGTGTCCGTCGGGCTGGATGTGGCGGGTCGAGACGCTGTTGACCTGCTGCTGAAAGATCACGCTGGGAAAAAGCGTGAGCATGACGGCGGTGGGCACTTGGTCGCCCAAGCGCCACCAGTCCTCGGGCACGATGTCTAAGAAACTGGGGTCGTGCAGTGTCATGCTGTCCTTGAAGCTGCTGACCTGGGTGATGTGGGCTTTCTCACCAGCGGTTTGTCCGGCACTGCCTCGGGTCGAGATCATGGCGGCATGGCGATGGTGGGCATCCATGCGCAGCTCGGACTGGTTGTCGGCGCGCCAAAGGCCAAAGGTGACGAACCAAGTGTGCAACAACCCCGGGTGGTAAGGGTCCTTGATGTTCTCTTGCATCAGCTTCCAGTTGCCGGGGATGCGCTGGCGGTTGTAGCCCAGAATCACCAATCGGCGCCCGTTGAACAGACGGTCAAAGTAGGTGAGGATGGTTGGGCCCATGTAGTCTTCCAGCGGCTCGACCGAATGGTCAAATGAGGCAAAGACCACGCCGCCACGGCTCGCCACCTTGAGCCGGGTCAGGCCATGCGCTTTGGGGTCAAAGTCGGCGGGCATGCCGCCCTTGACTTGACCGCCCTGGCGCACGCCCCGACGCAAAGGCACGCCCTGCAATTGACCGTCCAGGGCATAGCTCCACTGGTGGTAGGGGCAGACCAGTTCTTTTGTGTTGCCGTGGCGCTCGCGACAAAAGGCCATGCCGCGGTGGGCACACACGTTTTCCACCACATGGATCTGGCCGTCGAGCGCGCGCGTCAGGATGACCGAGCGCTCACCGATCACCGTGCGCTTGAAGTCACCCGGCGAGGGGATTTCGGCCTCCAAGCCCACATACGACCAGTGCCCTTGGTAAAACAGGCGCTCGAGTTCTTTTTGATGGGTTTCAGCCTGGGTGTAGACGGCGAACGGGACGCGGCTGGTGTCGTCGCGTTCCCATGGGAGGCGGGCTGGGTTCATGAATGCGCTTTCGATGCCAAGGGCTCCAATATACGCCGCTTCAGACGGGCTTGGCGTTGGACCCAGGGTCAGGCACGCCAGGGTGGCAACTGCCAGTTGCGCCAAAGGGCCAGTGCGCGCAGGCCCACGGTGACGACCAGGCACCCCATCAAGGCCATCCAACCCGGGGCATCAACCGTCCAAAACGCCACATAAGTCCAGCCGCCCGCAAAAGCACACACCGCATAGGGGCGGTGGTCTTTGAACGCTTGGGGAATTTCGTTGCACACCATGTCGCGCAACACCCCACCAAACACACCGGTGATCAGGCCCATCAGCACGGCGACCACGGGTGGCATGAGCGACTGCAAGGCGTGGTGCACGCCCGTTGCCGTGAAAAGCGCCAAACCCAAGGCATCGGGCCAGAGGATGGCTTTTTCGGTGACTTCAAAATGCCGCTGTCGCATGAAGGCCATGGCCAGCGCGCACAGGGCCAGCACACCCCAAAGCATTTCGGTGTGTTGCACCCAAAAAAAAGGGCGCTGGTCGAGCAACAAGTCGCGCAGGGTGCCCCCGCCAAAAGCGGCCAGAAACGCCACCACGCACACGCCCACCGCATCCAGCCGTTTGCGTGCCGCCTCCATCACGCCTGAAAGCGCAAAGGCCACGGTGGCCAACAATTCGACCAGCAGACGCAGGGTGTCACCCCATGTTTGAATCGCATCCATGACCAGATGATATGGCCTGGGCCGCCAAAAGGGTGCGGCATGACCTTGTCATCCTCGCACCACCGTTGGGCATTTTTTGGCTGGACGATCGTGGTGACCGAGGCGGGGTGTTCAGGCGCGCCCAACTGGCGTTGTGACCGGCGTTGTCAAGAGGGGGAGATTTGAAGTGGTGGGTGGTGAGGGTTTCGAACCCCCGACCCCCGCCGTGTGAAGGCGATGCTCTACCACTGAGCTAACCACCCACTTCGTTGTCGTTCGCATCATCAGCGAAGACCATGATTATGCCACATTTGGGACCTGTCTGAACACCACTTTGCCCCCGCTGGACTTGTCCATTTGGGCCAGGACCTCCTCGTGCTGGGCCAGCTCGGCCTCGGATGGGGCGATGACAGGCAGATCAAACTGACGCAGGTCGACCGATTCAGCCATGGCGTCGGCGCTGGCGTGAGCCGTGCCCAGGTCGATCAAGAGGGCGTCCTGCCCCCGGGTCATGCCGATGTAGACATCGGCCAGCAGTTCGGCGTCGAGCAAGGCCCCGTGCAGGGTGCGCCCAGAGTTGTCCACCCCCAGGCGGTCGCACAGGGCGTCCAGGCCGTTGCGCTTGCCAGGGTAGAGTTCTTTGGCCATGGCCAGGCTGTCGACCACGCGCCCGACCAGCTCGGTCACCGGCCCCAGGCCCAGCATCTCGAACTCTTTGTTCAAAAAGCCGACGTCAAAGGGGGCGTTGTGGATGATGAGCTCATCGGCCCCTTGCAGGTAGTCGCGCAACTCGGCGGCGATGGCTGCGAACTTGGGCTTGGTGCTGAGGAACTCGGTGGTCAGGCCGTGCACGCGCAGGGCCCCTTCGTCGCTGTCGCGCTCAGGGTTGAGGTAGTGGTGCAGGTTGTTGCCCGACAGCTTGCGGTTGAGCAACTCGACACAGCCGATCTCGACCAGGCGATCGCCAGTCTCGGCGTTCAGGCCGGTGGTTTCGGTGTCGAGGATGATCTGGCGCATCTCAGTGGTTTTCTTTGGCGTGGTTGATGGTGTAGCGCGGGATTTCGATCACCAGGTCCTGGCGCCCGACGATGGCCTGACAACTCAGGCGCGATTGGGGTTGCAGGCCCCAAGCGCGATCGAGCAGGTCTTCTTCCTCTTCTTCGGCCTCATTGAGGCTGTTGAAACCCTCGCGCACGATCACGTGGCAGGTGGTGCACGCGCAACTCATGTCGCAAGCATGTTCGATTTTGATGCCGTTGTCCAGCAGCGCCTCGCAGATGCTGGTGCCTGCGGGTGCCTGAATCTCGGCCCCGTTTGGGCAGTACTCGACATGGGGCAAGATTTTGATGGTGCTCATTCGATGGACTCGATGTTTTTACCGGCCAAGGCCGATTGGATGCCTTTGTTCATGCGCCGCGCGGCAAAGGGTTCGGTCACCTGCGCCAAACGCTCGGTGGCTTGTTCGACGGCTTTCGCGTCTTCCAACGATTTGGCCAGCAGCAGCTCGGCCATGTGGCGCTCAATTTCGGCGCGCTCAGCCTCACTGAGCAGATCACCATCGGCTTGCAAGGCACTTTGGGTGGCCAACCACATGCGGTCGGCGTCGACGCGGGCCTCGACCAGCGCGCGGGCACGCATGTCTTGTTCGGCAGTGGCAAAGCTGTCTTGCAGCATCTGCGCGATCTGGTCGTCGGACAAACCGTATGAGGGCTTGACCTGGATTTGGGCCTCGACCCCACTGCCCTGTTCCTTGGCGGACACGCTGAGCAAGCCGTCGGCGTCGACGGTGAAGGTCACGCGGATGCGCGCCGCGCCAGCGGCCATGGGGGGGATGCCGCGCAGCTCGAAGCGGGCCAGGCTGCGGCAGTCGGCCACCAGGTCGCGCTCGCCCTGCACCACGTGCAAGGCCAGGGCGGTCTGACCATCTTGGTAGGTGGTGAAGTCTTGCGCCATGGCGGTGGGGATGGTCTGGTTGCGCGGCACGATGCGCTCGACCAGCCCGCCCATGGTCTCGATCCCCAGCGACAGGGGAATCACGTCCAACAGCAGCAACTCGCCATTGGGGTTGTTGCCGGCCAATTGATTGGCCTGGATGGCGGCCCCCAAAGCGACCACCTCGTCGGGGTTCAGGTCGGTCAGGGGCGTGCGACCGAACAGTTGCCCAACCGCCTGCTGGATGTGCGGCATGCGGGTCGAGCCCCCGACCATGACCACGCCCTGCACCTGGTCCACGCCCACCTGGGCGTCGCGCAGGGCCTTGCGCACGGCTTGCAGGGTGCGCTGGGTCAGGGCTTGGGTGGCGGCCTCAAAGTCGGCACGGTCGATGTCGCACCGGACGACTAATCCGTGTAGCTCAGCGACGAATGGCGCGGCGTCTTGGTCGGTCAATTCCTCTTTGCAGGCGCGGGCGGTGATGCGCAACTGGGCCAGGTCACTGGCCGACAGTTCTCCGGCATGGCCACTGCGTTGCAAGGCGAGGTCGGCCAGGGCACGGTCGTAATCGTCGCCCCCCAGGGCACTGTCGCCCCCGGTGGCCAGCACCTCGAACACCCCCTGAGACAGGCGCAGGATCGAGATGTCAAAGGTCCCCCCGCCCAGGTCGTAGACGGCGTAAATGCCCTCGGCAGCGGTGTCCAGGCCGTAGGCGATGGCGGCGGCGGTGGGTTCGTTGATCAGGCGCAGCACATTCAGACCGGCCATTTGGGCGGCGTCTTTGGTGGCCTGGCGCTGGGCGTCGTCAAAATACGCCGGTACCGTGATGACGGCACCATAGAGGTCGTCGTTGAAGGTGTCTTCGGCGCGGTAACGCAAGGTGGCCAGAATGTCGGCGCTGACCTCGACCGGCGATTTGGGTCCGAGCACGGTCTGCAAGGCCAGCATGCCGGGCTGGTCGATGAAGTCATAGGGCAGCGCATCGCGGCGGACGACATCGGCCAGCCCACGCCCCATGAAGCGTTTGACCGACACGATGGTGTTGGCGGGGTCGCTGGCTCGGTGTGGCAAGGCGTCAAAGCCGATCTGGCGACCGCCCCCCTCCATGTAACGCACCACCGAAGGCAGGATCACCCGACCCTGGTCGTCGGGCAGGCACTCGGCCACCCCGTTGCGCACGCTGGCAACCAGCGAATGGGTGGTGCCCAGGTCGATGCCCACGGCGATGCGACGCTGGTGCGGGTCCGGGGCCTGGCCCGGTTCTGAAATCTGCAGTAAAGCCATAAGGGGGTTATTGTCGCTGGCTTTGCGCGCGGTCCAGGCGGTCTTGGACATCGTCGGCAAAGCGCTGAATGAACATGAGCGCGCGCACCACGCCACTGGCGGCTTGGGGGTCGGCCTGCTCATCGAGCAACTGGCCCAGTCGCCCCACCGCTTGACGGCGAGCGTCGTCGACTTGGTCGAGCAGGGCTTCGATGTGCTCGGCGCTTTGCGCCTCGTCCAGGTCTTCGCGCCACTGCATCTGCTGCATCAGGAATTCGGTGGGCATGGCGGTGTTGCGTTCGGCGTCGATGGCCGTCCCAGACAGCTCGCACAGGTAAGCGGCGCGCTTGACCGGGTCGCGCAGGCGTTGATAGGCTTCGTTCACGCGCACCGACCACTGCATCGCCACACGCTGGGCAGCAGCGCCCTGGGCGGCAAAACGGTCGGGGTGGGTCTGGCGTTGCAGGTCTTTCCAGCGCGCGTCCAGGGCCTTGGGGTCCAAACCAAAGCGCCTCGGCAAGCCCATCAGGGCAAAGTCGTCATCGGTGAGGGCAATCACACGCGGAAAGATTCGCCGCAGCCGCAGCGGTCACGCTCGTTGGGGTTGTTGAAGCGGAAACCCTCGTTGAGGCCCTCGCGCACAAAGTCAAGCTCGGTGCCGTCGATATAGGCCAGGCTCTTGGGATCGACCAACACCTTCACGCCATGCGCCTCGAAAACGACGTCCTCGGGTTCGGGCTCGTCGACGTATTCCAGTTTGTAGGCCAAACCCGAGCAGCCGGTGGTTTTGACGCCCAGGCGCACGCCATAGCCCTTCCCCCGTTTGCTCAGGTATCGGGTGACGTGGCGAGCGGCTGCTTCAGAGACGGTGATGGCCATGGTCACTCAGGCGGTGTGCTTTTTGCGGTAGTCGTCAACAGCGGCCTTGATCGCGTCTTCGGCCAGGATTGAGCAGTGGATCTTGACCGGCGGCAGTGCCAGCTCTTCGGCGATCTGGCTGTTTTTCAACGCAGCGGCTTCGTCCAAGGTCTTGCCCTTGACCCACTCGGTCACCAGCGAGCTCGAAGCGATGGCGGATCCGCAACCATAGGTCTTGAAGCGGGCGTCTTCGATCACGCCGGTGCTGGGGTTGACCTTGATCTGCAACTTCATGACGTCGCCACAGGCGGGCGCGCCCACCATGCCGGTGCCCACGCTGTCGTCGCCCTTGTCAAAAGAGCCGACGTTGCGGGGGTGTTCGTAATGATCGATGACTTTGTCGCTGTATGCCATGGTGCTTGGGGGTCAATAAAACAAGAAAGGGGTCAGTGGGCGGCCCACTGGATGGTGCTCAGATCCACGCCGTCTTTGTACATCTCCCACAGCGGGCTGAGCTCGCGCAGCCGGGCGACGTTTTCCGTGATGGTCTGGATCGCGTAATCGATGTCGGCCTCGGTGGTGAAGCGACCCACGGTCATGCGCAAGCTGCTGTGCGCCAGTTCATCGCTGCGCCCCAGGGCCCGCAACACATAGCTGGGCTCCAGGCTGGCCGAGGTGCAAGCCGAGCCCGACGAGACGGCGATGCCCTTGATGCCCATGATCAGCGACTCGCCTTCAACGTAGTTGAAGCTGATGTTGAGGTTGTGCGGAACGCGGTGCTTCAAATCACCGTTGATGAACACCTGTTCAATGCCGGTGAGGCCATCGAGCAAGCGCTGGTTCAGGCGGGTGGCGTGCTCAAGGTCTTTGGCCATTTCAAGTTTGGCGATGCGAAAGGCCTCGCCCATGCCCACGCATTGGTGGGTTGGTAGGGTGCCGCTGCGCATGCCACGCTCATGGCCACCACCGTGCATTTGCGCTTCCAAACGGATGCGGGGCTTGCGCCGCACATACAAGGCGCCGATGCCTTTGGGACCGTAGGTCTTGTGCGAGGCCAAGCTCATCAGGTCAACCGGCAAGGTGGCCAGGTCGATGGCCACTTTGCCCGTGGCTTGCGCGGCATCCACATGAAACACGATGCCACGCTCACGGCACATGCGGCCCAGGGCCTCGATGTCTTGGATGACACCGATCTCGTTGTTGACGAACATGACGCTGAGCAAAATGGTGTCGGGGCGCAAACTGTCTCGGACCCGATCCAGGTCAAGCAAGCCGTTTTCCTGCACGTCGAGGTAAGTCACCTCAAAGCCTTGGCGCTCCAATTCACGCATGGTGTCGAGCACGGCCTTGTGCTCGGTCTTGACCGTGATCAGGTGCTTGCCCTTGCCTTGATAGAAGTGAGCCGCCCCTTTGATGGCGAGGTTGTTGGACTCGGTGGCACCCGAGGTCCACACGATCTCGCGCGGGTCGGCACCGATCAGGGCGGCGACGTCGGCGCGGGCTTTTTCAACGGCCTCTTCAGCCTCCCACCCCCAGGCGTGGCTGCGCGAAGCGGGGGTGCCAAAATGCTCGCGCAGCCAGGGGATCATGGCGTCCACCACACGAGGATCCACCGGCGTGGTGGCCCCGTAATCCATGTAGATCGGGAAGTGAGGGGTCATAAGGGGTTCGTCAAAAATTACTTGGCAAAGGCGTTGCCGAGGGCAAAGACCGAATTGGGCGCGTTGACGCGGATCGGCTTGACCACAGGGGCACTGGAGATGGCGCGCTTGACGACCGGCTTGTCTTCGATCTGGACGCCCTTGGCGAGTTGTTCATCGACCAGCTTTTGCAGGGTCACCGAGTCCAAAAACTCGACCATGCGCTGGTTCAAAGACGACCACAGTTCATGGGTCATGCAACGGCCAGACTCGCCCAGACAATTTTCCTTGCCGCCGCAATGGGTGGCGTCGATGGGCTCATCGACCGAAACGATGATGTCGGCGACGGTGATGTCCGAGGCTTTGCGGCCCAGGGTGTAGCCACCGCCAGGGCCACGGGTCGACTCGACCAGGTCATGGCGACGCAATTTGCCAAACAGTTGTTCGAGGTAGGAGAGCGAGATCTGCTGGCGCTGGCTGATGGCGGCCAGGGTCACGGGGCCACTGTTCTGGCGCAAGGCCAGATCGATCATGGCGGTCACTGCAAAACGGCCTTTGGTGGTCAAACGCATGGTCCATCTCCTTTCAAGAGAAGAAAGCTCGACAAAAGTCGAACATTTAAGTCAAGTATATCAGAAACCCAAGCATTTCTGTCGGGCAAAAGAACTTTACACCGATTTCGTCATGGACACAATATAAGTGTTAACCCTAGTTTTTGGCATTTTTATGGGTTTTGTCCAAGGCAAACAAAGGGCATCCCCACAACAAAACAGGGCTTTTGTGCTGGACAAAGCCCTCGGGTCTACCCTGGATCGGAGACTTGGGCTCGGTCGTCAGGTGTGCGTCAGGTCTGTACATCCGCACCCAGCACCCGTTGGCGCAACTGCGCCAGTTGGTCGCGCACGCGGGCGGCTTGTTCAAATTCCAGATTTCGGGCGTGTTCGAGCATGTTTTTCTCCAGGCGCTTGATTTCGCGCGCCAGGGTTTTTTCGTCCATGTCGTCGAGTTCCACCCGCATCTGGGCCAAGCGCTCGGCCTCTTGACCCGCCTTCTGGCTGTAGACGCCGTCGATCAAGTCCTTGACCTGCTTGACGACGCTGCGCGGGGTGATGCCATGTTCGGCGTTGAAAGCGACTTGTCGCTCGCGGCGGCGCTGGGTCTCGCCCATCGCCCGTTTCATCGAGTCGGTGATTCGGTCGGCGTACAAAATCGCTTTGCCGCGCTCGTTGCGAGCGGCGCGTCCGATGGTCTGGATGAGGCTGCGCTCAGAACGCAAAAAGCCCTCTTTGTCGGCGTCCAGAATGGCCACCAGCGACACCTCGGGGATGTCCAAGCCCTCGCGCAGCAGGTTGATGCCCACCAGCACGTCAAAGGCGCCCAGACGCAAGTCGCGAATGATCTCCACCCGCTCGACCGTGTCGATGTCGCTGTGCAGATAGCGCACTTTGACCCCGTTGTCCGACAGATAGTCGGTGAGCTGTTCGGCCATGCGTTTGGTCAGGGTGGTGATCAGCACCCGTTCGCCCACCTGCACCCGCAGGCGGATTTCCTGCAACACGTCGTCGACCTGCTGGGTCGCGGGACGCACCTCGACCTCGGGATCGACCAGGCCGGTGGGTCGCACCAGTTGCTCGACCACCTGACCCGAGCGCTGTTTTTCATAATCGGCCGGGGTGGCCGACACAAACACCACCTGGCGCATGCGTTGCTCGAATTCTTCCAGTTTGAGCGGTCGGTTGTCGAGCGCACTGGGCAGGCGAAAGCCGTATTCGACCAGGGTCGTCTTGCGCGAGCGGTCGCCGTTGTACATGCCGCCGAACTGGCCCATGAGCACATGGCTTTCGTCCATAAACATGAGCGCGTCTTTGGGCAGGTAGTCGGTCAGGGTGCTGGGCGGCTCGCCCGGGGCCGAACCCGACAGGTGGCGGGTGTAGTTCTCGATCCCTTTGCAGTGACCGACTTCACTGAGCATCTCCAGGTCAAAACGGGTGCGCTGCTCCAGCCGCTGGGCCTCGACCAGCTTGCCCATGCCGACCAGTTCTTTGACACGTTCGTTGAGTTCTGCTTTGATGCTCTCGACGGCGGCCAACACCTTGTCGCGCGGGGTCACGTAGTGGCTGGAAGGATAAACCGTGAAGCGTGGGATTTTTTGTTTGATTTGCCCCGTGAGCGGATCAAACAGTTGCAGGGTGTCGATTTCGTCGTCAAACAACTCGACGCGGATCGCCATTTCGGAGTGTTCGGCCGGAAAGATGTCGATGGTGTCGCCACGCACCCGAAAAGCGCCACGAACGAACTCGATGTCGTTGCGGGTGTACTGCATGCGCACCAGCTGGGCGATGATGTCGCGCTGACCCAGCGTATCGCCAGCGCGCAGGGTCATGACCATGCGGTGATAGCTCTCGGGGTCGCCGATGCCGTAGATCGCGGAGACGGTGGCGACGATCACGACGTCGCGGCGCTCCAGGATGCTTTTGGTGCAACTCAGGCGCATCTGTTCGATGTGCTCGTTGATCGCGCTGTCTTTCTCAATGAACAGGTCACGCTGCGGCACATAGGCCTCGGGCTGGTAGTAGTCGTAGTAGCTGACAAAGTATTCGACGGCGTTTTTCGGAAAAAATTCGCGAAATTCGCTGTACAGCTGCGCAGCCAGCGTCTTGTTGGGGGCGAACACAATGGCGGGTCGCCCGGCACGGGCGATCACGTTGGCCATGGTGTAGGTTTTACCCGAGCCGGTCACGCCGAGCAGCGTTTGGAACGATTCGCCATCGGCCAGCCCCTCGACGAGCTGCTCAATGGCGGTGGGCTGGTCGCCCGCCGGTGGATAGGGCTGAAACAGCTCAAAGGGGGAACCGGGGTATTGGACGAACATGGTCTGAGGATAACCGAACGGGGGGTTTTTCCATCTAAAATCTGGGGTTTTCCCTGTTCAAGAGTCTTGCGATGAACCTTTTTACTGCCGTCGAAATGGCGCCCCGTGACCCGATCCTGGGTTTGAACGAACAATTCGCCGCCGACACCAACCCCAACAAGGTGAATTTGGGTGTGGGCGTGTACTTTGGCGAAGACGGCAAGATGCCCCTGTTGCAGTGCGTTCAAAAGGCCGAAAAGTTGCTGATGGAAAAACCCACGGCACGCAATTACCTGCCCATCGACGGCATCGCGGCGTACGACAACGCCGTCAAGGCCTTGGTGTTTGGTGCCGAGTCCGAGCCCGTCCAGTCGGGCCGTGTGGCCACCATCCAGGGCTTGGGCGGTACGGGTGGCCTGAAGGTCGGCGCAGACTTTTTGCGCAAGTTGCTGCCGCAGGCCAAGGTGCTGATCAGCGACCCGAGCTGGGAGAACCACCGGGGCATCTTCACCAACGCCGGCTTCACCGTGGAGACCTACGCCTATTACGACCCTGCCCGCCGTGGCATCCACTTTGATGGCATGCTGGCTTCGCTCAATGCCGCCCCTGCCGGCACCATCGTGCTGCTGCACGCCTGCTGCCACAACCCGACCGGCTACGACCTGAGCCCCGCGCAGTGGGACCAGGTGATCGCGGTGGTCAAGGCACGTGAGCTGACGCCCTTTCTGGACATGGCCTATCAGGGCTTTGGCCATGGCATCGCCGAAGACGGCGCCGTGGTGGCCAAGTTTGTCGCCTCTGGCCTGCAATTCTTCATCTCGACCTCGTTCTCCAAGAGCTTCAGCCTGTACGGCGAGCGCGTGGGCGCGCTGTCGGTGTTGTGTTCGGACAAAGCCGAGGCCGATCGCGTGTTGTCGCAACTCAAAATCGTGATCCGCACCAACTATTCGAACCCGCCCACGCACGGTGGCGCCGTGGTGGCGACCGTGCTCAACAACCCCGAGTTGCGCGCCCTGTGGGAAAAAGAACTGGGCGAGATGCGCGTGCGCATCAAGGACATGCGCCAAAAATTGGTCGATGGCCTCAAAGCCGTTGGCGTTCAACAAGACTTTGGCTTCATCACCCAGCAGATCGGCATGTTCAGCTATTCCGGCCTGAGCAAGGATCAGATGGTGAGACTGCGCAGTGAATTCGGGGTCTATGGCACCGATTCGGGGCGCATGTGCGTGGCAGCCCTGAACAACCACAACGTGGCGCACGTCTGCAAGGCCATCGCCACTGTCCTGGGTTGAAGCCCTGCATGGGACCGACCACGAGGGCTTGAACGCCCCCTTTCGGTGCCGACCTGACCGCCGGCTGACATGGGTGCGGTTCAAAGCGCCTGCAGGTGACAACCCAAGGCCGAATTGGAGGCTGGACTCCAATTTTGGCTGACCTGACCTGATATATTGCCTTCTGAACTTTGACGAGGCCACCATGCTCTACCAGATCTATGAAACGCAGCGCTCCCTGATGGAGCCGTTTGCCGATTTCGCCCAGGCGGCCTCCAAGCTCTACAGCAACCCCCTGTCCCCACTCGGTCAGACGGGCCTGTCGCAACGCATCTCGGCGGCCTGCGACCTGATGTACCGTTTGGGCAAGGACTATGAGAAACCGGTCTTTGGCATCAAATCGGTCGCGGTCGATGGCGTCGAGGTCGCGATCCACGAGCGTGTCGAGATGGACAAGCCTTTTTGCGAGCTGCGTCGCTTCAAACGCTTCAGCGATGACGCGGCCACGCTGACCAAACTCAAGGGACAACCGGTGGTGCTGGTCGTGGCCCCACTTTCGGGCCACTACGCCACCTTGCTGCGCGACACAGTGCGCACCATGCTCGGTGGTCACAAGGTCTACATCACCGACTGGAAAAACGCGCGCATGGTGCCGCTCGAAGACGGTGAGTTCCACTTGGACGACTACGTGAACTACGTGCAGGAGTTCATCCGCTATTTGCAGGGTCAGTACGGTAACTTGCACGTGATGAGCGTCTGTCAGCCCACCGTGCCGGTGCTCGCCGCCGTCTCGCTCATGGCGAGTCGAGGTGAAAAGACGCCCTTGAGCATGACCATGATGGGTGGGCCCATCGACGCCAGCCGTTCGCCCACCGCCGTCAACAACCTGGCCATGAACAAGAGCCATCAGTGGTTCCAAGACAACGTCATTTATCGCGTGCCGTCGAATTTCCCGGGTGCCGGACGTCGTGTCTACCCAGGTTTTTTGCAGCACACCGGCTTTGTGGCCATGAACCCCGATCGCCACCTGAATTCACACTACGACTATTTCCTTGACTTGGTCAAAGGCGACAATTCGAGCGCCGAGTCGCACCGCCAGTTTTACGACGAATACAACGCCGTCCTCGACATGGATGCCGACTATTACCTGGAAACCATCCAAACCGTGTTCCAGGACTTCAAACTGGTGCGAGGCACTTGGGAAGTGAAAAACCCCCAAGGCGTGGTCGAGCTGGTACGCCCCCAAGACATCACCACCACCGCCCTGCTGACCGTCGAGGGCGAGCTCGATGACATTTCGGGCTCGGGCCAGACCGAGGCCGCGCATGACCTGTGCACCCAAATCCCGTCCAGCCGCAGCCACCATCTGGAGGTTCAAGGGGCCGGGCACTACGGCATTTTCAGTGGTCGTCGCTGGCGCGAGGTGGTTTACCCTTGCGTGCGCGCTTTCATTTTGGACAACAACCAGGACGGCCCCGCCGGCGGCAAGTCAGCCCAACCCAAGCGTGCGGCCTCGGCCAACGCCAAACAGGCGACCCGCAAAGGGGCTGCATCGAAAGCCATCGCACGCAAAGCCCCGGCCAAGACCGTGGCCCAATCCAAGTCAGCGCAGTCGTCGGCGCGCAAAACCACGCGCCGCGCCGCCCGCGCATGACCCTGCCCGAGCGGGGTGGCGTGGCCGGTGTCGCGGCCCGCTTGCTCGATGCCCTGCCGCAGACGCAGTGCCAGCGCTGCGGTTACCCCGATTGCGCCAGTTACGCCCAAGCCATCGCCAGCGGTGTGGCCGACATCAACCAGTGCCCACCCGGGGGTCAAGAGGGCGTGGTTCGCCTGGCCGCTCTGTTGGGTCGTGAACCCCAAGCCCTGAACCCAGCACATGGTGCTGAAGGACCGATGACGGTGGCCGTCATCGACCAAGACTGGTGCATCGGATGCACGCTGTGCATGGAGGTTTGTCCAACCGACGCCATCGCGGGGGCTCACAAACGCATGCACACCGTGATCGAGGCACACTGCACGGGCTGTGATCTGTGTCTGCCCGCTTGCCCGGTCGACTGCATCCACATGACGCCTGTATCGGGGCCCTTGACCGGTTGGCAGGCCTGGTCGGCGCAGCAGGCCGATCACGCCCGCGAGCGATATGCGACTCGACAAGTGCGTTTGGCGCAACGCGAGCATGATCGGGCGCAGCGTCACTTGCGCGAGGCCCAGCACAAATGGGATCACCTGCCTGAATCGACCCGGGGACTGGAGGCCCTGCCTGAGGGGGATGCCGCCGCCCAAGCCGAAGCCGATCGCAAGCGCGCCATCATCAAAGCCGCCATGGCCCGCGCCCAGGCCAAACTCGCCCAACCGAAATTGGGGAAGTCGGGTGAGAAATTGGGGTCAGACCCCAATTAGTTTCACCTAATTGGGGTCTGACCCCAATTTCCCTCCAATTTCGCGAAGGCGCTGACGACTTCGGGCGGGGCTTGGACGAGTTCGATCAGCACGCCCTCGCCCGCGATGGGAAATTCCTCATTGGCTTTGGGGTGTAGAAAGCAGATGTCAAAACCAGCCGCGCCTTGGCGGATGCCGCCAGGGGCAAAGCGCACGCCTTGGGCGGTCAGCCACTCGACGGCCTCTGGCAATTTGTCGATCCACAAACCGATGTGGTTGAGCGGGGTGGCGTGAACCGCCGGTTTTTTCTCGGGGTCCAGCGGCTGCATCAAATCGACCTCGACCTTGAACGGCCCCTGCCCCATGGCACAGATGTCCTCATCCACATTCTCACGCTCGCTGCGAAAGGTGCCAGTGACCTCCAGGCCCAACATGTCGACCCACAGCTTTTGCAAACGCAACTTGTCGGGCCCCCCGATGGCGATTTGCTGGACCCCCAGCACTTTGAAGGGACGTGCGCTCATCATTCAAACTCCACGATGACTTGGTCGACAGAGAGCGACTCGCCTTTGCTGGCCACGACTTTTTTGACCACCGCGTCTTGGGCGGCAAGCAAGACGTTTTCCATCTTCATCGCTTCGATCACCGCAACGCGTTCGCCCGCTTGCACCTTTTGGCCCGGCTGGACCGCCACGTCGACCAACAGGCCCGGCATGGGGGACAAGACAAATTTGGACAGGTCGGGGGGGGCTTTGAAGGGCATCAGGCGGTGCAGTTCGGCCATGCGGCGTGAAATGACCAACACGTCGATGCGCTTGCCGTTGTGTTGCACCTGCAGGGCCAAGGAATTTTTTCCATTGCCACGCTCGACCTGGGCCGTGAAGGGTTGCCCGTTCGATGTGCCGATGATGGTGATGTCGTTCAAGCGCGAATTGCTCTGGATGGCGTAGTTTTTGTCCTCGACGCGGATCACGGCCACGCCGTGCTGGCCCGGGAAGTCGTCGACATGCACGTCGATGTAGCGGTTTTGGCCCCCCTTGCCGAGCTCGACCACGGTGTAGTCCTGACCGACCTTGACGTCATAACCAGGGAGCTGGCCCGTCAGGCTGGCGGCCCGCTCGCGCGACTTGCGCCGAACGAAAGCGGCCAAGGCGATCAGGAAGTGGGGGTCGCTGTGCGGGACGTCCTCGGCGAAGAAGCCCTTGGCGTAGTGCTCGGCGATGAAACCGGTGTTGAACTCGCCACTGACAAAGCGGGGGTGCGCCAGCAAGGCAGCCTGGAAGGGGATGTTGGAACTGATGCCCCGAATGACGAAGCCGTTCAAGGCTTCGCGCATCTTGGCGATGGCGTCGTTTCGATCGCGCCCGTGGACGATCAGTTTGGCGATCATCGAGTCATAAAACATGGGGATCTCACCCCCCTCTTGCACGCCGGTGTCCACCCGAACCCCTTGCAAATGTTCGGTGTCGCCCTGGGTCATGCTGGTGGGTGGGGTCTGAAAGCGCACCAGGCGACCGGTTGAGGGCAAGAAGTTGCGGAACGGGTCTTCGGCGTTGATTCGGCACTCAATGGCCCAACCGTCACGTTTCACGTCGGCCTGGGTGAAGCCCAGTTTTTCGCCAGCGGCGACGCGGATCATCTGCTCGACCAGGTCCAGGCCCGTGATGCACTCGGTCACCGGGTGCTCGACCTGCAAACGGGTGTTCATCTCGAGAAAGTAAAAGTCCTGGTCTTTGCCAACGACAAATTCGACCGTGCCCGCGCTCTGGTATTTGACCGCCTTGGCCAGGGCCACGGCCTGCTCGCCCATGGCCTTGCGGGTGGCGTCCGAGATGAAGGGCGACGGGGCCTCTTCGATCACCTTTTGGTGGCGACGCTGGATCGAACACTCGCGCTCGTTCAGATAGACCACGTTGCCGTGGCTGTCGCCCAAGATCTGGATTTCGATGTGGCGCGGTTCGACCACAAACTTTTCGATGAACACGCGGTCGTCACCGAAACTGTTGCGGGCCTCGTTGCGGCAAGAGCTGAAGCCCTCCAAAGCCTCCTTGTCGTTGTGGGCCACGCGCAAGCCTTTGCCCCCGCCGCCGGCGGACGCCTTGATCATCACGGGGTAGCCGATCTTTTTGGCGATCTCAACCGCTTGCTCGGGGGTGTCGATGGCGTCGTTGTGTCCTGGGATGGTGCTGACCTTGGCTTCATTGGCCAGCTTTTTCGAGGCGATTTTGTCACCCATGGCGGCGATCGAGTGCGCCTTAGGGCCAATGAAGGCGATGCCCTCTTTTTCGCAACGGGCAGCGAACTCTTCGTTTTCCGACAAAAAGCCGTATCCCGGGTGGATGGCCTGCGCGCCGGTCTGTTTGGCGGCGGCGATGATCTTGTCGGCGACCAGGTAAGACTCGCGGCTGGGGGCGGGGCCCAACAGCACGGCCTCGTCGGCCAGTTGCACATGGCGGGCTTCCTTGTCGGCTTCAGAATAGACGGCGACGGTGGCAATACCCATCTTGCGCGCGGTGGCAATGACGCGACACGCAATTTCACCCCTGTTGGCGATCAGTATTTTTTTAAACATGTGGGTTCTCCTCGGTCTCTCTCACAGGGGAATGTTGCCGTGCTTGCGCCACGGGTTTTCGATTTTTTTGTCTTTCAGCATGACCAACGATCGGCAGATGCGCTTGCGGGTCTCGTGCGGCTGGATGACATCGTCGATGAATCCGCGCGCGCCAGCGACAAAGGGGTTGGCGAAACGGGCTTTGTATTCGGCCTCGCGGGCGGCGAGTTTGGCCGGGTCGTTCTTGTCCTCACGAAAGATGATTTCAACCGCGCCCTTGGCCCCCATGACGGCGATCTCGGCGTTGGGCCAGGCGAAATTGACGTCGCCGCGCAAGTGCTTCGAGGCCATCACATCGTAGGCGCCACCATAGGCCTTGCGGGTGATGACGGTGATTTTGGGGACCGTGCATTCGGCATAGGCGTACAACAATTTGGCCCCGTGCTTGATGATGCCGCCGTACTCTTGGCTGGTGCCGGGCATGAAACCAGGCACGTCGACAAAGGTGATCACGGGGATGTTGAAGGCATCGCAAAAGCGCACGAAACGGGCGGCCTTGATCGAACTCTTGATGTCCAGGCATCCGGCCAGGACCAGCGGCTGGTTGGCGACGATGCCCACGGTCTGACCATCCATGCGGGCAAAGCCGATGATGATGTTCTTGGCGTAATCGGGCTGCAACTCAAAGAAGTCGCCGTCGTCGACCGCCTTGAGGATCAGCTCCTTCATGTCGTAGGGCTTGTTGGGGTTCTCGGGCACCAGGGTGTCGAGCGAAAAGTCGGTGCGGTCTATGGGATCACCACTGCGGCGCACGGGTGCTTTTTCGCGGTTGTTGAGTGGGATGTAATTGAACAGGCGGCGCAGCATCAACAGGGCTTCGACATCGTTCTCGAAAGCCAGGTCGGCGACACCGGACTTGCTGGTGTGGGTTACCGCTCCGCCCAGTTCTTCGGCCGTCACGTCCTCGTGGGTCACCGTCTTG
>JACCDX011703740.1_pt1 | contig 62474 bp, 52 predicted proteins | sample 7449681 | NCBI WGS metagenome assembly JACCDX01 (sample SAMN15323450, study PRJNA562643) | freshwater metagenome | isolation source: river surface water | place: USA:Blue River Watershed | collected 2017-08-18
AAAAATTCAATTCATTGAATTTTTATCAAAACATGAACAATTTCATGTTTTTCCTTTCAAATCCGAAGCGTAAGCGCAGGTAATCCAGCAAATATCTTTAAAAATAAAGGGTTTATTTTTAAAGATATTTGGTATTTTTACTATATTATTCATATTTTTGCTGGGCTTGGCGGTGCGCAATGCTCTGCGTTTCAAAACATAAAAAATAATTCGGCACAAATTGTATTTTAAACCTTGCCCAAAAATGCGCCCAATATTAAACCCATATTACCCAATAATGTTTGGCGGTAAATGGGGGCGATTATTATGTTTATGGTGCGTTTGAATGGGTTTTGTATTGCCCGTATAGCAATAAATTTATGCATTATATTTTGGTTTTCGCTGGGCATTAAATGTTCAATCGCCTGTAATGCCCGCAAATTGCGGTCGTTCCAATTTTTGAACCGCCCACCCATTAACCATTTTAAACGTTTTATGCGCGCCCACCAACCCAAATTGGAACCAATGCTGTTATTGGCATGTTGCCGGTATTTCAGGCAAGGTTCGGCATCATAATATACATAACCATGCACCCCGCATACAACCATATATACCCACCAATCATATGCCACAATATCGTTTAATTCGGCCGGTAAGTTTTTGGTAATACATTCACGGGTGGCGTGGTTGAATAATTGGGTATTGCCCCCGCCAATATTTTGCACAATGGCATTATTGAACGAAGGCCTGCGTTTAAATTTGGGGGAATAGCCAATATGATTTAAATTTTCGTCAACAACCTCGGTGCGGGCACAATACATGGCCGGCAACTCCCGCGGTATTGATTTTATTTCTTGCAGGGCCCGGCTTAATTTATTGGGTAACCATACATCGTCCTGGTCGGCAAATGCATAATAATCGGCAATAATTTCAGGGTGGTTTAATAAAAACAGAAAATTTGCATTGGCCCCGCGTTGTGGCCCCCGGAAAATAACAATTTTATCGGCACCATATTCATTTTGAAACGCCTTAACAATATCCATCGTATGGTTATCCTTGGAATCGTCAGATATATATAATGTCCAATGGGGGTAATCTTGGTTAAGAATTGATTGCAATTGTTCGTAAATATGGGCCTGCCCATGAAAGGCCGCCAAAATAATGGCAATTGTTGGTTTTTGTTTGTTCATGTTTGACAAAATACCTAAATAAACATAATAAATCAATATTAATTTTGTTTGTTTAAATAAAATTCTATGGCCGTATCGGGCTTGCCATCAAAAACAATTGACCCGTTTTGTATAACCATGGCGCGGGTACAATTTTCACGAATTAAATCCATATTATGCGATGCCACAACCACAATGCGGGCCTTTTCCATAAAATTATTAATGCGTTGTTGGGCCTTGTGTATAAAGCTGGCATCTCCGGCCGATAAAAATTCGTCTAATATCATAATTTCGGGTTTTAATGCGGTAATAATGGCAAAATTAAGGCGCATGACCATACCGGTGGAATAGGTTGAAATGGGGGCATCAATAAATTCGTTTAATTCGGCAAAGCCGATAATATCACTTTCCAATAATTTGATGGCCGGTAATTTAAGCCCATTATAGACACCGCACATAACAATGGCCTCGCGCCCGGTGGCATCGGGCACTATGCCCAAACCATAATTTAGCAGGCTGGTTACCCGCCCATCTATGCGTAATTGGCCTGCGGTGGGGAAATATACCCGCGATAATAATTTTAATAATGTTGATTTACCGGCACCATTGCCCCCCAATAAACCCACCCGTTCGCCATCGGTTATGGAAAAATTGCAATCATTCAATGCCTTAACATGTATTACCCCATGGTCATGCACCAAACGGCTGGTTTTTAATGAATGCAGGGCCATATTGCGTAACGAGCGCGATGATGCGTTATAAATATTATAGGCAAAAAACATATTCTGGGCTGATATCATGGCAAATACAGGGTTAAATTATGACGAATGCGGTGTTTTAATAGCATAAATAGTATTATTTGAACTATAATAAATATCATTACTATGGTGTAAATATATGGTGGGGTGGGCAGGCCCAATAATGGGTTGCGTAATAAAGTTAAAATATAATAAAACGGGTTATAATCCACCAAATATTGGTGGCTTTGTAATAATTCGGAGCGGAAAAATATGGGGGTTATCATCATTATCCCTATCAAACTGCTGGAAACCAAAATGGGTATATCCTGAAACCGGCTGGCCAGGCAACCAATTAAAACATTGTAAAACAAAAAAAACAGGGCCACCAAAAATATATTGGGTATGGCAAAAATAATATATTCGTTCAAATATTGTGGGAAAAACCCGTAAATAATAACCATAACCAACAAATTATGCCCCATAATAAACAAATTATTCATTAAAATTTTAATGGGGAAAATAAACGGGTGGCAATTGCCCGATTTTATAATATGCGCATTAAAAATAAAACAGGTTGTGCCCTCGGTCAAATTGGTGGAAATAAATGTCCACCCAATCAGGCCAGCAATTATATAGGGTAAAATAACCGCCAAAGGTTCATTAAACAAGCCACCATAAATTAAAGACATAACTATTGCGGTAATACCCATGGCAATGGTTAACCATAATGGGCCAATTATGCTGCGGCGGTAACGCAATTTTAATTCCATCCACGGTAACCACAGCCATAATGCCCAATTTTCAATGAAATAATATATTTTTTTCATTGTTTTTTATTATTATTTAAAACAAATTAAGTCAATCTTTTAACAAATTTTATTGAAAATTTATGGCAATACCCCTTGAAAATTATCATTATGTTCTTATTTTGTTCCCATTGAAACCTGCTTAGGAGCAAAATATGACCACATACAACCCGACCCCCTTTATCCGATATACCGGAAATGGTGTTAACCGCGATTTTGATTTTAATTTTACCCCCAATAATGCCAATAATTTATCGGTTATTAACGATAATGGGGTGGCATATACCCAATTTACTCTAATAACTAACCCCAATGGCGGGGGCACCGTGCGTTTTACCGCGGCACCGGCCAATGGGGCGGTTATTATTATTCGGGTCATTGAACCAACTGGGCCGATTTCGGACTTTAATAACCAAAATTCCGCGCTTGATTTATCCAGTTTGGGGGCCGAAATTACCCATATTCATAATGGTTTGGCGCAATTAAATGAATTGCAGACCCGTTCTATCCATGCGCCTTTGGGTGAAATAGGTACCGATTTAACCCTGCCGGCCAAAATAAACCGCAAAAACAAAATTTTGGCATTTGATGGAAATGGGGCAATGGTGGTAACCGATAATATTACCGCCCAATCGGTGCAGGGTATAAAGGGTGATACGGGGGCAACTGGCCCAGCTGGCCCACAGGGCCCGCAAGGATTAAAAGGTGATACGGGGGCAACGGGGGCAACGGGGGCAACGGGGGCAACCGGTGCCACCGGCCCACAGGGCACAATCGGTGCCACCGGCCCGGCCGGCCCCACTGGGCCACAGGGGCCAAAGGGAGATACCGGTGACACCGGCCCGGCAGGCCCACAGGGCCCGCAAGGATTAAAAGGTGATACGGGGGCAACCGGCGCCACCGGCCCGGCCGGCCCGCAGGGATTGCAAGGCATTCAAGGTTTAAAGGGTGATAAAGGCGACCCGGGTGAGGTGGTTTATACCAGTGGTTCAGGCACTGTCGGCCCGGCTGGCCCCACAGGGCCACAAGGGCCTAAGGGGGATACCGGTGACACCGGCCCGGCAGGCCCAACGGGCCCAGTCGGGGCAACCGGCCCGGCCGGCCCACAGGGTATACAGGGTCTAAAAGGTGACACCGGAACAACCGGCCCGGCCGGCCCAACCGGCCCAGTCGGGGCAACCGGCCCGGCCGGCCCCACAGGGCCACAAGGGCCTAAGGGAGATACCGGTGACACCGGACCGGCCGGCCCAACGGGCCCAGCCGGTGCAACCGGCCCGGCCGGTCCACAGGGTATTCAGGGTCTAAAAGGCGACCCGGGTACTTTATCAACCACCGAACCAATTGCGTTGCAATATGGGGGCACTGGCGTAAATAATCGTCTGGCCATATATAGTGATACATTGCAGTTAAACCAACCTATTGTGTTGACAGCCACCAATAATAATATCAATTTAACAGCCGATATGGTGGGCAAAATGGCGATAATAAATTGTATTCGCGGTATTACAATATATTTGCCCAGCCACAGCACCATACCAATTGGTTGGTATATTGACCTGTGTTTAAATGGGGGCGATTATACCGGTGCCACCAGTTATGAAGAATTTTCAACCCCCATAAAGTCATTGGGTAACGATGCCAACACGGTATTTCATAAATTTAGAAATGTTTCCACTTTGGGCCTAACCCGCACTGCGGGTTTGAACGAAGTCTTGCGTTTTATCAAAACATCGCCCACCGAAATGCGGGTAATGTGCATTGTTGCCCCGTTGAATATTTGGACCAAAATGTGGGCAACTTCGCGCACTTTCACATCTATTGCATCAGGCGCATCAATGCGCCATGAAATGCGCAACCGGTATTTTGATGAAAATGCCACCAGCATTCAATCACAAGCGAATGGTGATGTCAAATTTTCGCTTACCGGCCTGTATGAAATACAATGGAAGTTTCGCCTTAAAACTTCAACTGGTGGGGGTATATATTCAACGTTAGTAATAAATAATGTTAATTCATATAATTACCGCTGGGGGCCATATGACGATATTACCAACACAACATATTACAACGATGTTGGCTCGTTTTGTATAGAGGTAGCCCAAGATACATCATTGGGTTTTGTAACCAATAGCCCGGCAACAAAAGTGGATTTGGATAATGCATCATCGCATATTCAAATTACATTATTACGCAGATAAAACATTGTTCATTATGGTTGGGGTTTGAAATATGTTATTACAACCCCAACCAAAAATTACCGCAATTGCAGGGTTAAAATTTGGTCGCCCCGCACAATTTCAATAACCCAGCCATTGGGGTTGGATTTTAATATATTTTGCAATTGGTTTATATTTTCGGTTTTTTGGTTGTTAATGGAAATAATGCGGTCGCCCAATTGAAAACCAATGCGTTCGGCTATGGAATCATTATCTATTTTTATTATGCCCACCCCCACCGCATCCAACGGGAAGTTATTTTCTTCATTCACCAATGGCGATAAATTGGCAAAACTTATTCCTTGCAGGGGCGATTTTTGGATAATTTTGGTCAATTGGCGTGGTGGGTTTTCGGGTGGAGTGCCCAATGTTAATTTGATGGAATTTTCGCGCCCGCGCCTGATGACCATTAATTCAATATTATCACCAATATTAAGGGTGGCGGTCTTGAACTTAAATTCACTGAAATCTTGAATTGGTTGTTTGTTCATGGTTTGCACCACATCGCCCTCTTGCAGGCCGGCATTGTGCGCTGGTGAATTTTTGATGATTCTTTCAATAATAAAGCCGTTATTTTTATCCAATTTCAGGGCGGCCGAGATATTGCTATCTACATCCTTGGCGGTAAAACCAAAATATGGGCGAATAAATTGCCGACCCAAACGGGCATTTTCAACATATTTTTTTACCAAATTCACCGGAATGGCAAAACCAATGCCTTGATACCCGCCCGATTGCGAAAAAATGGCGGCATTAACCCCAATCAATTTGCCGTCCATACCCACCAATGCCCCACCGCTGTTACCGGGGTTAATGGCGGCATCGGTTTGAATAAACGACTGCACCTCGGAACCGGAATCAGTATGGCGCGCCAATGCCGAAATAATACCCGATGTTACCGTTTGCCCCACGCCAAATGGGTTGCCAATCGCCAATACCAAATCGCCAATTTCAACAGCATCCGAATCACCCATTGGCAGGGGCGTAAAATTATTGCCCCCCTGTATTTTTAATACCGCCAAATCAAATTTGGCATCGGCCGCCAGTAATGTGGCGGTATATTCCTTATTATCATTGGTGGCTATTTTTATTATGTCGGCCCCGTTTATAACATGGTGATTGGTTACCACCAAACCGCTGGAATGAACTATAACCCCTGAACCCAATGATGATTCTTCGCGCCTTTGGCGTAATTGGCCACCAAAAAATTGCGAAAAAAATGGGTCGTTAAAAATGGTGGGCATATTGTCGCGCCCCACCAATTTGCGGGTGGTGTATATATTCACCACCGAATTGGCGGTTTTTTTAACCACCGGGGCAAAGCTTAGCCCAATTTGCGCCCTTGATTGCGGGGCTTCCTGTGCCAATGCCATACCAAAAAATAATAAAATAAACAGATATTTCATAAACCCATATAATAAGAATTTTAATAAAAATTTCAATATTAATTAAAAAAAATATTGCTAAGTAAATAAAATTTGTTAATCATATTTGGCATCAAGGAGTAAGTGAAAATGAAACAAAATTATCAAGTCGTAGTTATCGGTGGCGGTGTCGTTGGTTGTTCGGTGCTGTATCATTTAACAAAATTGGGTTGGAAAGATGTTGTATTGATTGAACGGCGCGAATTAACCGCTGGTTCAACTTGGCACGCCGCCGGTGGTTTCCATACCATGAATGCCGACACAAATATCGCGGCCTTACAGGGTTATACCATCAAATTATACAAGGAATTAGAGGAAATTAGCGGCCTGAAATGTGGTCTACACCATAGTGGGGGCATTACCCTTGCCACCACCCCCGACCGCATGGATTATTTGAAGTCAGAACGGGCCAAACACCGCCATATGGGTTTGAATACCGAATTATTAACCCCGGCCGATATTAAAAAATTATGCCCCATTACCAATACAACCGGGGTAATTGGCGCGTTATATGACCCGTTGGACGGGCATTTGGACCCGTCCGGCACCACCCATGCATATGCTAAGGCGGCCAAGATTGGCGGGGCCGAAATTATTACGCAAAACCCGGTGTTGGAATTAAAACCAACCAAGGACGGCCATTGGGACGTGGTTACCCAAAATGGCACCATTCGCGCCGAACATGTTGTTAATTGTGGTGGCCTGTGGGCACGCGAAATTAATGAAATGGTTGGGGTTTATATGCCATTATTACCCATGGAACACCAATATTTGGTAACCAATGAAATACCTGAGGTTTATAATTGGCATACCGAAGTTCCCCATTCGTTGGACCCGGCCGGTGAAACTTACCTGCGCCAAGAGGGGCGCGGTTTGGTGATTGGTTATTACGAACAACGTTGCGACCCATGGGCCGTCAAGGGCACCAGTTGGGGTTTTGGTTCGGAATTATTACCCGATAAATTGGACCGCATTACCGATGCCATGGAAAAATCCTTTTACCGCTACCCGGTGTTGGAAAAGGCCGGTATTAAACGGGTTATTAATGGCCCATTTATGTTCACCGCCGATGGTAACCCCTGTGTGGGCCCGGTGCAGGGCCTGCGCAATTATTGGGCGGCCTGTGGGGTTATGGCCGGCTTTTCACAGGGTGGGGGCGTTGGCCTTGCCCTATCGCAATGGATGGTGCATGGCGAACCCGAAAAGGATATTTTCGCCATGGATGTGGCCCGTTTTGGCAATTATACCAACAAAAATTACACCAAACAAAAGGTGGTTGAATTTTACCAAAAACGTTTCTCGGTTTCTTACCCGAACGAGGAACGCATGGCCGGGCGGCCCCTGCATTGCACCCCGGCTTATTCCATTTGGGATAAAATGGATGCAGTATGGACCAGTGGTTATGGTTATGAAGTTGTCAGCTATATACCGAATAGCGAGGCCACCAAAACCGAAAATTACACCTTCCGCCGTTCCAATGCCTTTGAAAATATTGGTGACGAATGCCGGCACGTGCGCAACCATGTTGGTATTAACGAAATTCATAATTTTGGTAAATTTAGGGTAACCGGCACCGGTGCGTTTGATTATATCAACACTATTATGGCCGGCAAAGTGCCTGAAATTGGCAAAATTACCTTAACCCCCATGTTGTCGCCCAAGGGCAAATTGATTGGGGACTTTACCATTTCACGCACCGCGCGTGATGAATTTCAATTAACCGCATCCTTTGGTTCGCAAAATTATCATCTGCGTTGGTTCCAACAACATTTGCCGGCCGATGGTTCGGTTAAGGTGGAAAATATATCCACCGCGGTGTTGGGTTTCCAAATTGCCGGGCCCAAGGCACGCGATTTATTACAGGATGTTACCGAGGACGATGTATCCACCAAGGCATTCCCATTTTTAAGCGTGCGTAAATTAGAAATTGGTAATTTTGTGGCACAGGTGCAGAGGGTTACCTATACCGGTGATTTGGGTTATGAAATTTATGTTGATGCATCAAACCAAATTCCATTATACCATATATTGCACGAAGCCGGCAAAAAACATAACCTAAAACCATTTGGTATGCGGGCGATGATGTCATTGCGATTGGAAAAATCGTTCGGTTCATGGTTGCGTGAATTCCGCCCACAATATACACCTATGGAAACCGGTATGGATAGGTTTATTTCCTATAATAAACCATGCGATTTCATTGGCAAGGCGGCGGCATTGGCTGAAAAGGCCAAGGGGACGGAAAAGAAATTATGCACCTTTGTGGTTGATGCGCTGGATGCCGATGTGATGGCCGATGAACCCATTTTTTATAATGGTGAAGTTGTTGGTTGGGTAACGTCGGGTGGTTATGCCCATTATGTGCAGAAATCGGTGGCCAATGGTTTTGTGCCAACGCATCTGGCCAAAGATGGGTTAGAGGTGGAAATTGAAATATTGGGCGATAGGCGCAAGGCAGTATTATATAGCGAACCATTATTTGACCCACGGGCCGAACGGATGCGCGGTTAGCATTAATAATGAAAGGTGATATTAAAACCCTGCTGACCCATATTAACCGGTTGGATTATTACAATGACCCAGCGGTTATATGGGCGCAGGGGGCGACTTATTCGGTGGAGGCTGAATTATTATGGCATTGTTGGTCGGCATTTCATAATGGGCATAATGATAATAATTATGAATTTTTTATTAAATTAACCCAACGTTTGGGCCAAACCCCGCAATTACAAAATGGCGAATGGGCACCGGCCATGCATTTTTTTGCATTATTGGCCAACGCCAATGACAAAAATGCCACCCGCGAAAGGGGACAAGATATTTTTAACCAATTGATGCAAATGGGCAAGCAATTTCCAGCCGCATATTACGAGGCCGCCAAATTGGCCAGCACCATGGGGCAATTACCCATTTCCCAACAAATTTTTGGCCAATTGCATCAATTTTACCACCACCAACAATTGGCATATTATTGCAATAACCAACAATTATTGCCGTTAAATGTGGCGACTGCCGAGCGCGATGAACGGGTGCGCAACATATTACAACCCAGCCCATTATTGGGCGAACCGCAGGATAATATAACCCCAGAACAGGAAGAAAAAATAAAAAAAATATTGGATAGGGCCATTGCAGAATTTGATAATAATATAATACCCAAACCCAAATATTGGGGGGCATACCCCAAAAGGCCATTAACCCAAAGGCGTAAAATTTTATTATTGGCCGGCAAGCATGTTTGTGGAAGCCATGGGGCACGGGAAAGTGATGTAAGCCTTGTAATATATAACAGCTTAAAAAAGCGTGGCCATGAAGTATTTTGGTTTCAAAATGATGAGATTGATTTTTCACAGGAAAGATTTGAAAAAAAATATGGTGCCACAAGAATAATAAATGGAAAAAAATTTAGGGGTTCTCCGGAAATTAAAAAACAAAAAATTGCCGAAATATACAAATTTATTGAGGACACTCAGCCACAATGGGTTATAACCAGCAATATATTAGAAGGCGATGATGTATTAAATGCAAATGATTTATTATTAATGAAGCAAAAATATAATCTTAAAATGATGAATTTATTGACCGATTATTATCAACTTCATTCTAAACAAATTCATGACGATGATATGGAAAAAGTTAAATTATATGCTGATTTAAGTATTTCAGTTTTTGACTCGCACCCCAATTTTCATATTCATTTGGCCAATGGTATGGCCGTTCATATACCCCATTTCCCTTATATGGTTAATGAAATTGAACAACCCAAAAAATATAATTTTTATTTTTCTGGTTATGGTTATAAAGCACGTGATGCAATTTTGGCCGATATGAACCATTATATATCTGATAATAATATTTCGCTTAACCCAAAAGTGTCAAATGTTCGCGATAATTTATATGAAACTTTTATTAATTCATTGCAAATGGCCCGTTTTACAATGGCTAATGGTATCATTAATGATACAAATCGTCATATTCTTACTGCTCGTGTTTTTGAATCTATGACTAATAATTGTTTGGTTTTTAATGAAACCAACGATATGATAAGTGATTGTTTTGCGCCATTTGTGCATTATGTGCCATTTTTTAACCGCGCTGAATTGATTATATTTTCCCAGTTTTTGGTGAAAAACCCACAATATTGGCAAAATATAGTCACAAATGCATCTAATGCATGTTTGGTGCATTACCATTATGATAATTTTTGGACGCATGTAGAGGAAAATATGGATAGAATTGATAATAAAATCAATCAAAATCCCATGTTGCAACCAAAAAATCCAGAGGTTAAAGTTCCGCACCTAGAAAGCAAAATGGATATTAATCTAAGCGATAGTGAGAAAAATGAATTTTTGCAATATTGCCAAAATTTATATTATTTAAAACAAGAATGTTTGGAATATTTACCAAAGAATAATCCTTTTTTCCCATTTATGCAGGCATATTTTGAAAAAAATATAGGCTTTTGCAGTGAATTTTGTGATAATTTGCCCGATCAACCACTGAATATTTTTATAAAATTATTGAACAATAGCTTGCTGTTGCACCCGAACGAGCGCGCCAATTATTTTGGCATGGCAGGGCAATTAAAGCAATATGCCCAAACTTATCCTGAATTGGCCAAATTTATTGACCCATTGATTTTAAAAATTTTGACCCAGCTAGATAAACGCGATATTTGTATTGGTATTGTCGGGGATATTTTAAATAATTACCCCATAGATTATTTTCGTTTATTATGTAATAACCATGAATTATATTATTTGAACTTGTATGAGTCATTACGTGTTCCACGTGTGGCCAAAATATTGGCACCATCACCATTATTGGGGGCATCGGAGCAAATTTTGTCAATACAAAATGAGCAAAAAATTAGAGATATGTTGGATAAGAAACACGAAGAATTTGCCAATAATACATTACGAAAGCCCGAATTTCAAGGGTTTTACAATGCTAAACCATTAAACAAAAACATTAAAATATTTTTAATGTTTCCGCAAAATACATATGGTAGCGAAACATGTTTTGAACAGGATAATACAATTTATCATTATAACGCCGCCAAATTACGTGGGTATGATGTCCGGCAATTTAATACAAACAAAGTATGTATTCATCAGGCCCGTTATAACCAAAAATGCAAATTACCACGTATTTGCGATGGCAAATTATTTGCATCAACCGCGCAATCCAAACAACAGGAATTGCAAAAAATTAGAGAACATTTGCAAGAATTTAGGCCAGATGTTGTTTTGTGCGATTCCATTTATGCCCCGAATGAGGATACCTTGACCCCAGCAGATTTTATGGCTTTGAAGAAAGAATTTCAATTCAAGTTGGTTTTTTTCTATTCTGATGGATGGTATGGTAATATGAGCCTATATAGCACTTGGGCTGAATGTGCTGATGCTATTTTAACCTCTTACCAAACACATCAGGAATATGAACATTATGATAAATTGGGCAAAATTATACATTTGCCATTTGTGGCGTTTGACTTTCAATTATTACCCAAAAAATTTGATTTATTTTTTTGGGGGCGTAATCATCGCAACCGCGATGCATTTTTAAGCAATATTGAGAAAATTATTCCTAATTCTATTATTCAAATGAATAATTATTTATTGCCGGGGCGTGAGGTTTCGTGCGAAAAATATTATGAATTATTATTGCAATCGCGTATAACATTCAGCAGTGGTTTTACCGGCCAATATTTAAATAATAAAAATTTGAATGAAAAAGTAATGCATATAATAACCAGTCGCTTTCGCGAATCTATATTTTCCAAGACTTTAATATTAGAAGAATCGCATTTGCATGCGCAAGAATTATATTACCCATACATTCATTTTATACCGGTGAATTGCCGTGATGAAGTGATTTTATACAGCCAATTTTTTATTAAAAACCCCGATTATCGTGACAAAATTGTTAATCAAGCCTATCAATTTATGGAACAAAATTACAGCAATGAGCATTATTGGACATATTTTGAGGAAAAATTACATAATTTGATTAGATAGTGGACTTTAAAACAAAATTATAATATTTGAAGCACATATAAAATTTTTGTCAAAACTAATTTTTTATAAATATATTCCATATAATTAGCAAACCAATATGTGATTTTGCTGGTTTACTATGTAATATAACCTTCATCAATAAAATATTAATTTTTATTGAAATTATGGGAATAAAAATGGTTTAGGCGAGTTAATATAGCAGAAAAAGGGTTCTCTATGCAATCAGATAATTATCATGTTAATAACGCCCTGCAATTTACCAATAATGCAGATTTTAAAAATTTCTTGGCCGATGTCGCATTGGCCAATGATGTGCCCAAATTGTTTGGTAGCCACCATAATTATTGTAAATTTGATATTCATTCCAGTAACTTAAAAAAGGTGTTTATAGAGGAATTAATTGAAACAGGCTGTATTGATGATAAAAATTTAAGCAAAATCGGGTATAATTTGAATTTACTGCACGAAATTGTGCCACAGGCCGACCAAGAATTCAGCCCCGATGGCAAAAATAATTTGATGTTAAAATTATTTAACTTTTCAAAAACCCGCAATGAATATTATAATTTTGTGCGTAATATTATTAAACCCATCATCGGGGGCGAATTTTATTATCAATTGCAACCTACTATTCGGGTTAATTTTCCGTTCCCCAAAAATTATTCGCAAATTGTGAACTACCATACTGATTTAATGTTGGGGCATTTACCTTATATTATGAATTTTTGGTGGCCACTAACAGATGTTTTTGGCAATAATTCCATGGCCATGGCCGGTTATGACTTTTCAAAAGCATTTTTGGAGCAATATAATTGGGATTTTCGCAAATTGGCAAGTGATATAGAATTTAAACCCGAAATTTATGAAATGGTGCATAATGAATGTTTTGATTTGAAATTACAATATGGTGAAATATTTGTGTTTGACCCATTATGCATTCATGCCACCCAATATAATAAAACCAACGCCACCCGGGTTAGTTTTGATTGCCGTTTTGTATTAAAAAACCGAATGCATTCGGTGCACCGTGATTATGTGGGGGTTGGCACCTTAAAAATGCCAATGAAACCCGGCCATTATTTTGCTGAAAATCCTATTGTTTAATTTTCGCGCCTGTTTGCCAAAATAATATTGACAATATATATCGTTTGCTGTATTTTATTGCCAAGGAATGACAAATGATAAATAATAACCCGATTAGCGAACGCATAATTAACCGCCGTTTGGCCCAAAAACTAACCCAGGCCCAATTGGCCGAAAAAATGGCGGTTGGTTTGGTTACCATTAACCGCTGGGAACGGGGCCATACCATTCCCAACCATAATAAATTAAGCCGGTTGAGCGAGGTTTTGCAATGCCCACTGCAATATTTATTGCATGGTGATGTGGAATATGGGCGGGCCAAATTCCCCTTTGCCGAAAATATTGGGCGTATTGCCTATCAGGGGGTTGAATGTTCCTATTCGCATATTTCGGCCCGCAGTTGTTACCCCAACCACACAGCCATTGGTTGCGAATCGTTTAACGAGGCATTTGATAAATTAAAAACCGGCCAAGTGGATTTGGCAATGATACCTATTGAAAATTCATCGGCCGGGCGGGTGGCGGATATACATTTTTTAATTAACCAAGGCGGGGTATATATAATTGCCGAACATTATCAACCGGTGCGCCATTGTTTAATGGTTTTGCCGGGGGTAGATATTAAAAATGTCAGCGAAGTTTTATCGCACCCACAGGCATTAAGCCAATGCCAAAATAATTTGGCCAAAATGGGGTTAAAACCCAAATCATATCCTGACACCGCCGGGGCGGCCGAATCTTTGCGTTTAAATATGGATTCCAACCATGCCGCCATTGCCTCAAAAATGGCGGCTGAAAGATATGGTTTAGAGATAGTTCGTGAGGGTTTTAACGATAATAACGATAATACCACCCGTTTTATCGTATTATCACGCCAAACTGTGGTGCCCGATTACACCCAACATATTTGCATAACCAGCATTATTTTCCACCTGCGTTCCATACCGGCCGCATTATACAAATGCTTGGGCGGTTTTGCCACCAATAATATCAATTTAATCAAATTGGAAAGCTATATACCCATGCATCAGGAACGCACCGCTGGTTTTTATTTGGAATTTATTGGCCACCCCGAGGATTCCCACGTAAAACAGGCATTGGAAGAATGCCGTTTTTTTTCCAAGGATTTGAATATTTTGGGCACTTACCCCATGAACCGCAATTTATAATTGCTTATTTTTCTGAATGGGTGTATATACAGATTATGATATTATCAGAATCTTGTGAAGACATATTAAAAAATTCGGTGCAATTGGCGCGCCGATTGCGCCACGAATTTTTAACTTTGGAACATTTATTAATTAATTTATTATTGTCCAAGGATATTATAGCCCTGTTACAACAGGGCAAATTTCAATATGACCGCATTTACCAAGATTGCGAGGAATATATTCACAATGAATTATCCACCATTGTCAGCCCCGACCCAACAGTGCAACCTGAACCCCTGTCCAGCTTTACCCGCGTTATACAACGGGCGGCCATTCACGTGCAATCGGCCGGTTTGGAAATGGTTATGCCAGCCGATTTTTTGGTGGCCATTTTTAACGAAACCGACAGCTATGCCCTGTATTTTTTGAAAAAACACGGGGTAACGCGCATGGAAATTATACAATTTTTGGGCAAAAACCCGCCGCTCCGCCCCGAAAATACCACCCCCGAATTCAGCGATAATGCCAATGATAAACCGGCCGAAACCACCAATACCGATTTGAATGAATTTTGTATTAACCTGAACGAACGGGCCAAAATGGGCAAATGCGACCCGATGATAGGGCGCGACACCGAATTGCAACGCGTTTTGCAAATATTATTACGCAGAAACAAAAATAACCCATTATTAATTGGCGAATCAGGCGTGGGCAAAACCACCATAGTTGAGGGGTTGGCCCAATATATAGTTGATGGCAAGGCCCCCGAAAAATTAAAGGATATGGTGATTTATTCGTTGGATATGGGGGCATTAATGGCCGGCACCAAATATAGGGGCGATTTTGAGGAAAGAATAAAAAATTTATTAAAAAATTTGGCCACCCAAAAAAATGCCATTTTATTTATTGACGAAATTCATACAATCATTGGGGCTGGGGCCACTTCGGGTGGTTCGCTTGATGCATCCAATTTATTAAAACCGGTTTTGTCGGGCGGGGAATTGCGGTGCATTGGGGCCACCACATTCAAGGAATTTCGCCAATATTTTGAAAAGGACAAAGCATTATTGCGCCGTTTTCAAAAATGCGATATTCACGAACCCAATAGCGAGGACACCATTAAAATATTACAGGGCCTGCGCCCCAAATACCAAGATTACCACCAAATGCAATTAAGCGATGAAATGATTGCCCTGACGGTGAAATTGGCCAATCAATATATTCACGACAAGAAAAACCCCGATAAATCGTTGGATATAATTGACGAGGTGGGGGCGCGCGAACATGTTAAAATAATGGGCGACAGGCAATTAACCATAACCCAACAACAAATAGAAGAGGTGGTGGCGCAAATTGCCAAAATACCGGCCCGGCGCATTCACCATAACGACCATAATACATTAAATAATTTAGAAAAAACCCTGAAATTATTGGTATATGGTCAGGACAAAGCCATTGATGCCTGTGTGAAGGTAATAAAAATGGCCAAGGCCGGCCTGCGCGAGGTTGATAAGCCGATAGGAAGTTTTTTATTTGCCGGCCCCACCGGTGTGGGCAAAACCGAAATTGCCAAACAATTGGCACAGGTTTTGGGCATTGAATTGCACCGGTTTGATATGAGCGAATATATGGAACGCCATTCGGTTTCGCGGTTAATTGGGGCCCCCCCGGGTTATGTGGGTTTTGACCAAGGGGGCATTTTAACCGATAAAATTGACCACCACCCCCACGCGGTGGTATTATTAGACGAAATTGAAAAGGCCCATAGCGATGTCTTTAATATTTTATTGCAAATAATGGATAGGGGAAAAATAACCGATAATAATGGCAAGGAAATTGATTGCAAAAATATTATTTTAATAATGACCAGCAATGTTGGGGCCTTTGAAATGGGCAAAAATGCCATTGGTTTTGAACAAACTACCAATACGGCCGATGCTTCCAACGAGGCGATAAACAAATTATTCACCCCCGAATTTCGCAACCGGCTGGATGCCATAATTCCATTTGCCCCATTAACCATGGAACAAATGCATTCCATAGTGGATAAAAATATTAATATTTTGCAAAACCAGCTGAACGATAAAAAAATTACCCTTATTTTGCATAAATCGGCCCGTAATTTCTTGGCGCGGGCCGGGTTTGACGAAAAAATGGGGGCGCGCGCGCTTAACCGGGCAATAGACATGCATGTCAAAACCCCATTAATGGATTTAATTTTAAATGGCAAATTGGAAAATGGGGGCGAGGTGGCGATAGAATATAAGGCCAATAAAATTGCCCTGCGCATGGTGCCACCGGCCATTACCCAGAATAAATACATCGCCCTCAATGGTTGAAGTTGTAATTATTACCGGTGCCACCGCCAGTGGTAAATCGGCACGGGCATTGGAATATGCCCGCACCCATAATGGGGTTATAATCAATGCCGATGCCCTGCAACAATATGCTGATTTACCCATTTTATCGGCCCGCCCGCGCGAATATGATGGTATTGGGCACGAATTATATGGTTTTTTGGACCCATTTGCAACATCGGACGCAAAACAATGGTGCACCATGGCGGTGCAGGCGGTTGAACGGGCCATTGCCAATGGACAAACCCCGATTATCGTTGGGGGCACCGGCATGTATTTATATAGCTTAATACATGGCCTGTCACCCATGCCCGATTTACCCAAACCCGCCCCCACCAGCACCGAAACCCCGTTATTATACCGCCAATTGCAATTGGTTGACCCCCAATGGGCCGGGCAGATTCAACCGACCGACCGCCAACGTATTATACGGGGCCTGCATGTTTTTCACCATACCAATCGCCCATTAAGCGATTGGCATAATGAACCGCCCATTGCTTATTTAAAATACCCCTATAAAATGATGCATATTACTTGCCCGCCCGAACAAAACCGCCTTAATATTCAACAACGGCTGGAACGCGATTTTGCGCAAATGCAGGACGAAATGCTTAAATTTTGCCAAAAATACCCCAATTTGCCCGAAAATACCCCCATTTTCCGTATTATTGGGGCATGGAATTTATGGCAATTGGCGCATGGCCGGGCCACGTCTGAACAGGTAAAAGCCGAAATTTACCATTTAACCTGTCAATATGCCAAACGGCAAAGAACATTTTTACGTAATAAATTGGCGATAGGAAATAAAAAATTCTATATTGGTATCACCGAAAGGATTTAAAAATACTACCATTAAAAACCAATTTAAGGAAAAGTATCTGTTGTCAACGAATAATTTTTAATTAATCTTCGGCCAGCCTGATGAGGGGCGCCTTGCTTAATTAAAAATTATTTAAGGCTTCAATGGTAAGTCTTGATTGAATATGTTTATGTATCAAAGCATTAATGGCAACAAGCAATTTGCGCATGATGGCTCTAAGGGCAAGTTTCGCAGGTTTGCCCTTTTTAATGAGTTCTTGATATTTTTTTTGCAAGATAGGATTAAACCTGCTGGCACATACCGCAGGCATATATAAGACCTTACGGACAGCTTTTCTGCCCCCCGATATATATTTCAACCCATTTTCTTTAAATTGGTATGTAATGGTATAAATTTTAAACGTATTTTACGATACCTGTATATTCTAATGGAATGATATTAATTTATAATTTTTAGAAAAAAAATCAAAAATTCACCCAATCAAATATTTTACGTAAATAACCCGGGGTTAAAACCGATAATGGGTAAGTAAATAATTCGGGGTCATCATTCGGCCCGCTTAATTTATATTTAATGCCAAACAAGGCATATTTGCCAGTAATGGGTAATAAATTATTTATTAATGGTATGGAATCTAATATTTTCAGGGTATTGGAGTAGGGTATTATGGTTCCCGAAATCTCCATTAAGTTATTTTTCAAATTTACATTGCCATCTATGCTGAACCCCAATGCTGGGCCACTTATGGCTGATTCCCTAACAAATATGGCCTCGCTATTTTTGCTAAATTCCACCCGCAATTTTTTGAATTCAACCCCCTTGTTTTTCAAGGCATCAAATGTTCCACTTAGTGATGAAATTTCTAATAATTTGGCCAAAATACCGGCATTATTTAACTTAAAATCCTCTATTATTAATAAACCTTGCAAATCCTCGCCAATTTTATTGCGCTGGCCGGTTAATTTCATTGCCCCAGCCTGCATATTTTTGGTGAAATCAAAACCCTTTAATATCAAACCAAAATTGGGCGATGCGCTATCAACAATGGTGCTACCATTTTCCAAACTATGCAGTTTATAATAAAAATCAGGGGTTATGAAATCTATATCGCTATATTCATCGCCACGTTTTTGCCAAAAAATTTGGGCGTTTGGCAAAACTACTTCATTTTGCAATATTAAATTACCAAAGGCAAATTTGCCAATTTGGCTGACCGCTATCGCCATATTGGCCGGTGGCCCAATTAACGATGATTTATTGTTTTTTTGCACAAAATTTTGCAAATTTATCCGTTCCAAATTGCCACTATATTCAACCGCCCCGCCGCCATTTTTAACAATAACCGCCCCCTTGCCGGTTTGTTCGGTGTAAAATTCGGCCGTCATGCGGGTTAATTGTTGGTTGGCCATTTGGGCATCGGCTATGGTAATTTTATTATCATTATCCTTATATTGTAAAGTTTCAAAATTGATGGTGTTTTTGTCCATATCAACCGCCATTTTGCCATTGGCCGTGGCCGGCATTTGTGCTGGTTTGCTAAATAATTGGTGGGGTGGGTTTATGGTTGCATTGGTGGCTTCTATGGCAAATTGGGCGGTGTAATTATTATAATTACTGGTTTGCACATCAGCGGTCAGGGTAATGGGGCCGGTTATGGCATCCTTATATTCGGCCATTTGTGGTATATAAGCCATAAAATTTTCGGCATTGGCGGTGGTGCGCAATTTTATTTGCAATTTATCGCCCCGGCCATTGGCCTGTATTTCCAATGGCAATATTGAACCATCGCGCCGGGCGGTTAATTGAAATTTGGTGTCATAATTGTTATTTTCTATGGTGGCGGTAAATTGTTGGGCATCGGGTATGGCATTCAAAACAAATGGCAATTTTGATTGTATTTTGGGGGCGGTTAATTTTAATTGATATTTGACATCGGGGTTGTTGGTTATTGGGCTTTTTATATTCAGGGCGGTTTGCATGTCACCGGTAAATTGTTGTTTCACCACAAATTCCGGCACCGGCAATTTGCTGTCCTTGGCAAATTGCACCTGTTTGGCAATATCGCCATTAAAAATAAATTGGCCGGTTAAAAATATTGGGTCGGGCCGGCCTCTATATAAATACAATTCCAACATGCCATTATTGCTGACCAACCCGTTTGATTCGCCATTGGCCATTTTGATTTTAATATCATCGCTGGTAAAAAATATGTCGGCCGTTATATTTTGCATGGCCGGGAATGCGGGCAAATATTTTAAAATGCCATTTTGCACCGCCACGCGGGCGTTTATATCGGCCAATTCCCATTGATTATTAATATTATTTAGGGTCACATTGACATCGGCATTATGCACATTGGCGTTGGAAATGGCATTTAAAACCCATTGGCGGGCATCTTTATCTAATGTTTTGGGCCAATGGTTGGGCAAATCCTTGATGCTATATGGGTTTTTATTATTATCCAACTTGGCCTGTAATTTTATTTGTTTATTATCCATATTCAAATCGCTTACCGCAACCACAAAGCCATCAACCACCACCTGCCCGCGGTAATTAATGGGTGCATTGGGTTTATATATTAATTGCCCATTTTTAAATGTTAATTGCACCGGCCGGTCAAAATTATCCTTATCATTTAATAACAAAGGTTGGCCGTCAATAATATCGGCCTGTAATTTGGCCAAGTTCATTTGCGGGTCAAATTCGGCCATAAAATTGGCATTTTGGGCAAATTGCCCACCATCAACCCCCCATTCATTCAATAACGAACTGGGCAATATTTTATTCAAATTGCCAATATTTATGTTGCCGGCTATTTTGTTCCCCTCCCATTTGGCGGTTATTTTGCTATCGGCCAAGGCGATTTGGCAATTTTTTTCATCACGCATTGTGCATTGAATATTTAGGGTTGGGGCAACTAATTTTCTTAAAATGGCGCTACTGCCCCTATATTGAAAATTATCGGCCGTTATATTCATGGTCGTTTCGTCCATTTTGCCGGCAAAATTCACTTTATAATCGTCATATTCGCCATTACCATAAAAATTTAAATGGGTAAAATTATGATTTGTTTCCAAAAAATTCAATTGCGCCTGTATTTTTTGGGGCATTTGGGGCAATGTAATACCGGCCAACACATTGGTAATATAATAATTGCCAATATTATGCAATTTTTTTTGGGGTAAAGCCATAAATGCCTGTAATGCCGGGTTGGCAATTTTTAATGTGTTATTTTGCCATAATAAATCTAACTTTACCCCGTCTATGTTTATGCCGTTAACCTGCCAATTACCCTGTAATAATTGGTAAATATTCAAACCAAAATGAATATTATCCACCACCACCCCGCCCATTTCCATTTTTTGCACACCCACGGCAATGGTTTTCAAATGCCAATTAAAATTCAAATAAAAATCGTTGGTTTGCACCGGTGTTTGGGTTAAATCGGCCAATTTTTGGTTAATTATATCCTTTAATTTGCCATCGGAAAAGCGAAAACCATTGCCGGCCAAGTGCAATATTGCGGCAATAACCATTATAGCCACAATTAATGGCAACATAAACCAATAATTGGAATGCTTAATCCTGTGTTTTTTTCTCATTTAGTAGCCTGCGTTTTACATATTGTTCGCGGTAAAAAGTAAATAAGCCCGATGCAATTACCACACCCGCCCCAATGAAAGAGGTTGTGTCGGGTATGTTGTCAAAAATTAAATATGACCACATAACCGCAAAAACAAACATGGTAAACATAAATGGTTGCAATACCGGGGCCGGGGCATAACGGAACGCCTGTAAATTCAAAAAATGGCTAAACCCACCCAAAAAGCTTAAACCCAAAAAATACCCCCAATATTTCATATCGGGTATTTTGAAATCCCATATAATTATTAAAAAACTCGCAATAGTTACAAAGCCGGAAAACCATAACATGCTGGTTTCGGCTGAATCTTGGTATAATTTGCGGTTTAAAATTTGAAATGTGGCATATAAAAACACCGAACATATTAATAAAAATGTGGTGAAATTAAATGGTATATAACCCGGTTTAATAATAATTAGCACCCCAATAAACCCCACACCCACTGCCGACCAGCGGTATATACCAACACGTTCGCCCAATAACCATGGCGACATGGCGGTTACCACCAACGGCACCGATGCAAATACCGCATGTATTTCGGCAATGCCAAGGGTGCGCACAATGGTTATAAACATCGCGCTTTCAATAAAATAAACCAAACAACGCAAAAATTGCAATTTGGGGTTATGCGATTTTAATATGGTGCCCCTGCGCCGTTTATTTTGCCCGGCAATAATTAAGGTTACAATGAATAAAAACAAAAAACGCCAAAATAATACCTCAAAAGGTGAAAAATGGGTTGATAATATCTTGGTAATGGCATCCTGTGATGTCATTACAAATATGGCAAATACCATTATAATAATGGCCAATTGGTGGTTTTGTTTGGGCATTTTAATTTTATGATATGAATCGTTTGAATATTCAAGAATATAAATAAGCAAAATACATAAAAATCTTGACAAAAACCCAATGCTGTTTTAAAATTATATTATAAAAGGATTAAAAATGCAAAAACAAGATGCAAAACGTGCCGAAAAATTATCGGTGCAAAAAATGGTTTTCCCGTGCGAGGGAACCGGCAGTGGCCACCCACGGGTTTATTTGAAAATTGACCCAACCAGCAAAAATGCAGTTTGCCCCTATTGCGACCGCATATATGAATTCCATGGCGATGATATGGGCGGGCATTAAAATTCATTTTTTTTCAAAAAAGCCAATGAATGCAAAACCCCAATATTATACAAAAGAGCAAAATGACCGAAAACCAACAAAAGAAAATTTATATTAAATCCTACGGTTGCCAAATGAACGAATATGATTCACGGCGCATCCTTGATTTAATGGCGGTGGAGGGTTATGAACAAACGCAAAACCCCGAAATGGCCGATTTATTGGTTTTAAATACCTGTCATATACGGGAAAAGGCGGCCGAAAAAGTATATAGCGATGTTGGCCGATACAAATTGCAAAAACAGGGCAATGCCATATTGGCAATAGTTGGTTGCACCGCCCAAGCCGAGGGGGCAGAAATGATGCGCCGTGCCCCGGCGATAGACATGGTGATAGGCCCGCAAAATTACCATAATTTGCCCAAATTGGTTAAACAAAAACATAACGGGCAAAAACGCCAAGTGGACACCGAATTTCCGGCCGAATATAAATTTGATTATTTACCCGAACAAACCCACCAACAGGGGGTCAGTGCCTTTTTGGCGGTGCAGGAAGGATGCGATAAATTTTGCACTTTTTGCGTGGTGCCATTCACCCGTGGGGCCGAATATTCGCGCCCGGCGGCCGATATATTGCGCGAGGCCAAGGGGTTGATAAATAAGGGCGTGCGCGAGATTAGCCTTTTGGGGCAAAATGTTAATGCGTGGCATGGTGTGGGGTTGGACGGCAAGGATTGGAATTTGGCCCGCCTGATTAACGCATTAAGCGAATTGGACAATCTGTGGCGCATTCGTTATACCACCTCGCATCCATTGGAGATGGACGATGATTTGATAGCTTGCCACCGCGATAATGACAAATTGCAACCATGGTTGCACCTGCCCATTCAATCGGGTTCCAATAAAATTTTAAAGGCGATGAACCGCCGGCACACGCGTGATGATTATTTGCGTATTATTGAAAAATTGCGCCATGCCCGCCCCGATATCGCCCTGTCGTCTGACTTTATTGTCGGCTTCCCCGGCGAGGACAACCTAGATTTTGCCGATACGTTAAATATTATTCGCCAAGTGGTTTATGCCTCATCGTTTAGCTTCAAATATTCACCGCGCCCGGGCACTCCGGCGGCTGATATGCCCCAATTGGACGAACATATTAAGGACGAACGATTGGCAATGGTGCAGGAATTGTTAAACAGCCAACAACAATCGTTCAACCATTCCATGATGGGGCGCAATATGGCAGTTTTATTTGAACGCATAGCCCCCAAGGCCCACCACCATACCGCAACCGAAATGCAATGGGTTGGCCGTTCGCCCTATATGCAACCGGTGCATATCATGCATGACGGCGATTTAACCGGCAAAATATTAAATTTGGAAATTAAAAATATACAGGGCCACAGCCTGTATGGATATTAAACCCACACCAAATTAAAAATTAATTTTTTTGTGTTAGCGCAATAAGATATTTAAGCGTAGTGCGGTTAATGATTGATTCGGTTTGAATATAGGTCAAACGGGCCAAATCCTTTGATTCAATTTGGTTAGCGGTTTCAATAACCTGTTTTAATATATTAATAGTGTCCAAGCCACATAATTGGCATATTTTATTTATCTCATCAATGGACAAATACGAACTGCCGGCCTGAATCCGGCTCCATGTTGGTTGCGAAATACCAACTTGGCTTACAATATCAATAATTTTTTTGTCCTGTTCCTGCACCAAATCGGTTAAAATTTGGCTTAAAATTTGGCTTAAATTAAATTGACCAACAATGTCATTCATAGTTTTGACCCCAGTTTATTATTTTATAAACTGCTTTCATGCAAATTTCAAGGTAAAAACCCTTAAAATGGCTAAAAAATTTTAATTCCTGATTTCAATGGCCCCGTTGCGCCATATATAATGGGTAAGTTCGTGCCATTTGGGGTCAATATCTTGAAAAACAAGGCCATTCCTGAATTGACCCACAAACTCCATCATCTCGGCCAAGGTAAATTGCGGGGCAATAAGCCGTAATTGATGGTGCGGGGTGGTTAATTTGACCAATCCATTTTCATTAATAATATTTATATTGGCCTGCAATTTTAAATGGTCGGTGGCGATTAAATGGTTGCGCATAATGGTTGTGCGCATTGTTTCAATAAAATTGGCCACATCATCGGCATTTTTAAATGTGCCCTTGGCCAAAAATTCAATGCCATCAGGGTTATCATCGCTGGAATTAACCGGCACCACCAATGAAATGGTGCCACGCACCATATTTAACAAATACCCAAACAGGCAATTGATTGATTCGTGCGAAAAATCAATTAATTCCAATTTTTCGGCTTCCTGTTTGGCGCGTTCGGGGTTATGCAAAAAACGCCGGCGGGCGTGCCCGCTATTGGCAACGGTCAGGGTCGAACCCTTGGCCAATTGGGCAAAGCTGACATGCACCAAGTCATCATTATTAAATGTGGCAAAAATATTATCCAATTGGCGCAATGAATAAACCGAGAAACGCACCCCCGGGCCGGGCAAATGGTTTATCATATCCATTACCCGTTGGGCCCTATCCGGGTGTTTATCGGATAATGCGGTGGTGCAGGCCGGGTGTGCCCCGTTTATATCGTAAAATATTTGCGAAAACAGGTGATATTCGGGGTGGTCCAACGGGTCAGATGCAAAATATAAAAAGCCATTTTGCGCATTTTGGTTTAATTGATGTTTCAAATGGGTTAAAATTTGCTTAAAATTTTCCAAATTTTCGGGGGTATTTGGGTAATAACCATTATATTTTTGCGCCCCCACCCCACAAAACCAGCAACCGCCCGAACAACCATCAGATAATTCAATACCAAATGGCAATAACAGCGACATTTTGGTGCGTTTTTCACCCATCATAAAATAATTACGGCGCATCATCCGGCTACGCCATTGGCGAAATTCGGGGCTGGCACTGGTGAACCTATCATTATCATAATAAAATTGATGCACCCGCATGGTGGATTGAAAAACTTGAAACAGGGCCCGTTCCTCGTCATTTAATAAATTGGTGCCAAAATATACATCGTTAAAATTGCCCTTGCTCATATTCCAATAACGGCTGGTATTTTCGGCCGACAGGGCAATGGCCCGCTCATCAAATGCCCGTTGCGGGTCAATCATTAATTCATGGCGGAATTTTTCGTCCATCATAACATATTCAACCAATTTTTTGGCATTTGCGGGCAGGGACATTGTATTATTTTCCTTAAAAAAATTGCTTAAAAGATTTATTTTTCAATATTATATTAAAAATTACCATTCGGGTTCATAATTGTCAAATAATTTTTATATGATTTATTATTTATTTTTGAATTTTATTGTTGACATGCATATTAAATCAATATATTTATATATTAATGAAGCAATTCAAAACATTACCATAAAACAATAAAGGAGAAAACAATGTCCAAAATGACCTATAATAATTTGATGAAAATCAAAGATGACGGTATAGATTTTGTCAATAAATACCGCTCTGATTCCGCCCTGCGCGCCAAAGTTGATGCCAACCCCAAGCAGGCTCTTGCCGAAATGGGTGTGGCCAAATTGCCCGATAACATGCAGGTTGAATTGAAATTCAATGATGACAACACCTATTATTTTGTTATTCCGGTTAATCCCAATCTTGAATTGAACGAGGAAAATTTGAATCAAATCAATGCCGCCAAGGGTTCGGTCAGCACCGGTGGTTCAGCATCTTCGTTCGGCACCATGGGTACCTGTATAAGCTCGATTAGCTCGGCCAGTACCACCGGTTCGGCCAGCACCGCAGGTACTTCTTGATTTTAACAAGAACTTAAACAATAATATTTACCAATCAGGAGAAAAAAATGAAAAAATCACTCACCGAACAACTTAATGGATATGCTGAATTGTCCAAAAAAGTCCGTAATTCACCCGAATTATTGGCCAAATTCCAATCAGACCCCAAGGGTTTATTAAAGGAAAACGGTATTGAAACCGGTAATGCAAGCGTTGTTGGTTATTTGAACGATGACAAAACCGAATATTTTGTTATTCCCGCCAACAATAATCAAGAATTATCTGACGAGGACTTGACACGTTTAAATGCTGCCAAATCATGTACTTCCACAGCTGGTTGCGCTGGTTCGGCAGGTACTATCAGTACTTTTATTACATCTTTGGGCAGTGCAAGCTCGGTTGGCACCGCCGGCACCGGCGGTTGCGCCGATACTGGCCGCACCAAAAACCAATAACCATAGGAGATTATAATGAATAAAGATTTTGATATAAATAATGTTAATAATATTGGTAAAGGATTGACCAGTATTGCCGAAAAATGCAAAAATGATGCGCAATACCGCGAATCAATTATGCAGGATGGTTGGAAATTATTAGAGGATGCCGGTATGGCCTCCAACTTTCCCAGCCGTCAAGTAAAGATTGATGTCAGACAAAATACCAATAATGATTTTTTCTTTATTTTGCCACCCGACCCAAATTCGGTGTTAAGCGATGAATCGTTAATGGCCGTTAATGCCGCCAAGAAGGCCGCTGGTTGCGCCAGCACCGCCGCTTGCGCCGCGACTGCCAGCTCAGCTTTTTCTTGTATTAGCTCGGCCAGCTCGGCCGGCACCGCAGGTTCAAGCTCATAAATTTGACAAAAAAATTATAATGCCCTATTGAGTAGTTATACTGCTTGATAGGGTATTTTTTTAAGGCCAATAAAATGTTTATAGAAGCCAAAGAATTTGAATTTTTGTCTGAAATATGCAACAATTTTCATAAAATTGTTGATGAAATCAGCATTATTAATGAAAATTTTTACATAGATTGGCCCGAATTGGGCATATATGATGGCAAATGGCGGGTTTTCCCTTTTTATAAATTTGGCCAAAAAATTGCCCAAACCTGTGCTATTTGTCCACAAACAACCCTGTTAATTGAAAATATTCCCAACATGGTTACGGCCGGCATTTCGCGCCTGTCACCCAATAGCGAAATAAAACCCCATAATGGTTATACCAAAAATGTGTTGCGTTTTCATTTGGGTTTGGTGGGTGGTGATGGTTGCGGTATCATGGTTGGCGATGAAACCCGCGGTTGGCACCCGGGTTCGGCCTTTGTGTTTGACGATACGCAATTGCACAGCGCATGGAACCGCGGGCAAAATGAACGCTTGGTTTTATTGTTGGATTTCAAACGCAATGCCGATTTACCGGTGGAATGCCCACCCCATTTGCAACAATACGGGTTTCAATAATGCAAAATTTGTTTTCACGCCAATTAATTAATGAAATGCAGGCCCACGCACTGGCCGAGTTCCCAAAAATTGCGGTCGGTTTTATATCGGGTTGGACATTCCATAAATTGCCGTCCATCGAGGTGGGGGAAACAAACAAAGAATCAACATGGCAAATGATTTATGAATCAGAATTATTAAACGATAAAAGAAGAAAAAGATTTTTAAGATTCATCGTATTTTCGCGCCCATGCATGGTTAATTTCCCCAATGACCGCGAAATGCGCGAACAATTAATCAGCGGTGCCCCATGGATGTATATCCATACCGATGGCGTTGATTGCATGGACCCCATAGTTTGGGGCAAGGGCGCACCATATTGGCCATTAATTGGCCGGCCGTTCCGCCATGCCATTACCGATTGTTATAGCTTAATCCGCGATTATTATTGGTTAGAACATAAAATATTTTTAGAGGAATTCCCGCGTGATTGGTTTTGGTGGGAATCGGAATATCGGGCTGATTATTTGGGCGAACCCAAGGATTTATATACCGAAAATTTTCAATCACAGGGGTTTGAACCATTTAGCGATATGAACGATTTGCGCCCGGGTGATTCGTTATTAATGAAATTAAACAGCCCATCGGTCAACCATGCGGTTATTTATGTTGGTGATGGAAAAATTTTGCACCATGTTTCCAGCGCAATGCCGGTTGATTACAAACGGGTTAGCAAATATGAGGATATGCACCCATGGACAAAGCGATACGAGGCCATACCGGTGCGCCATAAAAATTTTAGGTAAGGATTATTATGCAAGAAAATTTTGAAAAAATTGATGGATTCTTAAAGCATATTTTATATGATTTCGCCGGGCCAGATGATATAGAAAATGCCAAAAATACCATTGATGATTTAAAAAATATATGGATAAAACGCCCCGTGCCCGGGGGTAATGGCATAATATTTCATACAATTGGGGCCGCAACATATTTGGACAAAAACGAAATTTACCATCAATACCGCACCGAGTATGCCGGTATAATGCATAAAAAATTTGCTGGTCTATACCAAAAATTATGCAAATGGTTGGGGCAATTAAGCGGATATGAAGTATGCATTGCCCCGGATTTATCGCCCCCCGGGTTCCATATTTATCAGGGCAACCCGCATGTGCCCCCATCAATTTTAACCGGTGGTAATGTTCATTTGGACCTGCCACATTATAATCATAAATTCCCCAGCAAAATTTTGGGCACGTTATCCTTTACCCTGCCCATTATATTGCCACAAAATGGCGGTGGTTGTTATTATTGGACAACATTACCCGAAAATTTTGTTTATGGAAATGCGGTGAATTTGGAACTTGACAATATGCGCCAATGGTTTGATAATAATAAAAAATATCTGCAATATGACATTGGTAAAATGGTTTTGCATAATGGGCAAACTTACCACCAATTGGCCAATGCCAGCCGTTCCGATTATTCTGATTGGCGCATTACCTTACAGGGGCATGGGGTATTGTTAGAGGATAAAACCATTTACCTATATTTTTAACCACGGAGAAAGCAATGACAAGCCAAAATTCAGAATCAAACCAAACCCCCGAACCCGCATTTTGGAACCATGTTTTGTATAAAATACCATTGGTCGATAATTTACGCGCCCATTACACCCAAATTCGCGATGAAATTTTGGACTTTATTGAACAAAAAAACCCGTTAAAATTTTACCCGCAATATCCGGTCAGGAACGAGGATACCAATAATAAATGGGTGCCCATTTACAACCAACATTGGACGGTGATGCCATATAGCAAGTTTGAGGATGAAATGGAGGCCCAAGAAAGATTATACCCCCATTTTGCCGAATATGCCCAATTTGTGCAGGAAAATATACCACTGACATATTCGTTGGTAAGGGAGGGCAATGAAAGCGGTTGGTTGCGCAATGGCTTTGTTAGCCGTTTGATACCCGGGACAATAATTAACCCGCACAAGGGCATGGTTGATAAATATTTGCGGGTGCATTTATGCCTGAAAACCGATTTGGGTTGCGCCATCACCGTCGGCAAGGAAAGCCAAAAATGGTATGACGGCCAGTTTTTGGCGTTCAAGGATGGCGGGCCGTATAATCATTCGGTGCAACATAATGGCCAACATGAACGGATAATAATGTCTATGGATTTGAAATATGAATATTTACAAAAGCTTGGAATTGAATTAGGATAATTGTATGAATGAATTTAGCAAATTAAGCGAGACCGAAAAATTACGGGTTGAACGGCCGATAATCAACCCGTATTTCCGGTTTTGTTGTTTAGATGGCCATTATTTTATGGAATCGCCCACCGGCATTATACCCATGGAAAATAATTTGGCCGCCAAAATATTAAAAAAAATAGACGGCAAAAAAACCATTGCCGATTTGGTGCGTATTATCAATGAGAGCGAATTGGCAATTAAGGGATTACTCATTCGCATGGCCAATTTGGGTTATATTGTCAGCAATGACCATAAATTATCGCCTGAATTTGTTGCTTATTGGCAGAATTTTCGCGTATCACCGCGCCGTTCGGCCGAGGCATTGCAGGAAAATTCATTATACGCCAAATTTTTGGGGCGGCGTTTTCCATTACAATTTTTCAAAAAATTGGGTTTTCAATGGCAAAAACAACCCGAACAGGCCAGTATGATTGTTATTTTTACCGATGATTATTTACACCAACAATTGCCGCAATTAACCGCTGAATACCGGGCCATGGGCAAGAGGGTTATTTTGATTAACCCATATAATGTTGAATTTATGATGGGGCCCATTTTTAACCCGGCCGGCCAGGCCGGTTGTTATGAATGTTTGAAAATTCGTATGGAATCGCATCAGGAAATGAAATTTTTTATAAAAAATTCAAAAACCAAAATATTAAAATCCAATATCACCCAGCAATGGGGGGCCCATAATGACGAATTTTTGCATTATATTGCCGATTTTTTGGGGCAATATATTATGAATAACAACAATGATTTAAACCATAATATGTTGTTGCGGAATATATTTGACAATCAATTTCATTGGCATCGTTTTACGGCGCGCCCGCAATGCCATTGTTGCGGGGTGGTGCCAAGCGAATTACAACCCATAAAAATTGAATCGGCCCCCAAATTATTTGCATCATCGGGTGGGTTTCGCAAAATATCGCCCCAACAAACTTTTGACAATTATAAACATTTAATCAGCCCCTATACCGGTATTATTCGCTATTTAAAACCTGAAATAAACGTTAATAATGGGTATTTTTATGTTTATTCATCGGGGCAGAATCAGGCCCTGCGCACCAAACATTTTACGGCCGTGCGCGATTCAATGCGGGCACAAACATTTGGCAAGGGCATGACCGAACTGGATGCCAAGGTAAGTTCTATGTGCGAGGCATTGGAAAGAGCTTCGGCCGTATTTTTGGGCGATGAAATACGGCAAACCGCCCGCATGACCGATTTCAAGGACGGACAAGCGATTGACCCCAATGATATTATGTTATTCAGCGATTGGCAATATGAAAACCGGACATTTTTGAACAATTTGGGTTACCGCTTTTTATATGTGCCCCACCGGTTTCGCCCCGATGAATCAATGGAATGGTCACCCATTTGGTCAATGATGGAAAACAGGTGGAAATATTTACCCAGCAATTATTTATATTTTACCTATCCGGTGGAGGGCGAGGCGCAATTAACATCAACCCCGGATTCCAATGGTATGGCATCGGGTTCGTGTTTTGAAGATGCAGTGGTGCAGGGTTTTTACGAATTGATTGAACGCGACAGCTTTGCCCAATGGTGGTATAATAAATTAAGCCTGCCCCAGCTAGATTTAAGCAGTTTTGACAACCCATTTTTGCATAATGCCCCGGCCGAATATGCCAAATTTAACCGCGAAATATGGTTAATTGATATTACGGCCGATTTTGGTATACCGGCATTTGCGGCCCTTTCGCGCCGTATTGATAAAAATAAACAGGATATTATTATTGGCGCCGGTGCGCACGAGGATTGCGAATTGGCCGCCATCAGGGCCTTGGCCGAATGCAACCAATCACTGCCCGGTTATAGCAATTTTACCGATAACGAAGCCGATTATGTTGGTATAGATTGGGAATTAAAACATTGGTTTTTTCATGTAACATTGGAAAATAATAATTATTTACGCCCCAACCCCAATGCCCCCAAAACCACCAAAAATACATATAAATCGCCACAACGCCCCGATTTTAAGGACGATATTGAATATTTTATAAATATTTTGCAACAAAAAAATTTGGAATTATTAATCAAGGATTTAACCCGCCCCGATATAAAAATGCCGGTGGCACAGGTCAAGGTGCCGGGGTTGCGCCATTTTTGGTCGCGCCTGAAACCCGGGCGGTTATTTGATGTGCCGGTGCAAATGGGCCGTTTGGCCCAACCCACCGCCCCCGAACATATAAACCCCATACCGGTTTTTATTTAAAATAAATATTGAAATCATGGTAATAAATGGTATAAGCATATTATGGATTATAAAAAACGCACGGGTGGCTTTTCTGATATTTTGGTGCCAATACATCGGGAAGGATACCCATTCATTATATTATTTGCGGTCATCACCCTATTATTAACCATCATTTGGGGGTGGTTTTTGTTGCCCTGTGGCATTATAACCGCATGGTGTATTTATTTTTTTCGTGACCCCGAACGGGTTACACCCACCGGCATAGAAGCCAAAAACTTAATTATCAGCCCGGCCGATGGCTTTATTCAATTTGTTGGCCCCAGCATGTTACCGGCCGAATTGCAAAAAAAGGCCAAATATAATGGCGAATATACCAAAATTTCGGTTTTTATGAATGTATTTAATGTGCATGTTAACCGAATGCCGTGCAATGCGCGCGTATTAACCAATTATTACCATCATGGCCAATTTTTGAACGCCAGCTTGGATAAATCCAGCGAATTAAACGAACGTCAATCATTATTATTGGCGGACGATAATGGTAACGAAATTGGCATGGTGCAAATTGCCGGTTTGGTGGCCCGCCGTATTGTATGTTATGCGTCCGAGGGCACAAATTGGTTGGCCGGGGCCCGTTATGGCATTATTCGTTTTGGTTCGCGGGTGGATTTATATTTGCCGGCCAATTGCCGGGTTTTGGTGGCGGTGGGGCAAACCGCCATTGGTGGCGAAACACGTTTGGCCGAAATGGCTGAAATATCAAATACAGACTAACCAATGAAATTAAACAAGAAACCCCGTTTTATTTCATTGCATTATATAATACCCAATTTTATTACTTTGGTTTCGGTGGCATTTGGGGTCAGCGCGATTCGCTTGGCATTTAATGGCGAATTTCAAATGGCGGTGGTTTTTATATTTGCATCGGCTTTTTTTGATGCCATGGACGGGCGTATGGCCCGCCTGTTAAAATCTACCACCCGTTTTGGGGCCGAACTAGACAGCTTGGCCGATTTTGTTGCCTTTGGCGTGGCCCCGGCCTTTATATTTTATTTATGGCAATTGCACCAATTGGGCAATTTGGGTTGGGCCATCAGCATTTTATTTTTAAGCTGTTCGGCCCTGCGTTTGGCCCGCTTTAATGTATCGGTTGATAATCGCCCGCCCTTTGCCGTTAATTTTTTTCAGGGTGTGCCGGCCCCCATGGGGGCCATTTTGGGTCTACTGCCGGTTATGTTGCAATTAAGCGATTGGGAAATAACCCTGCCCCCATTGGTCACCGCCATCTGGGCGGTTGTTGTGGCTGGTCTCATGGTCAGCTCCATACCGACCTTTGCGGTTAAAAAAATCAAAATCCCCCTGCGTTTTGCCGGCATAATTTTGGCCGTTTTTGTTCTGTTTATTGGTTTGTTATTGCATTTCAAATGGGAATTTGTGGTCATAATAACCATAATTTATGTGGTTTTTATACCATTTTCAATTTTGCATTACATAAAATTGGCCAATTTGCCCGAAAATAGCAAATTATTGAAAAATGAACAAAACACCCATAATGAGTGATTCATTTATATCGGCACGCGCACCGGGTTTTGCCCAAATTTTGCGGGCCGAACGCGACCACCCAGAATTATGGAGTGACGCCATACCCGGGGGTATTCCATTTTGGTTGGTTATTCGTTATATGTTTGCCCGCGCGGTAGAGGATGCCATAACCGGTTCGGTTAATTTTCAGGCCTATCGCCATGGTATTCCCCTGCCATCGTTGGGTTATATACGCGATTTATTAAAACAATTATTATTCAGCAATAAATATAAAAAATTTGACATTATGTTTGTCAGCTCGGACACTGCGGTTATGAAATATTATGGGCGGGCCCTTAACCGGCTGACCGATTATTTTGGTTTATGTTACCCCCAATCAAGTTTAATGTTAGAAATTTCCTTAAAATTATCATCTTACGGGGGGCGGGCCCTGCCCAATTATAGCCATTATGAATTGACCCACCTGCGTTCAATTATGTCATTGGGTAAAATAATATATAAAAACGAGAAAATTACCCGCCAAATTAACAATTACATAAATACCATTAAACCCATTTTGCCCGAAATTAGTAATGATAATTGGCAGGAAATTACATCATTTTTATATAAAACCTTTGTTGGGCAAGAATATTACATTAAATTAATCAATAATATGCTGAACCAAGTGCAACCCAAAATTTTATTATGCGAGGACGGATGTTATGGTTACCACGCCACATTAATATATTTGGCCAAAAAACGCGGTATTAAGGTGGTGGAATTTCAACATGGTATGATTTCAAAAAACCACGAGGCCTATAATTATCACCCCGATATTCACCATAAAATCCGCGAATTCCTGCCTGATTATTTTTTATTATATGGCGATTGGTGGAAAAATGCCATGGCAATTCCATCACAATGCATTGCGATAGGTAACCCATTTTTCAGCGAATATAGGCGGTTTAAGCCCGAAATTACTCCCAATCCCGAATCAATATTATTTGTTTCTTCGGGTATGCAACCGCTGGAATATTGCCAAATTATATTGGAATTAAACCAAAAATTACCCCATTACCATATTACCATTCGCAAACACCCATTAGAAACTTACCCATATAACCAATTGCAAAATATTTCCAATATATCTATCGATACCAACCAAAATATTAATGAATCGATTGCCCAACACCGCGTGGTTATTGGCGATATTTCAACCGGTTTATTTGAGGCCAAGGCCCAAAAAAAGCAGGTATTTTCGCTTAATTCCACCCTGTCATTGCGCCATATACCCGAAATTATACCATTTTTTGCCAATGTTGATGATTTGATTGCCATGATACACCAACCGGATATTGAACCCGATTTTACCAAATTATTATTTACCGAAAATTGGCAAGAAAATTACCGCCATTTTATGAACGGCCAATTGGGTTTGGGTTAAAAAACCCTTAAAACATTAATTGCCCTGTTATTGAATGGGGTTTTTGTGCAAATTCGCTAATAATTTGTTGGGCCTGTTGCAATGGTTCGCCCCATTGGCCCGAAGTTTTTTGCCGTATAATCCGCAAATGGCTGAACCATGGGGAATATTCGCCATGCAGGCCGAAACGAAAGTCAGATTCGCGATTTAACAAAACCAAGCCCGGCACCCCCAAATAATTGGTGAAATAGGACGTCAAATTGCGAATCATCACCACCCCATCAAGGGCCGAAATCAGGGCAGTTAAATGTTCAAAATTAAAATTAATATCCAATGCCCGCAGGCGGCCTATTCTATCAAAGCCAGCCTCGCGAAATCTTCGCATAAAATGAAAAATAGTGCCATATTGCAAATTGACCCATTCCACCCCCGGGGTGCGCAAAATATCTAACCATAATTCGGGGGCTATCGAACGATGCGAACCATTATTGCCAATAGAATTCCACGTAAAGCCCAATATTTTTTTATCGCCATAATGTTTTTTTAATTCATTACGTATATGGGCGGTTAATTCGGGGTCGGCCTGTAAAAATGGGCGGGCGACAAAATCGGGGCGGGGCAGGTCAAGATAATAAGGGATAGAACCCAAATGCAAAACCCGTTCTATGCCAATTTCACGGCATATTTGGGGTTCCTGCAATTCGCCCCCGCCCCGTAAAATGGTAAATTGCGGGAATGACCGGCGAAATAATCCCTCTAATCGTTCATTGCAACTGACATAAATTTCGGCCCCCAAACCCTGTAATTCGGGTAATAATGCCCCAAAAAATAATTGGTCGCCAATGCCTTGTTCGCATTGCACCAATAATTTTTTGCCGCGCACATCCTCGCCCTTTTGCATTTTGGGAATGTCATAATGGCGCAAATAAGGGACAAAATTGGGGGTGGTCCAACGCGTTTCATATTCGGCAAAATGCTTAAAATCAAAGGCACTTAATTTATTCAACGCATAATTCCATTGCAAATGCAGGTCATTAGGGTGTTCGCGCATTATTGCTTCGTGCAATTTTATGGCCTGCCAATAATCGCCTATTGTCATTAATTGGTTAATTTTATTATTGACGGCCGACAAATAATGCGATGAATCTTTATCAATACTATTATAAATCTCTATCGCTTCATGGTGCATAAAATATTCATCGCACCATAATGCACAAAAAACTTTATCCTTATCGTTGGTGGCGTTGGCCCGCAAATATTCCATGGCTTCACGGCCTTGACCGCGGTAAAATTGTACCCGCCCCCAAGTTATATCCAAACTATACAGGGGTTTAATGGCGCGATATTGGTTAATAAATTGATGGGCCTCCTCAAATAAACGCTCCTCTATCATTATATCCACAATATATTGAATGGCGTTAATGGTTTCGCGGGTTTGCGCAAAATTTTCGGGGGTAATATAATCGCCCACACACAGGCGCATTAAAGTTTCCTTGGCCTTGGCAAATTCCTGCACCTTGTGCAGAATCATGCCATATCGCAAAATAATTATCGGTTCATCGGGCTTGGTATTATATGCCTTTTGCAAATAACCCTCGGCCAATTGATGTTGGTTGCGTTCGGCCCATAACGAACCCATAACAAAGTTAGATTCATAATGGTTGGGGTCATTTTTTAACCTATCCTCGCATAAAGACATTAATTGGCGCGGGTCACCCTCCCGGGTTTTGCGCAAAATATCTTGCATGCCATTGGTATCAGACATCCAAATTATGCACCGACAGGGCGTTGGCCTGTATAAAATCCCGTCTTGGTTCTATCACATCGCCCATCAGGGTGGAAAACAACAAATTGGCTTCCTCGGCATGGTGTATTTTAACCTGTAATATGGTGCGTTGATTTGGGTCAAGGGTGGTTTGCCATAATTGATCCGGGTTCATTTCACCCAAACCTTTATATCGTTGAATATTCAGGCCCTTCTTGGCCAGAGTTAACACCAATTCCATGGTGCTTTGGGGCCCCATGCATTTATGCCGGTCATTTTTATAGGTTAAATGGGCCATGGTTTGGAATAATTCCTGTAATAAATCGGTTTGTTTATCCAATTCACGCCCGTCCAGCGATTTTATAATAGCCGCATCAATGACATATTTTTCATGCACCCCACGAATGGTGCGGGTTAAACAAAATGCGTCATCAACAACCGCCCCCTGCCATAATGCCTCGGATTTCTTTTCAATCACATTCAACCGCTTGGCCACAAATTCAATGGCCGGCACCGCATTGTCCGATTCCAGCAGGGTCATGTTAAACAAACCGGCAATGGCCGCCTGTTCCACCACCCGCAGGCTCCCCAATTTGCGGGTTATACCGGCAATATGGTGGTTTAATTTACGCAATTTTTTCATTATTTGCAATAAATCAACCCCGCTATGTTGCACCCCGTCATGTTCCAACACCGCATCATTGGCAATATTTTGTAATAAATATTCGTCCATGGCGGCATCGTCCTTTAAATAAATACCGCGTTCGCCCTTTTTGGCCTGATACAATGGGGGTTGGGCAATATATAAATGCCCGCGTTCAATTACTTCGCGCATTTGGCGAAAGAAAAAGGTCAATAACAGGGTGCGAATATGGCTTCCGTCCACGTCGGCATCGGTCATTATTATAATTTTATGATAACGCAATTTTTCTATATTAAACTCATCGCGCCCTATACCGGTGCCCAATGCCGTAATAAGCGTGCCAATTTCCTGTGAAGCCAGCATTTTGTCAAAACGGGCGCGTTCCACATTCAAAATTTTGCCTTTTAATGGCAAAATGGCTTGGTGTTTGCGATCACGGCCCTGCTTGGCCGAACCACCGGCCGAATCGCCCTCGACCAGAAATATTTCAGATAATGCCGGGTCGCGTTCTTGGCAGTCGGCCAATTTACCGGGCAGAGAGGCAATATCCAGTGCCCCCTTTCTGCGGGTTAAATCGCGGGCCCGCCGGGCCGCCTCACGGGCGTAGGCGGCCTCAACCACCTTCATAATAATTTTCTTGCCCTCGCCGGGGTTTTCGCCCAACCATTCCTCCAATTTTTCATTGACCACATTTTCCACCACCGGCCGCACCTCGGACGATACCAATTTATCCTTGGTTTGGCTGGAAAATTTGGGGTCGGGCACCTTAACCGATAAAACACAGGTCAAACCCTCACGCGCATCATCACCGCTGATGGTGATTTTTTCTTTCTTTAAAATCCCCGATTCCTCGGCATATTTGTTAATTTGGCGGGTCAGGGCCCCGCGGTAACCAGCCAAATGGGTACCCCCATCACGCTGGGGAATATTATTGGTAAAACATAAAACCGATTCATGGTATGAATCGTTCCATTGCATCGCCAATTCCACGGTGATTCCGTCCTTTTCGGCATTAATATAAATTGGGTCGCTAATTTGCGCCACTTTGCTTTTATCTAACCATTGCACGTAGGCCTTCACCCCGCCCTCGTAATAAAATTTTTCCTCGCGCACCGGTTCCACCCGCGCATCGCGCAGAATAATATTCACCCCCGAATTCAAAAAGGCCAGTTCGCGAATGCGATGTTCCAAGGTGGTAAAGTCAAATTCGGTTTTGGTAAAGGTGGCCGGGCTGGGCAAAAATGTCACTTCGGTGCCACTACGCCCATTCCATTCCTTGACCCGTTTTAATGGCGACACCGCCACACCATCGGCAAATTCCATAAAATGTTCGTGCCCATCGCGCCAGATGGTCAATTTTAATTGGGTGGAAAGCGCGTTCACCACCGAGACACCCACCCCGTGCAAACCGCCCGAGACTTTATAGCTGTTGGAGTCAAATTTGCCCCCAGCATGTAATTGCGTCATAATCACCTCGGCCGCCGACACGCCCTCTGATTTATGCATATCCACCGGAATACCGCGCCCATTATCGCGCACGGTGCATGAACCATCGTCATTCAACACCACCAACACCGCATCGCAATGGCCGGCCAGCGATTCATCTATCGCATTATCCAATACCTCATATATCATATGGTGCAGGCCCGAACCATCATCAGTATCACCAATATACATGCCGGGGCGTTTGCGCACCGCATCCAAACCCTTTAAAACCTTAATGGAATCGGCCGAATATTCGCCCGAATTGCCGTTTTGAGTATCATTTTCGCTCATTTTATTTACCTTAATAATTCATATTCATTTAATATTGATTATTAATAAAATGATTCGGATAAATGACAATAAAAACTTTAAAAAAATGCGGTAAAAAAGAATAGCGGGTAAATGCAGATATAGTAAAAATACCCAATACCCCTTAAATTTAATGATTTTAATTTTAAGGGTATTGGGTAATTTGAGAATAAAAAATTATAAGCAACAATTTTCTATATTGCAGTAAAAATTTCATTACTTTGCCAATGCCGCTTGCTTGGCCAAACCATCAACCAATTCATTGCCGGGGTTGCCACTATGGCCGCGCACCCATTGCCATTTTATGGTAAATTTTTGGCTCAAAATATATAATTCTTGCCATAAATCTTGATTTTTTATCGGTTTCTTATCGGCCCCCTTGAAATTATTTTTTTGCCAATTGGGCATCCATTTGGTAATGCCATTAATAACATATTGGGAATCGGTATAAATAATTATGGGGTGGTTTTTGGTTATCGCCCGCAATGATTCAATAGCCGCCCGCAATTCCATGCGGTTATTGGTGGTGTTGGGTTCAAACCCCGACAGGGTTTTTTCGTGCCCATTAAATTGCAAATATCCGGCCCAACCGCCATCGCCGGGGTTACCCAAACAACAACCATCACAATATATGGTAATTTGCGCTTGGTTATTCACTTGGTTATTCATGGCGATTTGGCAAAAATATCAGCAATATTCATTTGCTCCGCGGTTTGCAAAATACGAAAATAATGGTTGGGGTCCTTGGGGGTTACCACCGCCCCGGGGGGAACATTTATCCAATCATACAGGCGGGTCAGGGTAAAACGCATGGCCGCCCCCATTAAAAAAGTTTTAAAATGCAATATTTCATTGCTGTTGAGCCTGCGCACTGATTGATAACCGCTAACCATTTGTTGGGCGCAATCTAACCTGATGGTTCCATCATTATTAAAACACCATGCACTTAATGTTATGGCCAAATCATACACCCAATAATCGGTGCATGAAAAATAAAAATCAATCACGCCCGATAATACGTCATGTTCCAAAAAAAATACATTATCGGGGAACATATCAGCATGGCAAAAACCCTGTGGGCAATCGCTTATTTTGCCCCATAAATCGGTTATTTTCGCCAAATATTTTTGCAATTCGCCCACGGCCCGCACAATTTTGGGGTCGCTTGCATCCTTTTCACATTGTTGCAATAATACTTTCCACCCATCTAGTGACAAATTATTGGTGCGGGTCAGGGTAAAATCCTCGGCAAATTTGTGCATTTCACCCAAAATTTGCCCCACCTGAAAACAATGAAAGCGGTTCCAATTTTTTAAATGTTGCCCCTGTAAAAATGTAATTATCGCACAATCTTTATTTTGAAAATTGGTGTAAATATCGCCAAAGCGGTTTTCCTGTGGCAGGGGGCAACCAAAACCCTTTTGCGCCAAAAATTGTTTGGCCTGCATAAAAAATGGTATATCGGCCGGGTTCATGCGTTTTTCAAAAATGGTTAAAATAAACCGGCCCTTGGTGGTGTCTATAATATAATTGGTGTTTTCAACCCCCTCGGCAATCCCCTTGAATGATTTTAATTTACCCAAATCATATACTTTCAACAGGCTTGATATGTCGTTAAAATCCCATTTTGTATAAATTGCCATATTATGTCCTAAATTAAAAACGGGTAATGCGACAGGGTTTGATAACCATTTTTGGTAATTACCACTTGCTCTTCTAATTTTATACTATACTTACCACCCTTGGGGCAGATTAAGCTTTCCACACACAGGCACATTCCTTCCGCTAATACCCCATCATATCCACAGGCTTCATAATCCTCGGGGTAACGAATCGAAGGATATTCATCGCATAAACCCACCCCGTGATACACCACCCCATAGCGGTTATCGCGGTATTTTTCGGCCAATTTGAACGATTTTTCGGTTAATTCCCTAAAACTGACCCCGGGTTTTAACAATGCGCTGTTAAATGCAATTTGTTCCATGGCCATCTGGTAATCACTGCGCATCTCGCCCTGTAATGTGCCATCGCATATAAAACTGCGCGATATATCCACGCAAACACCCCATACACCAATCAAATCAGTATCAAACGAAACAATATCACCGGCCTGAATTATCCTTGGGCCACATTCGGCAAACCATGGGTTGGTGCGCACACCAGATGATAATAGGCGCGTTTCAATCCATTCGCCCCCGCGTTTGATATTGCCAAAATGCAGGTGGGCCCATAATTCATTCTCGCTGATACCCGGGCGCATGGCATTTTCCATTTCCCTGATAGATAATTCACAGGCATGAATGGCGCAATTCATCGCCTTTATTTCCTCGCCCGATTTAATAGCGCGGGCCAATTCGGTAATTTCCTGCCCATCGGTTAATTCAATGTTCAAATTGTCAAATGCCCTTATATGCGCCAAATCGGCCTTGTCTATCGCCAATTTTTTGCAATTTTTGCCGGCATATTTTTGCATGTAATATTGCACACGCCCCGCAAATTCGTTGGCGTTGCGGGCAGTTTTGTCGCCGGTTTCAAAATAATATGCCGATGCCCCATGTTCATGCACCCCAACCCGCGGGTTATGGGCCGATAAATGTTCGCAATTATGAAAATCCCACAATATTATGGGGGCATTGGGTATAATAAGACAGGCCCGGCAAAAATTATGGGTTATCCATAATTGCATATTCGGTGCATCGGTGGCATAGCGGATATTTAATGGGTCAAACACCAATAAAGCAGAGGTATCATGTTTTTCCATGGTTTCCCATAAACGGGTCAGGCGATATTCGCGAATTAATTCCAAATTGGGTATGGCCAAACCGGCCTGTTGCCATTCGGCAAAGGCACAATCGGACGGGCCAATTTCCACGCGGTCATTATCGGCCGGTGTGCCGTCTGGCTTAACCAAATGCTGTTTTTTGGGTTGAATTTTGGGGTTGGGGCGCGAAAAACTATTCATTTAAACGCCTATTTTAATTGTTTCAGGGCGTTGTCGTATCGTTGCACCAATCCATTTAAGCCGGCCTTTTGCGCATATTCCATCATAATTTTATGGCTAAAATAGGTTTCAGGGTTTTCGCTAACCAATTGTTCTAAATAACTTAAAGTGCTAAGCGCGGTAAGTTTTTTGGGTGATGCGGCAAACCATAATTGCACCAATTCGTTATTGGCCTGTATATTATAGGCCTTTTTTATAATTTCTTGGGCTTCGTGTTTATCATTTTTACCAATATAATATTGGGCCATGGCAATGCTGGCCTGTAAATGACCCTTTTTTAATTTTAACGCCCGCATGGCGCATTCAATCCCGCGTTCGGGGTTTTGTTTTTCATGGTGGTATAATGATTCTTCGTATAATAAATCGGCCGCCATGGTTTTAAATTCGTCATCGGTTAAAAAACGAAATTCCTTTTTTTGTTCCAATAATTTAAAAACTTTTGCATAATCGCGTTGGGCTTTGGCCAATTGCATTCGGCTGTTGATAATACTTAATGCGTTGGGTTTAATTTTATTGGCATATTCTAATAATTCTTCTATATTTTCCATATCGTTAATGGCCATTTTAATATTTATTATACCCTGCGCCGCCACAAAAGCTGAATTGGGAAAATTCATCAATTTTTCATATTCGCTAATCGCCTGTATGCGTTCGCCCACCAATTCATAACTGCGGGCCAAATATAAACGGCTTAATTCATTTTCCATAATATTCAGGGCATCCTTGGCCAATGTAATGGCTTCCTCTACGTTACCGGCATCAATAGCACTGATAATTTGAAAATTAACCCGTTGCAATTTAACCAATTTGCGTTCACGCCGCCACGTTTTTAATTGATCGGGTATTCCCAATATTAAATTATACAGGCGCAGTAACCAAACCGAAACCAATGCCAAAATAAAAATAAAAATCAATAAAACCCCAACTGAAGTGTCTATACGCCAATCCTGCCACTCCACTATGACGGCATTTGGCGTATCCGATAAAATAATTGCCACCCCAATAATGACAAAAATTTCAATCAAATATATAATAAAACGAATCATTAATTGGCCCCGATATCGGTTATTTCTGATAAAATTAAAGACTGAACCGATTGCACCAAAGCCCGCAATTGCGCCTGTTTTTGCCAAAGTTGTAACGGGGCATATTGGGTGGTTATGTCCTTTAATAACGGCACAACATCACCCAATTGGTCACGTTCTAATAAATGGTTAATTTGCACCGAACGGGGCAGAGATTTAACATCCTTGTTAGTAATATGGCGAATACGAATCCATTCATATAAACGGCTAACAATAGGGTGTTCGCGGTTTTCGCTGACCATAATTGCATCAATTTTGGGTATTAATACCAAATATTGGTCAATCAATAACTGGTGCGAAAGCATTGTTTCAATTTTTAATTCACCTATCAAAGTGGCATATTCAGAAAATTTGGGGTTAGCAGAGGATAAATTTTTAATTAACCGCTTATATTGATAAACATCGCCACCATTTTTTAATAATTGGTCCGACCAAATTAACGAACCCATCAAATTAACCCATTGGTTTGGCACCGAATCACCGCCATTTTTGTCGCCCCGCCCGCGCAGGGCCGGTATTTTTTGGTTTAATTCGGCAATAATTTTGTTGGTATTATCGTTATAATCATTTTGGCGGTCAAAATTTTCGCGGTATTTGGCCAGCTCGCCATTAATATATGTAAAAACATTTTGAAAATTGGCCTGTTCATTTTCCAATTGGGCAATTTTTTCGTTTTGTTTATATAACAAATACCCGCCCGCCACCAAGGCAATAACTATCAGCACCCCGCCCAAACCCTGTGCAATTTGGCGAAAATTTGTATTGTACCATCGTTGTTGTTCGTTCATTATATCACCTTCATCTGTTTGATTCAATTAGTTTTTTGTCTTCGCCTCTCTTCGCTCGTGCTATCGCACTCACTACGGGTCCTTCATTTTTGCCCTCTATTGTTTTGAAAAACTCTAATTGAATCAAACATCTGGGTATAATTTATACCAACTATGGATAAATAAGCAAGTTTTTTTTAAGCAAAGCTTATTTGCATTTTTCGGGTTTTAATTGTTCAATATCGGTCATACGGGCCACCAAATTTATTGCCCCAATTTTTATGGAAATATTATCGCTTGCCCCATTTTCATATAAATCAAACAAAATTGTTGCCTCGGCATTATTATCGGTTTGGCCGGGGGCACGAATGTTTTGCACAATGCGTTTGGGTGGTTTTTTAAAATAGGTGGATTTCAGACTGCCCGGGTTGGCATCGCCCAATATAATGCTATTGACCTCTTTTACCTTCAAATCGCCATCATCAATGCTGAATGCGGTAAATGATTTTTTATTCTTAAATGCAGTTTTAATTAATTCGCGTTGATATTGCACCGGGTATAGCAAACCCTTGGGTATGGCATAATGGGTTACCTGTTCACCATCAGAAATATATGCCGTATCAGGCTTACCCAATTCAATTTTAACGTCTATGGTTTTGCGGGCAATGGTTTCACCATTTTTAATAATTAAACCAATTGATTTAAACGGGGCAGAATAGGAATTTATATCCTCCTGCATATTTTGGTTTAATGTCAATTTTCCGGCATCGGGCAGGTCTAGCTCCCAATTATTATATATAATAACCCGGTCGCACCGCGGGAAAATGCGGTATATAAACTCACCCACCTTGCCCGAAGTTCCCTTGATATATACATCATATTTTGCCTGATGGAATAATAATTTTTCTGCGCCAATGGCTGGATTAAGAAAAACAAATAGAGCCAAAAAAGTAAAAAGCCTCATTCGTTATTTTTTCGTTCCAATAAATTTTGAAATTGCCCCAACGAATCAAGATGAGCAAATATAGCCCCGGCCCAACCCATTTTCCATAAATGCACTATCGCTTCGTCATCTAATGAACGCAATTTTTCGGGGTCAATTGATATAAAACCCTTTAAACGAATGCCCTTTTCGGCACCGGCCCTAATTTCCAAATCACCCTCGCGGAATAATTTTTTTTCGGTCAAATAACGGCAAAATTGGTATGTGCGGGCCTGTTCCTTGGAATATAGGGCCGAAAATTTGGCCATGCGTTCGGTTAAGCGGGTGGCCTGTTGATGGTCAAATAATAAATCGCCATTTTTTTGCGACAAATTGCGCGCATTTTCGTCTATACATAATTCCACCTCGCCTGTGTCATCGCGGCGCACAACAAATGGGTAACGGCGCAAATAACTGGGCACATAACCCTCTAACCGCCATTTGCCGGTGGAATCTATCATCAAATTTTCGCCACGGCGCACCCCCATTAATGCCACCGGCACCGCCGGGTCGCCCTGCATAAACAAAATGGGCATTTGCCGGCCCACCGCAATAAATTCAACCACATTGACCGGGCATGTGCGCATGGAACGCGCAAAGTGATATTGCCCATATTGCTTTAAACGCAAATTTTGGTGTTTTTCAACCGACAAAACCACGGTGTTGTCGTATAATTTTTTTATACCACGCGTTGCCTTTGAATCTGTATTTTTTGCTGTGTTCATTGTGCATGACCCTTTAATTTGTATCAATAATATAGCATATTTATCAATTCAAGTCAAATTATCTTTTAAATCCAATTGTTTATTATGCTCATTCAGACAGATATATAATGTTAGGCAAATGAAATTATGCGCGCTCTTGGGTGTATTGGGTATAAAATGATTGACAAATTACCCAAAAGGGCTTAATTTGCCTTGCTATAATCCAAACCATATATTTGGCTGGGCGATACCATTCAAAACACCTATTAAAAAAACAAGGAGACACAAATGACCGAAACTTTGGCATACTGGCAAAAAATGGCCGGCAATATTAAACCGCAAACCATGGCCTTTATTAATGGTAAATATGTTCATGCATTATCGGGCAAAAAATTTGATTCCATCAACCCGGCCACCGATGCCGTTATTGCCCAAGTTGCCGAATGTGACAAGGAAGACATTGATTTGGCCGTAAAGGCCGCGCGCAAGGCATTTGATGGCGGGGCATGGTCGCAGGCCAGTGTGAATGAACGCAAGCAAGTTTTGGGCAAATTGGCCGATTTGATTGACCAACACCACCATGAATTGGCCCTGCTGGATACATTAGATATGGGTAAGGCCATTGCCTATTCGTTTAATGACGATGTGCCCTTGGCTTCGGCCCATTTTAGATATTTTGCCGAGGCGATAGATAAAGTTTATGACGAAGTTGCCCCCCTGCCCCGTGGTAGCTTGGGCATGATTCGCCGTGAGGCTTTGGGTGTGGTTGGGGCGGTTGTTCCATGGAATTACCCATTATTAATGGCGGTATGGAAAATTGCCCCGGCCCTGGCCACCGGCAATAGCGTGGTGTTAAAACCGGCCGAACAATCGCCTTTATCGGTATTATTATTGGCCAAATTGGCATCCGAGGCCGGCCTGCCCGATGGTGTATTAAATGTTGTGCCCGGCTATGGTGAAACCTGTGGTAAGGCATTGGGCCTGCATAATGATGTGGATTGCCTCGCCTTTACCGGTTCAACCGAGGTGGGCAAATATTTTCTGCAATATTCTGGTCAGTCCAATATGAAACAGGTCTGGTTGGAATGCGGTGGCAAAAGCCCGAATATTATCTTTGCCGATTGCGATTTGGAACAGGCGGCTGATAATGCCGCCCGCGGTATTTGGTATAATCAGGGCGAGGTCTGTTCGGCCAATTCACGCCTGATTGTAGAACATTCCATAAAGGATAAATTTGTGGATATGTTATTACAACGGCGCACCGAATATATGCCGAAAAACCCGCTTGACCCGGAAAGCAAAATGGGCCCATTGGTTGACCGCACCCAATTAAAACGGGTGCTCAATTATATTGATATTGGCCATAAATGTGGCAAATTGGTGGCCGGTGGCAAGGCCAGCCCCATTGATGGCAAGGGTTGTTATGTTGAACCGACCATTTTTGATGGGGTTAATAATTCATCGCAAATTGCACAGGAGGAAATTTTTGGCCCGGTTTTGGCGGTTATGAGTTTCAAAAAGGACGAAGAAGCAATTGCCATGGCGAATGATTCCATTTATGGTCTGGCCGGTTCGGTTTGGACATCATCATTATCACGCGCCCACCATTTTGCCGACAAAATGCGGGTGGGTTCGGTTTCGGTGAATAATGTTGATGCCGGCGATGTCACTTTGCCCTTTGGCGGGTTCAAGCAATCTGGCTTTGGGCGCGATTTATCGCTCCATGCGTTGGAAAAATATAGTTCATTGAAAACCATCTGGATTTCTTATTAACTAAAAAAATCACAATGATAATTAGCAAAACACCATTACGGGTAAGCTTTACCGGCGGGGGTTCGGACCTGCCGGCATTTTACCAATACACCAATGGGCGCACCAATGGGGCGGTTATTTCCACCACCATTGACAAATATATTTTTGTTAATGTGAATCGCAAATTTGATAATGGCCTGCGCGTGGCATATAGCATTAATGAAGAGGTAAGCCATTTGGCCGAATTAAAACACCCAATTGTTAAGGCGGTAATGGAATATTTGAATATTGATGGCGGTTTAGAAATAACAACCATTGCCGATATTCCGTCCAAGGGTACCGGCTTGGGTTCTTCATCGGCATTTTGTGTGGGGTTATTGCACGCATTATTTGCATTTACGGGGCAATATGCCACGCGTGCGCAATTGGCCGAATTGGCCTGTATGATAGAAATGGATAAATTGCGCGAACCCATTGGCAAGCAAGACCAATACGCCTCGGCCTTTGGCGGTTTAAATTATATGGAATTTTATGCCGATGGGCAGGTATTGGTTGAACCCATTACATTGCAACCCGAATTAAAAAACGAAATGGAACAACATTGCCTGTTTTTATATACCGGTATTACCCGTTCGGCCAGCGGGGTTTTGGCCCAACAACAAAAGGATATGGCCAATGATGATACAAAATTTGACACCATGTCCCAGATGGTCAGCCTAACCAAAACATTAAAATCGCAATTGAACCAAGGCAAATTGCACGAATTTGGCGAAATTTTGCACCAAAATTGGTTATTAAAACGTTCCATATCCACCGGCATTTCAACCCCCGCAATTGACGAATATTACGAATTGGCCCGCAAAAATGGGGCCATTGGTGGCAAATTATTGGGGGCCGGGGCCGGTGGATTTTTAATGTTTTATGCCCCACCCGATACACATCACAACATCATACAGGCCCTGTCGCCATGTAAACACACACCATTTCGTTTTACCCAACCGGCCAGCCAAATTATTTTTTACGATTTACCGCGTTAGATATTTAAAAATATACAATCATTCATTTTTATTGCTTTTTTTTATATATGTGCTATATAATAAATATGAATAATACATTAAATACACAATGGACAATGCAACAATGGCTGGGGGTTATAATGCTGGCCATGCCCAATTTTTTGGTGGCGACTGATTTAACGGTGTTAAATTTGGCCGGTGATTCCATTCAAAAAACCCTGAACCCCAGCCCCAGCCAAGCCCTGTGGATTATTGATATTTATGGTTTTATGGTTGCGGGCTTTTTAATACCCATGGGCGCAGTGGGCGATAATTTTGGCCGGCGGCGTATTTTATTAATTGGTTCGTTCCTGTTTTTACTGGCATCGGTTTGGGCGGTATTTGCCGAAACCGCCAATATGTTAATTGCCGCCCGGGCCATGCAGGGGTTGGGTGGGGCGGTACTGGCCCCGTCAACGTTGGCATTAATAAAAAACCTGTTTGACCGCGAACAAGACATAACCAAGGCCGTGGCAATATGGATGGCCGGTTTTACCATTGGCGGGGCAACCGGCCCATTTTTGGGCGGGTATTTGTTGGAATATTATTGGTGGGGTTCGGTTTTTATACCCAATATCCCCATTATGATAATTATTTTGCTGGGCATACCCCTGATTATTCGTGAAAAACATGTTAAAATAGACCAAAAATTTGATTTTTTGAGTGTTATTATCTCTTTAATTGGTATTTTAAGCTTTATTTATGGGGTTAAAAAAATTGCCGAGGAAGGAGCCCAATGGTTATATGTTGGTTATAGCCTGTTGGGTGTGGTGGTATTTGCCCTGTTTATTTACCGGCAATATGCCATACCCAACCCGATGATAAATATTGCACTATTTCGCCACCGCGCCTTTGTTATGGCGGTATGTTTGAATTTTATAATGACATTTGTTATTTTTGGCATGTATTTTTTGTCGTTGCAATTAATGATAACCCAATTGGGGTTTCGCCCGTTGGACGTGGTTATTTTTAGCACCGGCAATGGCATTGCCACCATTATAGGGGCCCTAACCAGCCCAATTATTTTGAACAAATTCAAACCCAACAGCATTATATTTTGTGGTTTTACCTGTATGGCCATTGGTTATATTTTGTTTGCACAAATTGACACACCGGACGATTATTGGTATTTTATAATTGGTTCGGTGGTGGAATATGGTTCCCTGCCATTTATGTTTGGCATTACGGTAAATACCGCGGTGCAGGCCGCCCCGCCCGAAAATACCGCCATTGCCTCGGCCATGGCCGAAACCTCGACCGAATTGGGTGGGGCATCGGGCTTGGCCTTGCTTGGATCGCTTTATTTTGCCTTGAATCGCTTAGGGGGCAACCCCATTGGCCATTTTCAAACCATTTCCTATATTATGGTGGCGTTTTTGGGGGTTATTGCATTAATTATAGGTATGAATATTTTAAAAAACAAAAAAAATATTGTTTTATAAGCAAAATTTGTTATTAGGGGTATAGAAAGTTATAATTATGGCCATTTTACCCATCATTGAATACCCAAACCCTTTTTTGAAAAAAAAATCACTGCCGGTGGAGGCAGTAGACGACAAATTGCGCACCCTGTTTGATAATATGCTGGAAACCATGTATTTGGCCCCGGGCATTGGCCTGTCAGCGGTACAGGTGGGCAAATTATTGCGGGTGGTGGTGATAGACCTGCAACGCGATGACAAATTGGAACCATTATTTTTGGCCAACCCGGTGGTTACTTGGGCCAGCGAGGAAACCGGCAATTACAAAGAAGGGTGCCTAAGCGTGCCCAGTTTTTACGAGGATGTAACCCGCCCCAAGGAAGTAAAAGTTGCATTTTTGGATTATAATGGCAACCAGCAAGAGATTCATTGCGATGGTTTATTGGCCACCTGTGTGCAACATGAAATTGATCATTTGGACGGCAAAGTGTTTTTAGACCGCATTTCAAAATTAAAAAAGGATATTATTACCCGCAAAATCAAGAAGGGTATGAAAGGTGAGCCCCGTTAAACCCGAATTTACCATTCATTTGGCTTCACCGCGTGGTTTTTGTGCCGGGGTGGAACGGGCAATTTTAATTGTTGAACAGGCATTAAAAAAATATGGGGCACCGGTTTATGTGCGCCACGAAATTGTGCATAATAAACATGTTGTCAGCCGGTTGCGCACCATGGGGGCCATATTTGTTGAGGAATTGGACGAAATACCCCCCACCGACCAACCGGTTATATTTTCGGCACACGGGGTGCCCAAATCGGTGCCTTTAAATGCGCGGTTGAAAAATTTATTTTATATTGATGCCACCTGCCCGCTGGTTTCCAAGGTGCATATTGAATGTTTGAAACATGCCAAGGCCGGACGCAAAATTTTGTTAATTGGCCATAAAAACCATCCCGAAGTTATTGGCACCATGGGCCAAATTAAAAATGGGGCAATATTTTTGATAGAGGATAAAAAAGACGTGGATAATTTGCAATTTACCGCGGGTGAGGAATTGGCATTTGTAACCCAAACCACCCTGTCGGTTGATGAAACGCGCGATATTATTGGCTATATTCAACATAAATTCCCACAGGTTATGGCCCCCAAACAGGAGGATATATGTTATGCCACCACCAACCGCCAGATGGCGGTCAAGGATTTGGCCCAAAATTGCGATTTATTATTGGTGGTTGGTTCTAAAAATTCGTCCAATAGCCTAAGATTATTAGAAGTTGGCCTGAAAAACGGGGTAAAGGACGGGTATTTGATTAATGATTACCAAGATATTGACCCAAATTGGTTGCATGACAAGCATAATATTGCCCTGACCGCCGGCGCATCGGCCCCCGAGGATTTGGTAGAAGGCGTAATAGAATATTTGGCCAAAATGGGCAATATTACTATCAACCACAACCCGGGCGTGGCCGAAAATATTCAATTTAACCTGCCACGCGTATTATTACGGGGGGCATAATGCAATTAATATATATACCCGGCCTGATGTGCAACCACCGCATTTTTAATAAAATTGCCCCACAAATTCATATAAAACATGGCTTTGCCGACACCACCAAGGATTTATCAATACGGGCCATGGCCGAACGATTATTAAACGATTTTGCCGGTGATTTGACCATTTTGGGTTATTCCATGGGCGGGTATGTTGCCCTGCAATGCGCCATGTTGGCCCCGGAACGGGTAAAAAAATTGATTCTTTGTTTTACCCATGCCGGCCCCGACAGCCCCGAAAAACGCAAATTTCGCTTAAACCAATTATTATTGGCCCCGCGCATTAACCAGATTAAAGTTCATCGCAAATTTTACCATACTTTGGTGCATAGCGATTTTCACGAGGATAGCGATATTTTGGATATTATTAATTTAATGAATGACGAATTGGGAACCGAAGTATATTACCGCCAATTACAGGCAATTTTGGAACGCGAGGATTTTTTTCAACACCTGCCACAAATAAACATACCGGCCTTGGTATTAGAGGCCGAAGATGACCAATTAATCCCCAAGGAAAAAATTCGCGCCACATCGCGCGCCCTACCCAATGCGCAACATTTTATTATTCGCAAATGTGGCCATACCGGCCCGTTGGAACGGCCCGAACAAATAATACCCTTAATTAATCAATTTGTGCACAATATGCGGAATAATACGAGTATGGGTGATTGAATTAAACATTCTCACTTGATTTTTTAATTGAATCATAGTAATGTCAATTTCAATTAACGTTACTAATTCATTATATTTAAATGTTAAAAAAAACGATATTGATTTTTTTTAACAAATTTATATATTATTGGTAATTATCAGACAAGGACATAATGAAATGAATTTTAGATTAAGTGAAATGGCAGGTGTTTCAGATAACATTCGCAGTGGCTTAGAGGCAGCGAATGATTCAATTCGCTTTGAAATTCATAAAACCGAGGCCGAAACCATTGATGGAAAAATTGTTGATTGGTGGCATGCATCGATTATTTCTAAAAATTATATTGAGAAAACAGGGGTTCACCTTGGTTGGGAAATTGGCACAACAGAATCCATAATAAATGATATGCAATTACAAAATATAGATAATAAAGACCCCAATCAAGTATTATTTGCCGCCAGTAGTTATGCATATAAGATGATACGCGATTATGTTATTGACAATAATTGCCAAACCACTTTGGGCGAATTTCCAGAGCCTTTTGATGAAAATGATGAGCAATATGACCATTATAAACAATATAAGGGCGACCATACTTATTTATTCAAAATATCGCACAGGCGTGACAATGAAACTGCTCAATGAAATACAGGTTTCAACTATCCGGGAATTTTTTACTAATCTTGAAAATGTTCAATTGGGAATCAGTCAAAATAAGGCCGTAATTCTGTTAAAATTTGCAAGGCACATAAGTAAAAATTTTGAAATTAATAAAAATTATTATGCCAAATTGGATTTGGATGGTGGTATTTGTCAAAAAGATGGAATTATTGCCCAAGATTTCATCAATATGGTTAAGCGCGATTTGCAATTAATATAATCACTTCCCCAATGCGCGCCAACCAATATCGCGCCTGTAATGGCTGTCAGGAAAATTGATATTTTTAATGGTTTGATAGGCCAATTGTTGGGCCTGTTGTAAATTTTGCCCCTGTGCCACCACCGATAATACCCGCCCACCATTGGCAATATAACCATTACCTGTTGAATCCTTTTGGGTGGCCCCATGATATATATGCACATTATTATCTATTGGGTTGGGCAATATAATGGTTTGGCCGGTTTTGGGGGTTTCGGGGTAACCCAAACCGGCCATCACCACGCATAAACTATGGCGTTCATGCAGGGGCATGGCAAAAAAATCTAACCCACCGGCAGTTGCGGTCAATAATGCCGTTAATAAATCACCGCGCAGGCGTGGTAAAATGGTTTGGCATTCGGGGTCGCCAAAGCGCACGTTTATTTCAATCAATTTGGGTTGGTTTTTATGCACCATTAAACCCAAAAACATAATGCCCATATATGGCATATTATCGGCCAACAACCCATCAATGAATGGTTTGACAATGGTGGTTTGAATGGTTTGTTCCAATGTATCATTCAACCATGGCACCGGTGAATATGCCCCCATGCCACCGGTATTTGGCCCGTTATCGCCATCATTTATGCGTTTATGGTCCTGCGCCGCACCCAAAGTGATAAAATTCTTACCATCGGCCAAAATAAAATATGACAATTCCTCGCCCTCTAAAAATTCCTCTATTATTATTTTTGTGCCACTGCCCCCAAATTTTTTATCTATCATCATCTCCTTTATGGCATCGCTTGCCTCCTCCTTGCTTTGGGCAATCACCACCCCCTTGCCACCGGCCAATCCATCGGCCTTAATGACTATCGGGGTTGGGTGGTTTTGGCAATGGGCTATCGCCATATCGGCATTATCAAATTGCGCATATTGGGCGGTGGGCACCCCATATTTTTTGGCCAATTTTTTCATAAAAATTTTAGAACCCTCTAACTGGGCGGCCATTTTGCTGGGGCCCAAACAGGCAATATTGGCGGCGGCACAGGCATCATATAACCCCAAAGTTAAGGGTAATTCCGAACCGGCCATTACAAAATCGATGGCATTATCGCGGGCAAAGGCCACCAATTGGTCAATTTGGTTGGGTTGTATGGCCACCAATTGGGCATGGTTGGCTATACCGGCATTGCCCGGTGCGCAATAAACCCCATCACATAATGGTGATTGCCCCAATTGCACCGCCAATGCATGTTCGCGTGCCCCCGAACCGATGATTAATATTTTCATATTATCAATTTATGCGATTCATAAAATTATTCAAGAATAATATACCCTGATGAGATATTAAATTTTGATAAAATTTTATCTAATTCACCTGCTTACTCTTTTGCTTTGTGAAAATACTATTTATAGATAATTTAACAATAAGTTTGTTTCAATAAGAGTTTTTCAAAGAAATAGAGGGCAAAAATGCCCGAAAAAGCGGATAATACTTGAAGTATTTGAGCATTTTGAGGGCATTTTTAACCGATTAGTTCAAAGAAAAAACTTATTGAAATAAACTTAACAATTGGAAAGGAAAACAAATGACCCAAGCCATATCCCGCGATAATATCAACAGCATAAATTTTGCGCAAATTGCCGCCCTGCAAGCCCCCACCAGCGGGCAAAAACCCGCTGAAAAAGCCAGCGAATACGAGGTGCCGTCCAAGGGTAAAAGCCCAATGAACATGGAAGAAAAGGCCATTGTGCAAAGTGCGAATCAAGCCAATGAACTGTATCAGGACCCAAGTGAGTTGGATATGCACCCACGCGAAAATGAATATATCTCGGCACAATTGCCATCGGAATATGAATCGCCTGAATCACTATATACCGATATGAAAGCCAATGGTAATAATGGCGAACCCATTTACCACGAACTGGCCAATGCCCGCGAAGGCCAACCGGCTGAATCTGATTATGCCGATATGAGTGGCGGAAGTTCAATTTACGAGGAAATAGGCAATAAAGCCGGTGATTACGAATCAGCCCAATCTATATATACCGATATGAGCGGGGGCAGTGCAATATATGAGGAAATAGGCAATAAGGCCGGTGATTATGAAACTGCCCAATCAATTTATACCGATATGAGTGGCGGAAGTTCAATTTACGAGGAAATAGGCAATAAAGCCGGTGATTACGAATCAGCCCAATCAATTTATACCGATATGAGCGCCAATGGTAATAATGGCGAACCGATTTACCAAGAATTGGCCAATGCACACGAGGGTGTAGCCCAAGGCACAATTTATGAGGATATGAGCGCCAATGGTAATAATGACGAACCCATTTACCAAGAATTGGCCAATGCATACGAGGGTGTGGCCCAAGGCACAATTTATGAGGATATGAATCAAGAAATTTATACCACCATGCGGGCCGGTGGGGATTCCACATATTCCACCATGAAGGCCGGTGGGGATTCCACCTATTCCACCATGCGGGCCGGTGCAGAATCTTTATATTCCACCATTGGGGCCAGCAAAAGCCAAATAACCGATGACCGCCAATCAATATTTGAATTGATGCACCAAGTAAGCAATGACCCAACCCAACCAAAGGACGCACAGGCCGGGCGTTTTTCGTTATTACCGCCCCCACCGCCCCCTTCCAAATCCTTAACCAGCATTACCCAATTAAAGGAGGATTTGAGCCAATTAACCAACCATTACCGCGATAATGACAAGGCCGGTATTCGTGGGTTGTTTCATAAATCACCCCTGCACCAATTAACCGGTGCCATGCGCGATTACCAAAAGGCATTAAAGGAATATCAAGTAAATAATAAGGGTGATGTTGACCGATTCGCCCAAGCCACCAAATTATTTGAAAAATTGGACAAAATTAGCGATAAATTAAGCAAATATGGCGATTTTTTGGCCCAAAAAACCAATAACGACCCACAGGTTGGTGAATATATCAACGAAATGCACGAATCGCTTGATGACCAACGTTTGGCATTGGCACGGGTTTTAAATAACCAAAATTTGGCGCAAAAAAGCCCCGACACCATGGAAACCAACCAACAAACCAAACCCACCAATTTTTACAATGCGCTTGAATTAAAGATACATGGTTATGAATATAACCAAGCCATTGAAGTGGCGAGTGACCCCAGCAAAGTGATGGGAAGCAAATTATCGGGTGGTAAGGCATCAGATGTCTATGATTTGCAAGATATGTCAGGCAACCACGTTGTTTTCAAACGCGAACAGGGCGAAGTAAATGTGCATATTTCGGTGAATAATATGCTGGATGTGCCTGACCGCCACCCGCAATTTGGCGGGCGTAACATTGCGACATCTAATATTGACAAGGCATTGGGTGGTAATGTTATAGTGAACACCAAATTTATGCAGGCCGATTTCGGGGACGAAATGGGTAAAATACACCATAATATTGGGATAGCCATGGATAAGGTCAAGGGCGATAATTGGTTCAAATTACCGGTTGCCACCATTAAAAACATGGTCAATGACCCCAATTACCGGCGCGACATTATGAATTTGCAATTAATGGATGCCATTACCCTGCAATTGGACCGCCATGAAAAAAACTTTTTAATAGAAACCAATGATAATGGTGAATATAAAGGTTTAAAGGGCATTGATAATGATAATGGTTTTGATTCAATTGACAATCAAGTGGATATTAGCCAACTTCATACCAACCAAACCAAATCAGAGGAATTTCGTGGTTCGCATAATGCCGGCCTGCCCCCGTTAATGGATAAAGACATGGCTTTAAAATGCGCTAATCGCGATAATCTGCGCGCCATTATTCAACAGGGCAGTCATGGCCTGATTAACCCCAAAAATATTGCATCGGCCCTGGCCCGTGCCGATAAAATTGCTGACCATGCCCAAAAATTGTTAAACGAGGGGCGCGTTGTCAGCAATTGGCAAAGTGGCAAGGCCGATAATGGCCAAAAAATTGCCGATATTGTCAAAAACCCGGGCAATGAATCGTCATATATGGGGCGGATGCTGGATAAAGTGCCGGCTTTAAAATCATATATGCGGTAAAATGAAATGAGTTGACAAACAAAATATACAATCGTATATTTTGTTTATGCGATATATTCATAATGGTATTTTTGGCAAATACAGCGATTGGCTGGCCCAAACACCCGGCCGGCTTGATTTGAACCAATGGGATTCGGCCCCGTATAACCGCTGGGGTTTTAATAATTTGGACAAAATTTTGCCAACCGCTTTGGTTGCCCATAAACCCAAATCTGTTAGCCCCTTGGGCAAATCGGCCGTGTCCTTGGGCGGGGTGTCATTTCATACCAACCGCGGTAAAAAAACAACCATAGATGAAATGTTAAATCATCAATATATTGATAATTTATTGGTATGGCACCGCGGGCAGTTGGTTTTTGAAGAATATAGGGGTTTCAGCGGGCCGAATATACCCCATTTAAGCCAATCGGTCGGCAAGTCGTTAACTGCTATGGTGGCGTTGGCGTTAAAATCGGGCGGGGTTATAAATTGCCACGAACAGGTGCAGGCGATTTTCCCGCAATGTAAAAATAGCGGTTATGATGGGGTAACCTTGCAACATCTTATGGATATGCGTTCGGGCATAGATTGGAATGAAACATATAACCAATACCCGGTACAGGGCGATAGCCTGACATTAGATATTGCCAGTGGTTGGAAACCATATAACCCCCAAATGCCGACCGAGCGGGATAATTTATCTTATTGCCTAACCCCACGCAAACGGGCCCAAACCCCGGGGGCCGATATGGTTTATCGTAGCTTGGACACCGAAATGTTGGGCCGTTGTTTGGAAAAAATAACCGGTAAAACCCTGCCCGCATTAACCAGCGAATATATTTGGCAAAAAATGGGGGCCGAACAGGATAGTTATTATGCGGTAGATTCGTTGGGCGTTGCCCCTGCCAGTGGTGGGCATTGCGCCATTGCCCGCGATTATGTGCGCATGGGTTTAATAATGATGAATGGTGGGTATTTTAAACAAAACCAAATAATTAATGAAGAATATGTGGTTGATACTTATAATGCAAGGCCCTATAATTTTGTAAAAAACCACCCCGAATTATACCCATGCGGGGCATATAAAAATTGTTATTGGCATTACGAAGCGGGGCAAAGCATTATCGCGGTGGGGGTTTTTGGGCAATGTATTTTCATAGATAGGGTTAACCAATGCATTGTGGTAAAAATGGCCACTTACCCGCGGGCGATTAAAACGGGTTTATGGTTAAACGAAATTGCCTTGGCCGTGGCGATTCGCAATTATTTAATTGGTGCAAAATGAAATATATAACCAACACATTATTTCCCAAACACAAAACCACAATAAACCAATTGGTGGGTGGTATAAATTTGGCCAATTGGGATACGCCCCCCTATAACCGCTGGGCATTTAATAATATAAATAGTATTTTGCCAACCAAGCCGGTGGCCCATAACCCCCAAAATATCAGCAAAATAAACCAAAGCCCCCAAGATATTACCCCCATGGGATTCACCACCAGCCGTGGGCGAAAAACCACCATTGGTCAATTTATCCACAGCCAATATATTGATAATTTATTGGTTTGGCACCGCGGTTCATTATTATTTGAGGGTTATTATGGTTATAGTAGCCAACAAACCCCCCATTTATGCCAATCGGTCAGCAAATCGGTTTTGGGGGCGGTTTGCCAATATTTAAAGGGTGAGGGGGTTATAAGCGGACAGGAAAAAATTTGCGATATTTTGCCCAAATTATCGCATACCGCCTATCGCGGGGCAACCATTCAACATGCGTTGGATATGCGCAGTGGGGTGGATTTTAAGGAAACTTACGGCACCATACCATTAAGCGGGGATTGTTTATTATTGGACATTGCCAATGGTTGGAAACCCGCATCAGCGGTTGCTAACCCACCGGCCAATAATATGCAATTGGCCATGCAATTTAAAAATACCATATTTGACCATGGTTATGACATGCTATACCGCTGTCTGGATACGGATGTGGTCGGCCATTGTATTGAGGCAATATGCCAAAAGGATTTGAATATAATCATAAGCGAGATTTTATGGCAAAAATTAGGGTGCGAACAGGCCGGATTTTATACTATTGACCCGTCCGGTTTCCCCATTGCTTCGGGTGGGTTTTGCGCCATTGCCCGTGATTTATTGCGTTTTGGCCTGATGATGTTGCAGGGCGGTGCCTATAACAACCAACAAATTATAAGCGAAAAAATGGTGGCCGATTGTTATGACCCCGCCCCCCTCCCATTTAACCCGGGCCACCCCGAATTGGCCCCCTGTGGCGGTTATAAAAATTATTTTTGGATTTTAAAACCCAACGAGGTGATAATATGCGTGGGTGTCTATGGCCAAATGATTTATATTAACCGCCCGCGCCAATGTGTGGTGGTAAAAATGGCCAGCTACCCATATAGTGTGCAAAAAAATTTATGGTATAACGAGGTGCAATTGGGCGAACAAATAGCCAATCAACTGGGGTAATTTTACTATATATAAGCACAGATGGCAGGCTATTGCCCTTTATTAAATATTTCAATATATCCAACCGCCACCAATAATTTGGGTTTGGTTATAAACCACACAGGCCTGGCCACGGGCCAATGCAAATTGGCTTTCGTTAAAAACAACTATTGCTTTCTCGGGGTCAATTTTTAATCGGGCCGGCACGCATTCCATGGTGGAACGAAATTTTACCGCCACATCGTGCCATTCATCGGCCACCAATGGGGCAAGCCAATTGCATTCCTTTAATTGTATGGCCTCTATCGCGCAATCGGCCCGCGTGCCAACCACAATTTCATTGCTGGTGGGGCGAATTTCAATCACAAAATATGGTTCAACCGCCCCGCCAATACCAATACCCTTGCGTTGGCCAATGGTGAAACCAATGGTGCCATTATGTTGCCCCAAAATTTTCCCATTTTTGTCAATAATATTGCCGGGGCGTTGGGCAGTGGGTTGGTGTTTTTGCACCACCTTGGTGTAATCGCCCCCGGGCACAAAACATATATCCATACTATCGGGTTTATCGGCTATCGCCAAACCAAACTCCTTGGCCAATTGGCGGGTGGTTTCCTTGGTTATGCCCCCCAATGGAAACCTTAAATAATGTAATTGTTCGGGGGTGGTGGCAAATAAGAAATATGACTGATCCTTGGGTGTATAAATTGCGCTATGCAGGCTGGCCAGCCCGTTATTATTAATGCGTTGCACATAATGGCCGGTAATAAGGGCGACAGCATCATGTTGCTTGGCAAAGGATAATAAATCGGCAAATTTGACCGATTGATTGCACCGCACACAGGGCAATGGCGTTTCACCACGCATATAGGAAGCCACAAAATCATCAATAACCGATTCCTTAAAACGCGATTCATAATTTAAAACAAAATGCTTTATGCCAATTTTATGGGCGGCCTTGCGGGCATCCATTATATCGGCACCGGCACAACAGGCCCCGCGTTTGTTAATGGCCGCCCCATGGTCATATAATTGCAGTGTAATACCAATCACTTCAAAGCCCAGATGGTGCATAATGGCCGCACATACCGATGAATCCACCCCGCCCGACATGGCCACCACCACCCTTGCCCCGGCGGGCAGGTCAGAAACAGCATTTATAACGGCAGATGGTATTATTTTCATATTTTTTTGGGGCAAAGTGTTTTTTGGCATTTTGATTGCATGACCAATTATCGGAATATCAACGGGCAAAAATCCAATTATTATGTAATTGGTAATACAAGCAGAATGCTATGAAATCGCGTCATACCATATTAATTATGGAATGGCAAATAGTAATTTAGAATAGAAAAAGGTAGCATAATGCATCCTAATGAGAGTGATAATCGTCAAACCATCACAAGCCCGTGTGACTTGTTGGAGGAAATTTTTGAATCCAATTCGTGGCCGTACGAACGATACGGCGATGACGAGATTAAAATTGAAGTTTCCGGTGATTGGTGCAATTACAGCATGTATTTTTACTGGAACGAGGCACGCGAATGCTTTTTTACCTCGGTGCGTATTAGCCTAAAATTGCCCGAGGGTGATTTGCGCCATTATGCCCATTTATTGCAATTATTAAATGTGCAAATGAATATTGGCCATATTGATATATCACCGATTGATGGTTGCCCAACATGGCGTTTGACCGTGCCGGTGCGCGGTATGGGCACCATAACCCGCGAAATGGTTGAGGATATAATTGATTTCGCCTTGGACGAATGCGACAAAACATACCCGGCATTTCAATTATATTTGTTCGGCAAGCATTCGCCCGAGGAAGCCGTTAATTCGGTAATGTTTGAAACCACTGGTATTGCTTGATATGAACCGCGCGCACATTGCCCAAATTACCGCCAAATATTTGTTTGATATAAGGGCCGTCAATTTTCGTGCCGATGAACCATACACCTTTACATCGGGCCTGAAAAGCCCGGTATATATAAACTGCCGTGATATTATTTCATACCCAAAAATTCGCAACGATTTAATGAATTTTGGGGCCGATATTATACGCGAACATATTGGTGAAAAAAATATACAGGCGGTTGCCGGTGGCGAAACTGCCGGTATTCCTTACGGGGCATTTATGGCGCATATTATGGATAAACCCATGATATATGTGCGTAAAAAGCCCAAGGGCCATGGCTTGGGCAAACAAATTGAGGGCATTTTTCAACCCAACGATACAATTTTGTTGGTGGAGGACCAAGCCACCGATGGGGCGAGTAAGGTCAATTTTGTTAATGCCATTCGCCGTGAAGGTGGCCAATGCAAGGATTGCTTTGTAATATATTATTACGATATTTTTGATAAACAGGCATTGCAGGATATGGGCATTGCCATTCACGCCCTGTGCACCGCCAAGGATTTATTACAATATGCCCGCGATAATAAATTATTCACCACCACCAATATGAATCAGGTGGAGGAATTTTTAAACGCCCCATTGGCATGGTCAAAGGCCCGTGGCGGTGCCGATAATGTATTGGGTTCATAAGCCGGTTCCCCGCAGGTTTTTTTAATCACAATGGGGGTTTGAATTTTGGCATTCCTAAATAAATATAGACAATAAGAGAGAAATATGTTAAAGAAGTTTCATGATTAACAAAAGGAGAAAAAATCATGAAAGAATGTAAGAATTGTGGTTCATCTAATTTGGTCAAGAATG
>JACCDX011528033.1_pt1 | contig 62430 bp, 53 predicted proteins | sample 7449681 | NCBI WGS metagenome assembly JACCDX01 (sample SAMN15323450, study PRJNA562643) | freshwater metagenome | isolation source: river surface water | place: USA:Blue River Watershed | collected 2017-08-18
CACTCTCCACCGTGATCAGACTCTGCTCCAACCCCACCGCATCGCCCGCCTTCACCAATACCTCAATAATCTCCACATCCTTAAAGTCCCCAATGTCCGGAACCTTTAACTCAATCGCTGCCATGGTCTTGTCTCCTGTATGCGCTTATACCGACATGGGGCTGGGTCGCGTGGGATTGATGCCATATTTCTTAATGGCGTCTTCCACCACCGACATCTTGATCAGCCCGTCATCGGCCAGACCGCGCAGCGCGGCCACCGCCACGTAACGACGGTCGACTTCAAAGAACTCGCGCAGTTTGGCGCGGGTATCACTGCGACCAAACCCGTCGGTGCCCAACGTGATGTAACGACGGCCTTGGGGAATGTATGGGCGTACCTGATCGGAGAAAAGCCGCATGTAATCCGTCGCCGCCACGATCGGACCTTGCGTGCCACTGAGTTGCTGGGCGATGAAGGACTGCTTGGGCGTGGCCGTGGGATTGAGCAGATTGAAACGTTCACACTCCATACCATCACGTCGCAGTTCCGTGAAACTTGGGCAACTCCAAACGTCCGCGGCCACACCGAAATCCTGCTCTAACAGTTCAGCGGCGGCCATGACCTCACGCAAAATGGTGCCGCTGCCCATGAGCTGTACACGTTTTTCGGATTTGCCACCGGATTGCAGACGGTACATGCCCTTGAGAATCTGTTCCTCGGTGCCACTCTTGAATCCGGGGTGGGCGTAGTTCTCATTCATCAGGGTGATGTAGAAAAAGACATCTTCCTGATCCGCCACCATGCGCTTTAGGCCTGAGTGGAGAATCACCGCGACCTCGTGTGCGAAGGTGGGGTCATAGGCCACGCAATTCGGAATGACCGAGGCCAGAATGTGGCTGTGACCATCTTCGTGTTGCAAGCCCTCTCCATTCAGGGTGGTGCGTCCTGCGGTACCCCCCAGCAAGAACCCGCGTGCCCGCATATCGCCGGCCGCCCAGGCCAGATCGCCCACACGCTGCAGACCGAACATGGAGTAATAAATGAAAAACGGGATCATGATCCGGTTGTTCGTGGAGTAACTGGTGGCGGCGGCAATCCAGGAACTCATGCCGCCCGCCTCGTTGATGCCCTCCTGCAGAATCTGACCTTTCACGTCCTCGCGGTAGTACATCACCTGATCGCGATCCACCGGTTCGTACTTTTGCGGCTCTACGGAGTAAATGCCGATCTGACGGAAGAGGCCTTCCATACCGAAGGTGCGGGCCTCATCCACCAGGATGGGGACGACGCGGGGACCCAAGGCTTTATCGCGCAGCAGCTGGGTGAGACACCGCACATAGGCCTGGGTGGTGGAAATCTCACGCCCCTGGGGCGTGGCCTCGAGCACCGGCGCAAACACATCCAATGCCGGCACGGGCAATTGCTCATCGGCCTTGGCCCGGCGATGCGGCAGATAGCCTCCGAGCGCACGACGACGCTCCTGAAGGTATTTCATCTCCGGAGAATCATCACTGGGTCTGAAAAATGGAATCTCGGCCAGCTTGTCTTCCGGAATCGGAATGCCAAAGCGATCCCGGAATTCATGGATGCTCATGTCATCCAGCTTCTTGGTCTGGTGGGCAGTGTTCTTGCCCTCGGCGACCTTGCCCATGCCGTAGCCTTTGATGGTCTTCACCAGAATCACCGTGGGCTGGCCCTTATGTTTTGACGCCGCGGAAAATGCGGTGTAGATCTTGTGCGGGTCATGACCGCCACGATTCAGTCGCCAGATGTCCTCATCGCTCATGCGCGAGACCATCTCGAGTAACTTGGGATGCTTGCCAAAGAAATGCTTGCGCACATAGGCCCCGTCGTTGGCCTTAAAGTTCTGATATTCGCCATCTACGGTGTCCATCATGACCTGCTGCAACAGGCCCTCTTTGTCTTTGGCCAGTAAGGGATCCCAATAAGATCCCCAGATCACCTTGATGACGTTCCAGCCGGATCCGCGAAACTCACTTTCCAGCTCTTGAATAATCTTGCCGTTGCCGCGCACTGGCCCATCTAAGCGCTGGAGATTGCAGTTCACAACAAACACCAGGTTGTCCAGCTTTTCGCGACCGGCCACACTGATGGCTCCCATGGATTCAGGCTCGTCCATCTCGCCATCTCCACAGAAGGCCCAGACCTTGCGCTCTTCGGTATCGGCCAGGCCACGGGCATGCATGTACTTCAGAAACCGTGCCTGATAGATCGCCAATAGCGGTCCCAGGCCCATCGACACGGTCGGAAACTGCCAGAAGTCCGGCATTAACTTCGGGTGGGGATAGCTCGACAACCCGTCGCCGTCGACCTCGCGACGAAAGCGGTTCAACTGATCTTCACTGATGCGGCCCTCCAGAAATGCGCGGGCATAGACGCCCGGGGAAGAGTGGCCCTGTATGAAGAGCAGGTCCTGCCCCTTGGGATGTTCCGGACCTTTCCAGAGGTGGTTAAAGCCGATCCCCAACATATTGGCCAACGACTGAAAGCTTGAGATATGCCCGCCCAGGTCACCATCGGCACGATTAGCGCGCACGACCATGGCCATCGCGTTCCACCGCATCCACGAGCGCAGCCGCTCTTCGTACTCCATGTTGCCGGGAAACGGCTCCTCATGAGCCGCGGGGATCGTGTTCACATAGGCCGTATTGGCCGAAAACGGAATAAAGCCGCCCGTGCGCCGGGTTTTATCGATCAGTTTCTCCAACAGAAACTGCGCGCGCTGCGGTCCCTCACGCTCAATCACCGCCTCGAGCGAGTCGAGCCACTCCTTGGTCTCAATCTCGTCCATATCGATCCGTTGCGGCTCGGTCATCGTCGTCTCCTCGTTGTGATTGGTTGCCATCGATTGTCCTTTGGGCCATCTTTCGATGGCAAGCATTTTTTCACTATTTAAAACACAATTTCATATTACAAAAATATACACCCTCGTTACACTTGCAGCTCCAACCCTTTTTTCCGATGCCACCCCCACCCCAGACCCTCAAAACGGCCCGTTTGCGCGCCGTGACCCAAGCCCGCCTGCCGAGCCGTCGATCGCTGCGCTGGGCCCTGGTCACACCGGCACTGGCGGTCTTTGCGCTCGCGGCCCTGATGGCCTCGACCATCTGGTATCTCACAGAAAACGAGCACAGCCAACGGGCACAAACACTGGCCCGTGACGTGGATGCAATGCAACGCAACATCCGCGATCAACTGCGGCAGCACGAAACGCAAATGGGCGAGCTTGCGAGATCCTTGTCCTCCAAGCCATCGGCCGTCGAGCTCAAACGCATTGCCACCAGCGTCTTCTCCCAACAACCCAGCGTGATTTTTCTCGCCTGGGTCGACCGCAACGGTACGGTGCGATCCGTCACCACCAATCAAGGCATTCCGCGACAGATGTTCGATTCGCCAGGCACTGCCCTATCACGCGGGGATAGCCGTGCCGCACAAGACTACGCCATCAGCACGCGTAAACCGGCGTACTCCGCCCCGATTGCCTCGCGCGAAAACGAAGTCGAAGTGGATATGCATACGCCACTGATGGATGGGGATACCGTGTTCGGTACGCTTGTGACCAGTGTGTCGCTGCCCAGCCTCTTGGTGTCCTCGGTGCCCACCGACATGGGCAATCGCATTGCGTTTAATCTTCTGGACGCCAATGGAAAGCTCCTGGCCCGAACCCGGGTTCTGGAATCGGTCGAACCGCTTCCGTTTTACGAGACCGCTTTAGAACCCATGCCGCTGTCCGTGAAGCTGCGCGGCTACAGCACGGTTCCGGCAAGCCCGATCTACAACAACGTCACCATCACCTTGATGATCGGGCTGGTCGTGCTCGCCGTGATCGGCCAGCTGGTCATATGGCGCAATACGCGGCAGCGCCTGGTCATTGAGCGGGAACTGGCCGACGAGACCGCCTTTCGTCGCGCCATGGAGAACTCCATGTCCACCGGCATGCGGGTCATTGATCAGACCGGCACCATCACCTACGTCAACCCGGCGTTCTGCAGAATGGTGGGCTTTAGCAGCGATGAGCTCACGGGGAGCACACCGCCATTTCCCTACTGGCCGCCCGAAACCCAAGAGCAGTTGCAAAAAAATCTGGAGCGCATGCTCACCGGTGAAAGTCCACCGTCTGGCCTTCCGATTGCCATCATGCGCAAGGATAAAACCCGATTAACGGTGCGCATGTATACGTCCCCGTTGATCGACCAACATGGGCAGCAGACCGGCTGGATGACCTCGGTGACCGACATCAGCGAGCAGACCCGCATCCGCCAGGAGCTCGCCCAGGCGCAGGAGCGTTTCATTACGGTGCTGCAGGCCTTGGATGCTGCCGTCTCGGTGGCCACACCCGCCCCCGACGAAGAGCTCTTGTTTGCCAACCAGGCCTACAAGCAATGGTTTGGGAACTCACTGGCCGATGGCCACCGTGGGCTATCCGAGGCCGCACGCGGTCCGTGGGCCGATGTCCGAGACGTCTACAGTCCACAGGTGCAGCGCTGGTTTGAGGTCCGGATACGCACCATTCAATGGGTCGATGGCCGTGCCGTCGAACTGATGGTGGCCACCGACATCACCCAGGAACGCGCCACTGAACAGGCCCAGCGCGAACAACACGAACGCATTCAGCAAACCGCGCGACTCATCACCATGGGTGAGATGGCATCGTCGCTCGCCCATGAATTAAATCAGCCACTCACCGCGATTGCTAACTACACCTCGGGGGCCGCGTCACGGATACGTGCTGCCGATGGTCGCGGGGAGACGGTCGCGGCCGATGACCTGATGGAGATGCTATCGAAAACGGCCCACCAGGCCGAGCGGGCCGGTCAGGTGATCCGACGTATTCGAGGTTTTGTAAAACGCAGCGACCCTATTCGTAAACCAGTGACCGCCCAGACCATTCTGGCCGAGACCCTAGGCTTGGCCGAGATCGATGCCCGTGAACGCGGGCTAACCATTGCCCACCATATTGCGCCGGACCTACCGGTACTGAATGTGGACGCGATTCTGATTGAGCAAGTGTTACTCAATCTGATTAAAAACGGACTGGATGCGATGAGCGGGAAAAGCGATCGTCCGCTACAGGTGGATGTGACCCTATCGGACCACCAAGTACTATTTTCCGTGCGCGATTATGGGCCGGGGGTTCCACCGGCGATCCAGAGCCAGCTGTTCGATTCGTTCTACACCACTAAAAGCGATGGCATGGGCATGGGTCTGAATATCTGCCGCTCCATCATTGAATCCCATCAGGGTCGCTTGTGGTTTGAAAATCACCCCGAAGAGGGCTGCACATTTCGGTTTACATTACCGGTTTTGCCGGAACTCCCGGCGCAGACCCCTGCATGACCTTTGGAGACCGTACCACCATGACCGCCAACGCCACTGCGCATCGCTCAAGCCAGACCGAGATCGTCTATGTGGTGGACGATGACGAGGCCGTTCGTGACTCGCTGCGCTGGCTGCTCGAAGGCCAGGGATTTCGCGTGACGGCCTATGACAGTGCCGAACGATTCCTGGCGGCCCTGCCCCCTGGCGCCGTGGGCACTCAGCCGGGATGCCTGATTGCCGATGTGCGCATGCCCGGAATGTCCGGCACGGAACTGCATGACGAACTCATTCGCCGCGGCATCGATCTCCCCTTGATCTTTATCACCGGACACGGCTCGGTTCCCATGGCCGTCACCAGCATGAAAAAGGGGGCCGTGGATTTCCTGGAAAAACCCTTTAACGACGAACAGTTGTGCATGCTGGTCTCCAGCGCATTTCAGCGGGTACGCGATGAGGGCAGCAAGAGCGTGCTCGCCAAACGTGCGCAGGAGTTGCTCGCGCGCTTAACCCCCCGGGAGGAGCAGGTGTTGGACCGCATTGTGGCCGGCCGACTCAATAAACAGATTGCCGATGATCTGGACATCAGCATTAAAACGGTCGAGGCGCACCGGGCCAACATCATGGATAAGATCGAGGCGCGCACGATGGCCGACCTGATGAAAACCGCCCTGGCGGCACGGCAGGCGTGATCTCTCCCACGGGGATCGCTTGGCCGCGCAAGCTCAAAACTGTTAGAATTTACCGCTTCGCGCGGCTGTAGCTCAGTTGGATAGAGTACTTGGCTACGAACCAAGGGGTCGTGGGTTCAAATCCTGCCAGCCGCGCCACTTCACTCTACTCGACGCGCAAGGCCTCCACCGGTTTTAAACGGGATGCTTTCGCGGCGGGATACCAGCCAAAGAATATTCCAATGGCCGCCGAAAACCCGAACGCCAGCGCGATGGACGTGACCGATACCTCCACAAGCAAACCGGTAAAACCGGCAATCGCCCAGGCCCCCAGAATCCCCAGACTGAGCCCCACGAATCCACCTGCCAGGCAGATCGTCACCGCCTCGATCAGAAACTGCCGCAGGATGTCACGCTGGCGCGCACCGATGGCCATACGAATACCAATCTCGCGCGTGCGTTCTGTCACGCTGACCAACATGATGTTCATGATGCCGATGCCTCCGACCAGCAAGGACACGCCCGCAATCGCACCCAACAAGATGGCCATTGCCCCCGCGGCGACCGCGGCCGTCTCTGCAATCGCCGTCAGGTTACGAATCGTGAAATCATTCTCCTGACCGGGACCGATACGGTGCCTGACTTTGAGCAGATCCGTGACGTCATTTTGAGTCTCATCCATGGCCTCGGGAGAGGCGACCTGCACGAAAATAATACCCACGCTTCCGGGAAAGGTACTGCGAATCAACTGCTGTCGCGCGGTGCTCAAAGGAATAAACACGGCATCGTCTTGATCACGGCCGTCCAAGGCCTGACCTTTGCGTGCCAATAGTCCAATCACCGTAAACGGCAGATTGCGAATCCGCATGGTCTTGCCGATCGGAGATTCATCGCCAAACAACTGACGTGCCGTGGACTGACCGATCACCGCCACCCGCGCATTCGAGCGAAGGTCGGTTTCAGAAAACAGATCTCCATCTTCTACATCCCACGAGCGCAGGGGAAAATAATCCGGTGTCGCCCCGGTGACCATCGCGCTCCAGTTGGTATTGCCATAGGCCAATTGAAACGACCGCATCACGACCGGCGCTACACGCATCACGTTCGATACAGACTCGATCGCGGCGGCATCACTGACCGTCAGGGTCTGGGCAGCTCCCGCACCAAAACGCACGCCACCCGAGGTCTGGGAGCCGGGAAACACCACGAGCAGATTACTTCCCATGCTGGCAATGCTCTGATTGACCAAGGCCTGGGTGCCACGGCCCACGGCCAACATGATCACCACCGCACACACCCCAATGATCACCCCGAGCATGGTGAGCGAGGTGCGCATCCGATTCGTGGAGAGCGCCCGAAGCGCCTCCTCGACCACCTGAGGTGCTTTCATATCAGTCCCTCGCCCACCGGACCATCAAAGACCACCCGACCATCTTTGAGCCGTACCAGTCGTTTTCCGAATCGGGCGATGTCCGGCTCGTGGGTCACCAATACGACCGTGATGCTGCGCTCCTGATTCAACCGCTGAATCAAGGCCATGATGTCATTCGAGGTGGTGGTATCCAGATTACCCGTTGGCTCATCGGCCAGCAGCACCGGAGGATCCATCACCAAGGCGCGTGCGATGGCCACACGCTGCTGCTGCCCACCCGAGAGCTGATTGGGCAGGCGATCTTCGAACCCCGTCAGGCCGGTGAGCGCCAGTTTCTCCTGGGCCCTCGCCCGTGCCTCATCCCGGGGGACACCCGCATACAGCAGCGGCAACGCCACGTTATCCAGAGTGGTCATGCGCTTTAACAAATTGAACCCCTGAAAAACAAATCCGAGACGACGGTTACGCAGCGCGGCCAGATCATCCGGGCTCATGTCCGACACCAACTCACCGGCCAACCGATAGGAACCGGACGATGGTGCGTCCAGGCAGCCGATCACATTCATGAGCGTGGATTTTCCCGAACCCGATTGCCCCATCAGACAGACGAATTCGCCTTCCGCAATATCCAGGGAGATGCCGTGCAGGACCGGTACCACCGGCGCGCCTACCGGCTCATACTGCTTATGGATGTTGATGAGTTGAATCAGTGGCCGTGGCATGGGTCAATCGATGCCGGGGCATCGCCTGCGCTCAGAACATGCGGAACCGGAATCCGCTGGTTTGATTCGCCGCGCCAGAGGCCGATGCCCGCGTGACCACGGCATCGCCCTCGGCAAGTCCCTCGAGCACTTCCGTGAACCGACCATCGGAGATGCCGGTTTTAATGTCTTTGGAAGACAGTTGATTGTCTGCCCCCACCTGGTAGATCCGCGGCACGGCCGCCGCGGCACGTGCACGGCCTTTTGCCTCGCCATTGGCACTACCACCACCCTTCGATGCGCCATTGACGGCACCGGCCGCACCGGTGGCCTCCGCGCCCGCTGGGGTTTGCTCAGGGGGTCGAAACCGAAGTGCGGCTGCCGGCACCCGCAGCACGTTTTCCTTTCGGTTTGTGGTCACCGCCACCTGAGCGGTCATGCCCGGCAGCAAAATGCCATCCTTGTTATCGACATCGATCACCACGTTATAGGTCACCACGTTTTGTTGGCTCGTGGGATTGAGGCGGACCATGCGGACCTTGGCATTGAACTCCTGATCACGAAACGCGTCCACCGTAAAGCGCACGGGCTGACCGGCGGTAATGGCGCCCACATCGGCCTCGGACACCGACGTATCAATCTGCATACGACGCAGATCGCGGGCGATCTGGAATAAGGTGGGTGTTTGAAAACTTGCGGCCACCGTCTGACCGACATCGATGCCACGGTTCACCACGATCCCATCAATCGGCGATCGAATCTGGCTATACCCCAGATTCGTGCGATCGCGCGAGAGCTGGGCCTCTACCTGCTGCACCTGTGCGCTGGCCGTGGCCACGTCTTTACGCAGACCATCGAGGGCACCATCGGAGACAAAGCCACGGGCCTTTAAATTCTCATTACGCTTGAGGGCGATCTCCGCGTTGTTCAACGTGGCCCTGGCCGATGCCAGATTGGCCTCGGTCTGCCGGATCTGCGCATGCAGAATTGCTGGATCGAGCTCGGCGAGCAACTGACCGGCTTTCACCGGCTGATTGAAGTCCGTGTGGAGTCTGAGCACCGTTCCGGAAATCTGTGTGCCCACATTGACCAGTTCAACGGGATTGAGGGTACCGTTCGCGGTGACCCGCTGCACGATCGGACCGCGATCCACTTTTGCGGTGACCCATTTCGGTTGTTCCGGGGCCGCACGCATCCACCACGCAACGATTGCACCTACCGCCAGCAACACCACCACGGCAATCCGGACAGGGGAACCCAGCAAAAGCGTGCGAAGTCGATGGAGAGTGGTCATGGGGGGATAGAAGCAAAAACCCGGCGCGAATCAGTCGGACACCGGGTTTTTGTGGAAGTTCAACACGTTTACTCGAGCTCTTCGTACAGCGGCAGTGTCAGAAACTCCTCGAATGTACGGCTCGTGGACATTTTTTCGAAAATCTTTGCGGCACGGTCGTACGTCTTCGTGTTCGAGACGCCGGACTCTGACAACGATGCTTTCACCTTTTTAAGCTCCTGGGGCACCATATCGCGCACCATCTCGGCCGTCACCTTGCGGCCGTCGTCCAGCATGCCCTTGTGGGAGCGGATCCATTGCCAGACCTGTGAGCGCGAGATCTCGGCGGTGGCCGCATCTTCCATCAGGTTGTGAATGGGCACACACCCGTTACCCGCCAGCCAGGAGCCCAGGTAATGAATGCCCACATTGATGTTCATGCGCAATCCCGCCTCGGTGATCGGTGTCTCCGGTTGGAAATTCAGCAGATCGTCGGCCGTGACATTGACATCGGGGCGCTGTTTGTCGATCTGATTCGGTTTGTCCCCCAGGACGGCGACAAACTCCTGCATCGCGGTTTGCACCAACCCGGGATGGGCCACCCAGCCGCCATCGTAGCCATCGGTGGCATCGCGTTTTTTGTCGGCGATGATGCCCTGCATGGCAATCTCGTTTTTCTCGGGATCGTTCTTGATGGGAATCAGCGCACTCATGCCACCAATGGCCGGCGCATTGCGACGATGACAGGTCTTTAGGAGTAACAGTGCATAGGAGCGCAGGAATGGCGTATTCATGGTGACCTTCGCGCGATCCGCTAGGCAGAACTCCTGATCCATCTTGAACTTTTTTATGCACGAGAAAATGTAATCCCAGCGGCCTGCATTCAGACCGGCACTGTGTTCACGCAGTTCGTAGAGGATCTCATCCATTTCAAAGGCCGCCGTGATGGTCTCGATCAGCACCGTGGCCTTGATCGTGCCGCGCACGAGTCCAAGCTCCGCTTCGCACATGGTGAGAATATCGTTCCAGAGTCGGGCTTCCTGATGGCTCTCAATCTTGGGCAGATAGAAGTACGGGCCCGATCCGCGCGCCAAGAGTGCACGGGAGTTGTGATAGAGATAGACCGCCAGATCAAAAATACCGCCGGAGACACGACGGCCATTGACCAGCACGTGCTTTTCGTCAAGGTGCCAGCCACGGGGCCGCACCAAGAGGGTAGCGACCTTGTCCTTGAGCTCGTAGACCTTACCGCCCTGTTCGTGACGAATGGTGCCGCGAATGGCATCGCGCAGATTGATCTGACCTTGGATCTGATTGTGCCAATTCGGTGTATTGGAGTCCTCGAAATCGGCCATGAAGGAGTCGGCGCCGGAATTCAGCGCATTGATCACCATCTTGCGCTCCACCGGACCGGTAATCTCGACACGGCGGCACAGGAGATCCTTGGGCAGCTTGCCGATCTTCCAATCGGCTTCGCGAATTGAGGCCGTGTACTTCAAGAAATCGGGACGCAGGCCCAGGTCAAACCGCTTGGCCACCTGTTCACGGGTTTCCAACAACTCCTGACGGCGGTGCTCAAAGGAGCGATGCAGACGGGCCACCAAGGCCAGTGCGCCATGCGTAAGAATTTCGGCGTATTCGGGGGTGATCTCGGCCTTGATTTCAACGCCGGTCGGAAGACGGTCAGACATAACAAACTCCAAACAGAGGGATAGAGATTTTTAAAGATGCGCTAGACGACTGCGGCATTCCGCAGCAGGCCTCGATTATATTGGATCGATGTCCCGTCCATCCCCTGCCCTGCTGACCCCATCGTATTGGGCGGCCGCCTGCCAAGCCCTTTCACACGCGGACCCGATTCTGGGCCGCATCATTTCGAAAAATGGATCCACCGCGTTGGTGTTACGGGGTGATCTGCTGACCACCTGCGCCCGGGCCATCGTGGGGCAACAGATTTCGGTCAAGGCGGCCGCCAATGTCTGGTCACGCGTGACATCGCGCTTCGGCCCACTGCACGCCGAGACGCTGAGCCAGGCGAGTCCTTCTGATTTTGACGGCCTGGGCCTATCAGGACGAAAAATCGATTACCTGCGTGATATGGCCGCCCACTTTGCACGATCGCCCGCACTGGCCGACGATCTGGCCCTGCTCGATGATGAATCCGTGATCGCCCGCCTGACCGAGATTCGCGGCATTGGCCGATGGACCGCCGAAATGGCCCTGATCTTTGCGCTTGGCCGCCCCGACGTATTGCCGCTGGCGGATTTAGGCCTGATGAAGGCCGTTCGCCTGCACTATCGCCAGGGCAAACCCATCACGCCGCTGGCCGCGCAGCGCCTCGCGAAGCGCTGGCAACCCTGGCGAAGCGTGGCCACCTGGCACCTCTGGCGCAGTCTGGACCCTGAACCGGTAGAGTACTGATCCATGTTCGCTTATCGACACGCCTTTCATGCTGGAAATCACGCGGATGTATTCAAGCATGTGGCGCTCGTCAGCCTCCTGCGATTGATGCAGAAGAAGGAAAACCCATTTCTGGTCGTCGACACGCATGCGGGCGCCGGTCTTTATACGCTGAACAGCGCACTGGTTCGCGATAAGGCGGAGTGGTCCAGCGGCATTGGAAAACTCTGGGCCTGCGCCTCGTGGCCCGATCCGATCGCACGGTACCTGGATCTCGTCAAATCGTTTAATAAAAGCGGTCGTCTGACCCACTACCCGGGATCCCCGGTGCTGATTCAACAACTGCTGCGTCCCGATGATCGGCTGCGCGCGTTTGAGATGCACCCTTCCGACATCGGTCCTCTTCAGGCCACACTGAAGGGCGCGCCACGCCAAGTCAAAGCCGAACGCAAAGACGGATTCCATCAGTTGCGGGCCCTGCTGCCTCCGCCATCGCGGCGCGGACTGATTCTGATTGATCCGCCTTACGAAATGCGGGCCGATTACAGCCACGTCATTCAAGCGCTCAAAGAAGCCCTGGCACGGTTTGCCACCGGTGTCTACGTGTTGTGGTACCCGAAAGTGGGGCGATTCCAGGTCGATCGTTTACTGCGACAGGTGGCCGGACTGCCCATTCAAGAAGTGCTGCACGCCACCCTGACCGTGCGCGGTCCACTCAAAGACGGCCTGGGACTCCAGGGCAGTGGCCTGGTGGTCATTAACCCGCCGTTTGGATTGGAGGCTGAACTGGAGATTGCACTCCCGATGCTCACCCGGACGTTAGCGCAAGATGCCCGCGCCAGCTATCGTGTGCGCAGCGGTAGTACCCCCGCTGACATAAAAACGGCGCTTGGCATGTCGACACCAAGCGCCGTATCCCCCTCGCCCCGACAGGGGCGGAGGAAACCGGTTTAGGCCACTTTCCTCGCGGCGGCCTTGTCGTCAAAGAACTGCTCGTCTTCCGTGGATCCCTTCAGGGCGGCCGTCGACGCTTCACGCTCAATCGTGGTGGTCACCGCGTCAAAGTAACCGGTGCCCACTTCACGCTGGTGTTTCACCGCGGTAAAGCCCTTCTCTGCTGCCGCAAACTCGGCCTGCTGCAGTTCCACAAATGCGCTCATGTTCTCGCGTGCGTAACCGTAGGCGAGGTTAAACATCGAGTAGTTCAGACTGTGGAAACCCGCCAGTGTGATGAACTGGAACTTGTAGCCCATCGCGCCGAGTTCACGCTGAAACTTCGCGATCGTGGCGTCGTCGAGATTTTTCTTCCAGTTAAAACTCGGCGAGCAGTTATACGCCAGCATCTTGCCGGGGAACTGCTTGTGAATGGCTTCCGCAAATGTCTTGGCGAAGGCGAGATCCGGTTTACCCGTTTCGCACCAGATCATATCGGCATAGGGCGCGTAGGCCAGACCACGCGAAATGGACTGCTCCACGCCCGGACGCGTGCGATAAAACCCTTCCACCGTGCGCTCACCCGTGAGAAACGCTTTATCGTTTTCGTCCACGTCGGAGGTGATCAGATCGGCCGCCTCGGCATCGGTACGGGCCAGCAACACCGTGGGCACGCCCATCACATCGGACGCAAGACGTGCTGCCACCAGCTTGGACACGGCCTCGCGCGAGGGCACCAACACCTTGCCGCCCATGTGGCCACATTTCTTAACGGACGCCAATTGATCCTCGAAGTGCACACCGGCTGCACCTGCCTCAATCATGGCCTTCATCAGCTCAAACGCGTTGAGCACGCCACCAAAACCGGCTTCCGCATCGGCCACAATCGGTAGGAAGTAATCCGTGTAACCGGCATCGCCAGGATTCGTGCCTTCCATCCATTGAATCTGATCGGCACGGGTAAAGGTGTTGTTAATGCGCTTGACCACCATGGGCACGGAGTTCGCGGGATACAGCGACTGATCCGGATACATTTCACCGGCCAGATTGGCATCGCCCGCCACCTGCCAGCCCGAGAGGTACACCGCCTTTAATCCGGCCTTCGCCTGCTGCAAGGCTTGATTGCCGGTCAGCGCCCCCAGTGAATTCACAAAGGGCTCGGTGGTCACCAGGTTCCAGAGCTTTTCCGCGCCGCGCTTGGCGAGGGTGTGTTCCGGCTGAAGCGATCCACGAAGACGCACAACATCTTCGGCGGTATAGCCGCGTTTGATCCCGCGCCAGCGGGGGTTTTCAGTCCATTCCTTTTGAAGTTTTTGGGCTTCGAGTTGACGGTTCGACATGTGGGTTCTCCCGATGAAAAGGTGAACCCATGCTAAGGAAATCTATTGCTTCGCAATAAAAAGTTGAATTAATTGTTCGGGAATTAAAATATCATTAAAAACAATGACTTATGATAAAATGTCGCATTATGAAAAGTTATTTTCATGCGTGAAAATCTATTTTGCTGCCACGCATCACTTATGTTTTGCATTACGAAATCAAAATTTCGTAATGCGATAAATTAGGTCCGCTAGGCCGTGTCCCGCAGCGTCCGCCAAACGGCCGTGCGCAGGACCGGACGCAGGGCCACCCAGCCGGCGCAGCAGGCAATCGCCGCGCCCACCGCGGCGCCCATGATCAAGGCCGACCATCGCACCTCCAAGGACAAGGAAAACACTTGCTCGGCCAGCACCGCACCGATGGCAAGCGCCGCCCCCGCGGCCAGCAATCCCGACAGACCGCCCACGAGCATTAACTCCAACCATTGCGACATCGCGAGCTGGCGTCGACTCGCCCCCAAGGCACGCAAGACCGCCGCCTCGCGCACACGCACATCGCGCGTGGCCAGTAACGCGGCCCATAGCACCAGAATGCCACTGGCCAAGGCGAAGCCAAACAACAGCTGCACCGCCGAGATCACCTGCGACAGGATGCGTTGCAGCTGATTGACCAAGGCACTCAAATCAAACACGGTGAGCCCCGGAAACGATGACAACAACCGTCGCGTGAGATCCACCGTGGGCAGACCATCCGGCGTGGAGGGCACGTGCACGGAGGTGATCCAGCTCTGAGGGGCGTCGCTTAATGCAGCGGGCGTCAGAATCATGAAAAAGTTCACCTGCATCGAATCCCAGCGCAGGGCACGGATGTTCTGCACCGTCACCTCGACACGATCACCGGCCACCTCGAACACTAAGCGGTCGTTGAGCTGCAAACCCAGGGTGCGGGCAATGCCCTGCTCGACCGAGACCTGCATGAGATCCGGGTCCAGGGATGGGCCCGCCACGATCCGATTGTGGGCGGGGATGGACCGTGAATAGGTGAGATTAAACTCGCGATCCACTAATCGCTGGGCCCGGTCATCGGTGTAATCGGTCGGTTGAATCGGGCGGCCATTCACCGCGATAAGACGCCCGCGCACCATCGGAAATACCGTGGGCTTATCCAGACCCGATGCGCGAATGGCATCGGCCACCGCAAATCGCTCCGCACTTTGAATGTTCAACACAAAACGATTCGGGGCATCCGGCGGCGTGGAGAGCCGCCAGGCATTCACCAGATCGGCCTGAACGCTGGTCAGCAGGAACAATGCGGTGAGTGCCATGGACACGCCCTGGACCTGCAAGGCCAAGGCGCTGCCCCGCCGCTGAAGTCCGCGCACTGTATTGCGCCAGGCCCAGCGCAGACTGCCCATCGCACTGTTGCCCGTTGCCGCAGGGCCAGCGCGCAGCAAGGATGCCGGTAAAAGCCGAAACACCACCCACGACAGCACGGCAAAGACCAGTCCTGCCATCGCAAACCCGCCCGCCGTGATCGCTGCCAATTGGGCATTGCCGGTCCCAAACCACAACACCGCCCATACCGCCACCAACATGGCCATGGCCCAGAGTTTTCCCGACATGGATCCCACCGGAGTGTCCTGTCGCAGCACGCGCACGGCGGGCACTTGCCGAAGACTCGCCAGCGGTGGAACCGCAAATCCCAAGACCATGGCCATCGCCACACCCGCGGCCTGGATGAACGGGGTGACCGACACGCTGGCCAAGGGCAGGTTGAGGTATTGGGATGCGAGCGCCGCCAGCGATAGCTGAATCAGCCACCCCAACGCCATGCCGAACGCGACCGCACCGACGGTGATCAATAAAAGCTCCAACGCCCACCATCCGGCCAGGCGGGATTGGGTGGAACCGAGTGATTTCAGCACCGCACAGGTCTGCAAATGCTGGGATACGAATCGCTGACTCGCCAGGGCCACTGCGGCGGCGGCCGTGAGCGAGGCCAACATGCCCGTTAACGATAAAAATGCGTAGGCACGATCCAAGGCATTGCGCAATTCGGGCCGTGCATTTTCCAGGGTTTCCATGCGCTGGCCTCGGGATAATGTTGGCGCGATCATCTGCGCGACCTGGGTGACCATCGCCACAGACTGGCCAGGCGGGGCGGCCAACCACAAGCGATAACCGATGCGGCTGCCGGGTTGTACTAACCCCGTCTCGGTGAGCCGCTCATGCCGAATCATGATCCGCGGCGACAGGTTGACAAAATTCATTCCGCGATCGGGTTCCTGCATCAGTACACCGGCCACGCGAAACGTCACCGATCCTAAGCGCACGGTATCCCCCACCGAGATCACTAAGGTCGCCGCCAACGCCGGGTCAATCCAGGCCTCTGAGAGCCCGAGCGATGCGTTGCGTTGCAGGCCATTGGCGGTGCGCACCTCGACCGTACCCCGCAAGGGATACCCATCGGTCACGGTCTTAACAGCCGCTAACAGACTGCGCGCAGTATCCCCATTGCCCGTCTGCACCATGCTTGGGAACTGCGCGCCCTGCACCATGCGCAGGCCACTGGAGCGACCAATCTCGACCCATGCCTGCGGCGTGACCTGATCGGAGCCCAGCACCAGATCGGCCGCGAGCGTGGACTGCGCATCGGTGGCCAAGGCCTGACGGACGCGATCGGCCAATAGCCCCACGGCACTCACGGCCGCAACCGAAATCACCAGCGCCAGACAGAGCAGTGTTGCGCCGCCCTGCCGAATGTCCCGCCATGTCATGAACCACGCTAACCGCATCGAAGCGCCTCAACAATTCCAATTCGCGACGCCCGAATGGCGGGCACCATGCCACCGGCAACCCCCATGGCCACTGCAAATATCAAGGATCCGATTCCAATCCCCCAGGAAAGTTCAAATCCAAACGCCAACTCCGAAAAGCTCTGAAAATTCGTGGTGGAGAATTCAACAAACTGCATGAACGAGGCCAGCACGATGCCGGCCAGGCCCCCCAATACGGCCAACCCCATGGACTCGGCCAGAAACGCCAGCAGGATTGATCGCCGTTGGAATCCCAGCGCCCGCAAGGTGCCAATCTCGGCTGTTCTGGAGGCCACCGCGGCCTGCATGGTGATCGTCGCCCCGATCACCGCGCCGATGGAAAAAATCACGGCCAGCGTTAAACCAAGGATCTGAATGAAACGCGACAGTCCCGCCGATTGTTCGGCGTAGTAATCGGCCTCCCGTCGGGCGGCCAATGGAATGCGCACATCATCATTGAGTTTTTCCACGAGCGCATCAAAGGCACGTGGATCGGTAAGTCGCACCACCACCGAGGAGAAGGCCTGACGGCGAAAGGCCTGCATCAGGGAATCCACATCCCCCCAGATTTCTGAATCAAAACCACTTCGGGCGCCATCCATGACCCCCACCACTAACCACTGGCGACCACCAAAACCAATCATCTCGCCCACATCAACACCGGCAAACTGGGCCCGCACACTGCGGCCCACCACAATCTCGTTGGATCCCTTGCGAAACATTCGGCCTTCCACCAACGACACCTTGCGTCGCAGGCCCACGCCCACCGGTTCCAGGCCACGAATCATGGCGTTGGAAATCTTGTCACTGCCGCGCTTGGGCAGACTGATCAGCATGACAATCTCACGCGATGCCATCGGCTCCCCGATGACCGCCACCTCCGGCAAGGCGGCCACTAAGGCGGCCTGAGCCCGCTCCACCGCGCTCTGCACCTCGGTGGTGGATCCCTTTCGCGTCACGATGACGTTATCGGGCTCACCCGTGGCAACGAGGGTACGCTTTAACCCGGCATCCAACATCAACGATGTGGCAAAGACAAAGACCACCAAGGCCATGCCGGCCGCCGTCAGCATCGTGGTGACGCGACGCACCCAGAGGTTACGCAGACTGTAATAAAGCGGAATGGCGGCTCGCATGGTCGATGACGTGCCATCAAATGGCGCGCAAGCCCTCCACGATGGACACACGCGAGGATCGCCAGGCCGGCACCAGTGCGGCCACCACACCCACCACCGTGGCCAGACCCAGTTGCACTGCGGTGGTCAGCGGCGCCACCTGAAACACCGGGAACAATGTGCCCATCGACGCCCCGAACGCATTGGCCACCGGAAACGTGAGCAACGCGCCGACCAGACCACCGATCAGCGCCAAGAGCACCGACTCTGCCGTAATCAAACCCGCCACAAACCACGGAGAAAATCCAAGGGCCTTGAGCGTGGCGTACTCCCCCGTGCGTTCGCGGACGGTCATGGCCATGGTGTTGGCCATGACCGCAAGAATAATCAGAATCACCACGTACGACACAATTTGAATGGCCAGCACAATCGCCTCGGTCATGGCAACAAATCCCAACTGAAAGGCTTTCTCTGTCTCGGTCAATGTCTCATAGGCCGAGTTTCGAAACAGTGCATCCACCTGAAGACTGATCTCTGCCGCACGATAGGGCTCTGCAATCGTGAGAATGAAGACTCCGGTACTGTTTTGAAAACGGGCCAAGCCGCGGCGCTTGCTGTCTTCATTCAGATAATTCCAATGAAAGAACAACTGGGCAGTATCGGTCGATGGGTTCTTTCCATCGTAAATACCGGCCACCTGAAAGTTCCAGTCGCCCGGGTAGATGGTGCCCTTGAGCACCAGGTTATCGCCCACCGCCAGACCATGGGTCGTGGCGATCTTGCGGCCAATCAACACGCTACGGCGATCCTTGAAAAAGCGGTCCCGGGCCTCATCGCTCACCACATACTCCGGATAGGCGGCCAGGTACGACGGGGGATCCACGGCGAACTGCGGAAAGAAATTGCGCGGCTCTTTGTAGATGCCACCGAACCAGTTGGCCCACGACAGGGCGGACACGCCATCGACCTGTCGGATTCGGTCGGCATGGCTCATGGGTAACGGGAATACCAGGGAGATGGAGTTACGGGTAATGAGCCGCGCATTCGATGCACTCTCGGCACCGGCATACCAGGCGCTCACCACGGTGGACAACAGGCCGAAGGCCAGTGTCGCCACCACAAGGCCCAGAAAAGTTAACAGTGCCCGAGCCTTATGCCGCCAAATGTTTCGAAACAATAATCGCGGAATCAGCATGCCCGGACGTCCCGTTCAATACGAGGGACTGGCCTCCAACTGGCCTTTTTCGAGATGCAGGATCGCGCGGGCGTGTTCGGCCGCTTTCGGATCGTGCGTGACCATGAGAATCGTTTTGCCCATCTCGCGATTGAGCCGCTCTAACATCGCGAGAATGTCCGCCGCCGACTGTCGATCCAGATCACCCGTGGGCTCATCGGCCACGATCAATCGGGGGTCGGTGATCAGTGCGCGTGCAATCGCCACGCGCTGCTGTTGCCCGCCCGAGAGTTCGTTGGGCCGGTGATCCATGCGATCGGCCAACCCCACCGTGGCGAGTGCCTCGGTGACCCGTTGTGTCTTTTCTGCCTCGGAGAGCCGGGTGAGGGCCAACGGCAGCGCCACATTTTCGTAGGCCGTCAACACGGGAATCAGGTTATAGAACTGGAAAATAAACCCGACGTTTTCTGCGCGCCATCTTGCCAGATCAGACTCGGGGAGCTTTGCAATGTCTTGACCATCGATCACGATCTCACCGCGATCGGGTCGATCAATGCCCGCAATCAGGTTCAGCAATGTGCTCTTACCGGAACCCGATGGGCCCATGAGCGCCAGGAAATCCCCGCTGCGCACGGTCAGGTTCAGCTCCTGCAGTACGGGTACGGACTGACCTCCACGCAGATAGGCCTTGGTCACACCCCGCAATTCAATCATGATGCGGTCACGCGGATCCGCTGACCATCGCGCAACCCGACCGGCCGGATCACCACGCGAGCGCCGGGTTGCAGCGCCTGCACGGGCACGAGATCGCCGATCGCGGCCGCCTCACCACCGGCCGGCAGCGCCACTTCTTTCACCCGATCACCCTCGATCAGATACACGCAGCGCTGGTCACCGCACGCCACCACGGCCTGTCGACTCACCGCGATGATCGGGCGACGTTCTGCATCGGTCAATGTCCGTTCGAGAAACACCACTTTGGCCGACATATCCGGCAAAACGCGATCATCCCGTTTCTGAAATTTCACCTTGACCAGGCGCGTTGCCTTGGAGCGATCCATGGTGGGCACCATGCGCACCACTTCTCCCACAAAGCGCTCGCCCGGAAGGGCATCCAGTGCGATTTCAGCCGGTTGGCCGATCGTGAGCTTGCTGATATTGGATTCCGACACATCGGTCTCCACCTCCAGGGTGGACATATCCGCGATCGTAACGACCGCGCCTTTGGAATCGGTGGCCGATGAGAACGGCGTGATGTTATCTCCCACATTCGCGTTTTTAGTGAGCACCACGCCATCAAACGGCGCGCGGATCTCGGTCTGCGCGAGATTGGCCTCGGCCACACGCTGTGCCGCCTGGGCGGAGGCCAAGGCGGCCTTCGCTTTGGAGAGCCGCGCGATGGCCATGTCATGGGACGACGCGGAAATAAACTTCTGGGCCAATAGGCGCTCACTGCGCGACGCGTTTTGCTGGGCCTCCGCGAGCTCGGCCTGGGCCACGCCCACCTGTGCGATCGCCTGTTCCAGCTGCGCGGCCGTATCGCGGCTCTCCAATCGGGCAATGACCTGACCCGTCTTCACGACCGAGCCTTCCGCGACTCCCAACCATTCGAGTCGGCCGGTGGCCTTGGACGAGAGCGCCGCCTTACGCTGGGCCACGACATAGCCCGTGGCGTTGAGCACCGAAACGGCTTGTGAGGGATAGGCCTGCACCACGGGCGTGGTCTGGACGGACACCGCGGCACCACGCCACGCGTAGAGGCCTGCACCGACGGCCACGACCACCGCCGCCAACCACACCCAGAATCGTGAAAGTCCTAATCGCACCGCTGATGCCTTATCCGATAAAGTGAACCACCTAAACCTGAGATCTTACGGGGATTCCTGGCCCTCACCAAAGGCGCCCAACACCATGTCCGCTACCGCATTCCACACGTCGAGTTCAACGTGCCCACACTCGCGCTTGCCCTAGTGCTCGCCGCGGCGGTCTGCCACGCCGGCTGGAATATTGCACTCAAAAAGGCCCACGGCAATGGGCTATCGTTTTTCGCATTGGTGGGCATCGTGGAGATTCTGGTCTGGGCGTTACCGGTCTGGTGGCTACTGCCCGATCTGAGTCATGTCGATGGGAAATGGCCCATCGCCATGCTGGGCAGCGCCGTGGTGCACATCGCCTACTTTTGGCTTTTACTGCGCGCCTACAAGAGCTCGGATCTGTCGTTGGCCTATCCACTGGCCCGTGCCACGGGCCCCCTGTTGTCCGTGCTGGCTGCCATTTTCTTTCTGGGTGAGACCCCGACGGCCACCGCGTTGGTGGGGGCATTACTGATCATCTGCGGATCGATTTGGATTGGCGTGTCGGGCTCCAAAGCCTCGGCGCTCGGCCCTGCCCAGCTCAAAGGCATTGGCTTTGCACTGCTGTGCGGCAGCATGATCGCGATCTATACCGTATGGGACCAGCAATCCGTGACAGCGATGGGCGTGCCCGTCATGTTGTTTTACTGGGGATCCATTGTGATGCGCGTCGGACTCACACTGCCCGCACTATGGTTTGATCGTGCGGCCGTCGTGATCTGGGCGCGTCAGGATGTCAAGGTGTTGCTGGCCGTGGGCGTTCTATCGCCCTTGGCCTACATGTTGGTGTTGTTTGCCATGACATTAGCGCCACTGAGTCTGGTTGCGCCGGCACGCGAGATCAGTATTTTGTTGGGCGTTATCGCCGGAGCAAAGCTGCTCCAGGAAGGTCAGATGTTGTCGCGGTTGGGTGCGGCCGGGCTGATGGTGATGGGCATTACCCTGTTGGGATGGGCCTAGGGTCGCGACCAACCCCGGGCCTTCATGCACTCCGCGATGGCGGTTTGCAGATCGGCGTCGTACTGACGATCCAGACTGCTTTGTTCCATGATCCTAAAAATCGATGCCAGACCGGTCAGATTCACGTTCGACTCCGATAACGGCGCACGCTGAACACGGGCCTTCGCCTCCACCTGACAGAATTCCAGATCCCGGGCCAATTCGACGGCCGGCTTGGAGGTGCTGACCCAGTGGGTCGGCGCGCTTGCACACCCTACCACGGCAATTGTGATCACACCTGCTATCCACGGAAGCGCGTCACGGAACAGGGGAATTGGCATGTCAGAAACGATGTAGTGAAAATAAAATGGTAGCGGGGGCAGGATTTGAACCTACGACCTTCGGGTTATGAGCCCGACGAGCTGCCAGACTGCTCCACCCCGCGTCAGAGAGATAATGAGTATATATGAAATTCTGCTCCTCATGCGGCGCGGCCACCGAGACACGCACTCCGGAAGGCGATACACGCCTTCGCGCAGTGTGCACGGCCTGCGGGATCATTCATTACGTGAACCCCAAGATGGTGCTGGGGACGATCCCGGTCTGGGAGGATCAGGTGCTGTTGTGCCGTCGCGCGATCGAACCGCGCTACGGGCTGTGGACATTGCCGGCCGGCTTCATGGAGGTGGGCGAGTCCACGTCACACGGGGCCATGCGGGAAACCTTGGAAGAAGCCGGAGCCCGTGTGACACTGGGCCGATTGTTTTCGGTATTCGATATTCCACATGTGGATCAGGTCCACCTGTTTTATCTGGCACAGCTCAATGACTTGGATATCCAAGCCGGCGAGGAAAGCCTGGAGGTTCGATTGTTCCGTGAGCACGAGATCCCGTGGCCTCACATTGCCTTTCGCACCATCACGGCCACGCTGCGGTTTTATTTCCACGACCGTCGCGAGGGCGTGACGACCGTGCATACCGGGGACATTCGAGAGGTGCGCCTGCCCCATGACGCGGACACTGGCCTGGCTTAATCCGCACGACCCGCTACCGCCCAGCGCCCAGGCGCTGACCGAGGCCGAAGGGGCGAACGGGCTATTGGCCGCGGGAACCGACATCTCCTGTGAGCGGCTCATCGAGGCCTATTCCCATGGCGTCTTCCCCTGGTTTTCGGAAGGCGAACCAGTACTCTGGTGGACCCCCAATCCACGGATGGTGCTGATGCTGGATGAATTCAACGTGTCCACATCGTTTCGCAAAACATTGCGTAAGGCATGCCAGGATCCGGATCTTGAGATCGTCATGGATCGGGACTTTCATCATGTGATGCGCGCCTGTGCTGCCCCACGCCGTGCCGACGGCGGCACGTGGATCCATCCGATGATGATCGAGGCGTATGGTGAGCTGCATGCCCAGGGACTGGCCCACAGCATCGAGTTGATGCGCCGGGATCAGCCCATCGGAGGGCTCTATTGCGTCAGCCTCGGTCAGATGGTCTTTGGCGAGTCCATGTTCTCTCGGGAGCCGGGAGCCTCGAAAATTGCCCTGGCAGCCCTCGTGGAATGGCTTCAACGGCACGGGGGGCGGGTGATAGACTGCCAGCAGCGCACGGCGCACTTGGCGTCGCTGGGGGGAAGAGAGATCGCGCGGACTGAATTCGAATCGATGATGCAACCGTTGGTGGCCGAGCCCCCGTTGCCCTGGGCGCTGGACCCCGTGTCCAACACCGATCTGACGAAATGGGAATGAGTCGATGGCCCATTTGAAAGACCTTCCGGTCGTGGCGTTGCAGTTCTATGTCACCGCGCCCTATCCCTGTAGTTATCTGCCGCATCACAAGGCACGCTCGCAAGTGGCCACGCCCAACCATCTGATCAATGCCGAGGTCTACAGCGACCTTGTCCAGATCGGATTTCGCCGCAGTGGTGTATTTGCTTATCGCCCCTACTGTGACGGATGCAAGGCCTGTGTGCCGTTGCGGATTCCGGTCAACGCCTTTGAGCCCAATCGCACCCAGCGCCGCGTCTGGAAAAAAAATACGGATCTGGTCGCGACATCGGTCGGACTGCACTTTCAAGATGAGCACTACCGGCTCTATCAGTCCTATCAGTCCATGCGCCATGCCGGGGGCGGTATGGATCACGACAGTCGCGAACAATATGCCCAGTTCCTGCTCCAGAGCCGAGTGCGCTCCGAACTCGTGGAATTCCGTTTGCCCGATGGCACCTTGAAAATGGTCTCCATTCTGGATGTGCTCTCCGACGGCTTGTCCTCGGTCTACACCTTCTATGATCCGCACGACTCCCACCGTAGTCTGGGCACCTACGGAATACTGTGGCAGATCGATGCCTGCCAGCGCCAAGGGCGCGCCCATTTGTACCTGGGCTATTGGATCGAAGAAAGCCCGAAGATGGCGTACAAGTCACTGTTTCACCCTTACGAAATTCTCTCCAATGGCATGTGGATTCGGCCCTCGCGACCCTCGGGCTGATCGGATCTCCTGACAACCACCATGTTCTCCAGTTATGCCTGGGCACGCCCACTGCTGTTTTCAATGGATGCGGAAACGGCCCACACTTTCACCTTCCGCGCACTGGAATCGAGTCGACGCCTCGGACTCTTGCCCCCTTCTGAACCGCTGCCGGGTCGCACGGTCACGGCGGCCGGACTGACCTTTCCCAATCCGATCGGGTTAGCGGCGGGGCTCGATAAGAACGCCGAACATTTAGATGCGCTGGGCAGTTTTGGTTTCGGATTCATGGAAGTGGGTACCGTGACCCCTCGGCCGCAGCCCGGTAATCCCAAACCCCGTGTGTTTCGCCTGCCCGAACACCAGGCCCTGATCAATCGATTGGGGTTTAACAACCAAGGCTTGGACGCCTTCATCGCACACGTGCAGACCTCGCGCTGGGTGCGCGAGAAACGCGGCGTGCTCGGACTGAATATTGGGAAAAATGCCGATACGCCCATCGCACAGGCCACCGACGACTATCGACGCGGTCTGGAGGCCGTCTACCCGTGGGCCGACTACATCACGGTGAACATCTCGTCACCCAACACCCAACACCTGCGCGATCTTCAACACGACGACGCGTTAAACGAACTGCTGGGTACCCTCAAGGAGCGCCAGGCACAACTGCGGTCCATCCACGGAAAGTACGTTCCGATTTTTCTGAAAATCGCCCCGGATCTTTCGGACACCGACATTCAGACCGTGGCACGACGCGTACTCGCCCATGGTGTGGAAGGCGTGGTCGCCACGAACACCACCCTGGCCCGTGATGCGGTGGCGGGGCATGCACGCGCCCAAGAGACCGGCGGGCTGTCGGGGGCGCCGCTACTGGAGGCCTCCAACCGGGTGATTCGCGTCCTGCGTGCGGAGCTGGGATCATCGATCCCGATCATCGGCGTTGGGGGTGTGATGAGCGGCGCGGACGCCGTGAGCAAACTGAAGGCCGGTGCCGATCTGGTTCAGATCTACACCGGACTGATCTATCGCGGACCCGCGCTGGTGGAGGAAGCCGTGCGGGCCACCCGATCGGCGTAGAGCTCCCGAAAGGTTTTAGACGCCGGCGTCGGCAGGTCACGAAAATCCGTCCATCCCTTGGCCATCGCGAGATGATTCACGCGGCCGGTTTTTCGGCCCAGGCTGCGCAGTACACGATTCGCGATTCCAGTGAGCAGCGCATAGAGCTGCGGGCGCACCGCCACGAACCCCCAGACCGCCATGGCCATGCGCTCCGCGGCCGGACGCAAATGCCGATCAAACTGCCGCTCACGTAATTTACGCAACAGATCCGGCAGGGGAATGCCCACGGGGCAGACCACATGGCACTCGCCGCACATGGTGGCCGCCTGCGGCAGATCCAACGCATTTTCCAATCCGACATAACTGGGCGTGAGCACCGATCCCATCGGACCCGGATAGACCCAGCCGTAAGCATGGCCACCAATCTTTTGATAGACCGGGCAATGATTCATGCACGCGCCACAGCGGATACACCGCAGCATGTCCTGGAACTCGCCGCCCAGGAGACTCGAACGACCCCCATCGACCAGCACGAAATACATATGTTCCGGGCCATCGGGTTCACCGGGTGCCCGCACACCGGTCAACAAGGATATGTAATTCGAGATCGATTGTCCGGTGGCGCTGCGCGTGAGCAGGCGTGCAATCGTTGCGAAATCCTCGAAGGTTGGGAGAATTTTCTCAATGCCGGTCACCACCACATGCACATTCGGCATCACCGTGCACATGCCTTCATTGCCCTCGTTGGTGACAATGCCCACCGATCCCGTCTCCGCAATCAGGAAGTTACCTCCCGTCACCCCCATCTCGGACTTCAAGAACTTCGGGCGCAGTGTCTCGCGTGCCTCACGGGTCAGCTGTGGAATATCGGTCAGCCGGGGTTTGTTGTGCACCTTGGCAAACAGATCAGAAATCTCCTCTTTGTCCTTATGAATCACTGGCGCAATGATGTGGCTCGGCGCCTCATTGTTGTTGATCTGCAGGATGTACTCACCGAGATCGGTCTCGACAGACTCGATGCCCTCGCGGGCCAGGGCTGCGTTCAAGGCCATTTCCTCGGACACCATGGACTTGGATTTGGTGACCAGCTTCACCTGATGATGCTGGGCGATGCGCACCACGAGTTCCGACGCCTCGGCAGGTGTCTCCGCAAAGAGCACCGTGGCCCCTCGGGCTCGGGCATTGCGCTCAAAAAGTTCAATCCATGAATCCAGGCGCTCCAGCACCCGATTGCGACGTTCAATGGCCGCCTGTCGAGTGGCCGTGAAATCAATCTCCTGCATCACGTTGGCACGGGCCGAGACGAATTTCTCCGCCAGTTTTTTCAAATTACGTTGCAGTCGTGTGTCGGCCAACTTCTCACCGGCACGTGCCTGAAAATGCATGGATTGAACGCGCATGCTGGGACTACCCCTTATTCACGAATCGTGTTCTACTTGCCTGCCGCAGGCCAGACATCCCCGGCCAACACCTGAGCCACATGCAATACCTGCGTGCGCTCATCGCCAAGCCGCCGCAGACGGCCCTCGATGTTGAGCATGCAGCCCAGATCCCCCAACACCACGGCCTGTGCTCCCGTGTCCTGAATGTTGTGGACCTTCTCATCCACAATGGCCGCCGACACATTGCCGTACTTCATGGCAAAGGTTCCTCCAAAACCGCAACAGGCCCGACAGTCTTTCATCTCTTTTAATTCCAACCCGGGAATCTTCGATAACAGGGCCCGGGGTTGGGCCGCGACACCGAGTTCCCGCAGTCCGCTGCAACTGTCGTGATACGTCACCGTCCCCTCCACCTGGGACGGCACGCGCTCGACCTTGAGCACGGAGACCAGGAAATCGGTGAGTTCATACACCCGCGGGGCCAGGTCGGCTATTCGACGCTTCATCTGGGGGTCATTGGAAAACAGGTCAAAGTAATGGACCTTGATCATGCCGGCGCAGGATCCCGATGGAATGACCACGTAGTCATAGCCTTCGAGCTGGCCCAGGACCCGAACCGCGAGCTGGTGGGCGGTCCGTCGGTCTCCGGCGTTGTAGGCCGGCTGTCCGCAGCAGGTCTGCCCTTCCGGCACCACCACCTCACACTCCGCCTGCTCGAGCAGTTTCAGGGCGGATAAGCCGATCTCCGGACGCATCAGGTCCACCAGGCAGGTGACAAACAGGGCAATGCGGGGTTTCGGTGGATTCATGGATCGCGGACGTCCAAACTTGTTTCGGCGGGAAGTTTCATGCAATAAAATCCCATTTTGCCACTTGATAAGGGCAATATGAGCGATTCCCCAACGGCCACCCCGAAAATGCCCCCTTCCGCCAACGCGCCTGACGCGCCGCAGCGCAGGCTCATGGCGCCGCCCGTGGCCCCGCCCAAATTAGCCATCCAGGTCATTGAACGCATGATGACACTGTTGGATGCCCTGGCCAAGAAATCAGAGCCCGTCACCCTGAAGGAACTCTCGAACACCAGCGGTCTTCACCCATCCACGGCGCACCGCATCCTGAACGACCTGGTGTTGGCACGCATGGTGGATCGCACCGAGCCGGGCAGCTACCAACTCGGCATGCGGCTGTTGGAAATGGGCAATTTAGTCAAGGCCCGGCTCAATGTCCGGGATGCGGCGGCTGGCCCCATGCGTGAGTTGCATCGCCTGACCGGTGAGACCATCAATCTGGCGGTTCGACAAGGCGATGAGATCGTCTACGTGGAGCGCACCGTCAGCGAACGTTCCGGTATGCAGGTGGTGCGCGCGATCGGCGGACGGGCACCACTGCACCTCACGTCGACTGGAAAACTCTTCTTGGCACACGATGACATTCGTGCCGTACGCTCCTACAGCATGCGCACCGGCTTAGCGGGTCATACGGCCAACAGCATCACCGAGCTCACCGCACTGGAGCGCGAACTCGAAGAGGTCCGAAAACGCGGCGTGGCGCGCGACAACGAGGAGCTGGAACTCGGGGTGCGCTGTATTGCCAGTGGAATTTTTGATGATGGCGGCGAACTCGTGGCCGGACTGTCGATTTCGGCGCCCGCAGATCGGGCCAATGACGGGTGGATTCAGGCGCTCACGGATACCGCCCGCGCCATCTCGGCAGCGCTCGGTTACGAGCGTGCCGGTGCGGCCTGACGATCGCGCTCGGTCGATAGCCAGCGACGAATGCGCTCCGCGTCCGACAGGCGGCTCGCGCTGCCCTGGGCATCGAGCATCACGATAATCACGTCTTGATCATCAATGCTGGCCTGCATGACCAGGCATTTACCGGCGTCCCGAATGAATCCTGTCTTGGAGACACCGAGCTCCCAGTTGTCGCTGCGCGTGAGCGCATTGGTATTGCGGAACTGCTGCTGACGGCCACCGACTCGCACGATGGCCTCTTTCGCGGTGGAGTACTCCCGGATCAATGGGAAGTCATAGGCGGCGTTCACCAGACGGGATAAATCCCGTGGCGTGGACTGGTTGCCGCTGCTCAACCCGGTGGGCTCCACAAACCTGGAATGGGTCATGCCCAGATCGTCGGCCTTGGCGTTCATGGCGTCGATAAACGCGTCGATCCCGCCAGGGTAGGTGCGACCCAGGGCATGGGCCGCACGATTTTCAGACGACATCAGGGCCAGGTGCAGCAACTCCGAACGGGTGAATTTCATGCCCACGCGCAATCGTGAGCCGTGGTATTTCTCGAGCTGGGTGTCTTCTTTGACGATGGTGATCACTTCGGACAACGGCAGATCGGCCTCCAGGGTGACGACAGCGGTCATCACCTTGGTGATCGATGCAATCGGCAGCGCCACATCCGGATTTTTCTCCAGTAACACCTGACCCGAGGCCTGGTCCACCACCAGCACAGCGCTGGAGTTCAGGGCGATTTCACTCAGCTCGGAACGCAGACCCAGACGGGTCCCCACCGAGTTATAGCCCGGTTCCGAACGGGCAAAGTTTTTGCGATTGGCAGAGTTATAGGCGCGGGCCGGCTTGGCCGACACGTTTTGCTTCTTGACCGTGGAAGGCTTCGCTTTCGTGCCGCCCGTCGGTGAGGTCTTTGGCTTGGAGGAGGATGTCGGTGAAGCGGTCGACGACTGCCCCCAGGCGGCACCGCCCATGGCCAAAAGTCCGCTTGCGGCCACCACGACGGCCCATCTCATGGTCTTGTTGCCTGCCATGCTTCCCCATCTCCCGTGCAAATCGATGGCGCATGCTAGCAAAGGTTTTTCATTTCGCCAAGTAAAAATTGAATTTTTTCAATGGGTTATGAAGGGAACTGAAATTCGTACCTCATATGTTCATGTCGCGACGCCAATATTGCAGCGCACAGGAGACCGTGTTGAAGTGAATATCAACGGTGTCCGTGATGGTTCGGGCATAACCGCCCGCCATCGCGACCGCCACCGGCAATGCCCCTCGCGCCGCAAACGCGAACACCCGCTGGTCCCGGGCCTGCAGCCCGGACTTCGAGAGCCCCAGGCGGCCTAAGCGATCGTCAGAAAACGGATCTGCACCCGCTAAGTAGATGATGAACTCGGGATCAAACCGGTCGGCGAGTGTCGCCAGTGCGCGATCGAGCGCGTCCAGGTACTCGGCATCCTGCGTGCCCTCCGCAAGATCGATGTCCAATGACGATCGGGCCTTCCGAAATGGATAGTTGGTGGCCCCGTGGATGGAGAGCGAGAAAATCCTTGGATCATGCTCGGTCATGGTGGCCGTACCGTTGCCCTGATGCACATCCAAATCAATGATCGCGATTGCCCCCACACCATGTTGGTGCTGCAATATCCGCGACGCCACCACCGCATCATTGAAACAACAAAACCCTTCACCACGATCGGCATGGGCATGATGGGTGCCCCCTGCCAGGTTCACGGCCACGCCCTCGGTTAACGCCTTCTCGCAGGCCATGACGGTGGCGCCCGCCGATCGACGCGACCGCTCCACCATCTGCGGGGACCAGGGAAAGCCGATGGCGGTCTGCTCTTTTCGGGACAGATCACCACACACCAGGCGTGCGATGTAATCGGGATCATGGGCCAGGGCCAGCATCTCGTCGGACACCGCCATCGGCTCGCTCAGCCTTACGGCAGGCAGCTCCGCGGCAACCCGCGTGCGCAGGAGCCGATACTTGTCCATGGGAAAACGATGCCCCGTCGGCAGCGGCAAAACGAATTGATCGCTATAAAATGCATGCATAACTACATTCATCGCAACTAGGAGATAGCCATGGGACTTTACCCCACCCCGGAAAATCTAAGCGAAGCCCAGAAGCAGAACATCGAGGCCATGATGAAGCTGTCTCAAAAGGCCTTCGAAGGCATTGAGAAGATGGTCGACCTGCAGCTGAACGCCGCACGGGCATCGCTGCAGGAAACCAGTGAGAAATTCAAGGCATTAATGAGCGTGAAAGACGCCTCCGATGTCATGAACATCAACAAAGAGATGGCAACGCCATCCGCAGAGAAAGCGCTGGCCTATTCCCGCACGATCTATGACATCGCCTCTCAGACCAGTGGCGAAGTCCAGCGATTAATCGATGCCCAGATTGCCGAAGCCAACAAGAAACTGGTGGATGCTCTGGATGAGTTTGCCAAGAGCGCGCCCGCCGGCTCCGAGAGCGTGGTGGCGATGATGAAATCTTCATTAACCGCCGCCAACTCGGCCTACGAAACGGCCAACAAGGCGGCCCGTCAGGTCGTGGAGATGGCTGAGCGCAATATGCGTGCCGCAACGCAAGCGGGCACGAACAGTTCGAATCGTTAATGTCCGACGGGCGCCGCGCGGTGCCCGCCGCGTGAATCATTCGCCCGCCGGATCACCGATGCGCGGACCGCTCATCGGTGATTCTCCCTCCCAGGGCCAACACTCCCGATCGAAACGCCTCGTAGGCTTGCCCAAAGAGCGGCGGCTCGATGGGGGATGCTGTCCCCCGGCCATGTCCCACCGTCTGCGCCTTGACGCCCAGTTCAACATGCTTGGGCAGCCCGTCATCGCCGGCCGACGGCAGACTGTAAAACCTGAACTGGGGATACTGCTCGCATAACCGCTGCATCAACGGTGTGACCGTCGCCTCATAGAGACTCACGACGATCATGGAACGATCGAGCTCCGCCACCGATCGAAACTCGTGGGCGTAATAGGTTTCCAGCACCCACTCCAGCATGGGCCAGGCCATCACGGGAAAGCCCGGGACAAAGTAATGTTCCCGAATCGAGAAACCCGCGATCTTGTTGTACGGATTGGGAATGATGTCGGCACCACGCGGAAACTCGCCCATGCGCAAACGATCCGGCGTGGCCGGCTGACCCGTGTCGGCCGCCCGCTCACGAATGAATCGCTCCGCCTGCGGGTGCAACACCAAATCGGTCTGCAAGGCTTCGGCCGCCGCTTGACGGGTGTGATCATCGGGGGTGGAGCCAATGCCGCCGCATGAGAAGACCACATCGCCAGAGGCAAACGATTCACGAAATGCCCGCACGCAACGCATGCGATCGTCCCCCAGATAGTGCACCCAGGACAAGGCCAGGCCACGGGCTGCCAGAATGGATTTCACCTGTTCAAAATGGCGATCCTGTCGTTTGCCCGACAGAATTTCATCGCCAAAAATAAATAGTCCGAAGGTGCGTGCCATCAGTCCTGACCCGCCCCACGACGAGGAACAATCGCCTGCACGAGATGACGGCATCCGATCCACTGTTGCTGCCAGAATCCGGTGCCGTAGTTCACGCCGGACTCCTGATCGCGAATTCCGGTGGGCCCGAGCGCCTCGCCGCTCGCCAGTCGCCGATCGGCCGACCAATCGGCGGTGCGAAAAATCCAGTCCCACACCGGAAAGAGCACCGCGAAATTCACGCCCTTGGCGGCTCCCTCATGCCCGATGCCCACCCCATGATGCAGCCGATGAAAACCCGGTGACACCAAGGTGCGTGCGACGGGCCCCGGAAACGCAATGCCCACATTGGCATGCTGCAGGCTTTGCCATACGCGGGTGATCACCACAAAGCCAAGAAACTGGGATGGCGCCACACCGATGAAGAGTGCAACGAAGGCCAGAATCGCATCTCGAATAAGATCATCCAGTAAATGGTTCCGATTATCGGTCCACAGTGTCATCCGCCTCTGGGAATGATGGATGGCATGCAAGGCCCACCACCAGTCCCACCTGTGCTGTGCGCGATGAATCCAGTAATCGACAAAATCCAGAATCAGCAGATACACCAGGGCGGCCCACAGCGGCGAGTAGGTCAGGCCCAAGGCGGCATCCAGATTAAAACCACCCCAACCCCAGTCGCGCAAGGTGTCTTTCAATGCCAGCACGAGCGGCTGCATCACTGCAAACACGAATACGGCAAACGCCCCTAGGCGATGCAACAGCGTATAGGTGAAATCCACGCGAACACGATCGCCTGCTCCGATGGCCGTACCCCGCTCGGCCGGACGCCAACGCTCGATCGGTAACAAGACGGCCGCCAGCAGGAGAACCTCCACCACTCCGATCAAAAACCACTCCGTGAAATCAAAGGCATCTTCCATGTAGGCCCGCAACCCCAAGATGCCGAGCGCGGGCAGCACCACACCCTCAAAGAAAACGGTGTGCGCCTGGGCAAACCAGGCCAACACAACATCCATCATGACGATCCCTTCGGCACCGCAGTGGCCGGTGTAATGGTCCGAAAACAAAACCCGCGGGATTTGAGCCCGGCGATTAACGGGTCCAGCATCGGTGCATACGCTTGGGCACGTGACCAGATGCCAAGATGGGCCATCAACACATCGCCGGCGCGAATATCCCTCAGGGCCTTATCGAGCAGCATCCGATTCGGATAGCGATCACTGGGCAGTTCATCTCCGAGAAAGCCCGCGGGACTCCAATGCACGTGACGCCACCCACACGATTGGGCAGCGGCCATGGATTGCGGGCTCGCGAAACCGCCCGGGGCACGCCAGATCGGATCCAAGGAACGGCCAGTCATCTCCGCAAAACGACGATCCACCCGTTGCAACTCCTGACAAAACTCCTGTGGCGTCATGCCCACCACCCTTCCGGCGTCCTCGTGATGCTGCGGACGATACCGAATCCCATTGCCGCTGGCGCTCAGGATACGGCCATGACGCCAGGTGTGGGAGCCAAAGGCATGGCCCTCGCGCACACGGGCGCGCCAGTAGTCGGCCCAGGAATCGTCCAGCACGTAATCGCCCCGAAATGTCTTCTCATGGGCAATGAAAAACGTGGCTTTCACATTATGTTTCTCAAGGATCTCGGCGATCAATGCAGCGCTTTGCATCCCGCCGGTGTCCAGGGTCAGGTACACGGGCTTATCGCAGGCGTGAACGGCCGATCCGATCATGATCCAGGCCAGAACCCCTTGGGCAAACCGGACCGCATATCGCCGCACGACACCGGGGCCGCGATGGCGTGATGGATTAAAGAAGTCCAGCCCGATCATGAAGGTATACCCCGTGAGGAGACCGGCCCACCTGAATGCGCTTGACGACCTTGGATTGGTCCAGGTCCACCATGGAGACCGAGCGTACCCAACGTTGCGTGACCCATAACTGTTTGCCGGATTTGTGCATCTCCATGCAATCCGGCCCGCCGGGCACCGCCACTTCCTGTTGGACCTTGAGCGTGCCCATGTCGATACGGGAAATGGTGTTGGCCACACGATTGGACACCCAGAGATCCCGCTTATTGCCATGGTTACGGAATGCATGGGCGCCCTCGCCGGTGGCGATGCGTTGAACGACCCGGGGCGTCTTACCCGCTCCGCTCGCAGGATCAATCACGGCCACATGATCGGCACCCATCACGCCAACAAACAGCAGCTTTGAATCCGGCGAGATGGCAATACCGGCCGGCAGCTTGCCCACCGGAATCCGCCACAGCACCACCAGGCGCTGAAGATCGATGGCGACCACCTCATCGGAATCCTGCAGGGTGCAATAGGCGATCCGGCTGTCGGACGAAAAGATCAAATGGCTTGGCGTTTTGGCCAATTCGAACCGCGCCAGACCCTTCAGGTTTAACTTGTCGGCATGGCCGACCCGTCGATACACGTCCACGTGATGGAGCCGATTGGCACACGTGACAAAGAAATTCTGATCCGGCGAAAACCCCAAGTGATAGGGATCGGCCACCCCCTGCATGGACATTTCCACACGGCCGGTCTCGGGATTAATAAAAGTGAGCGTATCGGATACGGCGTTGCCCACCACCACGTGGGCATTATCCGGTGTGGGATAAAGATGATGGGGCTCCTTGCCCGTGGGCACACGGCCGATCACCTCATGGCTGACCGGATCGATCAGTGAGAGATCGGCGTCCCGGGAGTTCAGCACCACGATGGGATAGGCGATCGCCCGCTGTGCGCGCAAGGCGGCCGCCGGCCACAGACCGGCCAGCGCAGCGACCGAGGCACTGGCCGCCGAGGCCAGTATGGCCCGACGTGGATCCAACCGTTTCGAGTTCATGCGCCCATTATGGCGTGAATCTCATAGGCCATTCTGAATCGTCAACCAGGACTTTTGAAGTCGTTTTACGGATACGGGAATGGGTGTTTTCAACTCCTGGGCAAAGAGCGATACCCGACATTCCTCGAGCATCCAACGAAACTCGCGCGCCGCCTCGGGCATCTCGCCACGAACGGTGGCGGCCCAGCGCCAGAATGGCTGCTCGACGGAGGCCATTTCCCGCATCCAGCGGCCATCGCGTGCCGGATCCGAGCGGCATTTATCCACCCGCACACCGATGGCCTTGAGATAACGCGGAAGATGAACAAGCCGCTCAAAGGGGGTGGCCGTTAGAAAATCACTGGGCATCAGCCGTTGGAGCTGCTGCTCGATATCCGCATGGGCGGATGTGAATGCCCGAATGGTGGGAGACTTGCGGTGGACGGCCGAGTAGTCGGCCACGATGGCCGTGGCCAACCGCAGCACCTCCTGACCGACCAACAACACCCGCGATCGTCCGCGCTGAACACGCAACTCAAACTCCTCGTCGGACGACGGCAGCCCATCGGATAGAAACACACGGTTCATCGTGACCGCGCGCACCTGCGCGGCCAAGCGATCCACCGATCCCAGCGGCGCGAACTGCAGTCCCAGCTCGCGCCGGGCGTGCAACTCCTTATCCAGGGCCTTTAACGGCTCCTTGCAGGCCAAGGCGAACCGCTCGATCCACTGCTCCTGCGTCGGCCGGCCCTTGGCCGCCTGGGCCTGTTGGGGCGATAGGCCCAGGGCCGACTGCACGACGTGCAGATCCCGGCCCTCGGTCATATGTCGGCCATGGGCATCCAACACACGGATATTCATCCGGCAATGTGGGCTCACACCGTCCACTTTGATCTCGTCACGGCGCACCGTCATGCCGGTTTCCTGTGCGATGTCCTGAATCAATGCAGAGATGAGCGGCACCGTACCGGCTTTGGACTGCCAGCGTTCGCAGAACCCACTCGCATACTCTGGCAGGGGCACGCAATGCCGCCTCAGTTTCTGCGGAAGACTCTTGAGTAAGGCCTGGATTTTTTCCTTCAACATCCCCGGAACCAGCCAATCGATCACCTGAGGATCGACCTCGGCGAGGATCTCGGGGGGTACGATGGCCGTGACACCGTCACGTGCGCCGCCCGGATCAAAGTGATAGTCGAGCGCCACGACCGGACCGTTGGGGTCGCGGGTCACGGCCAAGGTCTTGGGAAACTGCTCCGTGGTGATGCCGGCCGCCTCATGTCGCATCAGATCTTCTTTGCGCAGGCACAGCAGATCGGTATCGTGAAGGCTCGCAGAGCGATACCAGGCGATCAGGCTGTCGGCGTCCATGACCTCCTGCGGCAAGAGTCGGTCGTAAAAGGCAAACAGAAGTTCATCATCCACCAGAATGTCCGGTCGGCGTGACTGGTGTTCGAGCTGCTCCACTTCGCGAATGCGTTTCTGATTCACGGTGAAAAATCGCAGCGTGCAATTCCAGTCCCCCTCCACCAGGGCCTGACGAATGAATATCTCCCGGGCCTCACGGTGCTGCTGTGGCCCACGACTGGCCCAGGCGATGCGACGGCGCTGATAAATGGTGAGTCCATAGAGCGTGGCCCGCTCATACCCGACCACGCGCCCGGATTTCTTCTCCCAATGGGGATCACTGATACTGGTTTTCAGAATATGGGCCGCGGCCCGTTCGATCCATTCCGGATCAATGGCGGCAATCGTGCGCGCAAATAACCGGGAGGTCTCCACCTGTTCTGCCGCCATCAGCCAACGCGGTGGCTTCTTGGCCAGGAGTGAACCCGGCCAGATCAGAAACTTCACATCATGACAACCCAGCCATACGGGCTCCTCCGGCGCCTTGCATCCGATATTCGATAACAGCCCCGTGAGGATCGCCTGATGCACGGCCGATGGCGCCGCGGGCTTCTCATTAACGCGCCAGCCCAATTCCTTGCACCACTCCTGAAATTGCTGAACCACATCACGCCACTCGCGTACGCGCAAGGGCGATAGATACTCTGCGCGCATGACCTGATCGAACTTGCGATTGGACTCCTTGGCCTCCCAGAGGCGATCGACATGCTCCCAGAGCTTGAGGATGGATAAAAACTCACTGTTCGGATCCGCGAAACGTGCATGGGACCGATCGGCCAGCGACGCGGCCGCCTCCGGACGCTCACGCGGATCCTGGGTGGACAAAAAGGCGCCGATCACCAGGAGTTCCCGACCGGCGCCCAGGGCCTGTGCCGCCACCAACATGCGGCCGATACGAGGATCGACGGGAAATCGCGATAGGGTCTGCCCCACCGGGGTGAGATCACCACGCTCATCGAGCGCATGCAATTCACGCAAGACGGTCAGTCCATCGGCCACGGCCTTTCCGGACGGCGGATCAATGAACGGAAATTCACGGATGTCGGGCAGACCCAATGCCTTCATGCGCAACATCACCGCTGCCAAGGCACTGCGATGAATTTCGGGGTCGGCAAAGGCGGGCCGCTGGGCGAACTCGGTCTCGTCATAGAGCCGAATGCACACCCCATCGGCCACCCGACCGCAACGCCCCATGCGCTGATTGGCCTGGGCCTGGGCAATGGGTTCGATCTGCAGTTGCTCCACTTTGGCACGATACCGATAGCGTTTTACTCGGGCCAAACCGCTGTCCACCACGTAGCGGATATCCGGCACGGTCAGTGACGTCTCCGCCACATTCGTGCTCAACACGATGCGGCGCCGTCCCGAGCGGCGAAACACCCGATCCTGATCGGCCTGGGAGAGCCTGGCATACAGGGGCAAGACCTCCGCGGCCATTTTCCCGGAGCGTGCCAGGAGGCTCTGTGCCGGTCGGGCCGACAGTTCATCGGCCACCGCCCGGATCTCCCGCTCCCCCGGTAAAAACACGAGAATGTCCCCGGGGCCCTGCCCACTCCAATCCCGTTCGCACTCCTCGATGCCGGCCACAACGCTCTCCACAAGATCCTGATCCGTGGAAAGCGGTGGCCGCCAGCGCACCTCGACCGGATAGAGTCGCCCCGAGACTTCAATGACCGGAGCGGGACGACCGGCCTGACCAAAGTGCTCCGCGAACCGTTGTGCATCGATGGTGGCCGAGGTGATCACCACGCGCAGATCGGGACGTTTGGGGAGCAGGTTTTTCAGGTATCCCAAAAGAAAGTCGATGTTCAGGCTGCGCTCATGGGCCTCATCGATCAGGATCGTGTCGTAGGCCAGCAACATCGGATCGCGTTGGGTCTGGGCGAGCAAAATACCGTCGGTCATCAATTTGATGGGCACGCCAGGACGGGAGCGGTCGTTGAACCGAATCTGATAACCCACCACCGCTTCCGGCTCATTGCCGCAGACCGACCCGAGTTCTTGCGCGATCCGTTTGGCCACGGTGACGGCCGCCAGCCGGCGAGGCTGGGTGTGGCCAATGGATTGGCCGCGCTGCCCCCGACCGAGCGTCAACGCGATCTTCGGCAGTTGGGTGGTCTTGCCCGAACCGGTCTCACCGCAGACGATCACCACCGGATGTTCCTGGATCGCCCGAGCGATCTCGTCCCGGCGGGCGCTGACCGGGAGGGCTTCAGGAAACTCAATATGCATCAGGAAAATTATAATCAGCCGATGAAAACCTCTGCCCTTGCCAAGACCGCCGTTCGGCCGGACACCGCCCCCGATGCCATGCCGATGTCACACGCGCTGGATTTTGTGGCCTGGCTGCGATCCGTTGCACCCTACATTCACGCCTTTCGGAACAAGACGTTTGTCATTGGATTCCCCGGTGAATTGGTCACTGCAGATCGCCTGGAGAGTCTCGCCCATGATGTGGCCCTGTTAGCGGCCATGGGCATGCGCATCGTGCTGGTCCACGGCAGTCGCCCACAGGTGCAGGAGCAGCTCACCTTGCGCCACATCGAGAGCCGATTCGTCAACGGGGTGCGCATCACCGACAAGCCCTCACTGGAATGCGCCAAGGAGGCCTCCGGTGAACTGCGCCTGGACATTGAGGCCGCCTTCTCGGCGGGATTACCGAACACGCCGATGGGCAACGCACGCATCCGAGTGATCAGTGGCAACTTCGTCACCGCACGGCCCGTGGGCATCGTCGACGGTGTGGATTTCGAGCACACCGGCATTGTCCGCAAGATCGAGTCCGAGGCGATTCGCCATGCGTTAAACAGCGGCGCACTTGTACTGCTGTCACCGCTTGGATTTTCGCCCACTGGCGAGGCCTTCAATCTCTCCATGGAAGATGTCGCCGCCAGCGTGGCCATCAGCCTGGATGCCGATAAGTTGATCTTCATGACCGATGCGAATGGGGTGCCGGCGATTCACGACGAACGCATTGCCGAGATCTCGGAAGAGGATGCGGAACAGCTCATCGCCCGCGGGAGTCTGCATCAGGACGCGAGCTTCACACTGCGCCACGCCCTGCGCGCCTGCGACGGCGGTGTCGAACGGGCCCATATCATTCCATTCACTCAGGATGGCGCGCTGCTCTTGGAACTCTTTACCCACGATGGCATTGGCAGCATGGTGGTGGAGGAGACACTCGAGGCCTTGCGCCCCGCCACCATTGATGACGTGGCGGCCATTGTGTCGCTGATCGAACCACTCGAATCCGACGGCACCTTTGTCCGTCGCGGACGCGCCAAAATTGAACGCGATATCGATCGATTCACGGTGATCGAACACGATGGCGTGATTTTTGGATGCGCGGCGCTCTACACGTTCAGCAAATCCTCGATGGGGGAGCTCGCCTGCCTGATGGTCAAACCCGAGACCCAGGAAAAAGGCGATGGCGAGCGGCTGCTCAAAAGTATTGAGCAGCAGGCACGACAGGCCGGATTAAAGAGCATTTTTGTGCTCACCACGCGGACTGCCCACTGGTTCTTAAAGCGCGGGTTTAAGGCCGGCACCGTGGAGGAGCTGCCGAAGTTGCGCAAGGAATCCTACGACTGGGCGCGAAAATCCCAGGTGCTCATCAAGTCACTTGCCTAGTGGTGTTGGCGTTGCCTCACGAACATCGGCGATCCACACCAATCCTGTTGACGGCATCGATGGCCGGCCGTACGGACGGTCAATGTCCGTCCGGCCGATCGGGGGTGATCGTACGCGAGAACGGACCGCCACCGATGGCGCTGAATTCCGCCAGAATCATCGGGGCCTCGTCCGGCTTGCGGTGAAGTCGATCCATCACCTGATCCGAGGCCTGGATCAATCCGTCAATGTAATCCGCCGCCTTGCAGTCACGATGGGCAAACTGCATGTGCCAGTCCTGAAATAGACGCACCGGAATCGACGTGTCGGCCAGGACTTGGATATCGTGATGACGCGGATCCTGCCGAATCGAATTCCAGACGCGTTGCAGCGGAAGATTCGGGCCCTCGATCCACTGAAAAAAAGCGCCACGATCAAACACCAGTACTCCGGTCACGCCCTCTGCACGATTACGCGCCCGCGAACCCGCGAGCAGATACAACAGATCGAGTTCGGTAAACCCGACCGATGCCTTGCTGTGATACACAATGGTGGACAACGCCGTCACGGCAACTCCAAATTGACCCTAGAGTGCGAGATTAAGTCTGATGGCGCTTAAAAGCAATTCAATTGCAGGGGCTTTTTGATCGATGTCAGTCTGCACCCGCACCCGATACACATATCCACTCTCCATCCCAGCACGTCATCCCGCAGATTTGGTCTGGGACAAACGCGCCCCCGTCCAGCCAGAGGACGGTAACCGGATTGCCGAGTAAGTTGTCTTGGTCAATTAACGCAAAACAATTTGGATATCCCGCCCTGGCTAAAGACGACCGGTGGGGAGTGGTTCCCAATTTCACGGATATCCGTTCCGGCAGTTTCGGCAAGCGAAATCGAATCGCCGGTTCAGATTGCTCAAGACAAACAATCGGAAAAAGTCGGCCAAAGACGCCTTTTAGCTCCGCTGCTGTTCCGTCTGTCCACGCCATAGTGAGCGACGAGGCGTCGGAGCTGACAACGGATGCGCCTTTTCGGAGCAACAGGTGAAGCCGGCTGTGAATGATGGGGGAAACCAGCACCCCCCCATACTCCCTGGCAAGAACGCCTAACGGTCGCGCGCGCTTTAGAAAAATCTGCAGCAGAAGTTTTCTTGCAAGCTGCGACGAAGGTTGCTCTCGGCCGGATTCCAACAACGCCAACATGGTGATCACATGATGCAGCTCTGCCCCGCCCAACTCGATCGAGCCCAGGATGCCCTGCTCCTGACGAACGTCTCGCACAGATGAGATGTCCGCAGACGGTGCGCTACCGAGTAAAGCATCTACTCCTTTGAGCAATTCGTCTAGTGTCTGATCGATATCGGAGGTCATTGTCTGGATTAAGTCTATAGCACGTGCGAGGTTTCAATACTGTGCAACGTTAAACGCACGGATCGCAAATCTTGTCCCACTCTTGAAACGGGCTCTCCGAACACCTGTAAGTCCGGATCTAACAGCAGGTTCTGAACCTCTAACTCCGAACGGGCAACCGCCTCTAACGCCTGAGCAGTCGCGTCACGAAGCTTCGGCCGCTGAACAAGAAAATAGCCCGCCATGAACGACCATCCGACAAATGTTCCAAGCATGGAAAGCGCCTGCAAAAACGACTTCACGTTGACGCCGTCCGCTATCCAGGCCCTGGCAACGGATCCAGAGACTACCCCCCACGTCTGCCACGTCGCCACTAGCGAGCGCCATAAATCCACGATCACGTCGATGCCCCGACCTGTCCCGTCCGCGCCTCCGCGAGACAACATCTGCCACTCACCAGCGACCGGCAGCAGCGATGCCAGGCCAGCGACGACCGCAATGGTTAAAAACACGACGCCGAGCCGGATCATCCCGCTAAAAACCTATGAATCGTGTGATTACTGAAGAACACGGAGCCTGCGACGTCTCTCACGTGGAGTTCCACGTGATCGGCGGCCAGGCCGAATTGAACATCGCCCCGAAATCCGAGCACAATGGCCCAACCCGGAGAACTCGGCACACCCTCTTTTACGGCATCCAACGGCAACACCTCGCTCTGCGGAGGGACCAACAACACCGGTTCCGCGAGCACTACAGGGCATCCCTCCGCACTGACCAATGTGACGTGTTTCGCCACCCGCACGAGCGGGGAACACCCCAGAACCTTCGAGACGCAGTCACGTGGCAAGGCGTAGTCCTTACCGGCGCGCTGCAATCGAATAAAGGAGTCCAGAGCCATCGACTAAGAGACTTTTTCCTCGAGCAATCGTCGAAGATTCCCTTTGACGTCGCGGGTAAAGTAATGGCGACGCTCCACCTGATGTCCATCAAGCACGGTCACCACGAGAGGCCAATTCTCTTCCACGAAAAAAACTCCACCATTACGAGCCGTGGGAACCACGCGCGAGAATTCTCTGCTCGTTTTGGCGGCGTTCTCACGCCAATCATCAGGCGACAACCAATCTACCCGCGGGACCACCACGATCTGTGTTTCGTTATACCGGATGTACCGCCGAAGCTTTTGAAGATCCTTGTTGGATACCGCGAGACAGCCATCTGATGCCCGAGGCGGTCGGACATACGTCGTGGATGAGACGCCATGAATCCATATACCGCTACCCGTGCGCCCCGTATGGTTGTCGTAGGCATTGGGGTAATCCAACGTCATGGCCAGCTTACCGAGAAAACCGTCTTTCCGAGGGTTTTGAATCTCGAACTGAATACGATACACACCCAAGGGCGTTTTCTGATCCCCCTCGCGCGACTTATCTGCCCCGAGAAGACCAATCGTGGTGTAGAAGTCATCCACCAAAACGGGCTGTCCATCACGACTTGTAAAGACGTAGATGCGCGATCGGCTCACATCCGCCAGGAGCACTGGAACTTTTTTGTCAGCGGACTTGGGCATCACCACAAGATTGCGCGGAAACAAACCCGCTGGAACAACATCCAGACGCACTTGAGCCTCTTCGACAAGCTCATTATCTTGGCCATTAATTTCGAATGGCCTTCCCGACAAGGCCGCCAAAGAATGTGCCTTGATCCAGTGTGCGAGTCGCGATTTCGGCTCACTTTTGATCGCCATAGATGCAAAAGCGGAGGAACGGTCAAGATCTCCGGAGAGCAGCGCCTCTGTCGCTTTTCGTAACTCACTATCGGCTGCGTACGATGCAGGCCAAAATCCCAGCGCTGCTACCACCACACTGATCTTGGCGATGCTTCGCAAAGCCATTAACGACCCTCTTCCCGAAGAATCTTCCATGTGCCAGCCTCCCTCACCCACACCGAGGTCTTCACGGAGTTCAATTTAGTCGCACCCGCCTCATATCGCTGGCGGAACCTAATCTCTACTTGGTCGGCCGATAACGTTTTGATCTTGATATCAGAAACCTGAACAGTAATCGGGTCCGGCCGCGTCACCCGAGGTTTGCGATGGGCTACCCACGCGTCCCGGCTCGCAAACTGTTGGGGCTGGAATCGATTTGAATAGGAGTCCAGATACCGGTTGAAGTCCTTATCCGACCAAGCCTTGGCCCAGACGCGCAATGCGGCAGTAAGTTCGGCTTCCTCCGAGCCCGCGACCGCTCGGGCCGCTCCGCCCTTCTCCGATTTGTCCACTTTCGTTGTCGCGGACGGTTCGGACTTCGTCGGAGATGATCTCTCCGGGTTCTCCTCGGACTTTTTCGCGACGGTCGATTCCGCTTTGGCATTGACCACCGGCGGGGTTTGAGCGGGCGGAAGTTCCACGGCAGGCGCCATCTTTCTCGGCTCGACCTGCGCCACCGCGATGGTGGGGGCTTTGGCGCCGACCTCCCCCCCCTTCAGCGCTAACTGCGGACCCGGCGGCTTTCTTCCGAGGGCTTTCGCATAGGCGATCGCCGCTTGCTGACTAAGGATTTCACGCAGGTTCTCAAACGCCACAGCGGTATCGGGATTTTTCATCAGAGCGCTCTCAAGAACCTCGCGGGCCTGATCTAACTTGCCCATCTGGGCCAACGCCTGAGCATACTGATTGGAGAGTTCAATATCATCCGGAACCTTTTTGAACCAAGGCTCGAGCAACTTGGCGGCGCGCTGCGGATTTTTTTCCCTCAAGGCCTCGGCGGCACGCTGTCGATCCCGTTGGATCTCATCAGAGGCCTCGCGGGATATCGCAGGGCCAGTCGGACCCAGAATGAGTGCCAACACCAGGGGGGCAACGATGCGACTTTTCATCATGGGCGCTAGTTTACTAGGCGTTCGGCCATGATTCTTGGCCCGTCCGAGGTACGACGCCAGACCAGCTCCTTGAGATCCGTACTCTGATAACCGTCGGAGCGATAAACCTGCCGAAATCGGACAGTCATCTCGCCGGGACCGGACTCCCTGTAGTCGACGTCCCGAACCTCCACTTCGATAAAGGACGCCTGGGCAATCCTGAGACGCCTCACTGCCAGATGCCGATCCAGGTCCACAAACCCCGGGTCATACAAGGCAGAATAGGGCTCTACGCGTCGATCGCGCCAAAACTGAACCCACTCGGAGAAGGCAAGTTCGACCTGGCCACGAAACCCATCAAGGGCCCCCGAGGCGGGCTCCGTAGTCGGTTCGACCTGGCTCAGTGCCACGCCGGCAACGCCCCCGGAGCCCGGTGGTCTCTCCTCAATTCGGTCCATCGCCAACCACACCGCTAGCACCAGGCCTACACCACCGAAGACCGGAAAGGCCCAGCGTCGCCACCCCCGCCCACTCGACGACTCGGGGGCCGTAGGGCTTGGCAAAAGTGAGGGCGTCGAGGACTCTAAAATCGCCATCCTAGGACGGCTAACGGGCCGGTCCCAGTCCTCATCACGCCAGGCGTCGGCCACTTCCTTCGCCAGGCCGAGTTCCTGAGCAATCATCTCCACCGCCTTCCGGCAGTATGTCAGCGAATGAAACGAGCGCCCCGTTCCGGCCTCTATGTCCAGAACATGATTTCGAGCGACGCCCGCCGCTCGGGCGAGGGCATTGACCTCCAAGCCCCGCTCCTCGCGGGCTCGGCGCAGTAGGATGGAAACGGCGTTGGGATCAGGCATGGGGGTTCTCGCGGGGCCAAATGGTGTTGCCGCCGCTCACTTTATCAATGTCGCGCAGGATCGCCTCGTGGGCGGCCCGCTCCTGGGGGGTGGCCCGGCGCACGATGATCTTGGATGGATCGATCGCATACGCCGGATCCAGATCGAGATCATCGTCCTGGGAAATCGCCAGAGTGTCTTGACCCCGGGTCATGGCCATGTAGACATCGGCCAAAAGGCGGGCATCCAGCAACGCTCCATGCAGCACACGATGATCGTTCGGAATGGCATAGCGCTGGCATAACGCATCCAAGGAGTTCCGTTGCCCCGGATGCAACTCGCGGGCCATGCTCAATGAGTCAGTGATCTTGGCGACGTGCGACGCCAACGGTGGTTGATGCAGGCGTTGCAGTTCCTGATCAATGAACCCGCGGTCAAACTCCGCGTTATGAATCACCAACTCGGCACCTTCGACAAACTGCAGAAACTCATGGACCACCTCGGCAAACCGTGGTTTGTCTTTCAGTTGGTCCCAGGTGAGCCCGTGGACTTGGGTTGCGCCCTCATCGACCTCGCGCTCTGGATTCAGGTAGCTGTGGAATCGCCGCTCGGTGACACGGCGGTCCACACACTCGATGCACCCGATCTCAATCAGTCGATGCCCCTCCTCCACTTTCAAGCCAGTGGTCTCGGTATCAAGCATGACCAGTCGCATACCCGTCCTTTTTCCGAAAACGATCAAATCCCACGATGACCGACGGCAGCACAAACAGGGTGAGCAGAGTGCCCAGCGTCATGCCGCCGACGATGACCCAGCCGATCTGGGCACGGCTTTCTGCGCCTGCCCCACGCGCCAAGGCCAATGGTACCGCCCCGAGCACCATGGCCCCGGTCGTCATCAGAATGGGCCGAAGGCGCAACACCGAAGCCTCGATCACGGCCTCGCGCAGGGCGCGGCCCTGGGCCTTGAGCTGGTTCGTAAATTCCACAATCAGAATGCCATGCTTGGTGATCAGGCCCACCAGGGTGATCAGCCCGATCTGGCTGTAAACGTTCAACGTGCCCCCGGTCAACAGGAGCGCCAGGAGCGCGCCCGTGATGGACAAAGGTACAGTCAGCATGATCATGACCGGGTCTTTGAATGACTCGAATTGGGCGGCCAATACCAGGTAAATGAATAGCAAGGCCAGCACAAAGGTCACGCCGAGACTGCCCGAGGCGCGGACGAACTCCCGCATGGATCCGGATAAATCGGTGGCATAACCCGCACTCAAATGCCGTGCGGCCGAAGCCTCCAGAAACGCCAATGCCTCCCCCTGGGTATAACCCGGCGCCAGGTTCGCCGTGATGGTGATCGCACGCCGTTGCCCAAAATGATTCAACTGACGTGGCGCGATGGTTTCCTTGACGGTCACCAGCGCCGAGAGCGGGACCATTTGGGCCGAACGATTGCGGATAAAAATCTTGTTGATGTCGTCGGGCGTGTTGCGATTCTCTGCCTCCATCTGCACGATGACATCGTATTGATCACCCTCCCGCTTAAAGCGGGTGACCTGGCGACCGCCCATCATCGTCTCAATGGCCCGGCCAATGGCCTCGACCGACACGCCCATATCCGCTGCGCGCTCCCGATTCACCGCGATCGAGAGCTCCGGTTTATTCAGCCGTAGATCCGTATCCACGCCGACAAATCCCGGATTTTTCACCGCCTCGGCCACGATCAGGCCAACCGTTCTGCCCATCGCGGCATAGGAATCCGATGAGGTCACCACAAAACCGACCGGGCGTTCGCGCACCGACTGGCCCAACGATGGCGGCGCATTCGGAAACGCCAGCACGCCGGGGATCGCGGCCATTCTGGGCTGAATGTCTTTGATGATCTCTAAGGTGCGCCGGTCACGTTGCGACCAGTCCACGGTGCGCAGAAATGCGACCGCCTGATCCACGGTCGGGTTTCCCGACACCACAAACACCCGATCCACTTCCGCCACGCCACGGGCAATCTCTTCGATTTGGCGGGCGTAGGCCTCGGTGTAGTCGAGCGACGCCCCATCCGGACCACTGATCGCCGTGAAAATCACACCACGATCCTCAATCGGTGAAAGCTCCTGCTTCATCATCGATAGCAACACCACACTGGCACCGGCCACCACGAGGAATACGGTCGCCACCGCTTTACCGCGTGCCATGGTGGCACTCAGTCCACGACGATAGGCATCGGTCAGCCGCTCTAACGCACGTTCAATCCCGTTGTAGAAACGTCCGTGTTTCGTCTCGTGGCGTAACAACCGCGAGCACATCATGGGTGACAACGTCAGCGCAACAAATCCCGACACGATGACCGCACCCGCCAGCGTGAGGGCAAACTCCACGAACAGACGGCCAATGCGGCCCGTGGTGAACGCGACAGGCGCATACACGGCCGCCAAGGTCAGGGTCATGGCCACCACGGCAAAGCCAATCTCTTTGGCGCCCTGAAATGCCGCCTGTAAAGGCTTCATGCCATCTTCGATATGGCGATAAATATTCTCCAACACGACGATGGCGTCATCGACCACCAGGCCAATGGCCAAGACCAAGGCCAATAAGGTGAGCGTGTTAACCGAGAATCCCGCCGCCCACATGATCGCAAATGCGCCGACCAGGGACACGGGGATCGTGACCAGGGGAATGATGGCCGCACGCACCGAACGCAGAAAAAAGAAAATCACGATCGCCACCAGCACGATGGCCTCGAGGATGGTGGTAAACACCGCCTGAATGGATTTTTCGATGAACACCGTGGAGTCATAACTCACGGTGACCTGAACGCCCTCAGACCGCAGTTCCTCATTGAGCACCGGCACCAGCGCACGCACCGCCTGGGCCAGGGTGAGCGGATTGGCCGTGGCCTGCCGAATCACCCCTAAGGCCACTGCATTTTCACCATTGAATCGCACACTGCTTCGCGCACTCGCCGCATCAAGCTCCACGCGTCCAAGGTCCCGAACGCGCACGGGATAGCCGGCGGCCTGCTTCACCACGATGTCGCCAAACTCACGGGCCGTGTTGAGGTCCGTGCGTGCGGTCACCGTGAACTCGCGCTGCTGACTCTCGACACGACCGGCCGGCAGCTCGATATTCTGCTGGCCGATGGCGGACTCCACATCGGCCGGCGTCAGTCCGTAGGCCGCCAATCGATCCCGGTCGATCCAGATCCGCATGGCGTACTTGCGCTCGCCATTGATGCGCACATCGGCCGCGCCCGGCAGCACCTGAAGACGTGGCTTGACGATGCGATTGGCAATATCACTGACATCCAACGGCGAGCGCGTGGCACTCGAAAACGCCAGCCAGATGATGGGGTTGGCATCGGCCTCCACTTTGGCGATCACCGGTTCGTCCACGGTTTTCGGCAGTTTGGCCCGAACGCGGGATACCCGATCACGGACATCGGCCGCGGCCGAATCGGCATCCTTTTCCAGACGAAAGGTCACGGTGATCTGGGATTGTTCGGCGCGGGAGATGGACGTGATGACATCCACGGCATCGATGCCCGCAATCGAATCCTCAAGCGGCTTGGTGACCTGGGTCTCGATGACTTCGGCCGAGGCGCCGGTGTAGGTGGTCGTCACCGTGACCACCGGGGTGTCGATCCGAGGGTACTCCCGCACGGACAATCGGGTGTACGACACGGCACCGATCAGGACCACGACGAGCGATAACACCGTGGCAAACACGGGGCGCTTGATGCATATGTCCGAGATCACCATTGCTGGGATGCCATCGCCTCGCGATGATCAGGGTGCTTTCTTATTCATCGTCGTTGGGGCTCCGCCCGCTGGCGGGGGCGCTGCGGTCGGCCCTCCCGCCGCACCGGTCGCCGCATCGACCGACTTCACAGGCACTTTTGATCCACGGATCTTGATCTGGCCGGCCGTGACCACACGTTCGTCGTTGGTCAGACCCTCCAGTATCTCCACCACCGCTTTCTGCTCCACCTGGGCACGCAATCCCACCCGAACCGGCGTGATGACCGCAACCCCATCGGTCACCTTGAACACCGACACCTTGCCCTGACTCGTGACCAAGGCCTCTTCCGGAATGATCACGGCATTCGTTCGGGTCTCTAAAACCAGGCGCACACGTACAAACATGCCCGGCTTTAATCGTTTAGAGACATCGCGCAGCTCTGCACGCAGCAACAATGAACGGCCTGCCGCGTCCACCGCGGCATCAATGGCCGCCACCCGTGCGGGAAACACGACCCCCGGGAACGCATCGGACTCGAGCTGAACCGTCTGATCCACCCGTAAGCGCCCGGAGAGCTGCTCAGGAACACGGAAATCGGCCTTCATCGAACGGATGTCCTCGATATTGACCAGGTCCGCCCCTTCCTTGATGTAGTCGCCGACGCTCATCTGCCGAATACCAATGACCCCCGCAAAGGGGGCACGCAGGGTCATCTTGTCAAGGGTCGCCTGGGCCAAGGCCAGTCTGGCCTGCGCAATCTGCTCCGAGGCCTTGGCGTCGTCTAATGCCGCGGCCGACAAAAACTTTTTCTCAAATAACTCCTGGGTGCGCTTTAATTTCGCAGAGGCGAGATCACGTTCGGCACGGGCCTGCTGCACTTGCGCCTGTTGAATACCGGCATCAAACACAATCAACTCATCGCCTTTGTCCACCCGGGCGCCATCGGAAAATGAAATGCGGGCGATGCGGCCCGAGATCTCGGATTTCACCATGACCGACTCTGCTGCCCGCAAGGTGCCTATCGCCGTCACGGCATCCTGAATCGTGGCCACACGGGACACTGCGGTCTCCACCACGACCGGTCCCCCGGCCGCCTTCGGGGCAGGGAGATCGCTGGCGTTGAAACGAATCGCGGCCAGACTCGCCATAATCAGCCCGGCGACGGCCAGCACCAGAATCAGGACACGACGGGAGGTGAATGCAGTTCTCATGAATGGGTCGTTGCAACGTGTCCCGCTAGGGTAATCGATTCAACGCCCCGATTTGCCAGTGCATCGGCACGCTCATTACCGGGATGGCCCTGATGGCCGCGCACCCACTCCCAGTCCACCCGATGCCGGGCAAGTTCGTCGTCCAGGGTCTGCCACAGGTCCTGATTGGCCACGGGCTTACCGGCCGAGGTCTTCCAGTGTTTTCGCTTCCATCCGGCCATCCATTCCTGGACACCTTTTTGCACGTACTGACTGTCCGTCACGATGCGCACGTGACAGGCCCGGTTCAAGGCCCGCAAGGCCTCGATGACGGCGGTCAATTCCATGCGATTGTTCGTGGTGCTTGAAGCTCCCCCAAAGAGTTCACGTTCCGTACCCCCGTACTCCAAGAGCGCCCCCCATCCGCCCGGGCCGGGATTGCCCTTGCAGGCACCATCCGTATGAATGACCACGATGGTGTCCGACGATTTAGAGCTCATGAAACGACTCCCTGGGGTCGGGCCGCGTGCGGGGTAATCCCGCCGTGGTGACCGAGGAGGAGGCGGTCGCCGCCCGCTGACCGGCCACCGCACGTCGCTCACGCCACCGCGGACCAATCAATTGGAGGTGATGGACACGCTTGACCGCCATTAAAAAATAGACCCCGCCCGCCATCGGCCACCACCGACGCCCCGCCGGATCCATCCAACGCAGTCGATGACGCCAGCGCTCCGAGTCAAGAGGTGCGAAGTAAGCCCCGTAGGCGCTCGCCCCTCCGGCCCCCAGATCGAAGTTCAACAATTTCAGCCAATCCTTCAGCCGAGGCAATGCAATCCAGGCATGACCTGCGGGCGGAAAGCGCGCCACCGAGTGGGGTGAGCGGCGTAAACGCCACACGCTAAAGGGGTTAAATCCCGTCAGCACAATACGGCCTTCCGGAAGCAGGACACGTTGCGCTTCCCGTAATAAGTGATGCGGATCCCGCGCCACCTCCAAGGCGTGGGAGAGGACCAACAAATCCAGGCTTTCGGTCTGAAACGGCAAATCGGCGATACTGCTGATCAGGCGACTCGGACGCGTCAAATCAGCGCTATCCTTCACGCTGAGCCCACCATCGGGGTCCGCCGAAGAACTCGGCCACACCAGCCGCGCACGGCACTGCATACGGTTACTGCGAAGCGCGTCAATGGGGGATGGGGCAATCTGCACCGCATGCACGCCAAAGACGTCCTGCAGTGTGGTGTCGAGCCAGGACTGCTCCTCACGGAGCAGTGCAGCCCCCAGGGGCGTCTGGCCCCAAGCCTCCCAATTATGAAAGGGATCGAATAATGGTGTCGGTAGTTCCTGCATTTCAGGACAACTATATATGGATCATCAGCAGAAACGACCTTTCCGCCGCTGTCGTGGTGGATCCGGGCGAGGCGTCTGGCGTTATCCAATGGCTGGATGGACACCACTGCGCTCTGGCCGGCATTCTGGTGACCCATCACCACGCCGATCACACGGGAGGCATCGCCGACCTGATGGCCCACGCCATGGAACACCATCCGCAGCGGCCCCTCCCGATCATCGGCCCCGCGCGCGCACGCATCCCCGAGATCACGACCGAGGTGCGCGACGGCGATCGCGTTCGGATCGATGCGTTAGGGATCACGTGGAGCGTCCTGGACGTGCCGGGTCACACGCGGGATCACATTGCGTTTTATTCTGAAGATGATCTCAACGGAACCGGTCAGCCTTCGGTATTTTGCGGCGATACGCTCTTTGCAGCCGGTTGCGGACGACTGTTTGAGGGGACTGCAGAACAGATGTGGGCCTCGCTTCAGAAACTCACCGCACTCCCAAACGGCACGCAGGTCTATTGTGCCCACGAGTACACCCTCTCGAACCTCGTGTTCGCCCACCATGCACTCCCCGATCATTCAGCGATTGCCGACCGACTCGAGCACGTGCGGCGTCTTCGTGCCGAGGGCCACATGACAGTCCCCACCACGATGGATGAAGAGCGGCGCACCAATCCATTCCTGCTGTGCCGCGATGTCCATGCGTTTGCCGCCATGCGGGAACGCAAAGACCAGTTTCGCGGATAATCCCGGCCATGCGCATTCCTTTGCGATCACCGCTGGCGCTATGCGCACTCCTATTGCTGCTCAGTGGCTGTGCCAGCGTGCCGTTGACGACCCCATCCGGCGGTTCGGGCAGCGGCGCCGCAGCCACTGCAAGCGCCCCCACCACGCGTGCCGCGTCGGCCAGCCCCGCGATCGTCCCACCCAATAGCGCGACCCCCACGGCCGGATCACGTGCAACCCCGCAGCCGGTATTGCAGACGCCGCGATTCACGAATCTGATCGATCGGATTCAGTCGGGCTTTGCCATGCCGGAACTGGATTCCCCGCTGGTGGCCCAGCATGAACGATGGATTGTCCGTAACCCGGAATACCTGAATCGCGTGTTCGATCGCGGAGGCAAATACCTGTTCCATATTGTCGAAGAACTGGAAGCACGCGGCATGCCCACCGAACTGGCCCTGCTGCCCATCGTGGAGAGCGCCTTTAATCCCCAGGCCTTATCGCGGGCCAAGGCCGCCGGGCTTTGGCAGTTCATTCCATCCACCGGTCGGATTTTCGACCTGGAACAGAACTGGTGGACCGATCAACGGCGCGATGTCATCGAGTCGACGCGCGCCGCCCTGGATTATTTGCAAAAGCTCTATGACCTTCAGGACAACGACTGGTTTTTAGCCCTCGCGAGCTACAACTGGGGTGAGGGTGCAGTGATGCGGGCGCGCAAGCAGAATGCCAAGCGCAAGAAACCCACGGGTTACCTGGACCTGAAAATGCCCAAGGAGACCCGCAACTACGTGCCCAAACTCATTGCCCTGCGCAATGTGTTGTCGCGCCCGGCCCACTTCGGAATCACCTTGCCGGTCATTCCCAACACACCGTTTTTTGTCGTGATCGACAAGGAACAATCCATCGACCTGGCCTTGGCCGCGAAATTCGCCAATATGAGCGTGGACGAGTTCGTGGAACTCAATCCGTCCCACCACCGCCCGGTCATCAGTGCGAGCCGCACCGATCGTATTATTCTGCCGGCCGATCGGGCGGCCGGATTCCAACAGCAACTCCAGGAGCACCTGGCCCGCGGTGTACCCCTGGTCACCTGGAAACCCTACACGCTCAAGCCCAATGAGAGCCTGGCCGCCTTAGCACGACGTTCGGGTGTGACCTCGAACGATCTGATCAAGGCCAATAGCCTGAAACGCAACGCCCAGCCCCTGCCCGGCACCACATTACTGGCCCCCATCGCCGCGCAAGACGATGAGCCCCATATCGAAACCACGTTGGCGCGATTCACAGGATCCAAAGTCATTGAAAAAGAACGCCTGAGCGCGGTCTATCACAAGGTCACCAAGAAGGACACGTTGGCCAGCATTGCCAAACGCTATGGCGTGAGTGCCTCCCAGATTCGTTCACTGAACAACATGGCTGCCGATGCCGCGATCGCCGCGGGCCAGCGGCTACTGATTCGCACGGCCCGCACCCAGACGGTGGTGACGGACGAAAAAGGCAAGAAGACGATCTTGGCCTCGGCCAACGACGAGGAATCCGCTCCGGTTGCGAAAAAGCCGCCCGCCAAAACAAAGGCCGCTCCCAAGAAAGCGGCCCCGAAGTCCAGCAATTCAAAAAACGATTAACCGGTCTTGGCAATCCTGTTAGGCGATCGCGCGTGGCGGTATCGCCATGCGAATGCGGCGTGAGAACTCGGCCAACGCCGCGATACCCGAGGCCTCTGCCTTGGCACACCAGGCCTGCAACCCACTCACCGCCTGCTCCACCGACACATTGCGACGACTCCACATGGCCTCAAACTCTTTGCGCAGCTCCGACCATTTCTCGACGGCGGCCGACGGGTTGCGGCGGGCATCTTTTTTGAAGGCTTTCGACAGCGACGCCATCAACTCGTACTTATAAGAGATCACCGCCTCCACCGTGTCCGCATCAATGCGGTCACGCGCTGGATCGATCGTCATTTCAGCGGGAAGTGCCCGAGGCTTGGCCAGACCCACCATGGACAACACACGAATGTAGAACCAACCAATATCAAACTCGTACCACTTGGACGATAGCTTTGGCGACGTGGCAAAGGTGTGGTGATTGTTGTGCAGTTCCTCGCCGCCAATCAGAATGCCCCACGGCAGAATGTTCGTGCTCGTATCCGGGCTCTTGAAGTTCCGATATCCCCAGAAGTGGCCAATGCCGTTGATCACCCCCGCCGCCAGGAAGGGAATCCAGGCCATCTGCACTGCCCAGACCGTGGCCCCGACTACACCAAAGAGCATCACCTCCAGAATCAGCAGCAAGGACACCCCCAATGCACTGTGTTTGGTGTAGACGTGACGCTCCACCCAGTCATCCGGCGTGCCGTGACCGTAACGCTCCACCAGCTCCCGATCCTTGGCGGCCTCGCGATAGAGTTCCGCCCCCTGCCATAGCACCTTGGAGATGCCCCTGGTCTGCGGGCTGTGGGGATCGTCTTCCGTCTCGCACTTCGCGTGATGTTTGCGATGAATCGCGGCCCACTCTTTGGTGACCATTCCCGTGGACATCCAGAGCCAAAACCGCAGAGGATGGGAGACGAGAGGATGAAGTTCAAGGGCGCGATGCGCCTGGCAACGATGCAGGTAGACCGTCACGCCGATGATGGTGAGGTGCGTGGTCACCAGGGTGAACACCACAATCGCGGGCCATTCCCAGCCCGTCACGCCAACGCGGACAAAATCCCACAGGGCCAATGCAAAGCTTTCCAATCCTGTATTCAACCCACAACTCCCTTGTTTGTTGTCATCCTAGGGATTATCCCACCCCCGACGTGGAATGGCTAGAGGACGCCACGCGTCATCACCGCCGCGTAAAACCCGTCTGTCCCCGTGCGGTGCGGCCACAGCAGCAAATCCCCCTGCGCCGTATAGGCCCTCCACTCCGTCGGCAAATCAATGCGTTGTTGACCCAGCACATCGGCCGTCGACACGCGCTGAAACTCGGGGTGCGCGCCAAGAAATTCATCCACGATGTCCACCGTCTCCACCGTGAGAGGACTGCATGTGGCGTAGACCAGTCGCCCGCCCGGTTTCACGCACCGGGCCGCGGCCGTCAGAATCTCGCGCTGCTGTTGCGTCACCACCGCGATGCGATCGGCCGTCATGCGCCATTTCAGATCCGGATTACGTCGTAATGTTCCCAGCCCGCTGCACGGTGCGTCCACCAACACGCCATCGGCCTTTTGCGCGAGCCGTTTCACGCGCTCGTCACCTGCACCGCGAATCACCGTGGGCCAGACATTGGATAACCCACTGCGTGCCATACGGGGTTTTAGGCGCGCCAACCGCGAGGCCGTGACGTCGAGCGCGTAAATACGGCCCGTGTTTTTCAGGGCCGCCCCTAGGGCCAGCGTCTTACCCCCGGCGCCGGCGCAGAAATCCACCAGGAACTGACCGCGTTTCGGTGCCATGCATTTCGCCAACAACTGACTGCCAAGATCCTGTACCTCGATCCATCCATTGAGGAATGCGCGCGCCTTCCCCAAGGCCGGTTTGCCCTCCACACGCAGGGCATCGGTCACCACGCTCGAAGGATGGGCGCGGATGCCCTCCTGGGCGAGTTCAGCGATGGCCTGCTCGGGTCGGCAGCGCATGGTGTTCACGCGCAGATCCAACGGGGCCGCCGTGCGCATGACCTCCGCACACTGTACGGCCTCCTTCTGGCCCAACGCCGATTCCCACGCCGCCACGATCCACGCAGGCGCCGGCTCATCCCGAAGCCGCTCCCAGATGCCGTCGGCAATGGACGCGCGATCACGGGCGCCGAGTTGCGGGTAACGCTTAAAAAATCCGGCGATCACCTGATCGGCAGGCCACTCAAAGCGCAGCACCTCGGTCATCAGCTGCTGCGCTAACGCGGCAACGCTTACGGGTTTTCCGCGAACAGGCATGACTGAAATTCGTGATCGAAATATCCGCGTCCGACATCATGCCAACGGCCGTCCTCGAGTCGGCAGCGCCCCGATATAACGGCCGCTACCGCCATCGGATAAAGCCGATGCTCCATGGTCAGCACCCGCGCTGCAAGCCGATCGGCATCATCACCGGGCAGCACCGGCACCACGGCCTGCGCCAGGATCGGGCCATGATCCAGTTCTGCGGTCACCGCGTGCACCGTACAGCCGTGAAGGGTGACGCCTGCCTCTAACGCCTGCTGGTGGGGTTGCAGTCCCTTGAAGGAGGGCAATAACGAAGGATGGATATTGAGCATTTGATGCCCAAAGCGTTGGCAGAAATCCGCCGACAAAATCCGCATGAATCCGGCCAACACCACGACATCGGGCCGCCAGGGCACCAGCACCTCGGCCATCGCCGCATCGAAGGCCTCGCGCGTGGGATAGTCGCGATGCGAGATCACGTGCACGGGAATGCCGCGCGTTCGTGCATGGGTCAATCCCTCGGCCTGCGCCCGGTTCGAGATGACGCCGACCACCTGCATCGGCCACCCATGGATCTCCATCGTCTCGAGCAAGGCCAGAAAATTCGAACCCCGCCCCGAGAGCAGCACAACGATGCGCCCGACGCGATCGGATGCGGGGGGTATCAGGGGGGGCGTCATGGGCCCTTAGTGTACTGGCACCCTATAATTCACCGTTTGGTTCGCCCGTCCGGATATCACTCCAACATGCTGATTTTTCAAGGAATTTCCCCTAGTCGCGCCCCACGCCGGGATCGTGCGATCACCATTGGGAATTTCGATGGCGTGCACGTCGGGCATCAGGCCCTGATCGACCGGATGGTCGCCCTGGCCAAGCCCGCGGGTCTGCTCAGCACCGTGGTGACGTTCGAGCCCCACCCAAAGGCACTGTTTAACCCCCAAGCGGCGCCAAAGAAGATCCAGGGGTTGCGCGGGAAAGCCGGAGCATTGGCCGAACATGGCGTGGAGGAGCTGCGGATTCTGAGGTTTCGTCGCGCCCTGGCCTCCATGACCGCCGAGGAGTTCATGCGGGTGGTGTTGCACGATCATCTGCAGGCCCGCGTGATCGTGATCGGCGACGATTTCCGATTCGGATCAAAACGCGGCGGGGACGTCACCCTGTTGCGTCACGCCTCATCGACCTGCGGATGGGCAGTGCACACCGTGCACGAGGTCCAGGTGCAGGGCGAACGGGTATCGAGCTCACGGCTGCGCCAGGCACTTCGCCAAGGCGATCTGGCCACCGCGGCCCAACTGATGGGCCGCCCCTATTCACTCGCCGGCCGCGTCATCCACGGTCGTAAGATCGGTCGCCGCATTGGATTTCCGACGTTGAATATTCCGGTGCATCGTGACCTCTTGATCGACGGTGTGTTCGTCGTGAGCGTGGACGGCCTGGGTCCGTCACCGATGCCCGCCGTGGCGAGCCTGGGACGCCGTCCCACCACGGAAAACGCCGGGCACCTGCTCCTGGAAGTCCATGTCTTGGACTGGTCGGGGGACGTCTACGGTCAGCGGGTTCGGGTGCTCTTTCACGAAAAGCTCCGCGATGAACAACACTTCCCCGATCTGGTCCTCATGACCGAGCAGATACAACGCGACGCCGATTCCGCGCGTCATTACTTCACTCATCATGCCCACTAAACCAACGCCCTCACGCCCCGCCCACGGATCCGCAAACGCCGGCGCATCGCCCGCCACCGATGCCACGCTGAATCTTCCGAAGACCAGTTTTCCGATGCGTGGTGATCTGGCCAAACGTGAACCGCACTGGGTGCGTCAATGGCAGGACCAAGGGGTCTATCGCCGCATTCGTGCCGTCACCGAGGGCCGGCCGCTATTTGTGCTGCACGATGGGCCACCGTATGCCAATGGCGACATCCACATCGGGCATGCCGTGAACAAGATTCTCAAGGACATGATCGTCAAGTCCAAGACCCTGGCCGGATTCGATGCCCGCTATGTGCCGGGCTGGGACTGCCATGGCATGCCGATCGAAATTCAGATTGAGAAACAGTTCGGCAAAGGCCTGCCCACACAAGCGGTGCAGCAGAAATCCCGGGCGTATGCCCAGGAACAAATCGCGCGTCAGAAAAACGATTTCATTCGCCTCGGGGTACTCGGTCAATGGGAGACGCCCTACACCACGATGGCGCCGCAGAACGAGGCACACGAACTTCGGGCGCTGAAAAAAATCATTGAAAAGGGATTCGTTTATCGCGGGCTCAAGCCGGTGAACTGGTGTTTTGACTGCGGCTCGGCATTGGCCGAGGCCGAAGTGGAATACGCCGACAAAACCGATCCCGCCGTGGACGTCGCCTTCGCCGCGGATGCACGTGCGACCGGTGCGCTGGCCCGTGCGTTTGACATCGATGCCTCATCACTGTCGGGGTCCGTTGCCGCCGTGATCTGGACCACCACGCCCTGGACACTGCCGGCCAATCAGGCCTTGAATATTCATCCGGAATATCGTTATGCACTGGTGCGGATCACCGGCACCACGGCCGCGGCCGCCTCCCGAAAATTTGCACCCAATCAGCACCACGCCTTTTTGGTGCTGGCCGAGGAACGCGTGGAGGCCTGCCTGGACCGTTGGGGGCTGACCGGCGTGACCGTGGCCACCTGCGCCGGAGCGGATCTGGTGGGCATCGGCTTTCAACACCCTTTGGCCCGTGCGCATGATGGATTTGCCCGCACCGCACCCCTGATTGCGGCGGGCTATGTGAATCTCGAGTCGGGCACCGGCATCGTGCACTGCGCGCCGGCCTATGGCGTCGAGGATTTCAGTTCCTGCAAGGGTCAGGGCATGCAGGACAACGACATCCTGACCCCCGTGATGGGCGATGGGGTCTACAGTGCCACCCTGCCCTTATTTGGCGGCATGAGCATCTGGGATGCCAACCCGAAGATCGTCGAGGCCCTGGCCGCCCATCGGAGCCTGATCCACTCCGAGCGCTACACCCACAGTTACATGCACTGCTGGCGGCACAAAACCCCGATCATTTATCGCGCCACCAATCAGTGGTTTGCCGGCATGGACATTGCCCCGCGCGAGGGCGGCGGCACGCTGCGCGAACGTGCGCTGGCCGGCGTCGAGGCGACCACCTTCTATCCGGCGTGGGGCAAGGCACGGCTACACGCCATGATCGCGAATCGTCCCGACTGGACCTTATCGCGCCAACGGCAATGGGGTGTGCCCATGGCATTTTTCATCCACAAGGAAACGGGCGAGCTGCACCCTCGGACACCCGAACTGCTCGACATCATCGCGGAGCGCGTCGCCCGCGATGGCATTGAGGCCTGGCAGCACATCACCGCGCAGGAACTCCTGGGTGACGAGGCGGTGCACTACGTGAAGAACAATGACACCCTGGATGTCTGGTTCGACTCGGGCACCACCCATGAAACCGTGTTACGCGGCTCTCACGCCGAGCAGTCCGCCTTCCCGGCGGATCTTTATCTGGAAGGCAGTGATCAGCACCGCGGATGGTTTCATTCGTCCTTGCTCACCAGCTGCATGATCAATGGCGTACCGCCCTATAAGGCCTTGCTCACGCACGGATTTGTAGTGGATGGCGAAGGCCGCAAAATGAGCAAATCCATGGGCAATGTGATCGCGCCCCAACAGGTCTCCGACACCATGGGCGCCGACATCCTGCGCTTGTGGGTCGCGAGTACGGATTATTCCGGCGAACTCTCCATCTCCGACACGATTCTCAAACGGGTGGTGGAGTCCTATCGTCGCATCCGGAACACGCTGTGCTTCCTGCTCGGTAATGTGTCGGATTTTGATCCTGACCGCGATGCCGTGACCGTCGATCAGTTACTGGAAATCGATCGATATGCCCTTGCATTGACCGCGAGCGTGCAGCACGAGGTGCTCGCCGATTACGAGAAGTTCTCCTTCCATCCGGCCGTGGCCCGATTAGTGGGATTTTGCTCCGAGGATCTTGGCGCGTTTTACCTGGACATCCTGAAGGATCGGCTCTACACCACGCGTGCAGACTCGCGTTCGCGACGCTCGGCACAGACGGCGCTTTATCACATCACCGAGACCATGGCCCGTCTGATGGCACCGTTTCTCTCCTTCACTGCCAATGAGGCCTGGCAGCATCTGCACGGCAGCGCACCGCATGATGGCGGACCCACGGTGTTCGAACTCACTGCCCACACCCTACCCGAGATACCGGACCATGCGGCACTCCTGCGCAAATGGGCCGTGATCCGTGCAGTGCGTGCCGATGTGCTGAAGGCCATTGAAGTGGAGCGTGAAGCCGGACTGATTGGTTCCTCACTGCAGGCCGACGTCGGCATCACCGTGCCGACGTCCACCGGCGAGACACTGCGCAGTCTCGGCGATGGCCTGAAGTTCGTCATGATCACATCGGAGGCCGCTGTGATCGTTCATCCCGGTATGGAACCCGGTACGGCGGAGGTCAATGTCGCGCCCGTGGAGCACCCGAAGTGTCCGCGATGCTGGCACCTGCGCGCCGACGTCGGCTCTGATCCGGGCCATCCGGAGCTGTGCGGCCGATGCGTGAGCAATCTTTTTGGCCAAGGCGAGACCCGTGACATCGCCTAAGGCCCCCCGGCGCCGCATGACAGCGGGTCGCTGGGCCATGCTGGCCCTGCTCGCCGTGGGATTGGATCAGCTCAGTAAATTGATGATCGTGAATCTCTATGCCCTCGGTCAGCAGACCATCGTGACCGGCTGGTTCAATATCGTGCGTGTCCACAACAGCGGTGCGGCATTCAGCTTCCTGGCAGATGCGGGCGGCTGGCAGCGGTGGTTTTTTGTCGGGCTCGGTGTCGTGGCGGTGGCCTATCTGGGATTCCTGATGACGCGGCACGCCCATCAAACGGGTTTTGCGCTCGCGGCCACGCTGATTCTGTCCGGTGCCATCGGCAATACCATCGACCGGCTCACCTGGGGCGTGGTGATCGACTTCATCGACCTGCATGCCGGAGGTTGGCACTGGCCGGCCTTTAATCTGGCCGACAGCTACATCACCATCGGGGCCGCACTCTTTATTCTTGACGAACTGCGTCGGGTGCGGCGAGGATCCTGATCATGTCGACACCCTTGCGTCATCGTCATATCGTGGTGGGAGTAACCGGCGGCATTGCCGCCTATAAAACCTGTGACCTGGTGCGCCGTCTGCAGGATGCCGGTGCCACGGTGCAGGTGGTCATGACCGAGGCCGGCACGCGGTTTGTCTCCGCACTCACCTTCGCTGCGCTCTCCGGTCGTCCCGTATACACCGATGAGTGGTCCAGTCCGCCCCGAAGCGGGCCCGCCAACGCCATGCCCCACATTGATCTCTCGCGCGAGGCCGATGCCATCGTGGTGGCCCCGGCCAGCGCAGATTTCATGGCACAACTCGCCCAGGGGCAGACCTCCAGCCTGCTGGCCACCCTGTGCCTGGCCCGGGCCATTCCATTGTGGGTGGCACCGGCGATGAACCGCCAGATGTGGCAGCACCCGGCCACGCAACGCAACGTGGCCCAACTGCGCCGCGACGGCGTGATGATCGTGGGTCCGGCCAGCGGATCGCAGGCGTGTGGCGAGACGGGCGATGGCCGAATGAGTGAACCCGATGGGATTCTGTCGGCCCTGGTGGAACAGTTGGGCGATGATCGTGGACCGCCGCGCGCAAGCGATGCACCGAACATTCGCGGCGTACTTCAGGATAAACGCGTGGTGATCACGGCCGGTCCGACCTTCGAACCGATTGATCCGGTTCGCGGCATTACGAACCGATCCTCCGGGAAGATGGGATTCGCGCTGGCCCGTGCCGCGGCACACGCGGGGGCGCACGTGACCCTGATTGCCGGCCCCGTGCACCTGGCCACGCCCGTGGGTGTCCACCGCATCGACGTCACCACCGCGCAAGAGATGCACGATACGGTCATGGCGCAGCTGCAGGCCCACGCCACCGATCTTTTTATCGGTGTGGCTGCCGTGGCCGATTGGCGTGTGGATCAGACCGGCACCCAGAAACTCAAGAAGGATCAGGGTGGCAGTCTTGCCCAACTCCGGTGGGTGGAGAACCCCGACATTCTCTTGGCGGTTGCGCAACGCGCCGATCCACCCGTATGCGTCGGATTTGCGGCCGAAAGCGGCACATCCTCCGACCTGCCGGCCCTGCTGCCTGCCAAACGACAGCGCAAAGGCGTGCCCATGCTGATCGGCAATATCGGCGCCGATACCTTTGGCGCCGATCACAATGCCGTCATGATCTGCACCGAGCAGGGCATCGAGGCCCTGCCATCCGCCCCCAAAGAGGTCATCGCGCAACATATCGTGGCCCGCACCGTACCCTTGGTCCATCGCCACTCGGGTTCCTGAGGGCAGGCCTGATCGGCCTGCCTTGACCATCCACTCTCTGATCCCCATCACCATGAAGATCGCCGTAAAAATCCTTGATGTCCGAATGAACGATCAACTGCCGCAGTACGCCACCGCGGCCTCTGCCGGACTGGATCTGCGCGCCTGCATCGATGCGCCGATCGTCCTGGCGCCGGGTCAGACCGAATTGATTCCCACTGGCTTGGCCATCTACATCGCCGATCCTGGCTATGCCGGCATGA
>JACCDX010486938.1_pt1 | contig 62332 bp, 61 predicted proteins | sample 7449681 | NCBI WGS metagenome assembly JACCDX01 (sample SAMN15323450, study PRJNA562643) | freshwater metagenome | isolation source: river surface water | place: USA:Blue River Watershed | collected 2017-08-18
ATCTTTGCTGCTCTTTGATAACCAACAAGTAACGGAAAGAGGTAGGTGGAGCCTGCTTCAGGAACCAATCCAAGAGAGACAAATGGCATAGAGAACTTAGAGTTAGGCGAGGCTAAGACCGCATCACAATGCAGCAACATCGTCGTGCCTACTCCAACTGCGTTTCCCTTTACAGCAGCAATCAGAGGTTTCGGAAAGTTAAGTAAGGCGCCCAAGAACTTTGCGACATCGGAGTCCTCGGAGCCAGGTGGATTTGCCATAAAATCCATGATGTCGTTTCCGGCGGTGAAGTGATCACCTGAACTTTGGATAACGACCGCTCGAATGCCGAAGTCATCGGCGGCTTCGGTTAAGCCTGCGGTTAGCCCTGCGTACATCTCTTTTGTGAGGGCGTTCATCTTCTCCGGCCGGTTAAAGGTCAGGACAAGCACCGATCCATCGCGGTGGTTCGTGATTTGTGTCATCAGCGCATCCTAAGTGATGAAATGGCCAAAGAAAAGGAGCACAATAGGGTGTGACGGAGAGGTCAAAGAGATTATGGCGCGTGATATCACAATAACAACCCGTGAACTAACTCCATTTGAACAGTTAGTTCTTGGTCTGCTCTGCGAAGGTAAATCCAACGCTGCAATTGCCCGTGAAACTTCTCATACAGAGAAGGTCGTCGAAAATACAATTAGTCGATCCGCTAAAGCATTCAATATCTCATCAGATGGCGATACCAATATCAGAGTCTTGCTTGCTCTGGCTTTTCGTACCCATTATGGGGATGTGGCTTTTGATCGTTTAGGAATCCCCTGCATGCATTCCTCGGTAGGACCAGATGGTCAACATCTTTGCAATAAGGATTTCCATTAATTAGAAAGCTCTGGGGCTACCTCTCATCCTTTTTCGGTAAGGGGTAGCACCCGCATAATTGCTTTAATCACCTAATCCCTAGGTTGATACTTCAACTGCACCTAAAAGTTGGGTGATTTAAAAGGGAGAGAAGTAAATAAGATGAGACGTAAAACTTTCGACAAGATTGTTACTGCAGTTGGTTTTGGCCTTGCAGTATTTCTCTTTATTGCAGCTGGACTTCTAAACTGGGGAGCATCCTTTGCTCAAGACTCAGTTAAGTCTCAGCTAGAAAATCAAAACATCTCTTTCCCTGCTGCTGAAGCTATGCCAGAGGCCACAAAAGGCCAATTAGCGAAGTGGGCAGAACAAAAGGTTACAACCGGTGAGATGGCGCGCGATTACTCTGACCTCTACATCTGGGAACACATGAAGGCTTCATCAAATGCAGTTGTTGGTAAGGATGCGACCTACTCTGAAGTTTCTGGAATGTACATGGGGTTAGTTCGCGGTGGAAGCACAGATACAGCACAGATCGCAAAGCTTGGTGAACTACGTCAAACCCTCTTTATGGGAAATACGCTCCGTGGCATGCTGCTTGAAGCGTACGCATTTGGAACACTCGGAGTTATCGCGGGGTACTCAGCTATCGCTGCTCTCGCTGGTGGGGTTTTGATGCTGGTCCTGTCAATCATGGGACTGCTTCATATTCGTCGCACCCCTGAAGGAGCGACGATTTAACCCTCAACTCTCCGTGAGGGAAAAGAATCCCCCCGAGTAATCGGGGGGATTTCTCATTTCTACCCCTTTTTTCTGCGACTCACCGCACAATCTTTCTGGTTGGGCATTCGAACTCCCTTAACCTTGTGAACGCCTTCCCCGGACCAATGGTGCGAGCGACCCCATCGCACCCAACTGGAAGGATCTATATGTCACTGCTTTCATGGAAGCTTCACGGAAATGGTAAGACCATTACACCTGGTTCTGTCGTTTCTACAGATGAGCGCTTGAGCTGGCCACGAACCGTCGGAGTTGGACTTCAACATATCGCCGCAATGTTTGGCGCAACTTTCTTAGTCCCAATTCTTACAGGGTTCCCAGCAACAACAACCCTCTTTTTCTCAGGTATCGGAACAATCCTCTTCTTAATCATTACTCAGAACAAGGTTCCTAGCTACCTTGGCTCCTCCTTTGCCTTCCTTGGACCAATTGCTGCGGCAATGGGTGCTCAGAAGAATATGGCTGCAGCACTTGGTGGAATCGTCTTCACCGGTGTGGTTCTGGCTGTTGTTGGTCTAGCTATTCGTGCCGCAGGTACAAGCTGGATTAACTGGCTCATTCCACCCGTGGTGAGCGGAACTATCGTCATGCTTATCGGCTTTAACTTAGCGCCAGCAGCAAAGGGAAACTTCACAGCTGATCCACTTATCGGAATCATCACCCTCGCAAGCATTGGAGTTATTGGTGCGTTTTCACGTGGGTTCTTAAGTCGTATCAGCATATTCCTAGGCTTGGTAGTTGGTTATCTAACCGCTTTTGTAATGGGAGATGTAAACACCGATGGCATTAAAGCTGCCAAGTGGGTAGCAATGCCGACATTTACCTCACCATCATTTAGCTTCAATACAATGATTCTCTTCTTACCTGTTGTGCTGGTCCTAATTGCTGAAAACGTAGGACACGTCAAGGCGGTTTCCGCAATGACAGGCAAGGATCTAGATAATCAGATGGGTAACGCTCTCTTTGCCGATGGCGTAGCAACAACACTTGCAGGCGTTGGCGGCGGTTCTGGAACAACAACATACGCAGAGAACATCGGCGTAATGGCTGCAACCCGTGTCTACTCAACCGCTGCCTACTGGGTTGCAGGTGCAGGAGCAATCATTCTTGCGCTTTCTCCTAAGTTTGGTGCCGTTCTGGGAGCTACTCCACAAGGTGCACTCGGTGGTGTGGCAACTGCACTCTTTGGAATGATCGGAATTCTTGGAGCGCGAATCTGGATTGAAAACAAGGTCAACTTCGCCAACTCCACAAACCTACTCATCGCATCATCTGCAGTCATTATTGGTATTGCAGATTACACATGGGTTAGAGGCGACTACACCTTCACAGGTATCGTCAACGCAACCTTGGTAGCAATTTTCGGATATCACCTTCTGAATGCGATCGCTAAGGCGCGAGGAAACTCAAACGCATAAGTAAGACAAGCTACATCTAACACTACGTAAGAATGAGCGGGGGCGTATCGCCTCCGCTCATTCTTTTTTTTAACAAGGTAATATCTCCTCCGTGGTGATTCCTTCAAGATTGACTGAGTACATCGTTGCAGCCATGATTATTATTTTGGTGCCAGGACCTAGCGTGCTCTTCATTATTGCTCGCGCCATCGCATGGGGTCGAAAGGTCGCTGTTGTCACAGTCGTTGGCAATGTCCTTGGTGCCTTTGTACTTTCCTCACTTGTAGCTTTTGGACTTGGACCAATTCTCTCGAGATCGGCCTTTGCATACTCTGCGGTGCAGTGGCTAGGCGGTGCCTACTTGGTTTACTTAGGCATAGAGGCGGTTCGACTTCGCAAGGTTCACAGCGAAAGCATCAGCAATCAAGAATCATTCCAACCATCAACTCGTAGGTGCATACAGGATGGCTTTTGGGTGGGAGTACTAAATCCGAAAGGTTTGGTCTTTTACGCAGCGGTACTCCCCCAATTCGTAGACATTGAACGAGGACAGGTCACAGGACAGTTACTGATCCTGGGTGCACTCTTTTCAATACTCGCCCTTTTTTCAGATGGTTCTTGGGGATTATTAGCCGGTACCGCCCGCTCTTGGCTCTCTGGAGACGCAAATCGATTGGTAAAACTGCGCAGCACTGGTGGATTTGTAATGATTACTTTGGGCGCGCTTGTGATTGCGTCAGCTGCGCGTGATTTAATCTCCAAATGAAACGCCCACCTAAACCTGCCAGAGACAGTATCGCTCCATCTGATTTAACCTTTGGATTATCAACCTGCAAACGATGCCTTTGGATTAAGTACTGGTTTAAAGTAAGTATGCCGGGAGCCTTTCCTTTAGTGAAACCTCTATCCCAAGCCCAGGAAGAACACTTTCGCCGTGCTTCGATGCAGGATATCGATCCCTCATTAGCACCTGGTGTTGTGAAGCAATGGGGTCAGTGGGTTAAGAGCTCACCAATTATGGTTGGCGGAAAAGAGTCACAGTTTAAGATTTTGGGTATCTACGACTTGCTGGCTCATTACGAGGATGGAAGCGTTGGCATCATCGACTGTAAAGTTTCAGACTCTGATCGCGACAACGGCGCCTTTTACGCGCCTCAACTTGAGGCTTACGCATACGCACTTGAGCACCCTGAGAAAGGAAAGCCATTTCCCGTTTCATCGATGGGGCTCTTGGTTTGGCGCCTGGCAGGAGTAAATCAAAGCGTTGAGGGCGGATACGGCTTTGCGACCACGCAGCACTACATCCCTGTTGAACGTAATCAAGATGAGTTCCAAAGCCTTATCTCAAACCTCATCGATGTCATTGAGGGCGATCTACCTGCAGCGGGAGCTGAGTGCCCTACCTGCAACTATCTAGATGCAAGATTAGCTCTTGAAAACTAGCGTTCATCCTCTTCATTGAGAGGCTTTTTCGACTTTGTTGCGTACTCATCTACGTACTCCTGGCCTGATAAGGCTTGAATCGTATGCATGATTTCATCAGTTACCTGACGTAAGTACTGAAGGTCCGTTGAGTCTCCAGTGAAGTACATCGGCTCCCCGAAGATCATCTCTACACGCATAACGTTAGGGACTACCTGGCCTGTTGGTTGAATCTTCTCAGTGTTAAACATCGCAACCGGAACAATTGGCGCACCAGATTCGATAGCTAACCTCGCGATACCTGTGCGTCCTTTATAAAGTCGACCGTCAGGTGATCTAGTTCCTTCCGGATATATTCCTAGACATTTTCCCTCAGCTAACACCTTCAAACCGGTGATCAAAGCCGCTTCGCTTCGACGTCCACCTGAACGGTCAACGGGTACCTGACCGAGAGCGATGAAGGTCAACTTCTTCAGTAAACCCTTTGGGCCAGGTGAGGTGAAGTACTCGCTCTTGGCTAAGAAGGTAACTTTACGTGGCACAACAAGGGGCATAAAGATTGAATCACTAAAGGAGAGGTGATTTGAAACTATAACGACGGGGCCAGTAGCGGGAACGTTGCGAAGTCCTTTTACCTTTGGCCTAAAGAGCACCATAAGAAAGGGTGTTAAAAAAGCTCGCAAGATGCCGTATGGCAGATTGTTCATGTTCGTAATTTACCTCTCACAGAGCTACAGCGCGAACTGTTCCCATTTGAGCGTGCTGAGAGGTTAATTTCGAGCAAGATCTGCCACGCCAATCAACCCAGCATTATTTCCAAGTGTTGCTGCAACTAATACCGGAACTGGATGCTTACCGCTAAATGGCGTATGTGCAACTAATGAATCTCTTGTCGGCTTCAAGAGTATCTCTGCGGCGTCAACGACTCCACCGCCAATAATTACATGTGATGGATCGAGAACTGCACAAATAGATGCAATTCCAGCTCCCAAGAACCTTCCCAAAGTGTTGAAGCACTCGATAGCTAAAGCATCTCCTTCGCGCGCAGCTATTGTGACGTGTTCTCCAAGAACTCCACCGGCAGTTCCATCGCCGTGCTTGAGAATACTCTTTGCAGCCTCTGGATTTTCTGAACATAAATTTCGAGCGGTACGTAACAAAGCGGTACCAGATGCGTACTGTTCAAGACAGCCTTTCATTCCACAGCCGCAGATAAGACCATCTTGGACCAATCTCACATGTCCAAGCTCTCCCGCAACCCCGAAGGCGCCTCTTAAGAGTTGGCCTGAGTTAATTACTCCACCACCAATGCCTGTGCCTAGAGTTAAGGCGACAATGTTGTCATGACCTGCACCTGCCCCGAACTTGTACTCCGCCCAAAGAGCAGCGTTAGCATCATTTTCGATGAGAACTTCTTTACCAATTCTCTTTTGGAGTTGCGCGCTAATTTCGAGGCCGTTAAAACCATCAATATTCGGAGTACCAATGACGCTCTTTCGATCCGATGATACATACCCAGGGATAGTGACTCCAATGCAAGAGGAGTTATCTTGTGCCAGTAACTGCGTTGCAACATCTGCAATCGCATCGATAACAGCACTACCACCTTCGGGCGGAGTATCAACTTTAATGGTGGAGAGAAGCTCACCCGCTGCGGTTACAACACCACCAAGAACTTTTGTGCCGCCAACATCAATTCCAATTGCATTGGACATTATTGGTTAACCTTCGAGGTGCTCTTTCAGTTGTTTAAGAGCCAGATCAATCGTTGACTTCTCTTGTTTTGTAATCATCATCTGTGGAATCGGCATGCTCAGTCCAACCGATAGCTCGTAAGTGACCTGGGTTGAGTCAGAGTCGAGGGCTTTGAGGATGTAGGCACCATCCATCTTTGTGAGAAGGTTTCCATCTTCAAGCGAGAAACTCAGGGTTGTAGGTGCCGCGCTCCAGTCGTAGCTCAAGGTGACATCATCCTTGACCGCACCGGCGTCGATAGAAAGAGTTGCCTTAACGACCTGTCCTTCGGAGTTCTTTTCAACTCCAGCTACCTTTTTGATCGCCCCCGACCACTCCGGGTAAGACTCAATCTCGAAGAGAGTCCTGCTCACCTCTGCTATGGGTGCATCAACGGAAACGGTTACGCTACTTTTTTCGCTCATGCGCCTAAGGCTACAGCCAAAGGCTTTAAAAATTCACAGGCAAGCACCTCCCCTTTTTCTACCTCCCGCGCTAGCGTTGGCCCATGAATGAAATCACAGTTCCTGCTCTCGTCCCATCAGCAACCACAGGCAACCTTTCTAATCTCATCGCTGAGAGAGCTTGGTTTGAACCTGAACGCATCACAATGTCCCGTCCGCTCGGTGATGGTTGGCAACCAATGACGGCCAAAGAGGTCGAAGCTGAGGTAAGAGCCGCCGCTAAAGGATTAGTAGCAGCGGGAATAAGTGTTGGTGATCGCGTTGCCATCATGGCACGAACACGTTATGAGTGGACGATTCTAGATTTTGCGATTTGGTATGCAGGTGGGTCTGTTGTCCCAATCTATGAAACATCATCAGCCGAACAGATCGATTGGATCTTAAGCGATTCAGGCTCAGTCGCGGTGATTGTTGAGACACCAACACATCGCGAACTTCTTGAAACGGTTCGCCCAGCACATGTGAAGCAGGTCTGGACGATGACTGAGGATGTTCTTGCGACTTTAAAGAGCACCGGTAGCTCTATCTCTGATGAAGAGATTGATCGCCGCAGAAACTCTCTACAACCAAGCACCTTGGCAACTTTGATCTATACATCTGGAACTACTGGTAAGCCAAAGGGCGTTCAACTTACTCACGGAAACTTTCTTTCTGAGTGTGGCAATGTGGTTCAAGGTGCCAGTGATCTATTCTTAAAGCCAGGTGGATCTACCCTTCTCTTCTTACCTGTCGCACACGTCTTTGGGCGAATGGTTCAAATCGGTGCAATCTCAGCTGGTTTACATTTAGCGCACTGCAGCGATCCCGTTGGTCGTCTGCAACAAGATTTAGGATCATTTAAGCCAACATTTGTGCTTGCAGTTCCTCGAATCTTTGAAAAGGTTTACAACGGCGCTGAAGCTAAAGCTGACGCCGCAGGGAAGGGCAAGATCTTCCGTAAAGCCGCTGAGGTGGCGATCGCATATAGCGAATCATTGGATAAGAGAGGGTTTAACCCTCTCTTAACGCTCAAGCACGCGCTCTTTGACGCACTCGTCTATAAGAAGATTCGTCTCGCGATGGGCGGCCGTGTAGAGAATGCAATCTCAGGTGGTGCCCCATTAGGCACCCGCCTTGGTCACTTCTATAGAGGAGCCGGAATCACGATTCTCGAGGGGTATGGATTAACAGAAACAACTGCAGGGGCAACGCTTAACTTAAGCGACTCCTTGCGCGTTGGATCTGTCGGAAAGCCAATTCCTGGAACCTCAATCAAGATTGCTGAGGACGGAGAAGTCCTAATCCGCGGACCGATTGTTATGGATGGGTATTGGCAAAATCAAGCAGCAAATGATGAGGTCTTTACTTCAGATCGTTGGTTTAAGACCGGTGACTTAGGACGCATCGACGAGGACGGTTTCCTCTTTATCGTTGGCCGAAAGAAGGAGCTCATCGTTACCGCTGGCGGAAAGAACGTTGCTCCAGCGGTTCTAGAGGATCGTCTACGCGCTCATCCTCTTGTAAGTCAGTGCATGGTAGTTGGAGATAACCAACCATTCATCGCCGCTCTTGTAACTATCGATCAAGATGCGTTGAAGAGCTGGATTGTTGCGAATAAAAAAGAGGGCGCTTCACTTGCAACCTTAACAAATGATCCAGACCTCATCGCTGTGGTGCAAACCGCTATTGATGATGCCAATAAGGCTGTTAGTAAGGCGGAGTCGATACGTAAATTCACAATTCTCGATACCGACTTCACAATCGCTGGTGGTCAGTTGACAGCAAAGCTCTCAATTAAGCGTCACGTTGTAGCGCAAGAGTTTGCCTCAGAGATTCAAGCCCTATTCGCTAAGTAGATGCTAGATGCCAACTGCTGACAAGCTGCGATTAGCGCAACTTCTGCACGATGGCATAGCGCAGGATTTAGTTGCACTTGGCTACGGTGTCGATCAGATACTAGCCAAGCCCTCTATGCCCATTGAGGCTCGCAAAGATCTACGTGGATTGCGCTTTAGTATCGATGATCTAATGGGCCAGGTCCGATCTGAGATTCTTGCGCTGCGATCTGAAGGCACAACCAGCTTTGAAGACTCTCTTAAATCAGTAGTCCAATCCAGCGGATACACCCATGAGGTCAACTTTGAGGTAGAGGATCTCGCAGTAGAGAGCTCCTTACAAGCCTTACTTCTCGAAATCGCTGAAGAGCTACTCAGAAATGCAATTGTGCACTCTGGGGCTAGCCGTATTGATGTTTCTCTCTCCCACTTCGAAAATCGCATGCATCTGCGTGTATTCGATGATGGGAAAGGAGGGGCGGCCGTGAAGCCTGGAAGGTTCGGATTACAAGGGATCCAAGAGAAGGTCAGTGATGCACATGGAGAGCTCAGGATTGATTCAAATAAGAATGGAACAAGTGCCGTTGTAGTTGTGTGAGCAATGAACACCGAAAGATCTTGGTTGTCGATGATCACCCATTGATTAGGCAAGGAGTTAAAGACTGCCTTAACTCACTTGGCTTTATCAACATTAATCAAGCTGCAACTAAGTCTGAGGCGCTTGCAATGATTACGCATACTCCGCCTGACCTCATTATTCTTGATGTGAACCTTCCCGATGGAAGTGGCTTTGAGGTTCTTAGCTGGGTTAAGAGTATTGATAGAGACATTCGCACGATAATTCTAAGTTTTAATGCTCAAGCAAACAGGATTCGCGCCGCAATGAGCGCTGGAGCAAATGCATACCTGTTAAAGGGCGCGCCTCTTTCTGAACTTGAAACCGCCATAACCCACGTTTTTGCTTCCCCTGACTACTTTCTTGCAAAGAATTTGAATACGGTAACAAGCCTAGATAATCCAAAGTTATCGATTCGAGAGTTGCAGGTTTTATCCTATTTGATGGGCTCAGAGAGTTACATAGAGATAGCTAAGCGATTGTTTATCTCACTTCCGACTTTAAAGTCGCATGTCTCTGCAATATTTTCAAAGCTTGAAGTCAACTCACGACTTGCAGCGGTAAATCGGGCTAGAGAACTTGGTCTAGTTTGAGTAGTTTAGAAAACTCACTGGCCCAAATCTCCCAGCTCCACTGGTCATGTATCCAACGTTGTCCCTGCTCGCCCATTGTCTTGGATTTAACGGGATCGGATAAGAGAAGTACCGTTGCTCGAGCTACATCCTGTACATCGGTGCCATCAACGCAGACACCCGTTATGCCCTCGATTACTGCATCCGGTGCTCCCCCTGAACGACCTGCAATGACAGGCACACCACATGAACTAGCCTCCAAGTAGACAATTCCCAAACCCTCAACCTCAAGCCCAGCGAATCTAGATCGCGAAGGCATAGCAAAGAGATCACCAGTACTGATGTAATCAGGTAACTGCGCATACTGAACACGACCTACAAAGGTGACTGAACTCTTTAAACCTAATTTTTCCACCAGCTTGCGTAGGTTCTTTTCATACGGCCCACTTCCAACCATAAGTATGTGCGCATTCGGAATACTCTCTTGAACAATCGGTAGAGCTTGGATTAATACATCCTGGCCTTTGCGATGAACAAGACGGCCAACGCAGACTATTACCTTGGCTTGCGATAATCCCATCGCACTTCGCAGCACCACACCTTTTGCTTGTGGAGAAAAGTGATCGGTATCAATTCCTGGGGCGATACGAACCATTTTGCTCTGTGCTGCCTTACTTAAACTCTTTGCAATCGCTGATCTTGTGAACTCTCCTAAGTATGTTAAATGCGAAACGTTTTCTCCAATTTGGCGCAGCGCAAAGTTAAAGGGAAATACCTTTGACCACCAGACCTCGTGGCCATGTGTTAGCGCCACTATCTGAACGACACCCGCTTTGCGCAATCCTCGCGCCAATAGTCCAAGAGGTGCTGCAGCTCCAAAAAAAGCACGTTGAACTTTGTACTCGCCAACAGTCCGTCGAATCGCCCTACCAACGCGTGGTGTTGGTAGAAGAACTTTGCTCTTATCTCGAATTACGATCACGCCGAAATCTCTTAGCCATTGAGAGTCATACTCTTGGGAGCCTGCTTGTGAGGAGGTGTAAACAATCACAGAGCTGTGCGGAAGTCTCTCTATCAATCCAATGACAAAGCTCTCGATTCCTCCAGCCCTTGGGCCGAAGTCATTAGTAATGCAAAGTATTTTTCCAGTGGAGGTTAAACTCATTAGAAGCGGCGCGCACCGACGTAGGGTTTTGAACCAAGGTTGCTTGCACTTGCGACCTTCACTCTAGAACCCGAGCGAGGTGCATGAACCATTTTTCCTCCACCTAAGTAGATTCCAACATGGGAAACAGGTCGACCAAAGAAGACTAAATCCCCAGGCTTTAACTGACTACGCGAAACCGCCTTGCCCATTCTAGATTGAGCGCGAGATGAGTGAGGGAGGGAGACTCCCGCGGTTGCAAACGCCTTCATCGTTAAGCCAGAACAATCCCAGTAAGTTAAGCCGTCGGCTCCAAAAACATACCTGTCACCAATCTGCTTTAGCGCAAACTTGAGCGCCTTTCCAGCACGTCCGGATACTCCTTGCGCGGCTTTGGCTGCAGCTAATGAAGATTTCTGATCCGCATCCTCTTCCTGCTCGGCAAGTTTAGCTAATCTCTCTCTATCCTCTTTTTTCAACTTCGCTAGAAGTGACTCAGCTTCTGCAAGCTTTGCTTGCGCCTTTGCACTCTGAGCTGCCAACTTCTTCTGGGCCGCCTTCACTAAGGTCAATCGATCATTAACAGTCAGTGATGTCGCATTCAATCTCTGTTTAGCTGCCTGATACTTTCGCAGTGCAATCGACTGCTTTCTTGTAATCGATTCAAGGGATCCTGCTGCAGATAGATAGAGAGTTGGATCGGATGAGAAGAGAAGTTCGAGGCTCTGACTGATTCCCCCGGTCTTGTACTGCGCGATTGCAATTGCGTTGAGTGATTTTGAAAGCGATTGAACGCTTGCGCCTTGTACCTTCTCCTGAGCCTGAATTCCATTGAGTGTTCGAGTTAAAGATGCCAACTTAACCTTCGCCTCTTGTGCGCCTTCGGCAGCTGTAGTGGCCTCTTCCTCTAACTGGCGAACCTTTGCCTGAACCTGAGCTAAAGACTGTGCAGCGTCGGCGCTAGGAGCGAAGACAAGGGCGCTAATGAGGGTTGAAAAGGACAGGGTTGCTGCCATCCCTTTGCGTTTCCACATGGAGTTGAGGTTATCGCCGCTTGAAGGTCAATCTCAACCCAGAACATGCGTGCGAGCCTGTGAATCTCAACAAATAACCCCTTTAAAATCACTTATGGCCACAATCGCAACCTTAGTAGTGGGGATAGATGGATCCTTCTCTCGCGATGGTCGCTCCGCCGGAGTATCAAGCCCTGAGGATCGCAGAAGATTTTTAGCGAGAAGAAGAAATGCAGACTGCATCTTCATCGGAGGAAAAACTGCACGGACTGAGCCGTATCACCGAACCCCTGTACCAGTTGTTGTCGTCTCTCGTTCAATGATTAATGCGATTCCGAGTAACCGACTCGCTCTTTGGTGGAATACGACACCGGAGAAAGCTTTGTTAAGAGCAAAGAAGAGCTTTGGAGAAAACATCCTTGTTGAAGGTGGACCTGAACTCGTTACCTATCTAGCCGATCGTGGATTAATCGATGGCTTAGAGCTAAGTGTTACACAGGCAACTGGCGGAGATGAAAAATTTGATTATCAGGCGCTCCTTGCTAAGTTTTCAAATGTTGCGCAAGAGGTTGTTGCAGAGACCATCTTCTACTCTGCAAATCTTTAATGATTATGGATTTTAAAACGCAGAGATAATTGCAACCCCAGATACCGCAAGTGCAATACCTACGTACTGAGCTTTATGAAGCCGTTCATGAAGGAAGCGGAAAGCAAGTAGAGCCGTGGCGATGGGATAAAGCGCACCTAACACCATAGCCAGCGCCAATACCCCCTTAGTGGTCGCAACTCCAAGAAGAAGGTTGGCTAGAAAGTCGGCGACACCAATAAAGATAAGTGCAGGAATCTGTTTCCTGCCGAGCCCTCCAAAGTTTCTAAAGCGCAAAAGGATGCCAAGTGATAGCACAAAGGTCGTAGCTCTCATCATCGTCATTGTCGCAAGAGCGCTTCCTTCGGAGCCAATAGCCATGGCGATCAACGCCGTTCCAAAACCAAGAGCTGCACCTAAAGCAAGAAGTAGTGGCTTCAGCGGAAGACCCTGTGAAACCTCTGGACCGCTTGCAAAGAATGCGCCTGCAATGGCCATGAGTGCTCCAGCCATAACAACTGCGCTTAACTGGTTATCTTTAACGAACATTGCATAGGCAAATGGAATAAGAGCGCTCAGCGAACTCACTGGAGAAACAACGCCCATCTTTCCTGTTGCTAATCCAGCGTAGAGACAGATGAGTCCAATGTATCCACATAATCCAGCGGCGATACCTGGAAAGAAGTAACCACCTGTACCAAAAGCTTGTGCACTCCACTCACCGTTAATACTTACTAAAACAACACCGGTGAGTAGGCCTATCGCCTGTGAGGTACCAAGTACCGCAATAGCCGGGAAGTTCTTACTGAGGATTCCTGCTCGATAATCCGCACTTCCCCAAAGTAAGCTAGAAACCAATGCTAAGAGCGATGCCATCTGGCAACCCTATCTGAAACCGCCCAGCCTCCCGCGCTTACCGCGGAGTTAACTTTAGAATTGCACAATGGATCTGTCACAGTTCAATCAACTGGTCGAACTACTTCGCACAGTAACTCCACGCGATGAGATCCTTCTTGAAGAGGTTCCGGCCCCACAGAAGTTAGCTACCTACGCCTTCGCATTCACCGCCGATGTCTCAAATGGATTACTTGGTGATGAAGAGGATGAGTTGGCTTCTGGACGTTTTGTGATTCTTCACGAGCCTGGTGGACAGGAAACTTGGGAGGGTGAGTTTCGTGCAGTTACTTTCCTTCGCGCAGATGTTGATGTAGCGATGCAAGAGGATCCACTACTTCCTGAGGTTGGCTGGAGCTGGCTTCTGGACTCGCTTACCGCCGCGGGCTGTGAGTTCAACGCACCAAGTGGAACTGTTACAAGAGTTTCAAGTGCATCCTTTGGAAAGTTGTCACCGAGAAGTGATGAGTCTGAGATTGAGATTCGAGCATCATGGACCCCATTAATTACCGACCCCGCACAGATTCTTGATCACATACTTGCTTGGTGCAATCTCATTGGTGAGGTCTCAGGACTTCCTCCAGTGGAAGAAGGTGTGGCCTCTATCGCAGCCGCACGACGTCGCTCCTAATGGTTGAAGACAGTTCCCAATCAGCTGCTGTGCAAGCAACTGCAACCCCCCTTCTTGCACCTGTTGGTGGTGTTCCGAAGGTTGTTGAAAGTGAGAGTGAGTTCGAGAACGCGCTTGCTCAGTTAGCGCAAGGTTCTGGTCCATTCGCTCTGGATACGGAACGGGCATCGGGTTACAAATACAGTGCACGGGCCTACTTGATTCAAGTGAAACGCACCAACGGTGGTTTACATCTAATCGATCCGATCCCTTTTGGTCCACACCACCCGCTCTTTCTTAAGTTCAACGAGCTTCTAAATACTGATGAAGTAATTTTGCATGCAAGTACACAGGATCTTCCCTGCTTACGCGAACTAGGTATCAATCCCACCAAACTCTTCGATACAGAGCTGGGTGGACGCATCGCGGGGTTGCCTCGTGTTGGACTTGGTCCGCTATTGGAGTCTCAGATGGGTGTGCTCTTAGCAAAGGAGCACTCCTCTGTTGATTGGTCTACTCGACCTCTTCCGCAGGATTGGCTCAACTACGCCGCATTAGATGTTGAGCTTCTCGTTGAACTTCGAGACAGAATCTACGAACTCCTTGACTCTGCTGGAAAGTTGCAATGGGCTATGCAGGATTTTGCGGCGATACTCGTTGCGCCACCAACTGCTCCAAGGGTGGATCCCTGGAGACGCACATCTGGGATTCACAAAATTAAGAAGAGACAACAACTAGCTGTTGTAAGAGCGTTATGGAATGTCAGAAATGAGTTAGCGCAAGAGGCTGATATCGCACCCTCACGGCTTCTCTCAGATAATGCAATCTCAGCCCTTGCCGTAGCCGACTCTGCAATTACAAATAGAAAACATCTGGAAAAAGTACTCAAGCCAATCGGTTTGCGAGCGCGATGGATTGAGAACGCCGCCACATGGATTAGCGCGATAACCGATGCAATCACGATGGATGAGGACTCCTGGCCACAGGTGCGTTCAAACACCGACGCGCTGCCTCCAATCAAACTGTGGCGAGATCGCTTCCCAGAACGTTACGCACCACTTACCCACGCGCGTGCCCAGTTGGATCTCAAGGCAACTGAGCTCAACATCCCCCTTGAAAACCTGATCTCCCCTGAGGCGGTAAGGCGTATCTGCTGGAACAAGCCCCTGGGAGAGGTCTCTACGGCGTTAGCGGCCCTCGGTGTGCGCCCATGGCAGATCGAGATCGCCGCACCCTTGCTTGAGGCGGCCCTTCTTGAGGTGGAGCCGCTAGAGATTCTCGAGCCCGCTACCGAGGGCTCGGCCGAGGAGAGCTCGGAAGAGTGATGAATTACGCAACATTAGAGTTGCGTAATTAAAGTATTCATTCTAGATTTGCCCCATGCTCAGTACCTTTGTAATCGCACTCAGAGAAGGCCTTGAAGCCGCTCTCATCGTTGGAATCCTCGTTGCCTATCTGGTTAAGACCGATAGACGCCACCACCTTCCTGCGCTTTGGACCGGCGTTAGCGCCGCCTTAGCGTTGAGTCTGGCTTTGGGCGCATTCCTTACCTTTACATCGGCTGAGCTATCAGATCGGGGCGAAGAGCTCTTTGCAGGTACTACCTCTTTCATCGCCGTTGCTTTGGTGACATGGATGGTCTTCTGGATGAAGAGAACGGCTAGAGGGCTCAAGCAGGAGCTTCATGGAAAGGCTGAGGCGGCGGTTACTACCGGAGCCTTCTCTCTAGCTGCTCTTGCCTTCTTTGCTGTTGCTCGCGAGGGCCTTGAAACATCGCTCTTTCTCTACTCAAACTTTCAATCTGTCGGCGCATTCTCTGCCCCAACAGCTGGTCTGATCCTGGGTTTAACCCTTGCGGTACTTCTTGGTATCGGTATTTACCGCAGCGCAATTAAGTTAAACCTAGGAAAGTTCTTTACCTACTCTGGCGTTGCTCTGATCGTGGTCGCAGCTGGAGTTCTCTCCTACGGAATCCACGAACTCCAAGAGTTTGGAATCCTTCCAGGGGCAGAGGCCTTTGTCTGGGATACAACCTCATGGCTGCCTAAAGACTCCTTTATAGCCGCCTTCCTCGGTGGAACGGTGGGCTTTGATACAACGACCTCTTGGCTACAGCTCTTCGGTTGGCTCACATATATCGGCTTCACGCTGAGCACCTATCTTGCGCCTGCAAAGAGTGTAAAAACACCAGCCAGCGCATAGCGTTTTTTACTACTGACGGGTAACCTAAAAGCCTCACCGTAGGTCGTCAGTAGAAAGTTGGCTCTCATGTCCCGCACCGTCGTCTTGGTCGATGCTGTCCGCACCCCCTTTGGAAAAGCAGGAAGTCTCTACGCCGGCACTCGAGCCGATGACTTAATGGTGCGCGCGATGCGCGGCTTACTTGAGCGAAATCCAAAGCTCTCCCCTGCAGATATTGAGGATGTCGCTATCGCCGCTGCAACACAGACCGGTGATCAAGGAATGAACCTAGGGCGCAGTGCTTCACTTCTTGCCGGTTTACCAAACACCGTACCCGGTTACTCAGTCGATCGATGGTGTGCTGGAGCTATGACTGCCACAACGACCCTTGCTGGTGCGATTGCAATGGGTTCAATCGATATTGCCCTCGCTGGTGGCGTTGAACATATGGGCAACCATCCAATTGGTGAGGGCCTCGATCCAAATCCACGTTTTCTTGCAGAGCGAATCGTTGAACAGGATGCGTTGGCGATGGGAGCAACAGCTGAGCGCCTACATGATCGCTTCCCGCACTTAACCAAAGAGCGTGCAGATCGTTACGCACTTAACTCTCAGATTAAAACTGCAAAGGCTTATGAAGAAGGAAAGATTCAACGCGACTTGATTCCAACCGCCGCTCGCTCTGCAGAGCTTGGTTGGGGTATTGCAACAGTTGATGAACCTCCACGTCCATCCACAACGATGGAAGGGCTTGCAACTTTGAAGACCCCTTTTCGTCCCGCAGGTCGCGTTACACCTGGTAACTCATCTGGTTTAAATGATGGAGCAACCGCAGCGCTGCTAGCGAGTGAAGATAAGGCTAAGGAGCTTGGGCTAAGTATTAAGGCAAAGATGGTTTCCTTTGCATTTGCTGGCGTTGAACCAGAGGTGATGGGTTATGGACCGGTTCCATCAACAAAGAAGGCGCTTGCAACAGCAGGATTAAAGATTGAAGACATCGGAGCATTTGAGGTAAATGAAGCCTTTGCTGTGCAGGTTCTGGCTTTTCTCGATCACTTTGGAATCGCAGATGATGATGCACGCGTTAACCCTTATGGTGGAGCAATCGCAGTAGGACACCCACTTGCCTCATCAGGAATTCGATTGATGTTAAACCTTGCCCGCACCTTTGAGGAAAAGCCTGAGGTGCGTTATGGCATCACAACTATGTGTATCGGTCTAGGTATGGGTGGCACCGTCATCTGGGAAAACCCACACTTTAAGGGAGGCAAGTAATGACTACAGCAATCTCACTTCCAGAGGGCGCACCTGAAGAGGTAGTCACTAACGCCGTTGTTCGCGATGTTGACCTTGCACCCTTTGGACACAAGGGCTCACTCGCACTCATCACCATCGATAACGGTCTAGATCACACCCGTCCCAATACCCTTGGGCCAGCCTCCCTTGCCTCAATTGATGCCGCGATTACTGAGGCGATATCACGTAAACCAGTAGCGATTGCCATTACAGGTAAGCCATTTATCTTTGCAGCTGGTGCCGACCTTTCGGCGCTTTCATTTCTAACAGATCGAAAGCAAGCTTTAGCGATTGGAAAGTTAGGTCACGATGTTTTCCGCAGACTTGGAGAGATAGATACTCCAACCTTTGCTTTCATCAATGGTTTAGCACTTGGTGGAGGATTGGAAATTGGTCTTCACTGCAAGTACCGAACCCTCTCTAGCACCGCATTTACCGCACTCCCCGAGGTCTTCTTAGGCTTGGTTCCAGGATGGGGCGGGGCGACACTTCTTCCTAAACTAATTGGGCCAGAGCGTGCTGTTCAAGTAATCATGCTTAATGCACTCAATAACAACACAATGATGAAGGCTAAGGACGCTCTTGCACTTGGCGTAGTTGACGCGGTTTATCAACCAGCTGATTTTCTAGAACGCTCAGTTGGTTACGCAGCAGATGTTCTCTCTGGCAAAGTAGCCGTTGAACGAAAAGATTACTCAACCGATCCTTCATGGGATAGCGCACTTGCCACAGGTAAAGCAGCGGCGCTCAAGAAGTATGGTGGTGCAGAGATTGCATCTCCGATGCGCGCACTCGAGCTCATAGCCGCCTCTAAAACAGCTTCCCTTTCCTCCGGTTTTGATGCCGAGGATCAAGTCCTCGCTGACCTCACAATGTCAGATCCTTTGCGAGCATCTCTGTACGCATTTAATCTGATTCAAAAGAAGCGCAAAAAGGTTGAAGGGGCTCCCAAAGCCGCACTTGCCCGTAAGGTTTCTAGGGTCGGAGTTGTAGGCGCAGGGTTGATGGCTTCGCAGTTAGCCCTTCTCTTGCTGCGTAATCTGAAGTGTCCAGTAGTTATGACAGATATCGATCAAGCCCGTGCCGATAAAGGTGTTGCATGGGTGCGCGCAGAGCTAGATAAGTTGGTTGACAAGAAGCGCATGAGCGCAGAGGCAGCAAACCGACTTTCTCTCTTGATTAGCGGATCAGCAGATCAACAGGTTTTCGCCAACTGTGACTTCGTTATTGAGGCAATCTTTGAAGAGCTATCTCTTAAGCAGGAGCTCTTTAAGAAGTTAGAGAAGATTGTTACTCCTGAGTGCGTACTCGCAACCAACACCTCCTCACTCTCTGTCGAGCGGATGAGTGAAGGTTTGGCCAACCCTGAACGGGTCATCGGCTTCCACTTCTTTAACCCTGTAGCTGTTATGCCACTTCTTGAGGTCGCGCGCACATCTAAGACCGATGATGCAACGACAGCGACAGCGGTGAGCATCGGTAAAGAGCTTAAAAAGACGATGATCATCTGTAAGGACGCCCCAGGCTTTGTTGTAAACCGCCTGCTGACAAGATTTATGGGCGAGATTACCGATGCCGTCGATGAAGGAACTCCAGCAGATGTAGCAGACAACGCAATGCGCAGCATCGGTTTTCCTATGTCTCCATTTGAACTTCTCGGACTCGTAGGTCCAGGTGTGGCTCTACACGTGGCTGAAACTTTGCATGAGAACCTAGGTCCTCGCTATAGAATCTCTCCGACTATGCAGGCAATGGTCAAGGAGGGTGTAAAGAGCTTCTATATCAAGGGCGATGATGGAAAGTTTGTTGCCAATCCAGCCGCTGTTGCTTTGATCCACAAGGGTAGCTCACCATCTAGCGCAGAAGAGGTTCGAGTACGGGCTTTGAAAGCTCTAGCTCAAGAAGCGCGGATGATGCTCGATGAAGGCGTCGTTTCGACACCTGCTGAAATCGATCTTTGTATGTTGATGGGCGCTGGATGGCCAATGCACCTCGGTGGAATTCTGCCTTACTTAGATCGTGAAGGAATTAGCGACTCTGAGTGCGGTCAACGTTTTCATGCGCCGGGAGTTGCATCTCTTCCTGCGTGACAACATCACTTGAGCTGTTCCATTCAACAATGCTTCGTGCAATGTTTTGTGCAGTCATGCCTAGATCGCTAAGTATCTCTTGACGTTTTGAGTGCTCAATAAACTCCAAAGGAACACCGATGGAGTGAATTGGGACGTTAAGCCCAACCTCTCTAAAGTTTTCAGACAGGGAGCTAGCAATTCCGCCATGCTTGATTCCATCTTCCAACACAACAACGCTCTTATACCTTTGCGCCATTGTTGAAAGGGAGGCAGGAAGTGGCTTTACCCAGCGAGGATCTACAACTGTCACACCAACACCCTCGCGATAAGCCATCGAAGCAGCCTCTACCGCTATCGGTGCCATTGCACCGACGCTAATCAACAGCACATCTGCGCTCTCACCTCGATAGAGAACATCAACACCATCACGACGTTCAAAAGCTGGAATATCGGCGTGAACTGCGCCCTTTGGAAAGCGCAACATCGTCGGTGCATCACTAACCGATAGCGCCTCATTGAGCTCTTCGCGCAGGCGTACCTCATCACGTGGAGCTGCGACGCGTAGTGTTGGAACAATTCCAGTCAACGCTAGATCCCAAATGCCGTGGTGAGAAGGGCCATCATCGCCAGTCACACCTGCGCGATCCAACACAAAGGTAACCCCAGCTTTGTGTAGCGCAACATCTAAGAGCATCTGATCAAATGCACGGTTTAGGAAGGTTGAGTAGACAGCAACAACTGGATGTAATCCGGTAAAGGCCATGCCTGCAGCGCTTGTTACCGCATGCTGTTCGGCGATGCCAACATCGATGGTGCGCTCTGGAAATTTTTGTGCGAACTTATCTAAGCCCGTAGGGCCAAGCATTGCAGCGGTAATGGCCACAACATCTTTTCTCTGATCTGCAATCTCGATGAGCTCTGAGGAGAAAACGCTTGTCCAAGTCTTTGCGCTCTTGTTCAGCGGAGCACCTGTCTCGGGATCAACTACACCTACGGCGTGAAACTTCTCTGCAGTATCTGCAACGGCCGGCATGTGTCCTCGACCCTTTTCAGTAATGGCGTGGACTAAGACTGGTGCCCCAAAGTTCTTCGCCACATCGAGAGCTTTCTCAAGGGCAGCTATGTCATGGCCATCGATTGGACCCAGGTATTTAAGGCCGAGATCTTCAAACATTCCCTGCGGTGCAACAATGTCCTTGATTCCCTTTTTCATTCCATGAAGCGTCTCGTAAATGGGAGCGCCTACTACAGGTGTTTTTTCAAGGAAGCCTTTGCCCCAATCCAAGAACCGCTCATACCCCTTTGTCATTCGAAGGGTCGTTAGATAGGTAGCAACTCCACCAATAGTTGGTGAGTAAGAGCGTTCATTATCATTGATAACAATGACAAGGTTTCTATCCTTTGAGGGTGCGATGTTATTGAGCGCCTCCCATGACATTCCGCCAGTTAACGCCCCATCTCCTACAACAACTACAACATGGCGATTGCTCTGGTTGGTTAGAGCAAATCCACGAGAGATTCCATCTGCCCAAGAGAGGGCGGTTGAGGCGTGAGAGTTTTCAATGACATCGTGTTCACTTTCGGAGCGGTTTGGATATCCCGCTAATCCCCCACGTTGTCGCAGAGAATCAAACTGATCTGCGCGACCAGTGAGCATCTTGTGAACGTAGGACTGATGTCCTGTATCAAAGAGAACAACATCCTCAGGTGAGTTAAAGCTTCGGTGAATTGCAAGTGTTAACTCAACAACACCTAAGTTTGGACCTAAGTGACCGCCGGTCTTTGAAACCGCATTGATAAGAAGTTGACGAATCTCATCAGAGAGCTCGCCCAGTTGTTCAAGGCTCAAACCTTGAAGATCTTGAGGTCCCTTAATGGATTCGAGCATGTGCCCAGTTTAGGCTAGGAATGCAGGCTTTGCATTTCCCGTCAATTGGCAAGCAATTGACTCCCGTTTATGCCGTCAATTGGCAAGCAATTGACGGAGCACAAACTGCATGATTCCACCATGACGGTAGTAATCAGCCTCACCAGGTGTGTCGATTCGCACCTTTGCCATAAAGCTCTTGCCATCGGCGGTGACCTTTACCTCTTTTGGAACTCCACCCGTATTGAGCGCGCTCACTCCCTCAACTGCAAAGGTTTCACTTCCTGTGAGCCCAAGGCTTTGAGCGCTCTCTCCATCTCTAAACTGCAATGGAAGAACACCCATCCCGATCAAGTTTGAACGATGAATACGTTCGAAACTTTCAGCAATAACTACGCGAACTCCAAGAAGTGCGGTGCCTTTTGCTGCCCAGTCTCGTGATGAACCAGATCCGTACTCTTTTCCTGCAAGGATAACGAGTGGAATTCCAGCGGCTTGATAAGCCATTGATGCATCGTAAATAGTTGTCTGCTCTCCCCCATTGAGGAAGTTGCGGGTAAATCCACCTTCAACACCATCAAGGAGAAGGTTCTTTAGGCGAATGTTAGCAAAGGTTCCACGAATCATTACTTCGTGGTTACCACGTCGAGATCCGTAGGAGTTAAAGTCTTTACGATCAACACCGTGCTCTTGAAGGTACTTGCCAGCTGGAGAATCAGCTTTAATGTTTCCAGCTGGAGAGATGTGGTCCGTCGTTACTGAGTCACCAAGAATCGCCATTACACGTGCGTTAGCGATATCAGTTACAGGCTTTGGTTTTGCCGGCATGCCTTCGAAGTATGGAGGCTTACGGACATACGTTGATTGTGGATCCCATTCAAAGGTATTTCCAGTCGGTGTATCGAGAGATTTCCAGCGATGATCGCCATCAAAGACGGTGGCGTAATCCTTCTTAAACATCTCAGATGAGATTGAAGAGTCGATTACCTCCTGAATCTCCTTGGCACTTGGCCAAATATCCTTAAGGAGTACAGGATTTCCATCCTTGTCGTTACCGAGTGAATCCTTCTCAAAGTCATGGTTCATAGTTCCAGCTAGTGCATATGCAACAACCAGTGGTGGAGATGCAAGGTAGTTCATCTTCACATCTGGACTAATGCGTCCTTCAAAGTTTCTATTGCCTGAAAGAACAGCCGTTACTGCTAAATCATGCTCATTGATGCTCTTACTAATCTCGACTGGAAGTGGGCCAGAGTTTCCAATACAAGTCACACATCCATAGCCAACTAAGTTAAATCCAAGCTTGTCCATGTACGGTGTTAAGCCTGCACGATCGTAGTAATCGGTCACAACCTTTGATCCAGGGGCAAGGGTTGTCTTCACCCAAGGCTTAGTCATAAGCCCACGTTCAACTGCCTTTTTCGCAAGAAGAGCCGCGCCAATCATGACCGATGGATTAGAGGTATTGGTACAGGAAGTAATTGAGGCGATAACAACATCACCATTCTTAATGGTTGTCGCCTGCGAACCAACGTGAATTGGATATGGATCCTTGCCTGTTTTCTCTGTGTAGTAGGTAGGCAAAATCTTTTCAAATGAACTCTTTGATGCGCTCAGTGAGATTCGATCTTGTGGGCGCTTTGGTCCAGAGATAGAAGGTACAACGGTTCCAAGATCTAACTCGATGTGCTCTGAGTATCGAGGTGAGTTAGCTGGGTTGTGCCACATTCCTTGAACCTTTGCATACTCTTCAACGAGTGCGACCTGCTCATCAGAACGCCCTGTAATTCGCAGGTAACGAAGGGTCTCTTCATCGATTGGGAACATTGCACAGGTTGATCCGTACTCAGGGCTCATATTTCCAATAGTGGTTCTATTTGCCATCGGTACTGAGGCAACACCAGGCCCGTAAAACTCAACAAACTTTCCAACTACTCCATGTTTGCGAAGAATCTCTGTAATCGTAAGAGCCATATCTGTCGCGGTAGTTCCAACAGGGAGCTGGCCACTTAATTTGAATCCGACCACACGAGGAATCAGCATAGACACTGGCTGACCAAGAAGCGCTGCCTCAGCCTCGATTCCGCCGACTCCCCAACCAAGGACTCCAAGTCCATTGACCATTGTTGTGTGTGAATCTGTACCGACAACGGTATCTGGATAGGCGCGAAGAACCCCAGAGACTTTACGTGTCATAACTACTCGTGCAAGAAACTCGATATTTACTTGGTGAACAATGCCAGTTCCTGGTGGAACGACCTTTAACTCATCAAATGCACCCTGTCCCCAACGTAGGAAGCGGTAACGTTCGCGATTTCGCTCGTACTCAGCATCTGTGTTCTGTTCAAACGAGGTATTAGTACCTGAAAAATCGGCAATAACTGAGTGGTCGATGACTAACTCTGCTGGCGCTAAAGGATTGATCTTTGAGGCGTCTCCGCCAAGTTCAACGACAGCCTCTCGCATCGTTGCAAGGTCTACAACACATGGCACTCCAGTGAAGTCCTGCATAAGAACTCTTGCAGGCGTGAATTGAATCTCCGTATCGGGTTCAACTGATGGATCCCATTGGGCAAGAGCTTTGATGTGGTCGGCGGTGATATTCGCGCCATCTTCAGTGCGTAGTAAGTTTTCTAATAAGATTTTTAGCGAGAAAGGTAGCGAGCTAGCTCCATCAACCTGAGAGATATCGAAGATCTCGAACTCTTGGCTACCAACCTTTAACGACCGCTTTGTTCCTAGTGAATTCTTACTCATGGTTGGTTATCCCTCTTTAATCGCATTTATCTTGACGTCAAGATACCTTAATCGGCGTAAATAAGGCAACAGATTCGATGTGGTGGGTCATTGGGAATAGGTCGTAAGCGCTCAGTGAATCCATGGAGTACCCATACTCTTCGAGGTAGGTCACATCCCTTGCTAGGGCGGCCGGATCACAAGCGACATAAACAATGGCTCGAGGCGCCAGAGCGCTAGCATGTTGGAGAACCTCGCGACCTGCACCCTCACGTGGTGGATCAAGAACGATTACATCAGCCTGTGCAAACCTAGGAAGAATCTTTCCTACATCTCCTGTATGAACACCAACGTTTGGATGCCCTGAAAAGTTTCTGGTGGCATCGGCTGTTGCGGCCTTACTGCCTTCGACCAGGTCAACTCTTCCATCCTCACCAACTGCTTCAAGTAAAACAGATGTGAACAAACCAACTCCACCGTAGAGATCGAGAATCTTTTGACCTGATAATGGTTTTGCTAGTTCGAGTACCGCTTTGGTCAAAACCTGCGGAGCTTTTTCATGGCTTTGCCAAAAGGCTTTTTGGCTGACCTCTAAAACCCTCTCTCCCACCTTGTAGTGCGCTGGATCTGGTCCACTCATGAGATCAAGAGGGCCTTCAACTCGAGCAGCACCTGATGCAACAGTAACCTCGCCTGTATTGGAAAGTGAGATCTCAATACGTTGATTGCCTTTCCACTTCTTGGAGGCTAACTCCGGCAGATTTAGACCTTGAGCAGCGATTCGACAATCTGTAATCGGAACAACCGAGTGTGACCTTGACTTATAGAATCCAAGATTTCCAGAGTTTGTGGTGACCGCTCCGAAGTGGGTGCGCCATCCAAGAGATGGTCCAACTTCGATGACCTCAACATCTACCTGCTTCTTTGCAATTCTGGCAAATGATTCAATGATTACATCCCGTTTTAACTCTCTCTGTCGCGCCGGAGTTATGTGCTGAAAATCGCACCCTCCACAGCCCTTAGCGTGTGCGTATACGCAAGGTGCCGTAGCTCGATCTTCCGAAGGCGTGATGACTTCCACAACATCGCCTCGATTAAATGAAGATCCCACACTCGTTAACTCGACTACGCACTCTTCGCCAGGAATTGCATGGCGTACAAAGATAACCGCACCGAGGTGTCGGGCGATGAAGTGGCCTCCGTGAGCAACCTTCTCGATGGTGACTGAGAACCTATCCCCGACTTTCAGGCTGGCTCTGTGCCCATTGGATTCCGTGTGAGTTGCCATGAAGGTAAGCCTAAGGGTGTAAGTTCTACCTTGTGCACGTAGTCATTATGGGATGCGGTCGAGTTGGTTCTAGCTTGGCCACCGAACTTGAGGCGGCAGGACACTCAGTCGCTGTCATCGATAAATCCCGAGAAGCCTTCCGTCGATTAGGTCCAGACTTTAAGGGACGTACGGTCAGCGGAATAGGCTTCGATCGCGACACCTTGCTTGAAGCTGGAGTCGAAACCGCTGATGCCTTTGCTGCAGTCAGTGATGGCGATAACTCAAATATTCTTGCCGCTCGAGTTGCTCGCGAAAACTTTGGAGTCTCTAACGTTGTGGCACGAATCTACGATCCAGGTCGAGCAGAGATTTACCAGCGCTTAGGAATTCCTACGGTAGCGACCGTCATTTGGGCCACCGATCAAATTCTGCGACGTATTATTCCCGAAGGCTCACGCTCTGAGTGGCGCGATGCAACAGGCACTGTGCAGTTGGTAGAGGTACACCCACATGCATCTTGGTTTGGACAACCTGTCAGCGAGATCGAAAAGTTAACAAACTCTCGCATCGCCTTTGTTACACGCTTAGGCGAAGGCCTATTGCCAGATGATCACATCGTCTTGCAAGAAGGAGATCTCATCCATGTAGTTGTGCTCAAGAGCGATGTCGCTAAGGTTGAAAAGGCTTACGCCACGGCTTTGTTGGAGAAGCCATGAGAATCGCTATCGCAGGGGCAGGCAACGTAGGTCGAGCGATCGCCCGCGAACTATTAGATAACGGCCATCAAGTTCTTCTTATCGACCGAGATCCAAAAGCACTCAAAATGGAGAGCGTTCCCGATGCTGAGTGGCTCATGGCCGATGCTTGTGAAATTACATCACTAGATAAGGCTTTGCTAGCTAGCTGTCAGGTTCTTGTCGCCGCAACTGGTGATGACAAGGTAAATCTTGTGACCTCACTCTTGGCTAAAACTGAGTACGGAGTCCCCCGTGTTGTAGCTCGCATTAATCATCCAAAGAATGAGTGGATGTTTGATTCAGCATGGGGAGTTGATGTAGCCGTATCTACACCGCGAATTATCTCAGCCCTTGTTGAAGAGGCTGTAAGCGTTGGTGATGTTGTCCGACTCTTTAGCTTTAGAAAGGGTCAGGCTAACTTGGTTGAGCTAACCCTGCCTGATTCATCATCATGTATCGGTAAAACGGTCGAAGAGATTTCACTTCCAGTAGATGCATCTCTCGCCGCAATTGTTCGTGATGGTCGAGTATTTTCTCCAACACCCACAGATGTCTTTAGCGCAGGCGATGAACTTCTCTTTGTAGCCTCTGCTACCGCTGAGGGGCTTATTAAATCCTGCTTTATCGCAGATTAACTCTCGGCTTTAACCGTTGGAACATCCTTCAAAATAAGCCAGGTTCCATACCCAGTCGCTATAAAGAGTGGGTATCCCATCGCTAGGTTTACAGTTCCCAAAAGGTTCACATTTCCACTTCTATAAATCGGATACTGAACCGCGATGCGAGCAAAGAACATTGCAACCCATAACCAGCCTGCTCGAATGTATGCGCGTTTACGCTCTGGATGGTTGCGCCATAAGAGATTCTCGCCAAGTATTGGGCCCAGCAATAATCCAAGGAGTGGCCAACCCGCTAAATTTGCAATGAGGTAGGCGCTTCCGTAAGCAAGATTTGTTAACAACTTAGGAATATAGAGATCACTTGCGTTGCCGGTGCGATTAGCAAACCAGGCGCAGATGAGTGAGCCGATAAAGCCAGATACCGCGTGCTGCAAAGTGTCCCGCTTAGCCAATCTAATAATCGTTAAGCTCGCAGAGATTATTAGAGATGCGATGAGAGCTGTGCGCAAATCCTTCGAAACATTAAAGACTATGAGAAATACTACCGATGGAACCCCTGAGTCAATTAGCCCTTTCTTGCCACCAAAGGCTGCTAATACCTTGTCACGATCTTCATGTGAGTTCATGCACGCCCCGTTGAACCGAATCCATCGCCTGCACGTTCTGAACCAGGGAGGGAGTTGACCTCAATGAACTCTGCTCGTTCAACTCTTTGAATTACAAGTTGTGCGATGCGATCGCCCCTTTTAAAGGAGACGCTCTCACGTGGATCGTGGTTTATGAGAATAACTTGAAGCTCTCCTCGATACCCCGCATCAACGGTACCGGGAGCATTCACCATGGTGACTCCATGTTTGATCGCTAAACCAGAGCGCGGATGTACTAAGGCCACAAAGCCATCGGGTAGTGCAATCGAAATGCCAGTTGGGACAAGTGCTCGCTCCCCTGGTGCGAGCTCCATATCGATTCGGGAAACGATATCGGCGCCAGCATCTCCAGCTTTTGCGTAGTTGGGCAGCGGAAGGTTTGGATCTAAGCGAGTTACCAGAACTTGAACGCCCATATTAAGGATTGATCTCAAACTCAGGATCAACAAATGCAAGTAGCTCTGGGTTGGCCTTTATATGCTCCTTGTATTCGGCTGGCATATTGTCTAAGAAATGCGCCATAGGAACTATTACATAAAGAGCAGCAGATCTCACAGCAATCTCACCATCAGGGCTACCAAGTCGCCCTTCGGCTTCGGTATAAACCTTGCGATTTATCTGACCGGTAATTCGCGCAGTCATATAGAGAGTCTCTCCCATAGGTACGGGCTTTATAAAATCTGTTTCAAGTCGTGCAGTAACAGCTGGTGAGCGAATGAGCCACATAAGTTTTCCAAGCGCCTCATCAAAGGCTAAGGACAGTAGACCTCCGTGCGCTAAGCCCGGAGCTCCTTGGTGATTTTCCGTAACTGTGAACTGTGCAGTTATCTCTGCGCCTTCACCAACGTGCGCGATGATGTGAAGTCCGGTCGGGTGCAACTCGCCACAACCAAAACAGTATCCAAAGTGAGATGGGATCTTCGTACCGGTAGCTGGCGCCTTTGGGTGACGCGCTGGAATCTGCGCGCCCTCAGGAGGTGTCGTGCTGGCTACTCGACTCATGTATCCAACAATACTTGATTGCTTTCAGATACCGTAACCCCATGCGAGCTTATCGAGAGGTGATATCACCGCCACTTTGGTTGCTGGCCTTTATCTACTTCCTGCTCTTCTCAATCGTTATCGCAGTCTGGGCATCGCTATCCCCGCAAATCACCAGAGTCAGCTTTGCACTCTCCATTGTGATCCTACTTCTTTTCGCCATAACTTCACGTTCAAAGATCACAGTTGAGGGTTCGAAGCTAAAGGTTAACCATGCTCAAATCGAAGTGAAGTACCTGGGTAAAGCTACGGCCCTATCGCGGCAGGAGATGGCGCTAATTCGTACACGCGATGCTGACCCAGCGGCGTTCCTGGCTATTAAGTTCTGGCTGAGTCGCGGTGTGAAGATAGAGATAGATGATGATCGAGACAAGGTTCCATACTGGTTAATCTCGAGTAAGAACCCTGAAAAATTGGTGCAGGCTTTAAAGGGTTAGTTGCACTCTTTGCAGATCGCTTTTGCGCCCTCGCCCTTGGCAAGTTGTGTAATGTGGTGAACCAGGAAACAGCGTGAGCATGTGAACTCATCCTCCTGTTTCGGAACTACGCGTACTGCAAGCTCTTCACCCGATAGGTCCGCACCTGGAAGTTCGAGATTTTCCGCAGCCTCTGCCTCATCAACATCGATCTGCCCGGATTGAGCATCAACACGTTTTGCTTTGAGCTCTTCTAACGACTCCTCGTGGAGTTCCTCATCGGTCTTTCTGGGTGTGTCGTAATCTGTGGCCACTGCTCTCACCTCGCTTCCAAAACTAATAAGTGCTCGGTAGATTCTTAACTACCGATGCAACTCCTACTGGGCGGATACTGACGCATTTACCCCGTAATAGGTGATACAACCGCCGGCGTGTCTTATTTATTCCTTAAAAACACCCTTAAGCGGGCTCTACCGCCCGAGAAATCGCCTGGGCTAAGCCTCCGTCGACGTGGGCGTGGATCTTGGTGCCGTTTTCAACGTACTCCTCGCTCAAAATCTCTCCCTGTTCGTGGATCGCACTTACTAAATCACCACGATCGTAGGGAATTACTAAATCAATCTCAATCTTAGGATGTGGAAGGGATTTCTCAATTGCATGTAGCAATCCATCTATACCAAAACCTGTTCGAACTGAGATTGCATAACTCTCTTTTTCTGTTCTAAGAATCTGCATTACTACATCTGGATCTGCTGCATCTACCTTATTAATAGCGATGATTTCAGGGATCTCTGCTCCTCCGATCTCGGAGATAACCTGTCGTACCGCACGAATTTGTTCAAAGGGATCTGGATGAGAACCATCTACAACATGGACAATGAGATCTGCTTCAGATACCTCTTCCAAGGTTGATTTAAAGGCATCAACGAGCTGGTGTGGGAGGTGGCGAACAAAACCAACGGTGTCTGTCAATGTGTAGGTGCGGCCTTCAGCTGTCTGAGACTTTCGAACAGTTGGATCAAGGGTTGCAAAGAGTGCGTTCTCAACAAGTACGCCCGCGTCGGTGAGATTGTTTAACAAGGAGGATTTACCAGCATTTGTATACCCTGCGATTGCAACAGATGGGATGTTGTGCCTTCTGCGCTCCTGCCGTTTGGTATCTCGAGCAACCTTCATCTCGGCGATTTCACGACGCAGCTTTGCCATCTTGTCGCGAATTCTTCTGCGATCTGTCTCAATCTTTGTTTCACCTGGTCCGCGACCGCCGATACCTGCGCCGCCTGCTGCGCGACCACCCACCTGGCGCGATAGGGAGTCTCCCCATCCACGAAGACGTGGAAGTAGGTAAGCGATCTGCGCTAACTCAACCTGTGCCTTTCCCTCTTTGCTCTTTGCATGTTGGGCGAAGATATCGAGAATAAGCGCAGTTCGATCCACAACCTTTACCTTGAGCTTCTCCTCTAACTGACGAAGCTGTGAAGGCGATAACTCTCCATCGCAGATGACTGTATCTGCACCGGTTGCTGCCACTATTTCGCGAAGCGATGCAACCTTTCCTGAACCAATATAGGTTGCAGGATCTGGTTTATCCCGTCGCTGAATCAGCGCATCTAAAACCTCAGAACCAGCGGTCTCTGCTAGAGCCTTCAACTCTGCTAATGAGTTCTCAGCCATCTCTGATGTACCTTCAGTCCAGACTCCAACAAGTACAACCCGCTCCAATTGAAGTTGGCGATACTCTGCATCAGAGATATCTTGAAGTTGGGTTGAAAAACCTTTAACTCTTCGAAGAGCGTGACGTTCAGATAACTCCTGTCCTGGCTCCTCCAAAACCTCATCAGAGTCAAAATCAGCGGCCACTCGAGCGCTTTCAAGCAAGAGCGCCTCAAAGGAGTCCTCACTGCGCGGATCTTTACCAGTCATAGATTATTCAATTTCGATTATTCAATTTCATCTAATCAATTTCATTTAATCAATATCGATTATTCAACGAGGTACTGGGAAATTGGATGATCGCCGATAAGAACAGCTGGGCCAATCAAAGTTGCGTTGGAGTGGCCATCAATATCTACAACTAAACGCCCACCCGGAGGGTAAATAACCCAACTCGTTGGCAACTTTTCATTTAACTTCTTACTCGCAGCAAGTGCTACCGCACATGTGCCTGTTCCGCATGATCGTGTTTCACCGCTTCCGCGCTCATGCACCCGCATGCGTATCTCGTGGTTTGTTCCAATCTCAACAAACTCAACGTTTACGCCTTCAGGGTATGACTCCTTTGGTCGGACTACCGGTGCTAAAGAAAGCGAGCCAACATCCTCAATCTTTTCGACGAAGACCACTGCGTGCGGATTCCCAATACTGATGTGATAGCCATTCCAAATCTTTCCATCAACTGAGGCTGTTATCTCCTCAAGCTCATCGGTGACCTGACCCATATTTACTGAAATATCCCCCTCCATTGGAACGCGAAGGTGCTTTACTCCATCTCGGGTATCTATAGCGAAGATTCCCTCGGGTTGATGACCGCGTTGAACTAGATACTTAGCCATGACCCTGATGCCGTTTCCACACATCTCAGCCAAGGAGCCATCAGCGTTTCGATAATCCATAAACCATTTTCCATTGCGCTTCAGGATTCGAATTAAGCCATCGGCGCCGATTCCAGTTTCACGGCTGCAGATTCTTGCCGTTTGCGCTGTCGTAATCGGGTTTAGATCATCTGGATCAAAGACAATAACAAAGTCGTTTTCAGTGCCGTGGCCGTATGTGCCAATCAACTCTTGGTTCAAAACCTCATTACTCATTATGAGCTTGAGTTTATCTTTAAAAGGATAGTTTCGAGAGGTGATTGTCGCGGCGAAATCCAGTTTATGCGGGCATCTCTTGAGAACCAGGTCTCCTGTCTGCGTGCGTACTGTCTCGTTGCTCGCTTGGTGTCCTCTTTCGCCTCTGCCTCGCTCATCAATCCATCACGCATAGAAAGTATCTGTGCATACCCAAGAGCCTTCTTTGCTGTTACTCCCTCGCGTAAGCCCTCGGAAACCAGTCGATCCGTTTCCTCTATCAACCCTTGGCTCCACATCTTTTCGACACGGTTCTCAATTCTCTCACCGAGCTTTTCACGATCCATGACCAACCCAAACTGCATTGCATCTGGATAGTGGACGCTATCTTCACGGGGAAGGTTGGCTGTAAATGGCGCACCCGTAATCTCTATTACCTCAAGTGCACGAATTACTCTGCGGATATTTGCCCGATCGATAGAAAGGGCTGCGCTCGGATCCAAACTCTCTAACCTCTTAAAAAGTGCGTCAGCACCTAGCTCTTCACTCTCTTTTTGCAATCTAAGCCGGATTTCAGGATCTGTATCGGGAAAGTTGAGATCATCGAGGATTGCTTTGATGTACAGACCGGTTCCACCAACGATAATCGCACTTTTCCCACGGGAGTGAATCTCTGAGATTTTCATACGTGCCAACTCTTGATATGCGGCAACCGTTGAGTCTTCTCGTACCGATAGCGTATCCAGAAGATGATGGGGAATACCTTGGCGCTCTGAGATACTCAACTTTGCTGTGCCGATATCCATTCCGCGATAAAGCTGCATAGAGTCTGCATTGATAACCTCACCCTGCAACTCCTGAGCTAATGCAACAGCTGTATCGCTCTTACCTGTGGCCGTTGCACCACAAACTACGATTACATGCTTCATTTTCTACGGGGGATTCCAAGAAGAAGAGGCTCTTTCTGAGGTCTTGAACTGCGCATCTCATGAGCATCCCCACCTCGGGTCTTTCGCAAAGTTATAGGCTTTCCAATCAGATAGTGCGCCGATGCATGCTCGATCATTACATCAACAACATCACCCGGTCTAGCACCAAATGAGTTCTCGAGGTGAACTAATCGAAAATCCTCACTTCGTCCTGTAATGCGCTCCTGCGCAAGATCTCGCCTACCTTCAACCTCGCTGATTAAGACTGAGTGTCTTTGGCCTATGGACTCCTCGTTTACTGCAAGAGAGATTGCTTGTTGATGTTCATGAAGCCTGGTGTACCTCTGGCCAACAACCTCATCAGGAACCTGGTTCTCCATCGCTCCTGCAGGCGTTCCCGGGCGAATCGAGTACTTGTATGTGTAAGCGGCGCTAAATCTAGCCTGTGATGCTAAATCTAAAGTTGCCTGAAAGTCAGACTCGCTCTCCCCTGGAAAGCCTACGATGATATCTGTCGTTATCTTTGAATGTGGAATCGCGGTTCGCACACGCTCCAATATTCCTAAGAACTTTTCACTTCGATAAGACCTGCGCATACTTTGGAGAATTGCATCTGATCCAGATTGCAATGGCATATGCAGGTGAGGCATCACGTTCGGTGAGGTTGCCATGACCTCAATAACATCATCTGTGAAATCCCTTGGATGTGGAGACATAAAACGAATGCGCTCTAGGCCATCTACCTTGGCTACCTGGGACAGAAGTTTTGCGAATCCACCATGTTTATAGGCGTTAACGTTTTGGCCAAGCAAAGTTATTTCGATTACGCCTTGATCAACAAGAGCTCTTACCTCAGTCAAAATGTCAGCCTCTTCGCGGTCTTTTTCTACTCCTCGCAATGTAGGAACGATGCAAAAAGTACATGTGTTATTGCAACCAACAGAGATCGATACCCATGACATAAATGAGCTAAGTCGCCTCGCAGGAAGCGTGGATGGGAAGTGCTCCAGAGCTTCAAGTATCTCGATCTGAGACTCCTCTTCAATACGAGCTCTCTCAAGAAGCACAGGCAAGGAGCCAACATTATGCGTACCGAAAACTACATCTACATAAGGTGCCTTCTTGAGGATTAAATCCTGATCCTTTTGCGCAAGACAGCCTCCAACTGCAATCTGCATCTTTGGATTGAGCTTCTTAATCGGCGCAAGAAAACTAAGGTTTCCGTAGAGCTTGTTATCTGCATTCTCACGAACCGCACAGGTATTGAAAACAACTATGTCTGCCTGATCTCCAAGCGTCACAGGTACAAACCCTGCCTCATCGAGTAGGCCTGCTATGCGTTCAGAGTCGTGGACATTCATCTGACAGCCGTAGGTTTCGACTGTATAGGTGCGTGTCATGAGGCAAGGGTAACGGTGATGAGAGCGCGATAAAAACTGAATTAACTCTGAATACGTATTGGTTGTTGACCGCGAGAAATTAGCCGTTCAAAGTGAACCTCACGCTTATCGTTAAATATCCGAGCATCAGATGATGCCTTCTCAAGGAATGCAGCCAGCTCTTCCCGAGCAACTAAACCATCACCGGTGAGGTCATCACGTTCAAAGACTCCCCAAGCGCGCAGGACCGGTGCCACAACATCATCGATGTGTTGTTGAAGGTCGTAAATTCCAGCAAGAGCAATCTGCACCGCTTTACGACCAAAACCAGGCATGTTTGCCCCTGGCATGTCAAAGTTGGTAACAACATCGGTAATGGCTCTCATCGCCGCGTTTGGTTCCATATCAAGAGCGGCGGAGAGAGTGTTTCTATAAAATAGCATGTGAAGATTTTCATCTAAGGAGACGCGCTGCATCATCGCCTCCGCGATCGGATCATCTGAAAGCTTGCCTGTGTTTCGATGTGAAATACGTGTCGCTAACTCTTGAAATGAAACATAGGCGATTGTGTGCAACATATCGTTTTCATAAGGTGTGGCGTATCCAAGTGACATATGAGCCATCCGTAAATCCTCTAACTCGTACGGATCTACGCCGCGAGTTGCCATGAGGTAGTCACGAATGACGATCGAATGTCGGGCTTCCTCGGCTGTCCATCGTTCAATCCAAGTACCCCACGCACCGTCGCGACCCATAGAGAGAGCAATCTCCGTGTGATAACTCGGCAGGTTATCCTCAGTAAGCAGGTTCAAAATAAGAGAGTCCTGAGCAACTGGAGTTAGACGTGAGTCCTTAGCTTCCCAGGCATCACCATTGAGTGGACCGGCGTAATCTCTTCCCTCTGACCACGGAACATACTCATGGGGGTACCAGTTCTTCTGAACGTTTAAGTGTCTTTCAAGCTCTACAGCTACAACGGGTTCAAGATCGCGAATTAGACGTGCTTGGATCTTTGCCGACTCTTCGCTCATGAGTGAAACCTACGGCACCGCTTTGGTTACTGACGAGTTACCGATTCTTCTTTGCGCGCAAAGTTGCTTGTGATTCGCGCCATTTAGCGATTTCACCGTGGTTTCCACTCAAAAGTATCTCCGGTACCGAGATTCCTCGCCATTGCGCAGGCTTTGTGAAGTTTGGATACTCAACCCATCCCTCATCGTTGTGTGATTCCTCAGATAGTGAGGATGGATTTCCTAAGACACCTGGCATTAAGCGAGTAATCGCCTCGACCATAACCATCGTCGCGACCTCACCCCCGCCTAGAACGTAATCACCTATAGAGATTTCATGTACGCGGATACCTCGAGTTTTATACTCATCAGATTCGTAGTGCTGACGGACTCGATCATCGATGCCTTCATATCTGCCGCAAGCAAAGAGTAAGTGTGAGCGCTGTGAAAACTCCTCTGCAACTCTCTGAGTAAATGGAACCCCTGCTGGGGTCAGAATAATGATGTCGCTGTCATCTCGTAAAACACTATCAATAGCTTTACCCCAAACCTCTGGAAGCATCACCATTCCAGCGCCGCCACCATAAGGGGTGTCATCAACGGTGTTGTGGTTGTCGCTTGTAAAGGAGCGCAGATCGTGAATAGAGATATCTACTATCCCCTTTTCCTGTGCCTTGCCAAGAAGAGATAGCTTTAGTGGAGCTAAGTAATCTGGAAAGATTGTGAATGCATCAATCTTCATGAGGCAACCTCCGGCGGAATAACAGTCATCGTCCTGGCTTTAATATCAACTACAGGGACCAATTGATGAACAAATGGGATAAGTACTTCGCCATCTTCGCCTTTGATTACAAGAACATCCTGACCAGGCAGGTTGAGAACATCGGTGACTTCGCCGAGGATGTCCCCATCAACTAGTTGTGCTTTACAACCAATCAACTGCAGGACGTGATAGTCGTCCTCATCTTCACCTGGCGCATCGATATCGACATCGGAGTAGATGAGTTGATTGCGGTACTTCTCAATCGCATTGCGATCACTTACCCCCTCGAATCCGAGCAGCAGAATTCCATTGTGAACACGGGCAGAGCTAATGACGAGTGAACCTAGACTCTCAGTTTCAACGCTTGCTCCAAGAGCAAAGCGTTCTGCTGCATCATCGGTGCGAACCTCGATAGTCGCCTCACCCAGAATTCCGTGAGCACGACCAATACGACCAACGTTAAGTCGCATTTTAGAAAGAGTTATTAACGAGCCTCGTCGGTATCGATGAGATCGACCCGAACGGTACGTCCTGCAATTGCGCTCACAACTGTACGAAGCGCCTTTGCGGTACGACCATTGCGTCCAATTACCTTACCGATATCCTCAGGATTGACATGCACCTCGAGAGTTGTACCTCGGCGGTGGTTCTTCTCCTTAACGATGACATCTTCAGGATTATCAACGATTCCCTTGACGAGATGCTCGAGAGCTTCATCCATCATTGTTATTCGGCAGCCGCTTCTGCTGCTGGAGCATCTGCTGCTGGAGTCTCTGCAGTTTCAACCGCTTCGGCTACAACTTCAGTGACCTCTTCAACAACAACTGGAGCCTCTTCTACAACTGATTCAGCGGCAACTTCAACAACTGGTTCTGCAACAGGAGCTGGGTTTGCCTTTGCAGCTAACTTCTCCTGAGCCTTCTTCTTCATTGTTGTTGCACCCTCTGCAGGTTCATTAGCAGCGGCTTTAACAGCAGCTTCATAAGCAACACTCTTGTGAGGTTTTGGAGCTGCAACCTTAAGTGTTCCTTCAGTTCCTGGAAGTCCCTTGTGCTTCTGCCAATCTCCTGTGACCTTAAGTAACGCCTCTACAGCTGGAGTTGGAAGTGCACCTACGCCGAGCCAGTAAAGGGCGCGGTCAGAGTTAACCTCAATAATTGATGGATCTTGTCCTGGGACGTAACGACCAATCTCTTCGATTGAAAGACCGTTGCGAGCCTTACGTGAATCAGTTACAACGATACGGAAGAAGGGTGTACGAATCTTTCCCATGCGCATTAAACGAATTTTTGTAGCCAAAGCTTTGGTGCTCCTAAAGATGTGCGTTGTTTTGGATTTACTACAGCGGGGTGCGTAGTTAACTCAATCCAACTTTGGATGTGGATGTTGCGAGGGTAGAGGGCCCCGTAACAGGAGGCTAATCTTGCCATCTGCCCCTGATTTAGAGAAATCCCCGCCTAACCCTGCTCTTCACGAGCTCGTTTGGCTGGATTACCTGACTTTGACTTCTTCTTTTGTGGTGGCTGCGGCTTGGAGAGCTTCGGAACTCCCATCCCTGCCTGCATTCCCGCAGGCATTCCCGCAGGCATTCCACCGTTTCGCATCGATTTCATCGCCTTCTGCGCCCCTGCGAACTTTTCTACAAGAGAGTTAACGTCGGCAACTTTTCTACCAGCGCCAAGTGCGATTCGAGCCCTGCGTGAACCATTTAAGAGTTTGGGATCGCGACGTTCGGCTGGAGTCATCGATTGAACAATCGATTTAGTTTTTGTTATCTCCGAGTCATCGATGGCATTAATCTGCTTTTTCATAGCAGCAGATCCAGGGAGCATTCCTAGCAACTTTGTCATCGAACCCATTTTTGACATCGCCTCAAGCTGTTCAAGGAAATCTTCTAATGTGAAATCCTCTCCACTAACAAACTTGGCTTCAAGTTTGGCTGATGAATCTCCATCAAAGGCCTTCTTGGCCTGCTCTGCCAATGTAGCAACATCGCCCATTCCGAGGATTCTTGAAGCCATACGCTCTGGATAGAAGATGTCGAAGTCGTTGAGCTTCTCACCGGTTGAGGCGAACATTATGGGCTTGCCGGTGCTCTTTGTTATAGATAGTGCAGCGCCACCTTTTGCATCACCATCGAGCTTGGTTAAGACGACTCCATCAAAACCCACACCATCGCTAAAGGCTTTTGCCGTGCGCACAGCATCTTGACCAATCATTGAATCGACTACAAAGAGAACCTCATCAGGATTAATTGCATCTCGAATAGCGATCGCCTCTTGCATCAACTCTCGATCAACACCGAGGCGACCTGCGGTATCGACGATGACCATGTTGAACAACTTCGCCTTTGCATGTGCCAGGCCATCGCGTGCGACTTTAACTGGATCCCCAACTCCATTGCCTGGCTCGGGGGCAAAGACTGCTACCCCTGCGCTTTCTCCAACTACCTGAAGTTGGCTTACCGCGTTTGGTCTTTGCAAATCAGATGCAACGAGTAGCGGAGTGTTTCCTTGATCCTTATAGAACTTCGCAAGCTTTGCAGCAAGAGTTGTCTTACCTGCTCCTTGAAGTCCTGCGAGCATGATGACTGTTGGAGGATTCTTTGCAAAGCGAATACGACGCTCTGCTCCGCCAAGGATTTGGATTAATTCGGCGTTAACTACATCGAAGACGGCTTGAGCTTGGTTAGCTCCGGATTGCAGTTCGGACAAGGTATTGAGCGACTTGGTACTAACTGTTGATACAAAATCATCGACAACCTCTAGTGAGACATCGGCTTCGAGAAGCGCCTGGCGAATTTCAATACAGGTCTTGTCGATATCACCGGCTGAGATTTTCCCGCGAGAGCGAAGTGCTCCAAATGCGCTGGAAAATCTCGAGCCAAGTGAATCGAACATAGTAAAGAGATACTACTAGTGCAAAGATGAGCTAAATAGCAGCCTCTCCATTTTCCCCGGTTCGAACCCGAACAACCTCTTCTACATTGGTTGTCCAGATCTTGCCATCACCGATAGAGCCGGTTGAGGCCGCCGCTACGATGACCTTAACGATTTCATCTACCTTCTTGTCGATGACAAGAACTTCAAGGCGAATCTTTTGAAGTAGGTTGACTGTGTACTCAGCACCGCGGTAAACCTCTGTGTGCCCACGTTGGCGACCAAATCCACTCGCCTCGGAAACGGTTATTCCGGTAATACCCGCGGCTTCAAGTGCATCCTTAACTTCATCTAACTTTGCTGGTTTTAGGATTGCTGTAATGAGCTTCATAGAACCCCTCCTCTGGATGAAATCTTCATGTCGTAAGCGCTTTCAGCGTGTTCAGCCAAGTCGATACCTTCGACTTCGTCAACTGCATTGACTCGGAAGCCAATTGTTTTATTGATAACAAAACCAATAATCAAGGTGACGATGAATGAGTAAGCAAAGACCAAACCTACGCCTATTGACTGCTTGGCCAAAAGGGCTACTCCACCACCGTAGAGGATTCCATCTAGACCAATGCTATTTACAGCACTTGTTCCGAAGAAGCCCACCGCAAGTGATCCCCAAACGCCACCAATTAAGTGGACGGCAACCACATCGAGTGAATCATCAAAGCCCAACTTGTACTTGATATCGACAGCCCAAGCGCAAATTATTCCTGCGAGGACTCCAATGGCAGCTGCGCCAGTTGGATCAACGAATGCACAGGCAGGTGTAATAGCAACAAGTCCGGCAACGGCGCCAGATGCAGCGCCAAGAGATGTCGCATGTCCGTTGCGAATCTTCTCAAAGCAGATCCAACCAAGAAGGGCAGCACCTGCTGCAACCTGGGTATTAAGGAGGGCTAATCCAGCGATTCCATTAGCTGCAAGAGATGATCCAGCGTTAAAGCCAAACCAACCAAACCACAGAAGGCCAGAGCCAAGCATGACTAGTGGAAGAGAGTGTGGACGCATCGACTCTTTTCTCCACCCTACGCGCTTTCCAAGAACTAGTGCGAGTGCAAGTCCTGCTGCTCCAGCGTTAATGTGAACAGCGGTTCCTCCTGCAAAATCCTCTAGACCCTTTGCTGCCAGGAAGCCTGTTCCCGTTACAACATCGCCAACTTTGTTACCAAAGGCAAATACCCAGTGAGCAACTGGGAAGTAAACAACGGTGCTCCATACGGCAACAAAGACGGCCCAAGCGGTGAACTTTGTGCGATCAGCTATAGCTCCGGAGATGAGTGCTGGTGTAATGATGGCAAACATCAATTGGAAGGCCGCAAACGCAAGCAATGGGATTGGATAAACCCCGCCATTATTTGCGAACTCATTGACCTTACTTCCAAGATCAGAGAAGCCAATTCCTCCATACCAAGGAGAGTCGGCCTTGTGACCGAAGGCTAATTCAAAGCCGAAAACAACCCACAAGACACTGACGATGCCAACTGTCACCATGGACATCATCATCATGTTTAGAACACTCTTTGTGCGGACCATGCCACCATAAAAAAATGCAAGACCTGGTGTCATAAGAAGGACTAGAGCGCTGCTCATTAATATCCAGGCTGTATCGCCTGAGTTCAGAACCATCTCTTCCATGCTTTTGCTCTTTTCGATTGAGTAAACCTCACCATTGAGATAGGGGTAATCTGGCTTTTCCCGGTTACAAGGGGTGCCTCAATCAATTACGGGTTAGTTAATTAATCAGACCATCTATAAACATGTCTGTAACAAAGGGGGCAAAATCATCCTCCCCCTCCCCTGTGCCGATGAACTTGATGGGAATATCGAGCTCATTCTCGATAGCCAAAGCGACCCCACCTCGAGAGCTTCCATCGAGCTTGGTCAGAATCAGCCCGGTTACCACCACCGCCTCTGCAAAGATCTTCGCTTGCGAAACTCCGTTCTGTCCAGTGGTGGCATCAATGACCAGCAAGGTCTCTGACAGCGGAAGGCTTTTCTCAACCACTCTCCGTATTTTGCCTAGCTCATCCATTAAATCACTCTTGTTGTGCAACCGTCCTGCAGTGTCGATAATTAAGTAATCGGTACCCAGTTCAACAGATTTCTTAGCGCTGTCAAATGCAACAGATGCTGGATCTGACTTAGCGCCACCAGCGACAACCTCAACACCGATTCGATTCGCCCACGTGGTTAGTTGATCGACTGCGGCGGCACGAAAGGTGTCAGCTGCGCCAAGAATTACCGTAGAGCCATCAGATTTAAGAAGTTTCGCAAGCTTAGCTACGGAGGTGGTTTTGCCGGTCCCATTAACTCCAACGACCATAACCGCTGTCGTTGCACCGTGAGTATTTAACGCTCTAGATTTCTTGGAAAGATGGCTTGTAAGGATTGCACGCAAGGAATCAAGTGCGTCATCACCCTTAATCTGCTTTGCTTCCTCAATGATGAGCTTACTCAACCGTGGTCCTAAATCAGCAGCGATGAGATCGCTCTCTAACTCGTGCCAATCTGAAGGGCTTGCAGTAGATGTACCGCGAAGTTTTGCCGCTAACTTGGAAAAGACTCCCATAAAAGCGCTACTAACTAAGCGGTTTCAGATTCACGCAGGCGCTGTGAGATTACCTCTGTAACGCCATCGCCGCGCATCGTGACACCGTAGAGCGCATCTGCAATCTCCATAGTGCGCTTTTGGTGGGTAATAATGATCAACTGTGAGCTTGCACGTAGCTCCTCAAGAACTCCGAGAAGACGCCCAAGGTTTACATCATCGAGAGCTGCCTCGACCTCATCTAGAACGTAGAACGGACTTGGACGTGCCTTAAAGATTGCTACCAACATCGCTACAGCTGTCAGAGACTTTTCTCCACCAGATAGGAGGGAAAGGCGCTTAACACGCTTTCCTGGTGGACGGGCTTCAACATCAACGCCTGTATTAAGTAGATCATCCGGGTTGGTAAGAAAGAGTCGTCCATCTCCACCAGGGAATAGTCGACTGAAGATATCCTGGAAGTGCGTAGAAACCTCTTCATAAGCTTGCATAAAGATCTCCTGCACCTTGTCATCAACCTCTTTGATGATGTCTAGGAGATCCTTCTTGGTGTTCTTAAGATCCTCTAGCTGCTCGGCGAGGAACTTAAGTCGCTCCTCCAGCGCGTTGTACTCCTCGAGGGCTAACGGGTTAATCTTTCCAAGCAAGGTAAGCGAGCGTTCTGTTGCTGCAAGTCGCTTCTCCTGCTGATCACGACGATACGGAATCAACTCAGTTGCAACGATGACACCTTCATCGGTCTCAATAAATGTTGGAACATCCTTATCCGGTCCATACTCACCAACAAGGGTTGCAACATCGATGCCTAGCTCTTCAACAGCCTTGGTTTCTAGCGCCTCGATTCGCATCCGCTGTTCTGCTCGCGCTATCTCATCTCGGTGCACACTTGAAGTGAGCTGATCAAGTTCGGTTGCTAATTCGCGACTACGTGCGCGAACGACCAGGGTCTCGCCTTCACGATCAGCACGGTTAGCCTCAAGACGAGCACGCTCTGTTGATGCTTTTGCAATGGATCGTTCAATATGGATGAGCGCTTCATAAGCCGCCTCTGCGATAGCTTGTGAGATCACAGCTCCGCGTGCTCGAGCGCCGCGACGAGAGACGGCGCGCTCTGATGCATCACGCTCTGCTGCTGCTGCATCTTCTAGCGCCTTTGCGCGAGCAGATATTGAATCCACTCGCTCCTCTGCTGTGCGAACTGCAAGACGTGCTTCAACCTCGGAAGTTCTAGCTATTGAAACCTGATTACGAAGCTGCTCTGCGGCGGCGTGATCTGGCTGGGCAATCTCACCTAGCTGCTGTGCCTGATGAGAGGCGATACTTAACTCATTCTCATCCCGCGACTTAGCTGATGTTGCTTCATCGATAGCAAGGTTTAATCTCTCAACTTCAGCAGAGGCGGACTTCATATTCTGACCAGATACTGCGAGCTGCTCAGTAAGTGCGGCTATTCGAGCATCGGATTCATTTAATTTAGAGAGCGCGAAGTCGAAAGCAGACTGCTTACTTTCTACCTCACCTTGAGCTGTTGAGATCTCAAAGCGCAGGCGATCACAGTTGTGGTTTAGGCCCTCAAGCTTCTTCGTCAGCTCCTCTACGAGTGCGCGAATCTCAATGAGTGAGTCCGAGGATGATGATCCACCGCGAGCACGGTGAGAGGTAATGACATCTCCTCCGCGCGTGACAACGGTGAGCTCTGGATGTGAACGAAGAATCTGTTCTGCCGCACGAGCATCATCTGCAACAACGGTTGAAGAAAGTAGTGATGTTATGAGCTCATTAATTCGCGAAGATCGCACATGAGAGAGCAGCGAAGTAAGGCCACTCGGAATAGAGGCGTTATTAGAGTTACCTGGTTCGTATACGAGCACATCAGCTTGTCCAAGGTTTTCATTTCGTAGCGTTGTTAGCGCAGTGACAGCTGAGTTTAAATCCTCAACTACGACGGCGTTAGAGAGTGCACCAAGTGCTGCAGCTGATGCTGCCTCCCATCCAGAGTCAACCTCAATAAGAGAGGCAACGCTTCCGAGAAGCTTCACGCCGCGAGAGTCTCTTATGAGAGCTGCAGCACCATCTCTGCTCTGGGAAGTCAGTTGCATCGCCTCTAGCTTGGACTCCGTTGCGTTACGTTCGCGATCTGCCGCTCGTTCGCTCTCAACTAACTCTGCGACCTTCTTCTTGGCAACCTCGAGCGTTGACTTTGCAACCTCAAACTCTGAATCTAGTCCAAGCTCGCCTGAGTCTGCACTTGCGATCTCCATTTCAAAGGTTGAGTATTCGCGTTGAGCGCTATCTGCTCGGGCTTGTGCATCATCTCGGGCTTTCGTAAGACGAGCGATCTCTTCGGCGATTGCATCTAAGCGAGCTGCTAAAGATTTAATATGTCCCTCTTGACGAGCTGTACCTTCACGCTGATCTGCAATCGCTCGCATCGCAGCTGCAATCTTGTCCTCTTCGGCCTTTAACGCCGCCTCAGCGTTTGCAAGAGCGGTCGTTGCCTCTGATAAAACCAAAATGGATGTCTCAACACCTGCACGAAGTTGAGCCTCTTCACTTCGCAACGTTGTTGCTTCACGATCAAGGGCTTCTGGATCGCGCCCTGCCTGTCTTGCCTCTTCCGCCTCTTCCGCTAAGAATCGGGAGCGCTCTTGTGCAAGAGATTGAGTTCCGCGAAACTTCTCGCGCAATGCGCTCAGTGAGTAAAAGTTTTCCTGTGCGGCGATAAGCAGAGGACCTTCAAAGGCTGCTTGTGCATCGAGAACCTCTTCACGACTTCGAACCTTTTCAAGTTCTGCATCAACCTCTGAGCGACGCGCACGCAAAACCGTTTCATCGGCGACCTCGGCTTCAAGTGTCTTGGAAAGATTGATGTAATCATCTGCAAGGAGTCGAAGCTTTGCATCACGAAGATCGGCTTGAATTGTTGCTGCTTTCTTAGCGACCTCTGCTTGTTTTCCAAGTGGACGAAGCTGCCTACGAAGCTCAACCGTTAAGTCTTGAACTCGCGCGAGGTTTGCTTGCATGGAATCGAGCTTGCGTATCGCCTTTTCTTTACGCTTGCGATGCTTAAGCACGCCAGCTGCCTCTTCAATAAATCCACGACGCTCTTCAGGCGTTGCCATCAAGATCGCATCAAGCTGACCTTGGCCAACGATTACGTGCATCTCTCGTCCGATACCTGAGTCAGAGAGAAGCTCTTGAATATCTAGAAGGCGTGAAGCCTCACCATTTATCTGATACTCACTCTGACCGTTTCGAAAGAGTATGCGCGAGATAGTTACTTCGGTGTAATCGATTGGGAGTGCGCCATCTGTATTGTCGATGGTCAGTGCGACCTCTGCTCGACCTAGAGGCGCTCGGCCACTGGTTCCGGCGAAGATGACATCCTCCATCTTTCCGCCGCGCAGTGATTTTGCACCTTGCTCACCCATAACCCAGGTGAGTGCATCAACAACATTTGATTTACCAGAACCGTTCGGGCCGACCACGCATGTGATGCCGGGTTCAAGTCGAAGAGTGGTCGCCGAAGCAAAGGATTTAAATCCTTTGAGCGTTAACGACTTCAGATACACGGCGTAAACCTACCCTTTAGGTGCGCCCTCATAGACGTGGCGCGAGTGAAGTACTACTTGAGGGTTGAGAGGGCTTCAAAGGCGCTTCTGGCAGCTACCTGTTCTGCTTCACGTTTGCTCTTACCGTTACCTTCTGCAACCGCTTCTCCGCCCACCTTCGCGATTGCGAGAAAACTCTTGTCATGGTCGGGACCACTCTCGGTAATTTGGTACTCAAGCGTTCCTCTATTTAATGTTGCAACTAACTCTTGTAGAGCCGTCTTCCCGTCAAGGCCCGCGCCCTTGGCCATTGCATCCTCTAAGGTCTGCGCAATGAGTGAACGAACCACGGTAGTTGACACAGCAAAACCTTTATCAAGATAGATCGCACCGATGAGCGCCTCTAAGGCGTCAGCTAGAAGTGAGTTCTTATCTCGGCCATTTGTAACCTCTTCGCCTTTTCCAAGACGGATGTACTTGCCTAGCTCTAGCGAGCGCGCAATATCTGCCAGAGCCCTCATATTGACGATTCCAGAGCGAAGAGGTGATAGCCGTGACTCATCTAAGTCGGGGTAACGGCTGTATAGCTCCTCAGTAACAATTAAGCCAAGGACTGAGTCGCCCAAAAACTCAAGGCGTTCATTTGTCTCTATCGCACCGTTTTCATAAGCATATGAACGGTGGGTAAAGGCGAGCTCTAGGAACTCATCCTTTATTTCAACACCTAACTTTTGCGTTAGTGGTGTGAAGTTTTTAGACGTCAAGAACCTGACGGCGGTTGTAGCTGCCACAAGTTGGGCATGCTGTGTGCTGAAGCTTTGGCTGTTGGCACTGTGGGCAGTTAGCAAGCGATGCTGCCGTTGTCTTCCACATGCTTCGACGTGAGCGAGTCTTCGAACGAGACATCTTTCGTTTTGGAACTGGCACGGTAATCGTCCTTTTTCTTGAGTGGTTAACCGCTGGTTGATCTGCGGTAGGCGCTAAGTATTACTTATCCAGCGCCATTCTGAAAATCCAGCCCGCCCAGCCCTGCCCAGCGAGCGTCAAAAGCCTCATGAGCGTGTTCAGGAGGTAGATCTGCCCACTTCTCTCCACACTCTGGGCATAGGCCTTGGCAATCTGGGTTACACAACGGGTTAGCCGGTAAATCAAGAATGACAGCATCAAGTACTGGAACCTCTAGGTTGATGATGTTGCCATCCATCCATAACTCATCATCTGATTCAAGATCTATATCCTCATCATTGGCGCGGCTTTTCGATCTCTTCTTTGAACGAGAGTCGGCGGTAGGTTCATACCGGTAGAGCTCTTGAATCCTTCTATCGACAGTTTCCTCGACGGGATCTAAGCAGCGGATGCAGTCCCCTTTAGCAATCCCATAAATCTGCGCGCTGAGCAGAACACCCTCTGTTACCGACTCGAGGCGAATATCTAGCTCCAAAACATCTCCGGAAGGAATGGAGATAAGAGGTACCCCTATGGGATCTTTGAGCGTCAGGTCGAGTTGATACTCCTTCATCTCCCCCGCACGTCGAGGAAGTTCATGGGTATTGAACTCAAAAATACTTGAAGTCATAACGGTGGATTAATCGTCGGCGAGTTGGGAAAGAACATCCTTATCGCCAGCGCCTTCTAAGCGCTCGCGACCTCGTGCTACGGCATCGAGGGTCTTATTTAGAATTACCTCAAGTGTTGCAAGGCGACCATCTATGTACTCCTCGACAGCTTCACGTTCATCGGCCGCCTCATCGCGCGCTTCATCCAAAATCAGTTTCGCTTCGGTACGTGCAGCTTGCACAATCGCTGTCTGTTCAATCATTCTGGCAACTTCTTCACGGGCTGAAGCGATCAATGCATCTGAACTTACTCGAGCCTCTTCAATGAGTGCGTCTCGCTTTGAGAGTATGTGCTGTGCTTCATCTAGATCCTTTGGAAGAGAGGACTTTGCGTCATCGAGAATGTCTAGAATTTCACCTCTGTGAACTACGCAAGATGCAGATAAAGGAACACTGCGAGCTTCTTCGATAAGCGTGATTGCCGCGCTTAGTTTTTCGATTGAGTTCATTTCTTCTCCGCTACTCGAGACTTAAGTGCATCATTGACAACACCAGGGACCATAGTTGAAACATCTCCACCGTAGTGAGCTAGCTCTTTCACTATAGATGATGAAAGGAAGGAGTGTGCAGGAGAAGTAGCCATAAACATGGTCTCAACACCTGAGTTTTGCAGATTTATTTGCGCCATTTGAAGTTCATAATCAAAGTCGGTTACCGCGCGAAGGCCCTTAACGATCGCCTGAACCTGGTTTGCTTTGCAGTAGTCAACGAGTAATCCATGCCATGAGTCGATGCGCACGTTGCTCCATTTGGCAGCGGTCTTGCGAATCATCTCCATGCGTTCTTCGGTAGTAAATAGACTCGCCTTAGTTCTGTTTTCTAGTACAGCGACAATAACCTCATCGAACTGCTGGCTAGCTCTCTCAATAATGTCGAGGTGACCGAAGGTAACTGGATCAAAGGATCCAGGACAAACAGCGCGCTTCATAACGCAAACGCTACCAACCCGTGGGCTCTATAGCCATTTCGTGGGGTGAATTACGCGGGAGCGCCGTAGAAAATCGTTGCTTGGCCGTAGTTCTTTTCTCTCACCTGTTCATATCCTTCTGGCCATGAAATTTCTTTAACTCGGGAGTTTCGCTCAACGGCAATCAAAGCTTGTGGATGCAGGAACGCACCATCTCTAAGTTGTATCAGTGTTTCAATGACATCTATATCTTCTACATCATACGGTGGATCGATATAGACAAAGTGGTACTGATGCATGGGTTTATCCTGTAGAAAACGGTGCACACCCATGCCATACATCTGAAAGATCCCTGGACACTGAGCACTTTTTAATCCTTCATAGTTTGATGCAATAGCTTTTTGTGCATGCTCATCTTTTTCAACTGCGTGGACAATCGCCGCTCCGCGAGATAGGGACTCAAGTGCGATCGCTCCTGTGCCGGCGTATAGATCAAGCACATGTAGTCCTTCAAAGTCACCGAACTCCGATGCAAGTGTCGAGAAAAGTGCTTCGCGTGCGCGATCAGAGGTTGGCCGGGTTGCACCTGCTACCGCCGAGATATTTCTACCTTTAGCCGCTCCTGCAATGATTCGCATCTCTTACTTTTCCTTACCTAATCAACCCTTGTCGATGAACTCGGCCGCCGCATCAGCTTGCAGCTCTTGGAGTTGATCCTTGAGTGCAGGATAACTTGAAAGCTCGCTATCTTTTTCTATAAGGGCAACCGCCTCTTGGCGTGCATCTTCAATCAGATCTTCATCACGAAGTACCCGCAGCAGCCTCAGATGAGAGCGCGTTCCAGATTGTGAAGCGCCGAGTACGTCGCCCTCTCTGCGCTGCTCAAGATCTAACCTGGAAAGTTCAAAGCCATCATTTGTTTTTGCAACAGCCTCTAGCCGGTCACGAGCAGGAGAGCCTTCTGGAGCGTTAGTAACTAGCAAACAAAGCCCTGGGGATGTTCCTCGTCCAACTCTGCCGCGAAGCTGGTGAAGCTGTGAAACACCGAAGCGATCTGCATCCATTATTACCATTACCGTCGCATTAGGAACATCAACGCCAACTTCAATGACTGTTGTTGAGATTAAGACATCAAGTTCACCATCTGAAAACGCTTTCATCGTCGCCTCTTTGAGCTCTGCTTCTTGGCGCCCATGAAGTGGAGCAATCTTTAAACCCGAAAGCGCGCCACCTTTAAGAAGTGGCCCTAGCTCCTCAACACTTGAGATTTGTGTTGAACTTTCACCATAGAGAAAATCGATATCTGCATCTTCTGAGGTTCCCGCGCTAATTCGGGGTGCCACGATGTATCCCTGGTGTCCTGCCGCGATCTCTTCCTTTACTCTCTCCCAGGTTCGCTCAAGATAATTAGGTTTTTCAGAGACTGGAACAACATGGGTTGTTATGGGTGTTCGCCCAAGCGGTAACTCACGCAAAGTTGAAACATCCAAATCTCCAAAGACCGTCATTGCAACTGTTCGAGGAATCGGAGTAGCGGTCATAACGAGTAAGTGCGGTGGATTTATGGCTTTTGCTTTCAATGCATCCCGCTGCTCGACCCCAAATCGATGTTGTTCATCAACAACGATTAATCCAAGATCGGCAAAGGCCACGCTCTCAGAAAGTAGGGCGTGGGTTCCTATGACGATGCCTGCCTGCCCACTTGCAGCAAGAGCTAAAGCGTTCTTTCTCTCTGCTGTACTTTGTGAACCAGTTAGAAGTGTTACTCGGGTAGAGAGTTCGGAAGAGCCAAGCTGTCCGCCTTGTGCAAGCTCACCCAAGAGCGCCTCGATGGTGCGAAGGTGTTGAGCTGCAAGCACCTCCGTCGGTGCAAGTAACGCCGCTTGTCCACCACTGTCTACAACGGTGAGCATCGCTCGAAGAGCCACAATAGTTTTTCCTGATCCAACCTCACCCTGAAGCAGCCGGTGCATCGGGTGATCTGCAGCCAAGTCCTTTTCTATATCCTCTGCAACGCTTCGCTGGCCAGCGGTGAGCTCAAAGGGTAGCTTGGCATCGAAAGCAGCGAGTAAGCCATCAGGCTTTCCTTTACGTGCAGTTCCTTTGAGTTTTCGTAGCTCGCTCCTTCGAACCGCTAGGAGAAGTTGAAGCAAGAAGGCTTCATCAAAGGTCAAACGTTGTCTGCATCTTTCGGCGTGATCTAAATCAGCAGGGTTGTGGATTTGAAAAAGAGCTTGTTGCAAAGAGGGATAGCCGCGCTTGTGGAGTATCGATTCAGGCAAGAAATCTGGGATTTCATCGATCGAATCCACGGCAAGGTTTATGCACTGTGCGATCTTCCACGATGGCAACTTTGCACTTGCGGGATACATAGGAATGTACTTTCCGGCAAAGGACTCAACTGCGCTATCAACATCCGCGCCATCGGGCACAAGCTCATAATCTGGATGTGCTAACTGTCTCTTACCGTTGAAAACTCCGATCTTGCCCGCAAATAAACCCTGCTTGCCAACCTTGAGCTCCTTCTCTCTCCAGGCTTGATTAAAGAAGGTTAGAGACAACTTTGCACTTCCATCGGTAACAACTACCTCGAGGATGCTTCCCTTGCGCTGTTGAAGCCGCCTGCTTGTTGCGCTAAATATCTCAGCCAAGATAGTGACCTCATCGCCTTCTTGGAGCTCTGAGATATTGCTGAGTTCGCCCCGCACGAGATAGCGACGGGGAAAGTGGTGAAGCAAATCCCCAACAGTCTTATATGAAAAGGTTTGCTCAAGCACCTTTGCGGTTCTATCCCCCACTACATTGTGAAGTTTGGAGTCTAGGCCGGCCATAGGTGTCATTGTCTCGTAAGCGTTACCGATCTGTTGGTATGACTCCACCCTGAGTGAGTAATAATTATTAAGATCCGGGAAGAAAACTCCTGCAGAATTCGATCCTCGATTCTTTGCGCAAGTGCTTTATCCAAGTGCTCAGTTGGCTCATCCAGGATAAGGATCTGCGCATCGCTCAAAAGAGCGCGAGCAACACCCAATCTCTTTGCCTCTCCTCCTGAAAGAGGTCTTCCAAACTCCCCAATGAGGGTCTCTAAACCAATGGAATCTAGCTCCAATAGCTTTAAGACTCTCATCAGTTCAGAATCAGATAACTCGGAACCTGCAATCTTCAAATTCTCTCTCAAGCTTGTGTTAAAGATATGTCCATTTTGTAGTGAACCAGCAATAGAGCCTGAAATTTCAATAACGCCTTCATGAGGAAGGAGATTCAGTAGACCTAGGGCGAGTGTTGATTTCCCACTTCCACTTCGACCTCGAATCACTATTGACTCCCCCTCGCGTACTTCAAAGGAGATTGGATTCATGAACTGCTTATCCCAGGACACTCGAACATCTTGAAGAGTGAGGTATGGAGATTGAGATGGACCGGAAACCTCGACAGGTGTATCTACAGGTTGGTTTTGAATCTCCTCAACATGAGATTGAGCAAGCAATAGTTTGCCTGAAGTGTGGAGATTTGGAAACCAGCTGGTAATGGATTCAAACATCACTAAAGGAAGAAAGATTAACATCGTGACTTTAACCGCCGGAAAGATTTGAGAGTCAGTCAATCGATAGGCGATTAGGGTGCTGGCTAGGATTGATGAGCCAATGATGAGCGAGGTAGCTAACTGTGTGTACCAAGAAGATTTGAGGAGGCTACGCTCTGTTTTGAGTATCTCTTCCTCATATGATCTTGCTTGCCTTACCTGGTTTTCAAGGTAGCCGTACATTGTTGCTTCAACTAACCCATCTGTGAGCGAGGTAATCTGTCGGGAGTAATCGCCTTCAACAGATTCGACTCTTCTTGCCGATTTAGAACAGGCACTCTTGATAACAAAGGGCAAAACGATGAGCAACAAAATCGATGACGGAACTGTGAAAAGTAAACTCTCTGGTGATATCCAGATCCCCAATAACGCAGAGGTAAGAACCGATATAAAAGCGGCAATAGCTGGCAGTAAAACACGTAGTTGGTACTCCTGAGCCCTTTCAACATCGTCGACGATGATTTTTACAAAGCTACCTGAGTTGAGATCTCGTGCAAAGGAGACGGGGCGATGGGATAACTTCTCGAAGAGTTGTACGCGCAAAGCTGTCAGTCGATTAAACACAGCGTCATGGCTAACTACTCGCTCTAAATACCTAGCAACCGATCTGGAGATTCCAAAGAATCGAACCATGACTATCGATACCGTGAGAGTCAGAATTGGTGGGTGAGAAGCTGCCATTGTAATCAGCCAGCCACTTGAGATTGTTAGACCTGAGCCTCCAATAAATGCAGCTGCGCCAAGAATGGAGGCGAGAAACATTTTGAATTTAAACCTATTCATGCAATCACCCGCGCTACTTCAAAGGTTCGATCATACTCTGTTATCAAATCCGTATCATGAGTTATGAGCGCCAAACCTGCACCATTGGAAACGGCGTGACGCAGAGCCCTCATAATTGAAAGAGCGCTTTCGGCATCTAAGTCAGAGGTTGGCTCATCAGCGATGATGAAGCGAGGCTTGCGAATAAGAGCACGCGCCACTGCAATCTTCTTAAGTTGACCACCAGAAACTAAAGAGCTTTTCTCCCCAACTCCTCCAATATCAGTATCGAGGCCGAAGGGAAGATCTGATATCTCAAGTCCCACATCTAACAAAGCACTGATTATCGTTTCGCTACTAATGGATGGCTCGATGAGTTTGAACTGTTCTTCGATACTGCCTTTTGCCATTATCGGATTCTGCGGAATCCACCCAATAACTTGCTGCCAAGCGGTTGCAAACCCATCATGTAGCTCAACCTCATCTGCTTGCACCTGTGCATCGAAGTTCTGCCCAAGTAGATTGAGTGCGAAGGAGGTTTTACCAACTCCGGAATCACCAACTATTACAACGACTTCTCCGGTCTGAAGTGAACCAGAATCTATTGTTGAGTCAATTACCGATGGAATTGCAAGATTCCACTTACTCCACGAGATCTTATTGGTCTTCGAGAAATCGTAATGCTGCGGGGTTGGAATAAACTTTGCACCCTCTTGTATCTTGCGAAGCTGAATTAACGCCTCACCTCCATCAGCGGAGGCGTGAAATAAGGAGGCTGCATTTCTGAGTGGGAAGTAGACCTCAGGGGCGAGTATTAGCACCGCTAGTGCGTTAAAGAATGGAATCGTGTCATCTACCAACCTCAAGCCAACTGAAACAGCTATCAGCGCCACTGAGATAGTTGCACATAACTCAAGTACGAAAGCGGAGAGAAATGAAATTTTCAAGACTTTCATCGTCTCTGATGTGTACTTATCCCCCATTTCTCCGATTCGCTTCGACTGCGTCTTATCTCGTCCGAAGATTCTGAGGGTAATGAAACCGCTTAGTGAGTCTTCAAAGTACTTTGATAAGGTTCCAAGAGATTGCCACTTCTTGCTTACGGAGTCGCTGGTGTATCGGCCGATGAGAGCACCAAATATCGGAATCAAGGGAAGCGTCAAAACGGCAATAACAGCCGAGAGCCAATCTAGCTTGGCCATCACAGCCAAGACTGTTAGTGGGGTTGCTACTGCGAAAACCATCTGAGGTAAGAAGCGGCCCAGATAAATATCTAAACTATTAAGACCTTTAACGAGAAGTCCGGCCATGTGAGCCGGTGATTGATTCTCATAACTTTGAATCCCCGACGTAATCTCGCTGCGAAGCTCCTGCTTAATCTTGCAGGCTTGGAGGCTACACCAGTACTCAAAACGAGATTGAAAGAGGGATCGAAAGAGCCAAAGCGCACCTAACTGCAAAATCCTTTCCTCAATCGCGCTGCTGCCATTAATTAGTCCAACAATTATCGAAGCAAGCAGCAAGGCGTTGAGAACAACAATGAGCGCCCAAATCGCCGAAGCGATGGTGACCGTTATGAAAAGAGTACGGCTACTGCCCTTAGAGAGCAGTAGCCGTAGTTCATTTGATTTCACTGATGCAATATATGGCTGGCGGTATCCAAAACTCCACGTTCTGGGTGAGGAATCTGTGAGGCACTTATTCGCTTTCTAAACACCCAGTAGGTCCAACCTTGGTAAAGCAGAACCAGAGGAGTCATGACAACAGCCACGACCGTCATAACTTTAAGCGTGTACGGCGTGCTTGATGCGTTGTTAATCGTTAGATCAAACTGCTCTCCGAGTGAGCTTGGCATAACCCGCGGATAGAGTGCGAAGAATAGATCTGATACGAAGAGCAGAATTGCAGATGCTGAGAATATAAACGCCCAGCCTTCTCTGCGACGAAGTGTTGCGTAAAGTCCTGCGACCCATGCCAACGCAACTCCAGTTGAAAGAGTTAGTACTACTCCATCAAACTCAGGGAGCATGAGGTTTGTCCATGTCAGGAATGCAACCGCTGCTACCGCAGCTACCAAACCAAGTTTGATAGCCAACTCATGAGCTCGATCACGTATTCCTCCCGCTGTCTTTAGGGAGAGGAAGATTGCTCCGTGAGTGAGAAACACAAAGAGTGTGACAACTCCCCCGAGAAGGGCGTACGGATTGAGTAGGTTAAAGAAGCCACCTACGTACTCGATGTAACCATCTGCTGAGCGCTCTAGAGGAACGCCTCTGACGATATTGGCAAAAGCTACGCCCCAAAGTAGAGCAGGAAGGAAGCTGCTAATGACGATTGCAACATCCCAACGTTGACGCCACTGCGCCTTTCCATACTTACTACGGTATTCAAAGGCTACGCCTCGAACAATGAGCGATACGAGAATGAGAAAGAGCGGCAGATAGAAGCCACTAAAGAGGGTCGCATACCACTCTGGAAATGCTGCGAAGGTGGCCCCTCCAGCTACTAGCAACCACACCTCGTTTCCATCCCAAACCGGTCCCAAGGTTGTTAAGACTGCACGACGATCTGCTTCATTGCGGGAAACGAATGGAAGCAGCATTCCTACTCCGAAATCAAAGCCTTCAAGGATGAAATAACCAATCCAAAGAACTGCGATCAGAAGGAACCAGGTAGTTTCAAATGTCATTTTCTTTTCTCCTCTCCTAGTAAGCCATCACGAGTGGTTTATCTGATGAACCGCCAAGCTTTGGATCTTCATAATCCAACTCAGTTTGGGGTCCGTTCTTAATTACCTTCAAGGTCAATCCGACCTCAATAAAGGCAAGCACACCGTAGAGCAGTGTGAAGACGATCATTGTGAAGAGAACAGCACCTGCTGATACAACAGCGCTTACGCCATCAGCTGTCCGAATCAACCCAAAGACCGCCCAAGGTTGACGACCGGTTTCAGTAAAGATCCATCCAAATGAGTTTGCAAGAAGCGGTGTAAATGGAAGGAAGATCATCGCTGGTAAGAACCACTTACCGCGTGGTGTGGCACCTTTTCGCATCTGATAGAGAGCCAACAGTGCAAAGAGAACTCCGATTGCACCAAAGCCAATCATGAGTCTAAATGACCAGTACGCAAGAGGAATGTTCGGTGTGTAGTCACCAGGACCGTATGTCACTTCATACTCTGCCTGAATATCGTTTACACCCTTTACCGTTCCATTGACATCTCCTGTTGCAAGAAATGAGAGCACAGAGGGAATATCTATTTGAAATACAGGTCGAGATCCATCGAGGGTTCCGATAGTTAGTAGAGAAAAGGGTGCACTATCAGTCGTTTCATAAAGAGCCTCAGCTGCAGCCATCTTCATAGGCTGTTGTTCAGTCATTAGCTTGGAGGTTAAGTCGCCTGAAACTCCGACAAATATGAAGGAGATAATCATGGTGATTAAACCGAGCTTTAGCGTCCCGCGTGACATCTCAACATCTTTCTTCTTGATAACAAGCCAAGCTGAAACTCCGGCTAGGAAAGCTCCTGCAGTAAAGACAGCCGATGGAATTGTGTGAAAAAAGGTTAGGACCGCAGTCTTTTGGGTGAGAACTTCAAAAATATTTGTAAGTTCGGCGCGACCTTTTTCAAGGTTCATTCTGTAAGCGACCGGGTGCTGCATCCAGGCGTTTGCAGCCAAGATGAAGTATGCGGAAAGCAAAGTGCCCAGTGAGGCCAACCAGATTGTTGCTAAGTGAAGCTTCTTGGGTAAACGATCCCAACCGAAGATCCATAGACCTAAAAATGTTGATTCGAGGAAGAAGGCTAGAAGCCCTTCTATCGCAAGTGGGGCTCCGAAGATATCTCCTACGAAGCGACTATAGGTTGACCAGTTCATACCGAACTGAAACTCCTGAACGATTCCGGTAACCACACCAATTGCAAAGTTGATCAGGAAGAGTTTTCCAAAGAACTTCGTTGCACGAAGGTACTTAACCTTTGCTGTGCGGTACCAGGCTGTCTGTAAGCCGGCCACCATAAACCCCATACCGATTGTGATCGGAACAAAGACGAAATGGTAAACAGTTGTAATGGCGAACTGCCATCTTGCTAGATCGAGTGAACTCATTTAGCTCATCTCTCCGTTTCTGAGTATCTCTACTTACTCATCTGCAATTTTGCGCTCATGTAGAAGTTGATATCTCCAATAACGCTGTGGCAGCACTCACGCCTGATTTTCTACGCGTAAACCGCTGAGTGATGGCACTCCTTCCGCATGAATTAGCCCGAAACCCCACCCCCTTGCTACCCTTTAGCCCTGTCCAACTGGACTTAAAAAAATAGCTTCAATGAAAGCCTTATTGAAAGAGGGAGTACCGCTGTGGCATCAACATGCGATATCTGTGGCAAGGGACCAAGCTTTGGTAACAACGTTTCACACTCACAGGTCAAAACTCGTCGTCGTTGGAATCCAAATATCCAGCGCGTACGCACACTCGTAGGTGGAAGCGCAAAGCGTCAAAACGTTTGTACTTCATGCCTAAAGGCAGGAAAAGTTACTCGTTAATCTCTTTTGCAATTAATTGAAATGGCGCCAGGTATCTGGCGCTTTTTTCATCTCTAGCCCAGATACACCCTCACCTGAGCGAACCTCTCCGACTTTAAATCCTGGCAGGTCAGTGCCCGTAGATAGAAAGACGTGATCCTCTCCCCCGGCAAAGATCCACTGATAGACATCTGCATTCATTTGGCTTGCCAACTCTCGTAGCTCTTGAAACCCATCGCAATCTCTAAAGAGTTCCGGATCAAATGCAAGCTCAACCTCCGAGGCATTAGCAATCTGCTCCGCCTGTGTAATTAATGCGTCACTAAGATCGCACAGCGAATTCGCATTGCTTGAGTTATAGGCGTAGTCAATGCTTGGAGCTTGAAACAGTTTCACGGCACGCTTCTCAATCTCCGTATCTGCTTTTTGATTGCTCAGAAGAAGCGCCAATCCAGCAGCAGACCATCCAGGAAGTGCGGAGATATATATGGAGTCTCCTACCTTTGCTCCACTTCGCAGGATTGGTTGGTGAACAGAACCAACGGCAGCGATAGAGATTGTTATCGCCTCGCCTTTAGTCAGATCACCACCAACAACGTGCGCTCCGCCTAACTTTGCTTCATGAGCAATCCCACGAGCAAGATCCTCAAGCCAGGAAAACTCTGTGGCTGCGTTGATAGAAAGGGCAACAACTAAGTAATCTGGCTTAGCGCCCATCGCAAGAATATCTGCGAGATTGGCTGCAGTTACTTTTCGACCAATATCAAAGGCGGTGCTCCACTGCCTCTTAAAGTGAACACTCTCAACGGCCATGTCTGTTGTGATTACCTGTCTTGGGGAACCAGTAATGACCGCTGCATCGTCACCGATTCCAACTTCGACTCGGGGATCGCTGGTGGCAAAGTGGTTATTTAACATAGAAATAACATCGCTCTCAGAGAACCCCATAGCGCCAAGCCTAGAACATGGGGTACCTTCTACCTGACGCATTCATCGAAGGAGAGCTCCATGTCAGTACAGGCCTACATCTTGATTCAAACCGAGGTTGGAAAAGCATCAAGCGTTGCCGCTGCGGTATCTGCAATCTCTGGAGTAACTCTGGCTGAGGGAGTAACCGGTCCTTACGATGTGATCATGCGCGCAGAGGCATCCTCAATGGAGGATTTTGGTCGACTGATTTTGTCTAAGGTACAAGCGGTAGCTGGCATTACGCGCACCCTTACCTGCCCAGTAACCTACTAAATTTAATTCGAAGTTCTAGCGCTCTTTAGGAGTGCGGTAATTAACTCTGTATATCCGATTCCACTTGCCTGCCACATCTTTGGAAAGACCGATGTCGCAGTAAAACCTGGCATCGTATTGAGCTCGTTGATGACAATCTCATTATTTGGGGTGAGAAAGAAATCTACTCTGGCTAGGCCTTTACATTCGAGAGCTCGGTAAGCCTGCACTGCAACAGCTTGAATCTGCGAAGCAATCTTCGCATCTATGGCGGCAGGAAGTTCGATTCCTGTAGCGCCATCAAGATACTTTGCTTCAAAGTTATAGAACTCAAACCTTGGATCGATATGAATCCGCCCAACCATTGAGGCTTTTGGCTCTCCGTTTATTTCAAGCACTGCGCACTCAATCTCAGCACCGGAAATCTCCTGCTCAACCATCGCCTTTGAATCAAAGGAAAGCGCCTCTGTTACCGCCGCGGCAAACTCTTTCGAGCTCTTAACCCTGCTTGTTCCGCGGCTAGAACCACCTTGAGCCGGTTTAACAAATACTGGATAACCTAACGTGTCAGCCTCTTTTTGGATTAAAGCGCTCTCACTCTTCCACTGCGCCTTGGTTACCGTGAACCCTGCAGCCACTTTGATTCCATGTGAGGCAAATATCGGTTTAGCAAAGGCCTTATCCATAGCGACTGCGGAGGCTAAAACCCCTGAACCTACGTAAGGAGTATCGGCCATCTCAAGCAAGCCTTGAATGGTTCCATCCTCACCATAGGGACCGTGAAGAAGCGGGAAGACCACATCAATATTGAGAGCTTTTCCATTACTGCTAAAACCAGCTACATCGACAACAACCGGTGCTGCATCATCTGGAACCGTCGGTAGAGCTCCATCGACGATCTCCATTGGATAACTCTCGGGAATCAAAACCCACTTACCTGCTTTGGTGATACCAATGAGAATAGGTTCAAACAGGGTGCGGTCTATAGCTTTAAGTACTCCCCCTGCAGAGATGCATGAGATTTCATGTTCGCTTGAGCGACCACCACAAACAACTGCAACCCGCTTTGTCATCGAATGAAGTTCTCTGAAAGGGTTGTAATCTCCATAAGACGTGTCATCGCCTGTGTCGGAGTAAGCGATCCATTGACGATATCTGCAACCGCTTCGATAACAGGAACCTCAACACCAACACGGTGAGCAATCTCAACGATCGCCCCAGATGATGCAACACCTTCAACTGTCTTAACATTTTCAGCGCGTGCGGTCTCAATTGAACCTGTTCGTCCCACCAGCTCTCCAAAGCTACGGTTTCGTGAAAGAGGGGAACCGCAGGTGGCGACAAGATCTCCCATGCCAGCAAGACCCATGGCCGAGAGTGGATCGGCTGCATGCGCTGCGCAAAGTCTTGCGACCTCATTTAATCCACGGGTAATGAGCATCGCCTGGGTATTCTCACCGTAACCAAGTCCAATCGAAATACCGACGGCAAGGGCGATAACGTTCTTAATCGCGCCAGCCATCTCACAACCCAAGAGGTCGACGGAGGTATAGACGCGATAGTAAGGATTCTTAAAAAGGGTTCTTACCTCTTCGGCCAAAGCTCTATTTGTCGATGCAGCCACCGCTGCTGCTGGTTGGCGCAGAATTAACTCATCGGCAAGGTTTGGTCCAGTAATCAAAGCTATCTTCTTCTTGCCAAGGATGGCTTCCATGACCTCTGTCATACGAAGTTGGGTACTGACCTCGATACCTTTGAGGGTACTAACAATTGTGCAATCCGCTGAGAAACGGTCCTTCCAAATAGTTACCGTCTCGCGGAGTTGGGAAGATGGAATTGCAAGAACGTAAATAGAGCTAAAGGCAAAGGCTTCATCTAAATCACTTGTTGCTCGAAGCGTTTCGGGTAGTACATGCTCACCCAAATACTTTTGATTTGTATGAGAGGTGTTTATCTCAGATACAACAGCTGAGTTTCGGGCCCACAGCAAGACTTCATTTCCGGCATCGGTGAGTACCTGCGCAAGAGTTGAACCCCATGCGCCTGCTCCAAGAACCGTTACCTTTTGCATTAAGTTACTTTGCCCTTTTTCTTTTTGAAGTTACCTGTTCGAGGTAGATCCGAGTTGTGAGGGTCAAAGATTACCTGTGGACGTACTTGGCCACGAATCTCCTCAAGAAGTTTTGTAATTTCACGCATGATGTGAGCCGTCGCCTCGGTGAGGGCTTGCGCATCCTCAGACTTTCCAGCCCAAGGTGACATATCCACTGGCTCGCCGCAGCGAATCGTAATCTGGCTCCTTGGAAAAAATCTCACTCTCTTTCCATAGGTTGGCATGACATCTGCTGTTCCCCATTGGGCGATTGGAATAACTGGAGCTCCCGTTTGTAAAGCAAGGCGTGCAACACCGGTCTTGGCAACCATCGGCCAGAGTCCACTGTCACGGGTCAAAGTACCTTCAGGGTAAACGCCGAGCATGTGACCTGCCATCAGTATCGCCTTTGCGTGATCGATCGCTTTAGCAGCGCCCTCACCTTCGCGTTCAACTGGAACCTGTCCCGCGGCAAGAAGTATGCGTCCAATAATGGGTGTGCGAAAAACACTCGCCTTTCCCAAGAAGCGAGGTGCCCGTCCATTGTGAAAGAGGAAGTACGCAAAACCTAAAACATCAAAGTAGGAAACATGGTTGCTCACAACAATGACTGGACCGGTCTTTGGAATCTTTTCTGCACCCTGCCAGTCACGCTTGGTGATCATTCGAATTATTGGAATGAGTATCTTGGAGCAGATTCGAAAAGAGGCGTTTGTGCCAAGGGGATACCCTGTTGGTGGCGCATATGAAACCCGCAGCTCCGACATGTGTGAAATCCTACCTTTGGCGGGCAAATAAAAACTGGGGCCAGCGTGTGCCGACCCCAGTTTTATAGGAAAATATTAAAGAAGTTTTACTTCTTCTTCTTTGCAACCTTCTTAACAGACTTCTTTGCGGTCTTCTTTACAGCCTTCTTGACTGTCTTCTTAGCCGCCTTCTTGACTGTCTTCTTAGCCGCCTTCTTTGCAGCTGGCTTAACAGCCTTTGCAACTGGCTTTGGTTCTGGCTTTGGAGCTGGTCCAAGCTTGCGCTCACCAGAGACAACATCCTTGAGTCCCTTTGCAGGAAGGAAGCGAGCCTTCTTTGAAGCCTTAATCTTGATTGTCTCGCCAGTAAATGGGTTACGTCCCATACGAGCCTTGCGATCAACCTTCTTGAACTTACCGAAATCGTTGATCATTACATCCTCACCGCGTGCCATTGCACGTGTGATTGTGTCAAAAACGATATCTACAGCGTGAGCTGCTTCCTTCTTGCTGTCGTTGAAGTGTGGGGCCAACGATGCAATGAATTGGGCCTTATTCATTAAAATCCCCTTAGATTTAAATGTTATTAAGCGTTTTGCTTAATCTGTGGCTAAAACTTAACCCTCCGCTAGGGGTGATTACGTTATTCACGTTGGCGTGTCGCAAAATAATATTTCGCAAAAAATCATACTTTTTACGCGTAAAAAACTCTAAATTCTAAGTTGAGGGTTTGCAAGCTCGCCCTTCACCCTATCTGAAAAGCATTGAATTACGCTTGTTTTTACCCTTTAAGACTTTATCGGAAGAGTTTTTGGTTTGTAAGAAGCACGCTTTTCTTCAAAAGCATCGATGGAATCGGTGTGTTTGAGCGTCAATCCGATGTCATCAAGACCCTCCATCAAACGCCAACGTGTGTAATCATCGATTTCAAAGGGGTTTGAAACTCCCTCATAAGAAACGGTACGGCTCTCTAAATCTACGGAGATTGAAAGCTCTGGGTTTGCCTCAATCGCCTCCCACATAGCCTCTACCTTCGCCTGATCTAAGATCACAGTGAGCAGTCCGCCCTTGAGTGAGTTGCCGCGGAATATATCTGCATAGCGGCTCGAGATGATGACCTTGAAGCCGTAGTTCTGCAGAGCCCACACCGCATGCTCACGTGATGATCCAGTGCCAAAGTCTGAGCCAGCCACGAGGATCGTCCCGTTTTTGAAGGCGGGTTGGTTGAGCACAAACTCAGGGTCGTTGCGCCATGCGGCAAATAATCCATCTTCAAAACCGCTACGTGTTACTCGCTTTAAGTACACAGCGGGGATGATCTGATCGGTATCAACATTACTTCTGCGAAGTGGAACGCCGGTTCCTACATGCTTAATGAATTTTTCCATTGTCACTCCCCCTTAAAGATCCGACGGTGAAGAAAGTGTTCCGCGCAATGCGGTAGCTGCTGCAACGAGAGGGCTCACGAGGTGGGTGCGACCACCCTTGCCTTGACGTCCTTCAAAGTTTCTATTTGATGTCGAGGCTGAACGCTCACCAACCGTTAGCTGATCTGGGTTCATTCCAAGACACATAGAGCATCCGGCGTTTCGCCACTCAGCACCAGCATCAAGGAAAACCTTGTCTAGCCCCTCTGACTCAGCTTGTAAGCGAACACGAGCAGAGCCGGGCACAACCAACATGCGAAGTGATGATGAGATTTTCTTGCCCTTTAAAACATCTGCAGCGGCGCGAAGATCCTCGATGCGACCGTTGGTGCATGAGCCAAGAAAAACAGTATCAATCTTGATCGCCTTAAGCGGTGTGCCTGCGGTAAGTCCCATGTACTCAAGGGCGCGTTCGGCTGCGGTTCGCTGCGTTGTATCGGCAAAATCAGCGGGGTTTGGCACAGATGAGTTAAGGGGCAAACCCTGACCTGGATTGGTTCCCCAGGTTACAAAGGGCTCTAAATCATCTGCGTTGATATCGACCTCAACATCAAACTTCGCACCCTCATCTGTGAAGAGCGTCTTCCAGTATGCAAGAGCTTCATCAAAGTTTTCAGGTGCGTGAGGCTTGCCCTTGATGTATTCAAAGGTTTTCTCATCGGGTGCGATCAATCCAGCACGTGCACCGGCTTCAATTGACATATTACAAACAGTCATGCGGCCCTCCATGGAGAGCTCACGGATTGCACTTCCACGGTACTCAACGATGTACCCCTGGCCTCCGCCG
>JACCDX010479318.1_pt1 | contig 62301 bp, 56 predicted proteins | sample 7449681 | NCBI WGS metagenome assembly JACCDX01 (sample SAMN15323450, study PRJNA562643) | freshwater metagenome | isolation source: river surface water | place: USA:Blue River Watershed | collected 2017-08-18
ATAGCTTAGCTGCAGGTTCGAACCTTAGGTTCGACAGAAGCGAAGCGACTGAAACTCACTCAAAAAAGCGCTGAGATAAATTCGAATTTTCAAAATTAGAATTTACGAAAGCGTCAAAAAATAATTGCGAGTAATCCTGCCGTCCCAACCACACAAAGCATTTAGCTTTAATTCAGCAAATATAATGGCTTGCAATTCTGCACGAAATTGCAACATCCAAAACCAAACTAATCTTGCGAATGCAAATAAAATGACAGCAGTAGGCGAAAATTCATAAGGGCGATAATGGTCAAAAGGCAGCAAAATGATTGAGAGCGAGAGAAAAATTAAAAACTTTGATTAATTTTGGCTAAAATTAGATGCGACTGATAACCCGATCTTTTTTCCAAATCATAATTCAGGCTCAAACTAGTTCCATCGCCGCAATATCCCGAAAAAGAAGCGCCGAACTTAATAGAATTAGCGATAATTTGCGAAACATTATCCGAAAAGGTAGAATTTTGACCAGAAAAACTAACCACAGATTTTGGCTGCTTGGCAAATAAAATTCCGCCATAAGACAATTTCACTTCTGCAGCAACTGTTTCAATTTCAGGAACTTCTGGAATTTTACCCTTCCAAGCCAAAGCGCCGCCAAAACGCAAATCTGCGTAACTTGAAACGCTATTACCAACTTGTAAATTTAACTCTTTCGCGCCCTTTTCTTCATAACCAGAAACCGCACCATGAGCAATTATTAGCTGACTTTGCGGAATCAATTTTAAACCATGAGCCAATTTTTTTTCCCAACCAAATCGAAATTTATTCATCACAGATTCGCCCCAATATTGCGAAATAGCCTCTATGGACAAAGCTTTAATATCGCGTCGCGCATCAAATTGATGAGCTGCAAAAGCGCCAAGATTATCAAAAAAGAAATGGGCGAAATCTTTACGAATATATGCCCCAGCAAGGAATGTTGAAATAGAATTTTGCTGCAAATTATCTTTAGTTTTGGCTTCAGAGCGCAAATAACCCAAGAAACCACCAAATCGTGAATCGTCATTTTCGGCATCAAAGCCAAATATCGCCCCAATTGATTGTAAGCCAAAAGCAGCATCATTTTTAATGGCACTTTGCTGAGAAACAAATCCAAGCGGATGAATCCATAAATTAACTTCTTTGGCAGAATCGAGTCTTTTTTCAACCGATCTCAAAGCATTATCAAGCGCCGAAAAAGTTGTTGAAAAAGCCATTTTATTTGAATTGGGACGCAATTGCGACAAAGCTTCATCGGCGTTGGTTGCATCAACAGTGCCAGAATCAAGATATTCCTGAAAATCAAGTAAGTATCCTTGCGAATTGGCGCCAATCTCATCGAGATTTTGATAAATATTTTGCAGATTCTCATTTTGCGTTACGAGATCTTTATCCAAACGCTGCAATTTTAAATATAAGCCGTCAGAGCCAATTGCCGTTTGATATTCAAGCAATCCTGATAAATTTGAATTAGTGGAATTGAGCGAAATATTATCGTCAGAAATTTGTGAAATTTTTGTAACATCCGCAGCCTGAATTATCCGAAATTCAGTTCCGCTTGGAATATAGCCTTGATTTGAATTTGTGGTGATTTGCAATTTTGCCGCAGATGAAATTTCAACATCGCCGCTAACCGCAAAATTACCGACACCAGCGCCATTTTCTTGCATCGAAATTTGTAGTTCAGAATTCTCATTCAGCGTAAAATTTCCCCCAATTTTTTGAGAATTTTCACCAAGGCTAACTACCGCACCATCTAGAACAGAAAAATTGCCGGAAATTTCTAAAGAATCGGCCTGATTAAAATTAAAATTGCCATAAATATTTAGATTTTGTGCATAAATATTTTGTGCCACATCAAGAGTTGCAGCCGCAGAAACATTGATTTCATCAAGAGAATTAGAACTATTTCCCAAAGTGACCGCGGAAGAAACAACATCAAAATCGGAACCAATATTTAAAATTCCAATTCCAGAACTTGCGCCAAAAATTGTTGCACCAGAAATTGCAAAGCCAGAGCTTAATTCAAGAATAGCGCCATCTCCAATTTCAATATTGCTCGCATCAATTGTTGCGGCAGATGTTAGGGTTGCCGCCGAATTAATTGTTAATTTACTCAATTCAGAAAAATTGCTAATTTGTGCAAAACTAACTCCAGAAGCAATTTCAACACTGCCTTGCTGACCATCGCCATCAATTAGACCAGAAATTGTCCCACCCGAAATATTCAAAGTTCCGCTGCCTAAAAATACAGCTCCGCTTAAAGTTCCCGAATTATTAATCGTAATATTTTGACCCGAATTATAAATTGCGTATTTCGTAGCGGAAATGCTGCCGCTATTGGTTATAACAACATTATCAGCCTCATTTTTAATGCCATAAATTGAGCTGGAACTTGCAACTGACAAAGTGCCTGAATTGGCAATATTTACATAATTATCTTTGTTATAAATGGCGTGCGAATTACTTGAAACCGAGCCGGAATTTGTAATGGTAGTAAAATTGCTTGAATCGGCAGTAAGTGTTGCGCCAGCGCTAATATAAATTCCATAGGCCGTAGAGCCAGAGCTTGTTAAAATTGAACCAGAATTTACGAAACTGTTCAAACTGCCATTAAGATAAATTCCATAACCAGCAGAAGTTGAAATTGCGCCAGAATTATTAGCGCTATTACTATCTCCGTTTAAGTAAATTCCATGTGCCGAACTTTCAGCAGTTGTGATTGATCCAGAATTTGAAACAGAGTTCGAGCTTCCTCCACCATAAATTCCGTAAGCAGTTGTTCCTTGGGTAATAATGGAGCCAGCATTGCTAATCGTTGCAAAATCACTAACGCTAATTCCGCGACCAGAGCTGCCAGTTGTAATAATTTCTGCCCCAGAAGAATTGGTTATACTATAATAATCACCGCTAACACGAATGCCGTAAGCGCTTGAATTAGCGCCACTATTTCCAGTGGTAATTATGTGATTATTAGTAATGCTGCGAAAAGATGAAGATGAGCCAGATGAGGAACTAATTATTCCACTATCATCGGTAGTTATGTCAGCGGTTGTGCTGTAGGAAGTTTCTGCTGAAGTTAGGGTAACGGCAAAGGAATTTTTGGCGCAAAAAATCGTTAGAATTATTGCCAAAAATTTGTGAGATTTTGGTAACATTGGGTTTTATTTTGGCGTTATTTTGGATTTGGTAAAATCTTTTAAAAAATACCAAACTTTTTGCAAACCTTCTTTTAATTACAATTCGCCACAAAGAATTTCATGGAACTATCTCAAAAAATTGAATTAGGAAAAATTAGCGTCATTTTGCAGCGCAAAAAAATGCGCAACATTCGCTTACGAATTAACAAAAAAAGCGAAGTCATCCTTTCAGCACCGCGCCGCGTAAGTCTGAATTATTTAAAAGAATTTCTAAGCGATAAAATTAGCTGGATTGAACGACAACAAGAAAAGCAAAAAAATCGCCAAAATTTAGCTGATAAAAATTTTACTGAAGGCGAAAAACACTTATTTTTTGGCAAAGAATTAACCCTTTCTTTAGTTCGCGGCCAGAAAAATAAGGCATTTATTGATGAGGATAAAATGGTAATCGCAACGAAAGAAATTTACGATCGAGCGAAACTTAGTAAAATTCTTGATGATTTTTATCGCCAAAATTTAACGCCAAAAATAGCGGAATTAGTTTCTTTTTACGCAAAAATTATTGGCGCAAAACCAAGCGAATTTCGTATCAAGAAAATGAAAACTCGTTGGGGAACTTGCGCCATAAAAGCTCGCCGAATCTGGATTAATCTTGAATTAGCAAAAATGAATTTAGGTTGTTTAGAATTTATTGTGGTTCACGAAATGACTCATCTTTTAGAGCGCAAACACAGTAAAAGATTTTTTGCATTAATGGATAAATTTATGCCAAATTGGAAAATTGCCGACAAAGAATTACGAAAGGTAAAACTTTAGAAGCGCCTTAATTTATAGCCATTTTTTGCGCTTAAAGAGCCAAATAGTTACAATCGAAGAAATTGCCATTAAAGACAAAGCCAAAGGATAACCAATAAACCAATCAAGTTCGGGCATTTTTCTGAAATTCATGCCGTAAATACTGGCGATCAGGGTTGGTGGCATAAAAATCAAAGAAGCCACGGTGAAAATTTTTATCACCTTATTTTGCTCAATATTAATCAATCCCAAAAAGCTGTTTTGCAAATATTCCAAACGAGCAAAATTAAAATTAGCATGCTCAATTAGTGAAGAAATATCCTTAATAATAATGCGCAAACGATGATAATTTTCGACCATCAAATCTTCATTTCGATGCAATGAAGAAATCACGCGCTGCTTATCAAATAAAGCTTCGCGAAGACTCATGGTTAATTCTTGGCATTCATTAATTTTTAAAATCATCTTCTCATCAAGGTTCTGATTATAATTAATTTTGCGGCTTATTTCGGCGGTATAGCGCGAAACTGACTCAATTAAATCGGCGTCAAAATCAGTTCTGGCTTCAAGCAAGGCGATAAAAATTTTCGTTGGATTTGAAAATATAGCTGGAAATTGCTTAATTTTTTTAATGGTTTCAGAAAAAACCTTACTTTCAGAATAGCGCAAAGAAAACAGCGTTTTTTCGGTAACAATGAATGAAACCTCGCTTTCTTCAAGGCGGTTACCATTTGGAATCAAGCTAATGAAAGTTGAGTTAATTTTAATCATGCCAGAATTTTCTAAATATCGCGAAGATGTTTCGATTTCTTCTTGCTGCTGACGAGTTGGGAAATTGATTTTATAATATTCCTCAACCTCTTTTATCTCAGCAATTGTAGGGTTTTGCAAATCAATCCAAACGGCATTTTCTGGGTTTTCTGCCTCTGTGAGCGAGAAAATTTTTTCCTGCGAATATTGGGGCAAGTGAAAAATTCTAATCATAAAACCTCTATTTAAAAATTTGTTCCGAAGCTAAATCGGAAATTTTGGGTTTGGTCATAAACTTCTTTTTTTACAACTCTTGCAAAATCAAGACGAATTGGGCCCATTGGCGAAGACCAAGCAATGCTTAAGCCATAAGAAGAGCGAATTTTGCCAGAATCTGCAACTTCTGAATTTTTCTTATTTATTGAATCAACGCCTTTAACCGTTCCGATGTCGTTAAATAAAATTCCGTTAATTCCCAATTCCTTTGGCAATCCAAGCGGAAACATGAATTCCGTGGTTCCAACATAATAAACCTTTCCGCCAATCGCACTACCATTTTTAGCGGTACCATTTGAAATTGAGCGCGGACCCATTCCAGCATATTGAAAACCGCGGAAATTATTTCCCCCCAAAAAAAAGCTGTAATTGCTTCGCACATCTTGTCCCAGACCTTCAATTACGCCGCCGCGTGCCAAAAATTTTAACACAAAATTATCGCTAAAAGTTGGGATATAATATCCGGCCGAACCTTCTTGTTTTAAAGTTTTAATATCGCCACCAAAGCCTGCCAATTCTTGCGAAAAAGAAATGTAATATCCAGATCGCGGATTGAGTCGATTATCTCTTTTATCGTAAAGCAAATTATGTCCAATTGTTGAGCTAACAAAACTTCCTTCAAGATTTTGTATTGCCACCGAAGCAGTACTAGCAACATTGCTAACACTTTGCTGACTAAGCGAGTAAGTCATTTGATGCGTTAAAAATTCAGTAATCGCATAATTGCCGCGCAAAGTAAACCCGCTCGAACTTTGGTCGTAAACCAAGCTGTTACGACCAGATAAATCATATTTAAAAACATCAAAACCCACATCAATCGCACGCCCCGAAAAATAAGGCTTGGTGTAGTTAACTTCACCGCTAAAACTGGCGAAAGATTTCTGCACATTAACTCCCAAATCTTGGCCCGTTCCCATTAAATTACGCTCTCTTATTCCGGCATTTGTTGTAAGGCGATTAACCGTTGAATAGCCAATTCCAAGATTTAACTCGCCGGTCTTTTTTTCTTTAATTCTTACTTCCAAATTAACTTTGTTTGTGCCTTCAATTCTCTTCGTTTCAAAATCAACTTTCTCAAAGAAGCCCAAATTTTCTAGGCGCTGTTTCGAGCGATTTATTTTTGTTATATTGTAAGCATCGCCATCACGAAATCTTAATTCACGACGAATCACTTCATCAAGAGTGCGAACATTGCCAGTTATGATAATTTGCTCAATGTAAATTGGCGGTGTTTCCTTAATGACAAAATCAATATCAATAATTTTTTTCTCACGATTGCGCTTCAAAATTGGCTCAATTTCGGCAAATGCGTAAGAATTTTGCGACATCACCTCGATCATCTTTTCAACACTTTTATCAACCAATTCAGAATTATAAACTTTGCCCTTTTTGACTAAAATTTCTTTGTAAAGAACCGCTTCGTCAAATTTTTTGATCTGATTAATGATGTTAATTTCTCCAAGATGATATTTGACTCCTTCTTCCAGCAAAAAAGTGACAAAAAAATGATCTTTAGTTGGTGCAATTTGCGCAATTGCAGAAACCGCAGCAAAGTCAGCATAGCCTTGCGAACCGTAAAAACGACGCAACTTTTCCTTATCAAACTCAATTCGATCAGAATCGTAACTGTCGGAAGAAGAAAGAAATTTCCACCATTTTGACTGCTTTGTGGTAATTTCACTTTTCAGATCTTCATCGCCGAAAGCCGCATTACCAACAAAGTAAATTTCGGCAATTGTTGCCTTTTTTCCTTCAAAAATATCAAAAACCACTTCAACACGATTCTGCTCTTTTTGAATAATTTTTGGCTCAATTTTTGTTAAAAATCGACCTGACTTCAAATAAATTTCGCCAATGCGCTTTAAGTCACTTTGCAATTTTGATTTAGTAAAAATTGCGCGCTTTTTCAGGCTAATTTCGCTTTGTAAGGCATCATTTTCAATTTTATTATTTCCGACAAATTTCACTTCAGAAATTAGTGGATTTTCTTTTACCTCAACCACCACTTCAGAATCGGAAAAATAAATTTTAGACTCAAAAAAAAGATCCGATTGATAAAGTTTTTTTAAAGAATTTTGCTGCGATTTAATTGAACCATTTCGCAATCCAGAGGTGTCTAAATAAGAAATTATTGTCTCTTCATCAATTCTTTCATTGCCTTTAATTACAATATCTAAAGGCCGCGCAAAAGATTCAGCGCAGCACAAAATAGCAGGCAACAAAAAGGCGAATAAAAATATTTTTGCGCTGCACAATTTGGGCATTAAAAAATTTAAAAAATTGTGAAAAGTTGTGCGAATTTCTGAAAATATAAAAAGCGTGGAAAGCTTGATCTTCTGGCGAGAGGTGCCTTTAAGAAATAACTGCGATAAATAAATTAACCGACCAAATATGGCGACGGAATTTTTTGATTTCAACCAACGAAATCAGCAAAAATAAGCAATTAATCTTGGTGACAAATTTTTCTTAACAACTCTTGCGCCCCTTCTTTTGTTTGTTGCGCCGCTTTTTTTGCCAACAAAATCGCATCTTTTGCATTGGCTTTCGACTGCAAATTTGTTGAAAAACTTTGCGATCCATCAAAATCAAGAATTTTAGTTTCTAAATTAAAAACATCGCCATCAACAGTTGCGTGAACAGCAACAGGAGTTGCGCAAGAAGCCTGAAGTTGCAACAAAAATTCGCGCTCACTCCTAACGCATATTTCTGTTTCATGATGATTAATTTTCGCTATCAATTCCCTTAGTGCGGTCGCGCTTTTTTTAATTTGAATTGCCAATGCACCTTGCCCTCCAGCTGGAAGCATCAAAGATTTATCAATTGGCTTTTGCGGAAAATTATAACCTTTTGGACATTTCGCCTCGTCGAATGATTTTTGCGCCAATCTTTCTAGGCCGCAAACTGCCAAAATTGTGGCATCAACTTCATCATTTTCGATTTTTTTTAAGCGAGTATCAACATTACCGCGAAAATTAACCACTTTAAGATCTGGGCGCAAACCAAGGATTATCGCTTTTCTGCGAGCTGATGAAGTACCAACAACAGCGCCTTTTGGCAAATCGGAAATGGTAGTAAATTTTTTTGAAATAAAACAATCTCTGGCGTCAAATCTTTTGGTGAAAGCGACAATTTCAGTTTCTGCACTTAATAACGGCGGAACATCTTTTGCCGAATGAATTGCTAAATCAATTTTGCCTTGAACCAAAGCCTCTTCCAACTCTTTAATGAACAATCCCTTGCCACCAACTTCCGACAAATTTCGATCCTGAATTTTGTCGCCTGAGGTTGTGATTATAACAACCTCCAAAATTAAATTTTCTGAATGTGGCGCAAGCAATTTTTTAACCTCTTCAACTTGCGTAAGAGCTAATTTACTGCCTCTTGAACCAATTCTAATTTTGTTAGGAAGTTGCGACATCGTTATTTTGAACAAAAAATTAGGGGCGTACTTATTAAAAAATAAATACGCCCCCAAAAAATATCTTTAAAAGCTAACTAAAATTATCCTTGGCGAGCTTTGAAGCGTGGATTAACTTTATTTATTACATAAAGACGACCTTTTCTGCGAACTAATTTGCAATTTTTGTCGCGCTTTTTGGCTGATTTTACTGAATTATAGATTTTCATCTTATCCTCTTTCTATGTGGCTTTGGCCAAATTGGCTTCACCGATTTTTAACTAAAAACTTAGAACTTGATTTTGCGTGAACCAATTTAAAACAAAGGCTGGAAAATTTTCCTTCTAAAAACAAGCTTCCAAAGAAGGCGGCGCAAATTATTTAACAAAATCACAAAGTCAAGCTTGGCCTAAGCAAAATCTAACCCTAAAGATTAAAAAAAATCCGACCAAAATTTTAATAAATAAACGCGGCAAAATTAGCGATCAATCTCACCAAAAACAATATCTTGCGTTGAAATTACAGTAACCACATCTGCAAGCATATGGCCTTTTACCATAAATTCTAAACCTTGCAAATGCGCAAATCCAGGTGCGCGAACACGACAACGATGAGGTCTATTTGAGCCATCAGAAATAACATAAACACCAAATTCACCTTTTGGCGCCTCAACTGCGGCATAAGCTTCACCAGCCGGAACATGATAACCCTCGGTGAAAAGCTTAAAGTGATTGATTAAAGCCTCCATTGAATGTTTCATTTCAGCTCTTTTTGGTGGAGAAATTTTTGGATAATCACTCACAACCGCGCCCTCAGGCATTTTGGCAATACATTGTTTTATTAAACGCACAGATTGACGCATTTCTTCAACACGAATCAAATAACGGTCATAAGAATCGCCATTTTTTCCAATTGGAATATCAAAATCTAACTGATCGTAAATTTCATAAGGTTGCGATTTGCGCAAATCCCACGCCAATCCAGAGCCGCGAATCATTGGCCCCGAAAACCCCCAATCCAAAGCCTGTTGCTTTGAAACAACGCCAATTTCAACCATGCGCTGCTTAAAAATTCTGTTATCAGTTAAAAGCGACTCCAAATCATCAATATATTTTGGATAATTATTAGCAAAATCTAAAATTTCTTCCAACAAACCATCTGGCAAATCGCGATGAACGCCGCCGGGACGAATATAAGCCGAGTGCATTCTTGAACCAGAAACTTTTTCATAAAATCCCATCATTTTTTCGCGCTCTTCAAACATCCATAAAAGTGGTGTCATAGCACCAACATCCAAAGCTTGAGTTGTGACCGCCATGATGTGATTTAAAATTCGCGTAATTTCAGAAAATAAAACACGAATATAGCTGGCGCGAAGAGGAATTTTGCAGCCCAGAAGCTTTTCAACAGCTAGTGCGTAGGCGTGCTCTTGGCACATTGGCGACACATAATCAAGACGATCAAAATAAGGAACCGCTTGAAGATAATTTTTATACTCAATTAATTTTTCAGTGCCGCGATGAAGCAGCCCGATATGCGGATCTGCACGAGTTATAACTTCGCCATCCATTTCCAAAATAAGACGCAAAACACCGTGAGCCGCTGGATGTTGAGGCCCAAAGTTGATGGTCATATTTTTGTTTTCGCCGTTAGTATTATTGGTTTCGATATTTATTTGTGCTGGCATCGAGAAGAAGTTTGATTTGTTTACGGTTAAAGGAAGGCGCGGCTTTTTACGAAGCAAAGCCAAAAATTCAAATAAAATTAGGAACCATCAGAAATCAAAGATTTTGCTGCAATATTCCATTTTTAACCTCGGCCTCAGCCCCAAGAATCAAAGGCAGCATATTTTTTGAATGACCAAGCTTTTTTGACTTCTCAATCAAAAGTGGAACGGGAATTTTTTGCCGAAATTTTTCAATCGCAATTTTAATATTTTTAGCTTTCGGGGTTCCGTGCAAATTGGCCTCAAGAAAATTTCCCAGCAAAATCGCCTTCGGAAAAGATTTACTTTCCAACATAATTTCCAACAATTGACTAAAATAACGATCAAGCCTTTCACCATCTTCGCCCTCATCTTCCAAAAACAAAATTTTACCCTTCCAATCAATTTGATTTTTGGTACCAAAACTTCCAGCAATAACACTGAAACAGCCGCCAGTAACAATTGTTTTTGACAAAATTAATGACGAATTAATTTCATATTTTAAGGCATGTTTTTTGCCAAAAATTAAATCTATAATCGCCTTTTTTGATGAAGAGGAAACTTTATTTAAAACTATTTGAGCCAGCATTGGCGCTGAAATTACCTCCCACCCCCAATCTTCAATTAAGATTTTATTTAGCGCCGAAATATCCGAGAAACCGATGAAAATTTTTTTAACTTTTGGTCGCGGCATTTTTTTTAAAAAAGGAACTAAATCAAAACTGCCGTAACCTCCACGAGCACACCAGATAATTTTTGAATCTGGATTTTTCACCGCAGCCTCAAATTGTTGAAAACGAATTTTTGCATCAAAAGCCGGAAACTCATTATTTATTGGCTTTTTTAAAGTGGTTTGTGCTGCAAAAAAAATATTTGGCGACAGTCGCAAATCGATAATAAATTTTTTAATTTTATCAATTTCTTCCAAGCTGCAAGCGGTTGCCGGCGAAATAATTTCAACAATATCATTTTGCTTCAGAAATTGCATATTTGAAAAAAATTTGATGAAAAATGAGAGCGATTTTTGCCATGTTTTTATTTACAATTAGCTCGCCAAATTTCTATTCTGCCGCCCTAAATTCCAATTAATTTTTAAAAAATGTCGAAAGAAAAAGTCATAATTTTTGACACAACTTTGCGCGACGGAGAGCAAGCTCCCGGCGCAACAATGAATATCGAAGAAAAATTATTAATCGCCAAGACTCTTGAAAAAATGGGAGTTGATGTGATTGAGGCTGGCTTTCCAGCTGCTTCAAATGGTGATTTCGAAGCAGTAAATCGCATCGCAAAAACCATAAAAAATTCCGTTATTTGCGGCCTTGCGCGTGCCAAAAAATCTGACATAGAAAGAACGGCTGAAAGTATTAAACCAGCAGCAAAACCAAGGATTCACACATTTCTTGCAACTTCGCCAATTCACATGCAGTACAAATTAAAAATGGATGAAGCGCAAGTTTTGCAGGCCATTCACGAAAGCGTTTCTTTGGCGCGCTCATTCGTTCCAGAGGTTGATTGGTCACCAGAAGATGCAACTCGCTCAAAACGCGATTTTTTATTTCGCGCAATTGAACTCGCAATTAAATCTGGCGCCAACACCATCAACATTCCTGATACCGTTGGCTACACCACTCCAGAAGAATATTTCGATTTAATTTCCGCCATCAAAAATAATGTTCCTAATATTGATAAAGCGATCATCTCAACTCATTGTCATAACGACTTAGGGCTAGCCGTTGCAAACTCGCTTGCCGCAATGCGCGCAGGCGCCAGACAAATTGAATGCACAATAAACGGAATTGGCGAACGCGCTGGCAATGCCGCTTTAGAAGAAATTGTGATGGCCATTAAAACGAGATCAGATTTTTACGGCGTTGAAACCAGTATCGACAGCACAATGATTTCGCGCATTTCAAAATTAGTTTCGAGCATAACTGGATTTCATGTGCAATATAACAAAGCCATAGTTGGAGCTAATGCCTTTGCTCACGAAAGTGGTATTCATCAAGATGGAATTTTAAAGAATCGCGAAACTTATGAGATTATGACGCCGGAATCAGTTGGATTAGAAAAATCATCTCTGGTTTTAGGTAAACTTTCTGGTCGCGCCGCTTTCAAAGATCGCTTAAAAGAAATTGGCTATGAATTAAACGAAGAAATGTTGAGCGAATCTTTCAAAAAATTCAAAGAATTAGCCGACAAAAAAAAGGAAATTCTGGACGAAGACATTGTTTCCTTGGTTGATGATTCAATTGTTCACCAAAAATCTCGCTACTCTTTAACTTCATTAGAAGTAAGCTGCGGAACCAATCAAGAAGCTAGCGCAAACATTAAAATAAAAATTGACAATGACGAGGCTGAAACTAGCTTTTTATCAAAAGATGGTCCGGTTGACGCAATCTTCAACGCAATCAAAAAAATAATCCCCCACAACGCTAATCTTGAACTTTATCAGGTCCAAGCTGTTACAGATGGTACTGACGCACAAGCTACTGTCGTGGTTCGATTAAAACAAAATAATCGGATTTTTTCTGCCAATGGCGCCGACACAAATGTATTGGCCGCTTCAGCAATTGCCTATATTAACTGCCTAGACAAACTACAAAATTAAATAATTGGAGGCCTGATGTTTTCAAAATTTTTCTCTATTTCTTCCAAAGACATCGCAATTGACTTAGGAACAGCCAACACTTTGGTTTATGTTCGTGGTCAAGGAGTTGTTTTAAACGAACCTTCAGTTGTTGCCGTTCTAAATGAAAATGGCAAAATGATTCCATGCGCTTTTGGCAATACAGCCAAAATGATGTTAGGCAGAACGCCAGCAAAAATCGATGCCATTCGCCCATTAAAAGATGGCGTAATTGCCGACTTCCGCGTCGCCGCAGAAATGATCAAACACTTTATTCGCGAAGTTAATCAAACCAGAAGCTGGCTTGGTCCTCTTGTAATTATTTGCGTTCCTTCCGGCTCAACCCCAGTCGAAAGAAGAGCAATTCAAGATGCAGCCGAAGGTGCCGGAGCAAATGAAGTTTATCTAATCGAAGAGCCGATGGCCGCTGCAATAGGAGCTAATCTTCCAGTTACAGAGCCAACTGGTTCAATGATTGTTGATATTGGCGGAGGAACTACAGAGGTTGGAATTTTGTCTTTAGGCGGAATTGTTTATTCAAGATCAGTGCGCGTTGGCGGCGATAAAATGGATGAAGCAATAATTTCATACATTAGACGCTACCACAATTTATTAATCGGCGAATCAACAGCCGAAAGAATCAAAAAAACCATAGGCGCTGCCTGCCCTCCGCTTGAAGGAGATGGAGCAACAATGGAAGTTAAAGGTCGCGATCTTTCAAACGGCATTCCAAAAGAAATGATTCTAACTGAACGCCAAATAGCCGAAAGCTTAATGGAACCAGTTGAACAAATTGTTGATGCCATCAAAGTTGCCTTAGAATGCACTCCTCCAGAACTTTCTTCTGACATTGTTGAGCGCGGAATTGTTCTTTCTGGCGGCGGCGGATTATTAAAAAATCTTGATTATGTGGTGCGTCAAGCAACTAGCTTGCCAGTTTTTGTTGCCGAGGATCCTTTGCTTTGCGTTGTTAATGGTTGCGGCAAGGTTTTAGAAAACACAAAAATGTTCCGAGCAACCTTATTCAGACAAGATTAAATAATTGCGATGAGGGAATATCTAAGCTTCGCACACACAAAAACAAATTACAGCTTTCAGCACAGCTTTAGCCTTGTTTATCGCAAGGTTGAAACTGTGCTTTTTAGCTTTTTATGCGTAATTTTTTTAATTAACTCCCGTCTCGAAAGTAATTTCTCTAAAGATATTTCCTTTGCTTTTGTTAACATTTCCCTACCAATCGTAAAAACAATTTCTTTCCCATTTAATAGCATCATAAACTTACTCATCGATTTTAACGAACTAATCGAAGCCAAAAAGGAAAATGACTCTCTTCGCGAAGAAATAGAGAAACTAAAATCTTTCTACATTTCTTCATTAAACATTCACCAAGAAAACCAGCAATTAAAAGAAATTTTGGGCTTTGTGAGCTCAAAAACATCTGGCTTTAAAGTGGCCAAAATTGTTGGCAAAACCAATCAAACATTTAATCAAAAATTCTTTCTCGACGCCGGAAAATCTCGCGATATCAAAGAGGGTAGCATTGTCACCGGAAACAAAGGGGCTATTGGCCGAGTTACCGAATCAGGCGAAAATAAGTCAATCGTTATGATACTCACCGATTCCGCCTCAAGAATTCCAGTTATAAGCTCCAAAACCAGTGTTCGCGGCATTCTTGCTGGAAATGGCAGCAATCTTATGGAAATTTTATATTTACCACCAAATCACAATATATCAGAAGGTGATTTCATTTTTACCTCTGGAGATGGCGACACTTTGCCTCCAGCCGTTCTGGTTGGAGTTGTTGCCAAAGTTAAAGACAATAATGTTTCGGTGGCTATGGCTGAAGATGTTAATAAAGCCAATTTCGTTGCCGTGATGAATTACTAAATTTCAAAAACTTTCCAAAAAATCGTAAAAAATGCTTAAGCAACAAGATAAAATCTTTACCAACCTCTATGGATTCGAATCAGCAAATTTAGAATTTGCCAAAAAAAGAGGCGATTGGGACAATACAAAACAATTTCTAGATCAAGGATCGGAATGGCTAATTCAGCAAGTTAAAGATTCAGGGCTACGCGGTCGTGGCGGAGCTGGATTTCCAACTGGAATGAAGTGGTCTTTTGTTCCCAAAAAAACCGACCCAAAAGAAGGAAAGCCGCATTATTTAGTCATCAATGCTGATGAATCAGAACCAGGAACATGCAAAGATAGAGACATTCTGAGAAATGATCCGCACAAATTAATTGAAGGCTGTTTACTTGCAGCGCGCGCAATAAATGCCAACACTTGCTACATCTATGTTCGTGGCGAATATTATAACGAAGCGAGAGCTTTGCAAAAAGCCATTGATGAAGCTTACGACGCAAAATTAATTGGCAAAAACGCCTGCGATTCTGGCTGGGATCTTGATATTTTTGTGCATCGCGGCGCCGGAGCTTACATTTGCGGAGAAGAAACCGCATTACTTGAAAGCCTTGAAGGAAATAAAGGCCAGCCTCGCCTAAAACCTCCATTTCCGGCTTTAATCGGACTTTACGGCTGCCCAACAGTAATCAACAATGTTGAATCAATTGCGGTTGTTCCAACAATTCTACGCCGCGGCGCTTCTTGGTTTGCCTCGCTTGGTCGCGAAAAAAATTCCGGTACAAAAATTTTCTGCATTTCTGGACATGTTAACAAACCTTGTAATGTGGAAGAGGAAATGGGAATTCCACTAAAAGAATTAATTGAAAAACATGCTGGCGGAGTTCGTGGCGGTTGGGATAATTTGTTGGCAGTAATTCCGGGCGGATCTTCAGTTCCGATGATTAAAAAAGATGTTTGCGATACGGTTTTAATGGATTTTGATTCTTTGAAAGCGGCTGGAACAGGTCTTGGAACCGCTGGAGTTATAGTTATGGACAAATCAACTGATGTTATCGCCGCAATCGCTCGCTTATCACATTTTTACAAACATGAATCTTGCGGGCAATGCACTCCTTGTCGCGAAGGAACTGGATGGCTAATGCGCATCATGGATCGCATGGTTAGCGGCAATGCCAAAAATGAAGAAATAGATCAATTATATAATCTAACTAAGCAAATTGAAGGGCATACTATTTGCGCCCTTGGAGATGCCGCATCTTGGCCAGTTCAGGGTTTAATCAAAAATTTCCGCCCTGAAATGGAAAAAAGAATTGCCGAAAAATCATAAATATTGCATTCACACAAATTTTAGGCTTAAGCCTTAAGCCTAAATTCCCCAAATTTTTCTGTTAAAATGACCAAAATTGTTGCCTTAATAACCGCCTGCGGTCGCGGAAACCGCTTTAATCGCGGCGAAGGAATTCCAAAACAATATATGCCATTGGCTGGCTTTCCTCTTTTGCGTCACTCAATTTTAGCATTTTTGCATCACCCAAAAATAACCGATGTGATGTGCGTTATTCATCCAGAAGATGTAGCGCTTTACGAAGAGGCCGTAAAAGGTTTAGACTTGCTCAATCCAATTTTTGGTGGCGACACTCGTCAATCGTCAATTCGCCTTGGCCTTGAAGCTTTGCGAGACTATAATCCAAACAAAGTTTTAATTCATGACGGTGTGCGTCCATTCGTTTCAAAGCGCATAATTAATGGAATTTTAGAAAAGCTGGAAACCCATCCCGCCGTAATTCCAGCCGTTCAAGTTGAAGACACTTTAAAAAAATATTCTGATGGCAAAATTGAATGGACTTTAGAACGCGAAAACCTTTGGCGAGCGCAAACTCCGCAAGGCTTTCTTTACGAAGATATATTAAATTCGCATGTCGCCTTCAAAGATTTAAATTTCACTGACGACGCCGCTCTAAATGAATATGCCGGCATTCCCGTAGCCATAGTTCCGGGATCGCAAAACAACTTCAAAATCACCACTGAAGAAGATTATGACCGCGCTCAAAGGTTTGCCGCGGTTTTTATCGATAAAGCAAAGGAAGAAATTAGAATTGGTAACGGCTTTGATGTTCACGCTTTTCGCGAAAAGCAAAAAGATGAAGATAATTTTATTAAAATTGGCGGGATTTCGATTGAATTTGATAAAAAAATTGACGCCCATTCTGATGGCGATGTCGCAATACACGCAGCAATGGATGCAATTCTTGGAGCAATCGGCGCCGGAGATATTGGTGAACATTTCCCACCTTCCGACTTAAAATGGAAAAATGCCGATTCGCGCCAAATGCTTAAAATTGTACAAGAGTTATTAAATCAAAAAAGCGCCAAATTGCTAAATCTTGATCTAACAATTATTTGCGAGAAGCCGAAAATCTTAAAATTTAAAACCCAAATAAAAGAGGGATTGGCGAAAATTTTATTAGTTGAAAGCAGTAGAATTAATGTGAAGGCAACCACCACCGAAAAACTTGGATTCTTAGGGCGAGAAGAAGGAATTGCGGCACAAGCCAGCGCTGCAGTTTCAATGATTTTTATATCAGAATCTTAACCAAAATATACTCAAAAACCCAAATAACAAACTACTTAAAAACTTCCACCCAAGATTTTTCTTGCATCAAATCCATTCTTTTTTCAGCCAAAATTTTGATTTCTTGCATTTTCTGCTCATTGGCATCTTGAGGAACATCCAGCAATTCATCATCGAAATAAAAACATATTCTTGAGAAGGGCAAAGGGAGTTTAAATTTATCCCAAGTTTTTAACTCTATAAAACGCGAGAAAGAGCAAGAGGCTGGCAAAATTTTTGCTCCTGAAATGCGAGCTATATTAACAATTTCGCCATTGATTTTTTGATTTGGTCCGCGCGGACCATCAGGAGTTATGCCAAAAGCATAGCCTTTTTTTAAACCAGAAAAAATTTGCTTCAAACTCGAGATTGTAATTCCGCGATCGCGATGTTTTTTATTTTGAGTTGAGCCTAAAATTGAAATTAACCCAAATTTTTCAATTATTCGCCCAACAAATCTTCCGTCGCCATGCTTTGAGGCAAGGGTCATAAAATTATAATTTGGGTGTAATTTTTTTGGCTTTAGCGTGATAAAAGGAAACATCATTAAGCGATTATGCCAAACCGAAATAATTAGAGGCTTTTTATTGCGCGCCGCTTCAAAAATTTGGTAATAATTCACAAATTTTTTGCGACTAGTTAGAAAAACTAGCCACATATAAAATTGCAAAATAGCGCAAAATAAATTCGTTATTTTATTGCTGTAAACAAATGATCTAGATCTGGTTTTAAGCTTCGCTATAAAGTTAGACCAACAAAATTTTCGAGCAAATTTTTCCCGCCAAAACATTGCTATTTAGATTTTTTGACCAGTTGAAGCCCAATCTTTAACAAAAGTTTCCAAGCCCTTCTCAGTCAAAGGATGAGAAGCTAATTGCTTCAAAACTTTTGCGGGAATCGTTGCAACATGAGCGCCAATTTTTGCCGATTGAGTGATGTGAATTGGATTTCTAATTGAAGCAACCAAAACTTCGGTTTTAAAATTAGGATAATTAGAAAAAATAGTGCAGATTTCTTCGATTAAAGCCAAGCCATCTTGCCCAATATCATCAAGCCGACCAACAAAAGGAGATACAAAAGTTGCTCCAGCTTTTGCTGCCAAAATTGCTTGAGCAGCTGAAAAGCAAAGCGTTACATTGGTTTGAATTCCTTTATTAGAAAAATATTTACAAGCTTTAAGGCCATCCATGGTTAACGGCAATTTAATGCAAACATTTTTAGCGATTTTTGCCAAAATTTCTCCTTCGCGCACCATATTTTCGTAATCAGTCGCAGCAACTTCGGCGCTAACAGGGCCAGAAACCAAAGCACAAATTTCTGCAATAACTTCTTTAAAATCGCGACCAGATTTTGCAATCAAGCTTGGATTTGTAGTTACGCCATCAAGCAATCCATAAGCAGCAATTTCTTTGATTTCAGCAATTTCGGCTGAGTCGATAAAGAATTTCATAAAGTTTTTGTTTGAAATTTTAAGGGAGAGATAATGTTAAAAAACTAATCTTTAGGAATCTCTTAATCAACAATTCAATGCCAAAAATTTTCGCTGAAATCTTGCTGCCTTTGGCGCTTGACAGCCATTTTACTTATATTGCCAATGAATCAATTTCAAAGGGCGATTTAGTGCGCGTTGAATTTGGTAAAAAAGAAATTTGGGGAGTGGTCTGGAATCTAAAAAATAACGCTCCTGCCGAAATTGCGATTGATAAAATTAAGCCAATTCTGGCAAAAAATTTATATCTAAAATTTAGTGAAAATCATCTAAAATTCATCGACGCCATTTCGGCTTATAATCTTGCAAACAAAGGCTTGGTGCTTCGATCTTTTTTAGGATCTTTAAATTCAGATAAAAGCAAAAAGGAGCCAAATCCTTTGGCGCAAGAAATTGATATCGGCAAATTTTCACTCAAAAATTTATCAACAAAACAAGAGGAAATTTTTTCGCAATTAAAAGAAAAGAAATCGGGAATATCGCTACTTGATGGTGTTACCGGATCAGGAAAAACTGAAATTTATTTTGCCCTAATTGCCGAAATTTTAGGCAATAATCTCTCGCCAGAAAATTCCGAAACACCAAAACAAATTTTAATTTTACTGCCAGAAATTGCCCTAACTTCACAACTATTATTGCGCTTTGAGCAGCAGTTTGGCTTTAAGCCAGCGCTTTGGCACTCAAAGATTCCAACTAAAAATAAGCGAGAAATTTTTTATGGAATTGTCGACGGATCAACTCAGTTAATAATTGGCGCCCGCTCTTCACTTCTTCTTCCGTTCAAGAATTTAAAATTAATCATCATCGACGAAGAGCATGATTCCTCATTTAAACAAGAAGATTCATTTAATTTTCATGCTCGCGATATGGCGATTCTTCGCGCCGAAATTGAAAAATTTCCGGTACTTTTATGCTCGGCAACTCCATCGCTTGAAAGCTATGTAAATGCTGTTTCAGGAAAATTTTCGCACTTCATTTTAGAGCAAAAATTTGGTCAAAAAAATCACATTCATTTAATTGATTTGCGCCAAGAGAAAATCGAAAAAAATGAGTTTTTGTCAAAAAAATTACGCGATGAATTGGCGCAAAACTTAATCAACAAAAAACAATCTTTACTGTTTTTAAATCGCCGCGGATATGCTCCGGTAAGCCTTTGCAAATATTGTGGTCAAAAAATTCAATGCCTTGATTGCGACTTCAATTTAGTTCTTCACAAATCTAAAAATTTACTCATTTGTCATCATTGCGGGCGCCATGAAAAGCCAAAGCAAATTTGTGCAAATTGCGGCGAAAAAGACAGTTTAATTGCGCTTGGAATAGGAGTTGAAAAGCTCGAAGAAGAAGTTAAGCAACTTTTTCCTGAGGCCAGAATTGCCTTGGTTACAAGCGACAATATTGGCAATTTTGCCGAAATTGACGAGTTAGTAAAAAAAATTCTTAATCACGAAATCGACATTATTATCGGCACTCAAATGATTGCAAAAGGCCACGACTTTCCAGACTTAACTTTAGTTGGCATTGTTGATGCTGATGGCATGCTTTATTCCTCAGAAATTCGCGCTCTAGAAAAAACCTTCCAAATTTTAACACAAGTAACAGGACGAGCCGGCAGAAATAAAGACGAGGGACAAGTTTTGATTCAAACTTTTAATCCGCAAAATTTCGTTTTTGAAAAAGTGCAAAAAAACGACAAAAAATCATTTTACAATTTTGAAATTTCTAACCGACGAAATCTAGATCTGCCGCCATTCGCAAGAATGATACAGTTAGAAATAAGCTCCTTCAAAGAAGTTGAGGCAAAAAATTTTGCTAAAAAATTAATAAGCAATTTTCCAGCAAGTGAAAAGATTGAACTTTTTGGACCAGCGCCAGCAGCAATTCAAAGACTAAAAAACCGCCATCACTTTTTGATAAATTTAAAATCTGAGAAAAAAATCAATTTACAAAAATTGGTTTTGGCGGTGATAAAATCAGAAAAAATTCCCAATTCCGTAAGAATTAGAATTGATGTTGATCCCGTCTAGTCGGGCATATTTGCAGTATTTGCCTTATTATAGAATGCCGCAAGCTCGCGTGAAACATGAAAATTTTAACGCCATCTTGGCACATTTTGCCTTTTGTTATCCTAAGTAAATTTAGGATTTAAATCTTGCCAGCCAATATTAATGCGGTTGCTTACAAAATAATATCAAGACCAATATCAACGGCGTGAACCGAGTGAGTTAGCGAGCCAATAGAAATAAAATCAATGTCTAGATCGCGAAATTTTTTGATATTTTTTAAAGTAATGCCGCCAGAAATTTCGATTAAAATCTTCTTTTTGGAAGAGCGAATTAAAGCTGAAGCTTTTTTAATCTGCGCCACCCTCATATTATCAAGCATAATTATATCTGGAGACGCCTCAACAGCCTGCGCAACTTGCTTTAAATTATCACACTCAATTTCAACTTTAAGGCCACTGGAATTTTTGCGAGCCGCCAAAATAGCCTTTTTAACCCCGCCAGAAGCTGCGATATGATTATCTTTAATCAAAATCATGTCAGATAAATTAGCGCGATGATTACTTGCGCCGCCGCAAGTTATGGCATATTTTTGCAAAACCCTCAGTCCGGCAATAGTTTTTCTGGTGTCGAGAATTTTAATTTTTGAATTTTTTAAAGAATTAACATAAGCAGCAGCGGCCGTTGCAACGCCACTTAAGTGTTGCAACAAATTCAAAATCACCCGCTCGGCAGCAAAAATAAGTTTAGCATCACCGCTACCTTCAACAATTATCGAACCGGCATCTAATCTGCTTCCATCGCCAAAATTGACTTTGTAAGAAATCTCTTTTTCTTGGAATTTATCGGAAGCCTTAAGTTGAAGAAAAACTTCAGCAACAACATCTTTTCCACAAAATAAAATATCTTCCCGATTGCTGATTATAAAGCGCGCCAACTCTTGCCCTGACAAAGTTAAATCTGATGTGATGTCTTGAAGAGCAAAATCTTCTTCGAGAGCAACTTTTACTATTTCAGCTATTTTTAATTTTATTTCTGCGCGCATTTTCTTGGATCGAATTTTTGCTCCTGCAGCCTTGCTAAGCGATTTTTAATAAAATAACGCATGAAATTCATTTCTTCTGCGCTTATTTGACGAACACCACTCTCACTTTCTTGGATCAAATTTTGAATTATTACAAAAGACAAACAAGCTTCACCATTTTCTTCATGCAAGAATGCTGGCATTTGCTTTGTCCAAATGGGCGCATTTTTAGCATTATTTTTACTTAATTTATAGGCCAACTCTAAGGCTTTACTTTGATCGTGCAGATTTTTTTTTGCCAAAAAAACCGCCTGATACATCCACCACCATTTTGCATCAATATCGCGCGAAGCGTGCTCATCAAGGTAATTAATGATGTAGCGACTATTTTCTTCATTTTTAGTTTGCGAATAATAATAACTAGCCAAAGACGGCACAAGATTTGACTCATAATTAAGAGAGTCGAGAGACTTCATCCACAAATAAACACGAGAATAATCATATTTTTCAAACGACACAAAGCCAGCAAAAACATCTCCAGAATTTTGAAATCTTGTGGCCAAAACGCGGAACAAAAATTCATTATCTCCGAAAGAAAAAGATCTTATCATTGCCTCAGTTGGGGCGGCAGGAATTGGCTCAAAGGGGGCTTTAATTTTCTCAGCATATTTCCAAAAAAATACCTGCCCGAGGAAAGCAATAAAAAATAACCAAAAATAAATTTTATGAGAATAGAGGTGATAAAAAAACCTTGGCGACATCGCTAAAATTGCTTCTTTTTAAAGTCATGAAAAGCCATAAAAATCATCAACGGAATATAAATTAAAGACTGCATAAGAATGATTCTAAAATTCGTAAAATCATTAATTCCGTAGCTTAACCACGAACTTTGAGCAAAAAAATCTAAGCGCGGAAATAGCGAAGATAAAATCTTCAAACCAAAAGCAAAAACATTACCTTTTATCTCAGAAACATTTTCAGGCAAATTTATTGCCAACACAAAAACCCCCATCAAGCGCGAAATAATGTAGAAACCAAAAGATGATATTATTGCTAAAAAAGAATTCTTTAAAATAAGCGAGGCAAGAAGACTGAAAGAAATAAGAATAAAAATTTCCAACAAAATTGTTGCTGACCAAGCAAAAAGACCAACAAAATCAGGATTTAGAATAAAAAACATCGCCAAAATCAATGGCAAAAAAATCAACAAAGCGGCAATAAAAAATCCACCCAAATATCCCAAAATAAACTGCTGCCTTGAAATTGATTTTGAAATAACAAACTCAACTTCTTTGTTTTCAAAGGCGCGCGCGATATTTAGACAAACAAACAAAACCATACCAATTGCCAATATTGCACGCGAAGAGCCAGCAACATAAGCTGATATCATTTGCTGCTGCTCAACTAAAGAAGTTGAGCCAAGGAAGATTGAAAAGGAGAAAGAAGAGATAAGTGTGATGAATAAGCCTATATAAAGGCGATTTCGGACAGCCGAAAGCAAAACATATCTTAAAATTGACAGCATTTTGGTGAAGTTTTCTCCTTTTTAAAAATGAATAAACCGCCCCAAAATATTAATCGAAATATCTTCTGCGATTTGAATCAAATTTTCTTTGTAAATCACGATCAACTTTTGAAGAACCAGAGCCTTTTTTAACTATTGTAGCTTTTATAAATATTACCGTTTCCGTGATGTTTGATTCCTTTTCAGAAGCTTTAAAAAGCCATCCTAAGATTGGCACCCTAGACAAGAAAGGGACGCCTTTGTCAGTATTTTGACTACTATCTCTCATTAAACCGCCAATAACCAAAACCTCGCCACTTCTAACTTTGGCGATTGTTTCTAAGGTTCTTGAATTTACTTGCGGAACTGAATTTGTAAGAAATTTTTTACTGCCATCAGAATCTGTATAAGAAGGGCTTGCCGGGTCAACAACAGAGGTTCCTTCAACAGAGAGTTTTGGTGTTATTTTCATTACAACTTCCCCAGATCTCGGGTTTATGGAAGGAGTTATTTCGAGCTGAGTTCCAATATCTAGTTCTTGCTTTGTGGAAGTTACGGTTGAAGTTGTGAGAGGAGTTGAGCCAGAAGTTGTGGTAACATTCTGATTTGCATCAATTTTGAAATAAACTTTAGTATCTGAAAAATTTAAAGAAGCCTTTTGATTATTTATAGCGTGTAATCTTGGGCTAGCTATAGTTCTGGTTGTTCCAAATGTTTCCAGAGCGCCAGCAGTAACTGCAAGGCTATCGCCAAAAAGCCCCAAACCTATTGTTGATGTTGTAATTCCGCCAGCCGTTGTGACGGTACTGCCAGCAGAAAGATTTTCTGCAACCCTATCCCATTGAACGCCCGCCTTAAAGCTTTCGCTCAACTTAACCTCAATAATTTTTGCCTCAATAATAACTTGCGCAGAAGCTGACTCCTCAACATCATCTAAATATTTTTTTATCATTTTTTGCTCTTTTTCAGTCGCAAAAACCGAAATTAAACCCGCTGACTTATTCGAAGAAAAAGTTGATTGAACCGATCCAGTGCTAGCGCCGTCAGAAGAAGATTTTGAGCTTTCAGAAGAGGCTAAAATTGCATCAATATTTGACTCAACATCACTCCACAAATCGCCATCAATTAAGTAATCAACAAAATAATTCTTCATATACGGAGTATCTCTTTCAAAATGCAAAACTCCATTTTCATAAGAATATCTGAGATTTCCAACTGTACAGATTCTGTCTATAACTTCTTTAAGTGGGCGATTTTTGGCATTTATTATTGCCCCTCCAGAAATTAGTGGATCTAGATCAACATCAATTTCTGCAACCCTGCCAAGCTCAATTAAAACATCTTTTAACGGAACTTCTTCTGTAACGGAAAATGAAATTATTTTTCCACTTCCTATGGCTGGAGGCGGTGGAGAAGCGATTAATTTTAGGGTTTTTGGAAGTGTTGGTTTTTTTTCTTCGATTTTTGCTACTTCTTTATCGTTTACAGCAGTCTGATCAGGAACTTTAATTATTGAATCGCGAATATCTGATCTTGAAAGCCCATTTTGGAAATCAAAAGGATCAAGCTTCCCATGAGCGCAAGAAAATTGCGCAAAAACCAAGGAAATTATCGCAATATTTTTTGTTAAAAGGTTAAGTTTTGACACTGATTTTTTAAAAATGGGAGGGGAGATTCAGACACTGATTCGATCCAAACAAAAATTCTTAGCGATTTTTATTTGTGAAGTTTTTTTAATCAATTTTTTGTTTTAATTATTTTAATGACTTCAAATAGCAATTCTACTTAACATTTTGGAAAATCAAAATTTTCTACCTTTTTCATTTCCTTTGTCATGAAAGGAATCTGTGAGAGCGTAAATATTAAAGAAATTGGCATCATGCCAAAAACTTTAAATTTAACCCAAAAATCCGTGGGAAAGTTACGCCAGATCAACTCATTCAAAACCGCAAGAAAAACAAAAAATATTGCCCATCGCAAAGAAAGATTTATCCAAGCTTGAGAAGACATTTTAACATGCTCGCCAACAATATAATGCATCAAAGGCTTTTTTGAAAAATAGCCATAAAACAAAATCAACGCAAAAATAAGATTTACCACCGTAGGTTTCATTTTAATAAAAATTTCATCCTGAAGAAAAATAGTTAGAGACCCAAAAATAGCCAGAAGTCCTGCCGAAAAAATGGCAATTTTTGAAACCTCTTTTGTTAAAAAGTAAGAAAAAATAACCGCAATTAATGCCGCAATAACCATGTAAATTGTTGCGTCAATCAAGGGATTTTGAGCGTTAGAAAATTTATAAACACAAAAGAAAATTATTAACGGCAAATAGTCGCAGCAAAACTTAGTCAACGCTTCATGTGATTTTTTCATTTTAACATTCGCTTTGTTTTTCGGATTTTGTAACCGAAATCAGATTAATTTGTATTTTGATAGGCGATTTAACTCGATCCATAATCGCTTTAATTTTTTTGTCAGAAACTTTTGCTCCTCGCTCAATGAAAACCTCTCTTGACGACCCCTCCTTCATCGAAAGAATATTTTTTAAAACCAAGTCATCGCCAACTTTTGTAAGCTTTACCGACAAAATTTGAGAAGAAGAAATATTTTTTAAATTATGGTCAAAAATCGCATAAACAAACTTCACCTCATCGCCGCAAGAAGCCGACGAACCAGAGCTGCTTAACAAAATATCTCGAATTCGAATATTTTGATCGCCACTTTCAACTTCATTAATTTTTGAAACTTGCTCATTATCAACTTGGTCAATTTGCTTTTGATCACCATTTTCAAATTTTTCATCACTCAATGGATGCGCGCTAGAATGGGAGACGCTTTCGGACCTTGTTGCTTTGATATTTTCTGCGATAATTTTCGCCTTTTCGCTCATAATCTGCTTATTCTTTTTAATATTTTCTGAAGAAAAGCGATTCGCCAAAGACTCAGGATTGTCTTTTTGTGAAAAAAGCGCAAAGTAAAGAATCGTAATTGCTCCCAAAATACGAAAAAGGCGACTTTTAAGAATTTCATGAATCATAACAACTTCAAAATATTTTCTTTTACAATGGCTCCTTCACGCAAAATTTTAACTGCAGAGCCATCAATTTTCAAAACGGTAGAAACTGAATTTCCAGCGCTTCCGCCATCAATTACCAATAAAGATTCCATATTTTGCGCCGAAAAATAATTCAAAACTTCTGAACAATTTTTTGCCGCTTCAAAATTACTTTTATTAGCGCTGCTGACAGCTAAAATTCCGCCAAACTCGCGCAATAAATCATTAACAAAATCTTTTTTAATAACACGAAAGCCAATAAAATTATCGTCTCCAATATTAAGATTTTTTGCCAAAATTTGCCTTCCCCTTGCTTTCATCGGCAAAACTAAGGTTAAAAAACCCGGCAAAAATTCTGCAGCAATTTTTTCGGCAATTTGACTGAAAAAGAAAAAACTTTTTGCCATCAATAAACTAGGGAAAAAAACCGCAACCGGCTTTGCCAAATCTCTTTCTTTTATTTTATAAAGCTGCGCCACAGCCTTCTCATTACAAGCATCAACGGCAATTCCATAAACCGTATCGCTAGCAAAAATTATTACCTTTCCTGCTTTTAAAAAATCACAAGCAAGTTTTATAGAATTGTTGTCCGATTCTTTAATTACTGGCATTTAGCATTGATTTTATTGGCTCGAAAGATTTTCGATGAAATTCACAAATTCCAAATTCTGTTATTTTTTGACGGTGAAATTCAGTTCCATAACCGCTATGACGGTCAAATCCATATTGCGGATAAATTAAATGAATTTGCGCCATAATTTCATCGCGCGTTTCCTTTGCAATTATTGAAGCTGCAGCAATGGAAAGGCTTTTCTGATCGCCTTTAATTATTGGGATTATTTCGATCATTTTTTGTGTTCTTGCAAATGGCTCAAAATTGCCATCTATCAAAGCCACATTTACCTCCATTTGATATTTCATCTGCAAGTTTTCAAGAGCATAAAACATGGCCATTTTTGTTGCCTGTAAAATATTTATTTCATCCACCATCTTTGCATCAACAATTCCAACGCCAAAAAGGCTATTTTTCTGCAATTGCAAAAGAATCTGCTTACGGCGCGCTTTTGTTAATTTTTTTGAGTCATTAACTCCAAGCGGAAAATTGCCTTGATTAGCAATTACACAAGCGGCAACAACCGGCCCAGCAAGCGGCCCCCGACCAGCTTCATCAAAGCCGGCAACGCAAAGGTTTTTATATTGATTTTCGATAAAAAAGTTTGGTTGCATTTCTAATGAAGACAAAATTTAATTTTCCCGCCTCGCTTTTGAAAACTTGCACTAACCACGAACAAGATTTCTCAAAAGCAGTTCTAAATTTCACAAATTCATTTCCCAATTAAATCATGCCTTTGAAACACAAAAAATTTGGTCACAAAAATTTATTGTCTAATCCTTTTGCGATTGGTGCAATTATTTTAGTTGTAGCCTTAGCCGCCTATTTTGGCTCAAAAACAATTTCTAGCAAAAGCGAAAAGAAAGATGTTGCCGAAGTAACCATAAACCCATCTGGTCTCGATAAAAATGACGATATTGATAATGTGGGCGATGTTGAAGAAGTAATTGCAAAATGGGTTGAAGCCAATCCACAAGCAATAATTAACTCTTTGCAAAATATGCAAAAAAAGGCCGCTGAAGAGCAAATGAAGAATGCTCAAAAAAATATCGGCGAAAAAAAAGAGGAACTTTTTAACGATAAAAACTCTCCACAGTTCGCCCCATCTGGTTACAATGTAACGATTGTTGAGTTTTTTGATTATGCTTGCGGATACTGCAAAAAAGCCAATGCAACCGTAGAAAAACTTTTAAAAGAAGATCAAAAAGTTCGCGTGGTTTACAAAGAATTCCCTATTCTTGGACAAGCTTCAACTGAAATGTCAGCAATTGCCCTAGCGGTTAATATCATAGATCCAAAAGCTTACAAAAAGTTTCATGATGCCATGATGAAATCTAACGAAAGAGGCAAAGCGGCAGCAATAAAAATAGCCAAATCTATTGGCATTGACGAAGCAAAAATCGAAGCAACTCTTAAAGAAAAACAAGATAAAATCACTGAATCAATTCAGGCGAATTTAACCTTGGGTGGCGCAATTGGAATTAATGGAACTCCAGGATTTGTAATTGGCGAAGAGTTAATTCCAGGAGCTTTCGAACTTGATGCCTTCAAAGAAAAAGTGGCAAATGCTAGAAAATAAATTCTGATTTTAAATTTTTTCTCTCCCCTTTGTTAAATTCAGCAAAGGGGATTTTTTATGACAAAAGCCCAAGAAACTCAATTATCAGAAACCCAGCTCAAAGTTATTGAAAACTTCACTTCTGGCAAAAATATTTTTGTTACCGGAAAAGCTGGCAGCGGAAAATCTTATTTACTCAACTTTCTAAAACTAAACTTCTCGAATCAAGGCTTACACATCACAGCCAGCACTGGAATAGCCGCAATAAATATTGGCGGCACTACAATTCATTCTTGGAGCGGAATTGGAATTGGCAATTTACCCATCGAAAAAATCATCGAAAATATTTTCAGCGCCAAAATGAACAAATTGCGGCGCAAAATAATTAGCGCCAAAGCTCTAGCAATTGACGAAATATCAATGATTTCAGCTGAAACTTTGACAATGATCGATCAAGTTTTGCAAGCGACAAGGCAATGCAGCAAGCCAATGGGCGGCTTACAAATTTTATTTTTTGGCGACTTCTTGCAACTTCCACCCATCAACAAATTCGACAATAAATTTAACTTTTGCTTTGAATCAGAAACTTGGAAATCTCTTGATTTAAAATGCTTTGTTTTAGAAGAGATTTTTCGTCAATCCGATAAAAAATTCATTCAACTTTTGAGCAATTTGCGTAACGCTAATTTAAGCCAAGAAGATATTCAAATTCTGCAATCGCGACTAAATGCGATTGATAAAAATAACGCTATAAAACCAACAATTTTAACCACTCACAACGCAAAAGTTGAAGCAATTAACAATGAAGAATTAAAAAAAATTGCCGAAAAAGAAGTGATATTTTCTGCCGAATATTTTGGCGAGCCTAACAAAATAGAATTTCTGAAAAAAAATTCTATCGCCCAAGAAGGATTAAAGCTTAAGATCGGCGCGCAAGTGATGATGATAAAAAACACTTATCAAAAAGAAGGGATCATCAACGGCTCTCTTGGTATAATTCGCGGATTTTCGCCAAAAAAATCTTACCCAATAGTTGAATTTTCAAACGGCAAAATTTTAACAATCGGCACCGAAGAATGGCTTATCGAAAAATATGATGAGGAAAAAAAATTAATCCTAACCGAAGCTGGCATGTTACAAATTCCTTTGATTTTAGCTTGGGCCATCACAATTCACAAATCACAAGGACTCACTCTTGATAAAATATCGTGCGACTTATCAGAAATTTTTAGCCCCGGGCAAGCCTATGTTGCACTATCTCGCGCCAGATCGCTTGAGGGAGTTTTTATAAAATCAATTAACTTTTCTCGCATTAAAGCAAATCAAGACGCTTTGAAATTTTACGAAAAATTAAGATGAAATTTTATCATCAGCTTTCGAATAAATCGCAGGGCATTTTTTTTGCCATCACCACATGTTTTTTGGTGTCGATAATGGTTAGCATAGTTCGCCATTTATCGGCAGAATTTAATGTGTTTTTTATCGTGATGATGCGAAATATTTTTGGCCTAGCATTTTTTGCGCCACAAATCTTGCACGATCATCGCAGCATATTCAAAACCTCGCGCTTCAAACTGCATTTATTACGCAATGTTAATGGCCTAATCTCAATGGCGGTATGGTTTTATACCATAACTCTTTTGCCGCTTTCGGAGGCGGTTTCCATCACATTCATAATTCCAATTACCACAACTTTAGCCGCAATATTTTTTCTGAAAGAAAAAGTAAAAAAAGAAACTTGGACAGCCATAATTATTGGCTTTGTTGGTGTTTTAATAATTATTCGCCCTGGATTTCGTGAATTTAAATTCGCCTATCTTTTAGCTCTGCTTTCTGCGCTTTTATGGTCATTTTCCAACATCTTGGTCAAAACCATGACAAAAACCGAAAAGCCCAAAACAATAGTTGCTTACATGTCGATTATTATGCTAACCATCTCAATTCCATTTGCTTTACCGCATATCCAAACCGTGAGCGTAGAAAATATTTTCTGGTTTGCGGCACTCGGCGCAATTTCAAACTTATCTCACACTGCGATGTCTTTGTCTTACTCAAAAACAGACTTATCAATTTTGCAGCCATTTGACTTTACCAGACTGATTTTTACCGCGATTATTTCCTATTTTATCTTCGATGAAATTATTGATTTCTGGGTAATATTCGGAGCAATATTGATATTATGCGGCACCATAATCGTTACGCCGCGACGCAAAGCCAATAAAAAATTACCTCTGACGCAGGAGCTTTAATGACTTATAGCCAGCTTTTTACTAACTCGATAGAGCAGTTAATTAAAGAAGATCGCTTTCGCGAATTTATCGACATATCGCGCATTTGTGGCGCTTTTCCTTACGCCATCAATAACAAAACGGGCGATAAAATTATCGTTTGGTGCTCGAACGACTATTTGGGAATGGGGCAAAATTCAGCCGCAATTGATGCTACAATAAAAACCATAAAATCTTACGGAGTTGGCGCTGGCGGCACAAGAAACATTTCAGGAACAAATCACGAAATTGTAAAACTAGAAGAAAAACTTGCGCAAATTCATCACAAAGAAAAGGCGCTAACTTTTGCTTCTGGCTACATTGCTAACGACACAACGATTCAAACTTTAACAAAAATAATTCCTGATCTAATCATTTTTTCTGATACCAAAAATCACGCCTCAATAATTTCTGGAATTAGAAATAGCAAAGCTCAACGCCATATTTTTCGCCATAACGACCTAAATCATCTCGAAGAGCTTCTTGCTCAATATTCAGCAGCACAAAACAAGCTAATCATTTGCGAATCAGTTTATTCAATGGATGGCGATTTTGGGAAAATAAAAGAAATCACAAATCTTGCCAAAAAATACCGCACCTTAACTTATGTTGACGAAGTTCACGGCGTAGGAATTTATGGCAAAAATGGCGGCGGATTTTGCCAAGAAATTGGCATTGAACATGAAATTGACATTATTCAGGGAACCTTGGGCAAAGCTTTTGGCGTAATTGGCGGATATATTGTTGGAAAAACAGAAATTATTGAAGCGGTTAGATTAAACGCTTCTGGTTTTATTTTTAGCACCGCTTTGCCGCCAATGATAGCAAGCGCTGCATTCGCAAATATATCGCACTTAGAAAGCAGTCAAATCGAGCGCCAGAAGCTTCATCAAAAAGTCAAACAACTCAAAAATTTACTCGAAATATCAGGAATCGAAATTTTACAAAACAATTCGCACATAATTTCAGTGCGAATTGGCTGCGCCACCAAGGCAAAAAAGATTTCCGCCCAACTTCTAAAAGATTATAAAATTTATGTTCAGCACATAAATTACCCAACAGTTGCAAAAGGAGATGAACGATTGCGCATTACGGTAACGCCTTTGCACGATGAAAAAATGATTAATGATTTAGTATTCGCGCTAAAAGAAACTATGGCAAAAAATAACTAATCACAAAACCAAAAAGCTAAATATTAAGCTTTGAAAATAGACCCTTAACCTCACCCAAGCTCAAATTTCTTCCACTTTCAAAAAGCTCAATTTCACAATTTTTAACAATCTCCTCAATTGCCGCGTAACTGCGCAAAATATTATTCGCAATATATTCAATTACTGGCGACGAGGCTTTTATTTGCATGCGTGAAAACCTTTCAAGCAAAAGTATCTTTATCGCATCTAGGTCAGGATTTTCAATCTCGCAATTTACGATATTTCGAATTCTCGATTTTAAATCTGGCAAAGAAAAATTTGGCAAAAATTGCGCACTCATTACCAAAAATGCTTTTGACTCAAAGGCTGAATTTATAAGGCTTAAAAGCAAATTCTCATCGCAAAAATTTTCGATATTCTCGATAATATAAAAACCACTTGGCTGAAAGATTTGTGTCGGATTAGTTTCCAAACTATTTTGCCAAAAATTTGCCCGATATTTTGTGGCAAATATTTTTAAAAGATGCGTCTTGCCACTAGATTTAGCGCCCTTCAAAATAAGATTTGGTATCGACTTTACACCGGAATTATTTTGAGTAAAAAACTGCTGCAGAAAATTAAAAGCGACGGAATTTTGCGGCAATCTCACAAAATTTTCATCGCTAAAATTTTTTATATCGACCGACTTTTCAGGAAAGCGAAAGAAAAGCTGCGACACTTTATTCAATCACTTTTGGAACCGCAAAATAACCATATTTTGCATCTTTTGAATTTTTCAAAACATCTTCGGCAAGGTCGCCATCGGTTATTTTATCTTCATTTAAACGAAGAGAAGTTTGTTGAATTGTATTAAGTGCTTCAACATTATCAGTGTTAACTTCATTAAGCTTTTCAACCCAAGAAATTATTCCCCCAACCTGATTTGCCAAAGCTTCTTGCTCACCTTCAGCAACTTCAATTCTTGCCAGGCGAGCAATTTTTTTGATATCTTCCTTTGTAACTTGCGACATAAAAAATTTAAAAATTAAGAAATGATTTTTGCGAACCCAAGCCAAATAAATCAACGACTACCAGAATCGGGAAGGGTTCTTGGAATTGATGTTGGAACAAAAAGAATAGGATTGGCAATTTCTGATTCCGACCAATTTATTGCAACCCCGAAGTTAATAATAAATCGCCAAAGAAACGATAACGATTTACTCAGAATCGCTAATTTTATTAATGAAAATAGCGTTGTGGCAATTGCGCTTGGAAGACCAATAAATATGGATGGAAGCGTTACGCCAATGACGGTTTTTAGCGAAAAATTTGCCATCAGCCTCGATAATTTTTTGCAAACAAAGTTGCCGATCTTCCTGTTTGAAGAGCGCCTAACCAGCTTCGAAGCTAGGTTAATTAACAACAATGATCCTTGGCGAAAAAAAGCCAAATTCTTTGACGACATCGCGGCAAGTTTAATTTTGCAGCACTTTCTTGATGAGGCAAAAAATCACCAAATTAACCAAAATTAAGACTTCTTCGCAAGTGAGATAAGGCTTCTCAAAGCAAGCTCAGATGCAGCTTTTTGTGCTTCTTTTTTTGAAGCGCCCTTCGCCTCAAATTCAAGATTAGATTCTGGCAAAATGATGCGCGAAGAAAAAACCGGCGCATGATCGGAGCCACCAATTTTTTCAGTAAAATATTTCGGCAATTTTTTGGTTTTAATTTGCACCAATTCTTGCAATCGCGAAACTGGATCTTTTGGCGCCTCAATATTTTGATGCAGTAAATTGTCCCAAAATCTCAAAATAAAAGCCTTTGCCTGCTCATAACCAGAATCAAGATAAATGGCGCCAATCATCGCTTCAGCGGCATTTTCTAAATTTCTTTTATTGCTTTTACCGCCCAAATTTTCTTCACCGCGACTTAATTGCAAAACCTCGTCCAAGCCAATTTCTAGGGCGATTGATGACAAAATCTCTCCCGAAACTAAAGAAGCCTGCCTTCGCGACAAATGCCCCTCTGATTCACGCGGATATTTTTGCATCAAAAATTCTCCGATTACCAAACCCAGAACCTTGTCACCAAGAAATTCAAGGCGCTGATAATTTTTTCTAACCTTATTTTCTTTTGAAAGACTTGGATGAGTTAAAGCCTCTTCCATCAAGGATTCATCTTGAAAATGATAAGAAATTTTATCGCAAAATTTTTTTAAAATTTCTTTCATTATTCCACTTTTTTCAAAATTCTTTCTAATCGAATTGTTTTATACCAATTCCACACTTTCCAAACCGACTCACCATTTGAGAAGAAAATAATTCGCGCCTTTCCAACCAAATTCTGCGCCGGCACATAGCCAACATATTCTAAAAATCTGCTATCTTGCGAATTATCGCGATTATCACCCATCATAAAATAATGACCCTGCGGAACCTCATAAATTCCAGTATCGTCAGATTGCGAGAACTGATTTTGATCCAAAACAGCAAAAGATTTTCCTTCCGCCAAAGTTTCGCGATAACGCTTTATCTCGCTTGATCCCTGAATATTTTCATCAAGAAAAATGCCGTCCTCCTCCTTTTTTATCGCCTCGCCATTAATATAAACAACGCCTCCGCGCACTTGGATTTGATCACCCGGCAAGCCAATTAAACGCTTAACATAATTAATTTTTGGATCAGATGGAAGCCTAAAAACCACGACATCGCCGCGTTTTGGCTCACTTGCCCAAAATCTGCCTTCAAAAATATTCAAACCAAAAGGAAAAGAATAACGGCTATATCCATAAGAATATTTGGAAACAAAAATGTAATCGCCCACTAACAAATTTGGTTTCATTGAGCTTGACGGAATGTGAAATGGCTCAAAAAAAAATGAGCGCACGAGGCCAGCGCAAATCAAAGCAATAAAAATAGTTTTCAGGAAGCTTTCTTCCTTTTTTTCTGACTTAATCATTAGTTTTTTGAATTAAATTTTTTCCATCCATTTCGCTTGGCTTTTCAATTTCCATTAAAGCCAAAACCGTTGGCGCAATGTCATTTAAAGCCCCGTCTTGCAAATGATAATTTTTTGGATTTTGGGAAATTAAAATAAAAGGCACTGGATTGGTGGTGTGCGAAGTGTGCGGCTGAGAATTTTCATCAACCATGCATTCAACATTGCCATGATCAGCAGTAATAATCATTGCACCACCTTTTTTTAAAATAATCGCTTCTAATTTTGCCAATTGCGCATCAATTGTTTTGCATGCCGCAATTGCTGGCTCAAGCATTCCGCTATGGCCAACCATGTCGGGATTAGCATAATTAACAATGATGAAATCGTATTTTTCAGCCTCAATTGCAGCGCATAATTTATCGCCAATTTCAGAAGCCGACATTTCTGGCTGCAAATCGTAAGTTGCAACGGCTGGCGACTTAACCAAAACCCTTTCTTCACCCAAAAATTCTTGCTCACGACCACAAGAAAAAAAGAAAGTAACATGAGCGTATTTTTCTGTTTCAGCAATTCTAAGCTGCTTAAATCCTTTGGCCGAAATTATTTCTGGTAAAGAATTTTCTATTTTAAGAGCTGGAAACAGAATTTTGTAAGATTCATTCAACTTTTCGCTATATTCAGTTAAAGCCAAAGCGTGCGAAAAATTAACTTCTTCAAAAATTTTCTCTGAAATTTGCCGAGCTCGATCAGCGCGAAAATTGCAAAAAATCATCGCATCTTCCGACCCAACTCCACGATATCCTTCGATTACACAAGGCAACAAAAATTCATCAAAAATGCTCTTTTCATAAGAACTTTCGATCGCCTTTTCTACACTTTCAAAAACTTCACCTTTGCCTGAAATTATTGCATCAGTTGCTAATTTAATGCGATCCCATTTTTTATCGCGATCCATTGCGTAATAACGACCCGAAAGCGTAGCAATTTTAATATTTTTTGCCGCAGCAAGATATTTTAACGCACTTTTTTGCGCCACATCTCTGCCGTCCAGAAAAGCATGCAAAACAACATTCACGCCGCTTTTTGTTAAAAAATCTGCAAGAAAAATAATGTGATCAATATGCGAATGCACGCCGCCATCAGAAAATAAGCCCATCAAATGACAGGTTTTTTGGCTGCTTTTGAGGTCGGAAATTAAATTTTTCAGAACCGAGCTTTGCGCCAAAGATCCATCTTTTATCGCGCGATCAATTCTTGGCAAATCCTGAAAAATCACGCGCCCAGCGCCAATAGTCATATGACCAACTTCAGAATTTCCCATTTGACCCTCCGGCAATCCAACCGCTAGACCAGAAGTTTCAAGCTTTGAATGCGGATAGGTTTTTAAAATTCGTCGATAATTGTCAGCATTCGCCCTTGCAATTGCATTGTGAGAATCAGCTTCATCGCCAATTCCCCAGCCATCTAAAACGCAAAGCAATACAGGTCGATAAGGTAAATTTTTTGTCATATTTTTTGAAAAAATTGCTCGAAAAGAAACTCTAAATCTACAAAGTGCGGTTTTGCTAAAAATGAATTTGCAACCGCGCTTCAAACCACTCCAACATCAGCAGCGCTTATTTTTAGATCTTTATTGCCAACTTGAATAATCAAATTTCCAAACTCATCAATATCTTTAAAAATCCCTTCCAAAATCTCATTTGTAAGCTTTACAGAAATATTTTTACCCAAACAAAAAGCGCGCTCAAGCCACAAATTTCTAATTTTTGTAAAACCAAAATTAAGCCAAATTGCGTAAATTTTTTCAAATTCATCAAGAAAATTTTGCAACAAATCTTGCGGGGAAACGCCCCCAAACAAGCTGGTTGCTGGAAAAATAGTATTTTCTGGATAGGAAGAAATATTTACGCCAATTCCAATCACAACAAATTCACAATTTACGCCAGAAATTTTACTTTCGAGCAAAATTCCGGCAACTTTTTTGCCGTCCAGAATTAAGTCATTTGGCCATTTATTTTCGCATAATTTTTTGCTAAATTTTTCTATCGCCAAACGGATAGCAACAGCGGAAACAAAAGATATTTCTGCGATATTTTCTGATAAAATTTTTGGACGCAAAACCAAAGAAAAATAAAGGTTCCCGCGCGGAGATTCCCAACTTCTGCCAACCCGTCCCTTTCCTGAAATTTGCGCCTGCGCCATTATAATTTCATTGCTTATAATTTCTCGACTCGCAGCCATTTCGTAAGCCAAAGAATTGGTGCTAGGCAATTCCTCAAATTCTTGAATCAAAAAACTTTTATAAAGCCATTTTTTCATCTTATAAAAATATAATTCTCGGCGCTCGATAATTCTGGGCTAAAACGATAATTTTCGAGAGCAAATTCTTGCAAATCTTGCGGATTTTTTAGTTCATTTTTAATTACAAAATTAGCCATTAAGCCTCGCGCTTTTTTTGCTGAAATTCCAACAATTTTAAGAACTCCACCTTTTGTTTCTTTAAAAGAAATATCGATGATTTTTTGACGAATTTTTTGACGATTAACTGCCAAAAAATATTCTTCTGAGGCCAAATTAATCAAAGTTTCGTGCGGTTGTAAATTTATAAATTCACTAATTTTCTGACCCCAAAATTGATAAAGATTTTTTATACCCAAATTTTGAGCCAAAGAAGATTTTTGCAGATTCAGCCCCATTTCCAAACGATATGGCTGAATTAAATCTAACGGACGCAAAATTCCGTAAAGGCCGGATAAAATTAACAGATTTTTTTGCGCAAAGTGAAAATTTTTTACTGAATATTGCCGCTTTTCAATTCCATCATAAACATCGCCATCAAAGGCCAAAATTGCCTGACGAGAATTTTTTAAATCAAATTTTTTAGCAAAATTTTGAAATCTTACAAAATTCAATTCGGCAAGATTTTGACTAACTCCCATCATTTTTTCTATTTCCGAGATTGTAATTTTTTTCAATTCCTGAATTAGCTTTTCAACATTTTCAGCGAATAAAATTTCGCTCGATTCTTTTACTTTAAAATCGGTTTTATAATCCAACGACTTGGCTGGCGAGAGAACAATCAACATAAGATTCCTTGCTTTTAAAATTGGCGACAAATTAAATGCCGCCCAATTTTTACCCCCCTAAATTCTTTTTGCGATTTCTTTTTCCAATGACCCAAGAATTACCTTTAATGCGCAAAGCAACCGCCGTTTGGTTGGTTGAAAATACCTCTCTTTCTTTTGCTCAAATTGCAACTTTTTGTGGCCTTCACGAACTTGAAGTGCAAGGAATAGCAGATGGAGATGTGGCCTCTGGAATAATAGGTCAAAACCCAATTTTTTCTGGTCAATTGACGCAAGAAGAAATTTTTCGATGTGAACAAGATCAAAAAGCATTTTTACGCCTAAATAAAAATGCAGCTAGTCAAGCAAAAACAACCGAAAAAGGCTCAAAATATACCCCAATCGCCCGTCGCCAAGACAAGCCCGACGGCATTTTTTACCTTCTAAAATATTATCCAGACATAACTAATGGACAAATTAAAAAATTAATCGGAACCACCGATAAAATGATTGATTCCATAAGGTCTCGCAACCACTGGAATATAAAAAATATCAAACCCCGCGATGTCGTTCTTCTTGGTCTTTGTAGCCAATCGCATTTCAACGAAATCATTTCTCAGATAAAACCCAGCTCAGACGAAAATCTGGCAAAATCAGAAGCAAAAAAGAAATCCTAAAACCTCATGAAATTAGAAATTGGAACAAAAGCCCCAATTTTTGAGGCGCTAAGCGATGAAAATGAAAAAATTTCTCTCGCTGAATTACAGGGAAAGAATGTCGTTTTATACTTTTATCCAAAAGATGATACCCCTGGATGCACCATTGAAGCGCAAGATTTTAGCAAAAAAATTAAGGATTTTGAAAATCTTGATTGCGTAGTTTTGGGGGTATCGAAAGACAGCCTAAAAAGCCACTGCAAATTCGTTGAAAAATACTCAATCGCTTTCAATTTGTTGCTTGATGAAGATGGCGAAATTTGCAAAAAATATGGCGTAATAAAAGAAAAATCTATGTTTGGGAAAAAATATTTCGGCATAGATCGCAGCACTTTCTTAATAGATAAAACTGGAAAAATAGTAAAAATATGGCGAGCCGTTAAAGTTAATGGCCACATAGAAGAGGTTTTAAAAGAGCTATCTAAGATTTAATCGAAAATCTAAAAAAGCTTGATTCTTCACTTTCCAAAAATAGTTTGCCGCGCTCTTCATTTTGGGCTCATCTCAAAATCTATCGAAATCTACAATTCTTGAATCATTAAACATTTTAGGAGAAATAATGTCCGTTGCTTTAAAGGCTGAAAAAAGAGAAAAACTTGGAACTCTTTCGGCAAAAAAAATTAAAAGAGAAGGCCTAATCCCAGCTATAATTTACTCTAAAGAAGGCAGTAAAAATATCAGCATCAGCACTAAAGAATTTGAACAGGAATATTTCAAAGGATCATCTTTAACATCAGTTTTTGAACTAGATTTAGAAGGAAACAAAATTAAAGTCATACCTCATAAAATCGATTTAGATCCAGTATCAGATCGCCCAATTCATGTTGATTTTTTCCCTTGCGATGAAAAAAACGAAGTTCGCGCAAAGCCTAAACTTAACTTCATAGGACAAGATAAATCTCCCGGCTTAAAAAGAGGCGGAACTTTACATATAGTTTTACGCAGAACTGAAGTTGTTTGTGAAAACATAAACTCAATCCCACAAACAATTGATATAGATATATCTTCAATGCATGTTGGATACAAAATAAGAGCAAATAATGTGACTCTTCCACAAGGAGTTAAATTTTCTAAAAAAGGTGATTTTTTAATTTGCAGCATAATTGGTCGCGGCAAATCTGAAGAGGTCGCACCAGCTGCCGCAGCCGCTCCGGCTGGCAAAGCTCCAGCAAAAGCTGAAGACAAAAAATAATTTCTTTTAGATTTGTTTTTTCATTTTTTAAAGGTCTGGCCAAAAGCCAGACCTTTTTATTTGGCGCACATATAACGCAGAACTGCAAACGGCATTTTATTGATCAGCAGAAGTTATACAAAAATCCTCCACCTCACAAATAACTGGGAAAATTTTTGAAATCGCAAATCTTCGAATTGAAGTTATTCTAGCAAGAACTAAAGAATTTCCTCATCCAGCAAAAAGACCAAAATTTTCAGCAATAAATAATGATGGAATTTCAAGAAATTAGGAATTGACCTTAAAGATTATCTTAAAATTAACTAGCGTAGCTTCCGCACCCGCCAAATATGATAAATTACGCCCTCTAAACGGCTAAAAATCCTCTAAATCAGAATCAATTATTGCATCAACTTTTTGTTATTTTTGGCCTAGCCGCGGGATTCGCATTATTTTAAATGCTGAAAATTCTTGCGACAAATGACTGAAGAAAATCTGAACTCAATTTAATTGAGCCTTCGTAAGCGCTATAAATTCACACAATAAGCAGCTTTAAAAAAGCAATAAACTCAAAGCTGCGAACCAAAATTCTCATCAGGCCATTCTTTTAATGTAAGTAAAGACTCCATAAAAGAGATTTTATGGCGGAAGAGAAGGGATTCGAACCCTTGATAGAGTTTTTGACCCTATACACACTTTCCAGGCGTGCGCCTTCGACCACTCGGCCACTCTTCCACAAAACAAAACTGCGTTCCAATTAAATTGAAACGCAGTCTGAATATTTTTATTTTGAAGCCACTCTTAAATAAAACAATTAGTTATTTTCCCTGTTCAATTTTTTAGTAATAAACCATTGCTGCAAAATTGATAAAACATTGCTCCAAGTCCAATAAATAACCAATCCGGCTGGAAATGCGGCCAAAACAAAAGTTAAGCCATAAGGCATCCATTTCATTACTTTTGCCTGCACAGGATCTCCGCTCATTGGGCTTAATTTTTGCTGAAGAATCATTGTAATGCCCATCAAAATTGGCCAAATACCAATCACAAAAGCTGGACTAACTTCATAAGGCAAAAGACCAAAAAGATTGAAAAGCGAAGTTGGATCTGGCGCCGACAAATCTTTAATCCAGCCATAAAAAGGCGCGTGACGCATGTCGAGAGTTACATAGAAAACTTTATATAACGAAAAGAAAATTGGGATTTGAATCAAAATTGGCAAACATCCTGATGCCGGATTAACCTTCTCGCGCTTGTAAAGATCCATAACTTCGCGATTAAGAGCCATTTTATCATCTTTGAATCTTTGCCTAATTTCATCAATTTTTGGCTGCAATTTTTTTACCCTAGCAATTGCTCCGTAAGACTTATTAGCCATTGGGAATAGAGCTAATTTGACAATTACAGTCATGGCTAAAATTGCCAAACCAAAATTCCCCAGCAATTTTGACAAATATGAAATGACAGAAAAGAACGGCTTAGTGATGTAATAAAACCAACCAAAATCAATTGCGCGATCAAAATATTGCGCATTGTACTCTTTGGCATATTGATCCAAAAGCGCTACTTTTTTGGCTCCAGCAAATAAATGATGGTCAAATTCTAACTTTTCTGCAGCACCAACCTTAAACTCTTGCGCCACAAATTCGCTATTAAACAAATTAATTTTATTCGATATTTCATGACTAAAACTGGCGCTATATTTCAATTTTTGATCCGGCAAAATTGAGCTTAACCAATATTTATCAGTAATTCCAAACCAGCCACCATTATCACCAGAAAATTCTTGCTGCTTTTGCTCGACGATTTCTTCGTAATTAAACTCACTTAAAATTCCAGAAAACGCACCAATTGGCCCTTCGTGCAGAATGTAAGTTGACTTTTGAATCGCCGCCAAAGCGCGATTTATCCTTCCATAAGAGGCAATTGTTATATCTTTTTTCGAATTGTTTATAACCTTTTGCTTAACACCAAACATGTAATTTTCATCAAGAGAAATTGTGATTAAAAATTCAATATTTTGAGAATTTTTCCAAGAAAGAGTTAGCGGATTTTCTGGCGTTAATTTGTCAGAATTTGCTTTCCAAATTGTTTCTGGACTTGGCAATTGCAAAGCGGCATCAGAGCTTATCCAGCCAAAATCAGCAAAATATCTTTCCTGACTTTGCGAAGGCGAAAATAAAACAACCTCTTTGGCCTTACTGGCATCGGTGAAATAATTAGCCAAAGTCAAATCATCAAAACGCGCTCCAATCAAAGAAATTGAGCCATGAAGATTATCGCTTAAAATTTTTACTCGGTTATTTTTTGTTTGCGCCAAAATCTCACTTCTATCCTTATTTATTGACGCCACTTCCAAAGATTTCTGTTCTGGCTCTAAATTTTTATCGACCGAATTTGTTACAATTTCAGATTTTTGCTCAACCAAAACCTTTTGAGCTAGAAGCTTTTGCGCCTCTTGCTTTTCCATTCTTGGCTTTTCGTAAAACCAAGTCCAGCCAATCAAAAACAAGGCCGAAAGAATGGTGGCAAGCAGGATATTTTTATTATTTTGCATGATTATTTTCTTAATTTGTTATTTTTGACAACTAAGCCCTCTTTCAAAACTTCCTCTATTTTAGAAACCGGCTTTATTATTAAATTATCCAAAACTTCTTTTGGCATTTCGGCCAAATCTTTTTCGTTATCTTGCGGAATTAAAACCGTTTTGACTCCGCCGCGAAGCGCCGCCAAAAGCTTCTCTTTCAAGCCGCCAATTTCTAAAACTTTACCGCTTAAAGTTATTTCGCCCGTCATTGCGATGTCTTTCTTTATTGGCAAATCAGTTAAAGCCGAAACCAAAGCCAAACTTAAAGCAATTCCAGCCGAAGGGCCGTCTTTTGGAGTAGCTCCCTCGGGAACATGGATATGAAAATCATATTTATTAAATTTTTTAGCCTCAATTTTGTAAGATTTAGCCAAAGAGCGAGCATAACTTAAAGCCGCTTGCGCTGATTCTTTCATCACCTCGCCAAGTTGACCGGTAATTTGAATTTTACCAGCTCCTTCAAATTTCAAAACTTCAATATCAAGCAAATCGCCACCATATTCTGTGTAAGCCAATCCGGTTGCAACTCCAACCAAATCCTTGTCTTTCACAACTCCGTAACGACGCTTTTCGATTCCCGCATATTTGCCAACATTATTCTCAGAAATATGCAAAGATTTTAATTGCTTTGTTACAATTTCCTTAACCGCCTTTCTTGCCAATTTAGCAATTTCACGATTAAGATTTCGAACCCCAGCCTCAAAAGTATAATTACGAATTAGCTTCAAAATTGCCGCATCATCAACCGAAAATTCTTTTGAACTTAAGCCATTTTCTTTGCGCTGCTTTTCAAGTAAATGCCTTGTCGCGATATTTAACTTTTCATTTTCGGTATAGCCAGAAAGCATAATTATTTCCATGCGATCACGCAAAGGAATAGGAATAGAACTCAGGCTATTTGCCGTTGCAACGAACATTACTTTTGAAAGATCGTAATCAACCTCAAGGTAATGGTCAGAAAAATTGGCATTTTGCTCAGGATCAAGAACCTCAAGCAAAGCCGAAGCAGGATCGCCACGAAAATCATGTGACATTTTATCAATTTCGTCGAGCAACATTAGCGGATTGACCGCCTCAACTTTCCGCATTGATTGAATTATTTTTCCCGGCATTGAGCCAATGTAGGTGCGACGATGGCCACGAATTTCAGACTCATCACGCACTCCGCCCAAAGAAACTTTGACATATTTTCGCCCCAAACTTTCAGCAATTGATTTGGCCAAAGAAGTTTTGCCGACCCCCGGCGCGCCAACAAGACAGAGTATTGGGCCGCGCGAATCTTTGGTTTTCATTTGAACGGCGATAAATTCAAGAATGCGCTCTTTTACTTTTTCCAAGCCATAATGATGCTTGTCGAGAATTTTTTGCGCCTTTTGAAAATCGGTCAAAAGTTTAGTTTTTGAGTTCCAAGGCAAAGAACAAATCCAATCTAAATAACTGCGCACAACGCCAGACTCAGAAGAATATGGGCTAACTTTTTCGAGCTTTTTTAATTCAATATCGCACTTCTTTTTAGCTTCGGCTGGAAGCTTTAGCTTTGTCAATTTTGCTTTAATTTCATCAACTTCTGAATCTTCGTCCTGACCAAGCTCTTTTTTAATATTTTTGAGCTGCTCATTTAAATAAATTTCCTTTTGATGCTTGGTGAATTTTTCTTGAATAGATTTTGCGATTCTCTCTTCAGCCTGCCCAATTTCTATTTCGGTGCCTAGAATTTCTAAAACTTTGTAAAGTTTTTTTATAACATTGGTTTCGTTTAAAATTTCCTGCTTGCTTTCCAGCGGGCCAATAGCATGAGAGGCAATTAAATAAGCAACATCGATTGGCGCTCTAACCTTAGTTAGAGAATTAAGAACTTCCGCCGTAACTTTTTTATTATATTGGCTATATTTGGTGAAAGCGTCAATACAAGCCTTGATAAGAGCCAAAAGTTCTTTATTTGCAATTGAAGCTTTTTCTTCAACGGCAATTTCAATGGCGCAAGTAAAAAATTTATCAGCAACAATTACCTCTTTTAAATCAGCCTTTACCAATCCCTGCATTATCACTTTCAAGGCTCCGTCTGGAGTTCTTATTGATTCAAGAATTTTGCATAAAGTTCCGCTTGGATGAAGACTTTCTTTATCAAAAATATCCAAATCTGGATTGGTTTGAGCTATTGCAAAAATTGGCAAATCTAGCTTTTTCGCCTCTTCAATTGCATTTAAAGATTTTTCACGACCAACCAAAATCGTAGTTATCATTTGCGGAAAAATAACAATGTCGCGCAAAGGCAAGGCGTGAAAAACTTGTGGTTGAATTTGTTGTTCGATCATGTTTGAAATGAGGATTGTTCAAAGCGGCAGGAAGGCGCAAAAACTTAAGAAACGATTTCGAAATTACAATGATAATGGCATTTGTTTTTATTGGCTTAATTGCGACAATAAGTCTGATTTATTTTTATATTTTAATGCGACTCAAAATTGTTAACGAGCGCACAAAAAATACTTGCGAAATTTTGCAAAAAGAGAGGGAAAAGCTTGAGGAGAAAGTCACTTTTTTACAAAAAGAAGCTCTTGGATTTGAAAAACAAAATGAGCTTCTGAAGCAAGCAAAATCACAACTAGAATCACAACAAAAAGAATGGAACGAAAATAAAGATTTAATGCTGCTAAAATTATCAGAAGAGTTGATTCGAAAAAATAGTGAACAACAGAGCAAAATGGCCTCAAGTCAGCAAGAAATTCTAAAGAAAATTACCGAAAATCTTTTTCAAAATTTTGAAAATGTTACAGCAAAAATAACTTCTTTAAATGACGAAGTAAAAAAATCTTCCGACTTAACAAACTTAACAAGACAAGCTTTACTTACTCCCGGAGCGGCAGGAAGAACGGCAGAAATAACTTTGGAAAATATCTTAAAAAACTCAGGACTGCGTCCCAAAGCCGATCTAAATTCAGATGGAGATTATATTTTGCAGTCGCATTTTTCGTCATTTAATTACGAGTCACAGCCAGAATCAAAGCGGCCAGATGCCGTTGTTTTCTTTCCCGGAGACCAAATTGCCATAATCGACAGCAAATCTTCTCCGCACTTTTTGGAATTAGAAGCGGCGCGACAAAAAAAAGAAATTTCCGAAGAAAAGTTAATTTTGAACAAAATAAAAGAATCTTTTCGGAAGCACCTAGAAAGCCTACGCAAAAAAGATTATGGCAAATTTTTATTACAAGAAATGCACAACAAAAGCTTAAGCGACCAAAAAGTTTTGATTATCATGTTTTTACAAACCGAAAAAATGCTTGAAATTTTGCGTGAAATTGATCGCGATTTTGAACAAAAAGCTTTGGAAAGCGGCATTATCATTGCCACACCAATTGGTTTAATAAACTTTCTATCGCAAGCCAGAATCGTAATAGACCGCATCAAGCAAGAAAAAAATATAGAAAGCTTAAAAACTGCGATTCAGCGCTTATTAGACAATATCGCCGTAATTTTCAAAGAATCCAAAGAGCTTGGAAAGGCTCTAAACAAAGCTTATTCACTCCAAAGCAAAATGACCAAAACTCTAAATCGTGGAATTTACTCTGCGGTAAAAAATATTTCTGAACTCGGAATTGATGGCAAAAAATCTGGCGAAATCTCGCTTTTAGAAGAGTTCGAAAATAAAGAAGAAGAATAAAATCTCTCGAATTGAAAGTTGCAATTTTAAGGCTTTTTCCCGCTTGAACTTTGAGTTTACGCCTAATAACTTGCGCGCCCTTCTCTTTGGGCGGATCCGCTCGACAATGCTTCCAACCCTTTAATAATCTATCTCAAACCGTGAAAAATACTGGAAAAATCACGCAGGTAATTTCTGCTGTCGTTGATGTTGAATTTGAAAATGGCGAACTGCCAGCAATTTACAACGCTCTAGAATGCGAAAATAACGGCAAAAAACTAGTTTTAGAAGTTGCCCTTCATATTGGCGAAAAAACTGTACGCACAATCGCAATGGACTCAACTGACGGCCTAACTCGCGGCAGTAAAGTTATTGACACTGGTTCAGCAATTTCTGTACCAGTTGGCGAAGCAACTTTAGGCCGAATTATGAATGTAATCGGCGAACCAATTGACGAAAAAGGCGAAATCAAAGCGCAAAACTTAGCTCCAATTCACGCATCGGCGCCAGAATTAACAGATCAAGCAACTGAAACAGAAATCTTGGTAACTGGCATTAAAGTTATCGACCTTTTGGCTCCTTATGCCAAAGGCGGTAAAATTGGCTTATTTGGCGGCGCTGGAGTTGGAAAAACAGTTTTAATCATGGAATTAATCAACAATGTTGCAAAAGCTCATAGCGGATATTCGGTATTTGCAGGGGTTGGTGAAAGAACCCGCGAAGGAAACGATCTTTATCATGAAATGATGGATTCTGGAGTTATCGATGTAAAAAATCTTTCTAATTCAAAAGTAGCCTTGGTTTACGGTCAAATGAACGAACCACCAGGAGCCCGCGCCCGTGTAGCTTTAACCGGATTAACTCAAGCAGAATATTTTCGCGACAAAGAGGGTCGTGATGTGTTGTTTTTCGTTGATAACATTTTCCGCTTCACTCAAGCCGGATCAGAAGTTTCAGCACTTCTTGGTCGCATACCTTCTGCGGTTGGATATCAACCAACACTTGCCACAGAAATGGGCTCAATGCAAGAAAGAATCACTTCTACAAAAAACGGCTCCATCACTTCAGTTCAAGCAATTTATGTTCCAGCTGACGACTTAACTGACCCAGCTCCAGCAACTTCATTTTCGCACCTTGACGCCACAACAGTTTTGTCTCGTCAAATTGCCGAAATTGGAATTTATCCAGCCGTTGATCCTTTAGACTCAACCTCAAGAATTCTTGATCCGCGCATCGTTGGCCAAGAACATTACGAAGTTGCGCGCGAAGTACAAAAAACGCTACAAGCCTACAAATCTCTGCAAGATATTATTGCAATTTTAGGCATGGACGAACTTTCAGAAGAAGATAAACTTACCGTTGCTCGCGCCAGAAAAATTCAACGCTTCTTGTCGCAGCCATTCCATGTTGCGGAAGTGTTCACTGGCGCGCCTGGAAAGCTTGTTTCACTTAAAGACACAATTAAAGGCTTTAAAGAAATTTGCCAAGGAACCTATGACTATCTTCCTGAATCTGCGTTTTATATGGTTGGAAATATCGACGAAGCCATTGCTAAAGGCGAAAAGCTTCTAAATGAATCTAAATAAATCATGGAAAATCTGCATCTGGAAGTAGTTTCTCCCGTTGGAATTTTATTTAAAGGAAGCTGTCACATGGCAGTTGTTCCAGCTTCAGAAGGCGATATGGGAATTATGCAAGGACACGAAATGGTTATCGCTTCACTAAAAAGTGGTGAAATTTTGATTCTTGATCAAAAAGACAACCAAATTGCAAAATTTGAAGTTAATAGCGGATTCGCCAAAATGCTTGATGCTAACAATCTTTTAATTCTTATAGATTAAACTTAATTCAAGCTGAAAGACAAAAAACCCCTCGAAATTTTTTGTTTCGAGGGGTTTTTATTGCAAAAAATAAACAATTTGACTTGGGTCAAATAATTTTATTTAAGATTTTGGCTTTGCCACCGCAACCAAAGCCGGTCTAATTAAGCGTTCGGCAATTGAATATCCAGCTTGGATAACCTGAACAACCACACCTTCTTCGCAATCGCTCTCAACTTGAGAAATGGCCTCATGTAAATTGTGATCAAATTTTTGATTTAGCGGGAAAATTCTTTTTACCTGATTCTTTTCTAAAATTTTTAACAACTCTTTCTCTGTCATCAAAATTGCTGCTGCATAATTTTTTATAGCCGGACTTTGATCAATTTCAGCTTTTGGAGCATTTTCACTGGCCATAAAAAAATTCTCCGCTACCACAACAAGCTCGGAAACAAAGCTTGAAATAGCGAATTTTGATGCCTTTTCCAAATCGTCACGAGACCTTCTGCGAACATTGTCTAATTCTGCCAATGCGCGCAAAATTTTATCATTTGATTCGACAAGTTTTTGCTCTAATTCGGCAATTTTTTCTTCTGCCGTTGGTTCATTTTTTATTTCTGATTTTTGCTCTTGAGATTGCTCTTCTTGAGATTGATTTATTTGATTATTTTCTTCGCTCATTTTGATAAATTTTTTAGTTAAAAAAGCTCTCCAAAACTAGGTGACTCTTCAAAGAGTTTCAATAGGGTTGCTTTAAATTTTTGCTTCTTTAGCTTATAAAAAGTAAATTTCCCCAACCAAAATTCCCCCAAAAATGTCAGATAAAATCCTTAATCAGGCCAGCTATCTTGTGCCTATGGTTATTGAACAAAGCGCTCGCGGAGAAAGATCTTTTGATATTTATTCGCGGCTTTTAAAAGAAAGAATTATATTTTTATCTGGTCCAGTAAATGACCAAATTTCATCTCTGATTGTTGCTCAATTGCTTTTTTTAGAGTCGGAAGATCCAAAAAAAGATATTTATTTTTACATAAATTCTCCCGGCGGAATTGTTACTTCCGGCCTTGCCATGTATGACACCATGCAATATATAAAACCCGATGTTGCAACCGTTTGCATTGGCCAAGCCGCTTCAATGGGATCGCTTCTTTTGGCCGCTGGGGCGCCGAAAAAAAGATTTTCCTTACCAAACTCAAGAATAATGATTCACCAGCCATCTGGTGGTTATCAAGGACAAGCAACAGATATTGAAATTCACGCCCAAGAAATAATTTCTTTGAAAAAGCGATTAAATGAAATTTATGTTAAACACACTGGGCAAAAGTTTTCCGTTATAGAAAAATCAATGGAACGCGATAATTTTATGACAGCAGACAAAGCCAAAGAATTTGGCTTAATTGATGAAGTAATTGAAAAAAGACCCGAATAAATAAAAATATGGCTAAAAAACACGAAGAAGAAAATTTATGCTGCTCGTTTTGTGGCAAAAATCAAAATGAGGTAAAAAAACTAATCGCCGGCCCAACAGCCTTAATTTGCAACGAATGTATCGCAATTGGCATGGATATTTTGCGCGAGGAACAAAAAAAATCACCTCTTCATAAATCAAACGGCGCCAAACCAACTCCAAAAGATATCGTAAAAATTCTTAATGATTATGTGGTTGGGCAAGATTATGCAAAAAAAGTTTTAGCCGTTGCAGTTTATAATCACTATAAACGAATCGATATTAACAGCGATGGCGTTGAGCTTAATAAATCAAATATTTTAATGATTGGACCAACTGGCTGCGGAAAAACACTTCTTGCACAAACGCTAGCCAGAATTCTCGATGTTCCATTCACGATGGCTGATGCAACTTCTTTAACTGAAGCTGGTTATGTTGGAGATGATGTTGAAAATATAATTTCTCGCCTTTTGCAAGCTGCAAATTACGACATTGAAAAAACACAGCGCGGAATTGTTTACATCGATGAAATAGATAAAATTGCCAGAAAATCAGAAGATAATGCTCGTCGCGACATATCTGGCGAAGGAGTTCAGCAGGGTTTACTTAAAATAATAGAAGGAACCGTAGCATCAGTTCCAACTCAACCAGGAAGAAAAACAACTCAACAAGAATATGTCCAAGTTGATACCAAAAATATTCTTTTTATTTGCGCGGGAGCTTTTTCTGGTCTTGAAAAAATCATTTCAGCTCGCGGAAAAGGTTCTTCAATTGGCTTCGGCGCTGATGTTAGAGAAAAAGAAGAAATGGGGAAAAAAGATATTTTCAACAATGTTGAGCCCGACGATTTAATAAAATTTGGACTAATCCCTGAAATTGTAGGAAGGTTGCCAGTTATATCTCCGCTTGAAGGATTAACCACTGAAGATCTTAAAAAAATATTATCTGAACCAAAAAATTCAGTTGTTCATCAATATAAAAAATTATTTGAACTCGACAACATAGAATTAATTTTTGATGACGAAGCTTTGAATGAAATTGCTAAACAAGCAATTGAAAGAAAAACTGGCGCCAGAGGTTTAAGAGCAATCGCTGAAAATATCTTACTTGATGTAATGTTTGAATCTCCTTCACAAAAAAACATCAAATCAATTCGCGTTACTAAGAATGTTTTAATTAATAAGGAAAAACCCGAAATTATTTACCTAAATCAAAAAGAATTAGATGAAAGAGATGTTAAAAAGTCGATTTCCGTGGTTCCGAAAAAAGAAAAAATTAATTCTAACTAGAAATTATTCTAAAATTTAACCTCAGAAAGGTGTAAATTTAAAAATTTCCTCCACTTAAAATTGCGTTTTTACTTATTTCATAAGATTACTGTCACAAATCCACTTTGTAACAGTATTATCAAGTCTTAAACGCAATAATACCCTATTCAAACTCGTCAATATAACGCTATAACCAAAAACAATCACGCCACATCTTACTTCAAAATCATTATCTCTAGTGCGTGCATCCCATTTTCAAACTCATTCTTTAAAAGCTGATTAATTTTTCTGTGAGCTTCAACTTTCGAGTTTTTACTTAATTCCAAAGATTTTACTGTAATTGCAAAGTGAGTTTCACCGCTTTCATTATCGCCAGCGTGACCAGCGTGAAGATGTGAATTATTTTTCACTTCCAAAAATTCTAGTTTTAAATTTTCACTAAGAGTTTCTTCAATCCGCTGCTTCATGTTAAAAAATATGTTAATAAATTGTTAATAAATTGACACTTATTCACCAAAACCTTCAAACCAAAAAACTTATCAAATTCTTCAACATTTTATTAACAAAACTAATAACTGTTAATAATAAATTTTTATAAAAATTAAATTGTTAATAAGTCTATAAAAGCTTGTCTTTACTAGCTAAAAAATAGTAAAAACTGTTAATAAATTTGTTAAAAAAATTTAATTAAACAATTCACAGCACTAATAAAAACAACAAAATAAATGAAAAAATTAATTAATATTTTTCTCAAAAAAGAGGTTAATTCAATTCCTCCAATTTGGGTAATGAGACAAGCAGGAAGATATTTACCAGAATATCGTGAAATTAGATCAAATGTGAATAGTTTCTTAGAGATGTGTTATACACCAAAAATAGCTTCTGAGGTTACGCTCCAGCCAATTCGCAGATTTGGTTTTGATGCAGCGATTATTTTTTCAGATATTTTAGTTATTCCTGATGCTTTAGGTGTAAAAGTGGAATTTGTAAAAAATGAAGGACCGAAACTTGGAGATTTTGATTTAAGCAATCTAAAAACTCAGAATATTAAATCACATTTAAACCCAGTTTTTGAGGCTTTAGAACTAACAAAATCTAAATTAGATGCTAATACAGCTTTAATAGGTTTTTCTGGCTCTCCATGGACTTTAGCTTGTTATATGATCGAAAAGGGTGGATCGAAAAATTTTGAAAAAACCCGCAAATTAGCAATTCATGATTCAAAATATTTTTCACAATTAATTGAAATTCTTACTCAAAGCATCATTGAATATCTTTCGCTACAAATAAAAGCTGGCGCGGATGTAATAAAATTATTTGATTCTTGGGCTTCGGTTTTGCCGCCATTTGAATTGCAAAAATGGGTTATTGATCCAACGAAAAAGATTGTTTCTGAGTTAAAAAAACTTCATCCAAATGTTCCAATAATTTGTTTTCCGCGTGGAATTGGTGTGAATTATTTAGAATTTGTAAAACAAGTTGGATGTAATGCGGTTGCGCTAGATCAGACTATTGAAAGAAATTGGGTAAAAAGAAATTTACAGCAAGATTGCAACGCGATTATTCAAGGAAATTTAGATAATTTATTATTGGCTTTTGGTTCAAAAAAAGAGATCGAAAAAGAAGTTATGGATATTTTAGAAAAGTTCGCAGAAAAACCATTTATCTTTAATTTGGGTCATGGAATTTTACCAGAAACACCAATTGAGAATGTTGAGTTGGTGATTAATTTAGTTCGTTCCTAAAGATTTTCTTCAGTCATTTTTATGGCTTCTGGCGTGCCAATATGAAAATATTTTCCCTTCAATTCAACGCCGCTAATACGGTGAAGTAAGCCACCTTCACCAATAGCAGATTTGTAGAAATGTGACATTGAAAAACATTCACCAATTTTATCTTTTTCAGCGCGTAGAAGAATTTTTGGATTTATAATTTGAAGGCCAACAAAAACATGAGTCATTCCTTGTTCAGGAATTTTAAATAAATTTCCGCTTTTAAAAAAGAAGTCGCCACCGCTTTTAATATTGCCATCATAACCAAGATATTCGTCGGTTTTTTTTAGTCCTAAAAGAATATCATGTTCTTGCGGATTCCAGTTTTTGCATAGTAATTCGATGTCAGAAATTGCAGATTTTTCTTGCCAAAAAACATCTCCATTAATGGTTAATAATGGTTTATCGAAATCTATTTTATTCCTTGCAAATAAAAGCCCACCGCCAGTTTCAACTTTTGAAAATTCACGAGAAAAAATAATTTTTGGATTATTTAGCTTTTTGATGTGCTCTTCAATTTGTTCGGCAAGATAAAAGCCATTAATGATTATTTTTTTGAAATCAGAAATTTGATCTAATTTTTCAATCGTATAATCCAAAATCGCTTTATTTTTTATCTTAACTAAAGGTTTAGGAATTTTGTCGGTTATTGGTCGCATGCGTTCACCGCGGCCAGCAGCAAAGATGAAAGATTGATTAATTTTTATCATTTTTTTTCAACAAAACTGGGCTTAAAATTAAAGTTGCAAAAGTTGAGCTAATAATGCCGCCAATAACAGCTATGGCGATTGGTTGTTGAACTTCGGCACCAATTCCTTTGCCAAAGGCCATGGGCAAAAAGCCTAAACTGGCAACAATTGCTGTCATTAAAATCGGCCTAAGTCTAGAAATGCAGGCTTCTTGTAAGTTGCCCATTTCTTTAATGGTATTGATTAGGATTATTGAGTTCAGTAGGCCAATGCCAATTAGGGCAATGAAGCCAATATAAACCGAAATCGTTATCGGTATTCTGCATAACGCCAGTAAAATAATCGCTCCGCTTAAGGCGAAAGGCAGCGAAGAGAAGATGATTAGAATTTTTCTAACATCGCCAAACATTTTAAAAAGCAGCAAAGCAATAACGCCGATAATTATTGGCACGACAATTAAAATTTGTTTTTTCGCTTTATTAAAATTTTTAAATCTTCCGCCCCATTCTAGGCTGTATTCTTGTGGTAGAATTTTATTAGCTTTGATTTGATTTTCCGCTTCGGAAATAAATTTTTCGTAATTGGTGTTTTTTAGATAAAGAGAAAGGCTAGAATATCTTTTGCCAAAAAGGCGCGGAATTGAGGTTATGTCTGAATTTTCTTCGATTTTTGCCACCTTATTTAGAGGAAAATTTCCGCCATCAGAAATGCCGATTGGAATATTGCCAATTGCCGAAATCTGATTGCGATTTGCTTCATTTAAATGAAGTGTTATGGCCATTGGGAATTCGGTGGCATAAAAGCTACCAATTCTAATTCCAGCCATTGAATTTTTAAGTTCGTTATTGAGGTCATTTACGGTGATTTGTTGGCGGGCTATTTCAAAATAATTTGGCACTACATTTATAAAATTGCCGCGACGAATTGAATTAACAAAATCTTCACGAATCTCGCGTAATTCTTCTTTTTGCCCAAGTAGAGTTTTGATTTCTTGGGTAATTTTCATCAAAATATTTAAATCGGGTCCAAAAATTCTAAGTGATAAATCAGCTCTACTGCCTTCAAGCATTTCATTAAAGCGCATTTTTATCGGCTGCGATTCGGTGATTTCTGCGTCGCTATATTCGGCTGGAAGGGCGGATTTTATTTTTTCTAAAAGAGTTAAGTTTATTTCTTTGGCTTTTGGTTTTTGCGCCTCTTTTAAAATAATAAAAAAATCAGCAGAATTTTGTGGCATTAAGTCAAGCCCAGCACTTGAAATTCCAACGCGCGAAAAGGTTTTTTCAACTTCTGGCTCTTGCGCAATTTTATCTCCTAAAATTTGTAAAATTTCACGAGTTTTGCTTAGGCTGGCGCCATCATTTAAGGCTACGGTGTAAACTAAATCGCCCTCGTTTAATTCAGGAAGGAAATCGGAAGGCATGAAGGCCAATATTGCCAAAGATGAAGCAAAAAATAGGCAACAAAGAGTGATTACAATTTTAGATTTACGAAAAGACAAAAGTAGAAGTTTTTCGTATTTTATTTTGATGAAATTGAAAATTTTACTTTCGTGGCTTTCGGTATTTTTAATGAAAAATGAAGCCAAAACTGGCATTAAAAAGAAGGCCACAAAAAGACTTGAAAGCATTGCTATAATTACATTTATCGCCATTGGACGGAAAGTTTTTCCCTCAATTCCGTTAAAAGCTAAAATTGGCACATAAACTAAAGCGATTATCAAAATTCCGAAAAATATTGGCTTAAAAACCTGCGCCGAAAGCTTTGCTATCGTTTGATTTCGATTGGTGGATTTTTGCAGCAATAAATTATTGGCAATTATGTATTCAATAAGAACGACGGAAGAATCGACCAAAAGGCCAAAATCAATGGCGCCAAGACTCATCAGGTTGGCAGAAATATCGAAAATATTCATGAATGAGGCCAAGATAAGTATGCAAAATGGCAAGCAAGAGGCGACGATAAGGCCAAGTTTGAGATTTCCTAAAACCAAAAACAAAACCCCAACAACCAGCAAAATGCCTTCGCTAAGATTTTTCATTACTGTTTTAATTGTTGAGTCGATCAAAAATTGCCGATCATATAAAATCTCAATTTTGGCATCTGCGTTTTCTTTGTTCCATTTGGCAATTTCTTGCTTCACGCCAATCAGCGCTTCTTTGGCATTTTCACCAGATTGCAACATTATTGTGCCAAGCACAGCTTCTGCGCCTTGATAATTCGCTGCACCAAGTCTTTGTGAATAATCTTGGCGAATTTCTACTACATGTTTTAATGGCAAAGCTTTGCCGCTGTAATCAATTTTGATTGGCATTTCCATTATGTCTTCGCGGCTTTTTAAATCAGAAAAAGTGCGAACAATTTTTTGCTCATTATTTTGTTCAATATAGCCACCGCCAAAATTCTCTCCAATCGTTTGAATTCGCTCAATCAGGCTTTTGGGCGTTAGTCCGTAATTTGTAATTTTTTGTGGATCAACATTGAGATGAAGTTCGCGTTCAAAGCCGCCAATTGTGTCTATTTCGGCAATTCCACGAATTTTTTTGAGTTCGCGAGCGATTCTGAATTGTTGCGTTGTGCGCAAATCCATCAAATCATTTTGGCCATTTGGGTTGTAAACTCGATAAATAATTATCTCGCCAATGCCCGTTGTTAATGGTGCTATTTGAGGTTTTAGTTCTGGTGGAATTTGTTCACCCAAAGCCGATATTCTCTGTAAAACCTGATTTCGAGCAAAGTGAATATCAACATCGTCATGAAAAATTAGCACAATTTGCGAAAGTCCAAATTTTGAAACTGATCTAATTTCCGCCAATCCAGCAATGCCATAAAGCTCGGATTCAATTGGATAGGTAACTGATTTTTCAATTCTTGTTGGCTCCATGCCAAAAGTTTTGGTGTTTATTATTACTTGTTTGTTGGTGATGTCGGGAATTGCATCAATTTTGATTTTATTTAGCGAATAGCAGCCAAATATTGCTATGAAGCCAAATAAAACGCAGATATAGCCGCGAATCTCAAGAATTTTGGCAAAGAGTTTTTCGATGTTATTGGTCATTTTGAGGAAGAATGAAATTGCCAATTTTTATCATTAAATTTGCGTAGGCTTTCATTGCTTTGACGCCAGAATCTATGCTGGTTTCAATGGTTTGATATTCTTGCGAATCTAGTTCGATGTAAGTGATAAAATCGAGAACTCCGCGCTTAAAATCTTCATTGGCAGAATTTAGGCCAAGAATTGTTTTTGAAATTTCTGCGCGTGGAAAATTTTGGCTAATTCTTAGTGCCATTTCTAGTTCGATAAAATCATTAATTAGCGCCCTTTTTAATTGGCTCTGTAAGAATTCAACTTCATATTGTTGGGCTTTTATTTTCGATTGTGAGGCGATTATTTTTTCGTGATTTTGGTTAAGAAGTGGAATGGTTAGTGAAGCGCCAAATCCGCTGGAATTTTTTGTTTGCGCTGAGGTGGAATTAGAGTTTTGTTGCGTGGCAGAAATAGATAAATCAGGCATTTGCTCAATTTTGGCAAAATTCAGCTCGGCTTGATATTTTTTAAGCGCTTCTTTTTGTTCTTTTAAGTTTAAATTATTTTCTAGTGCCGCTTCTAAAAATGATTCTTTTTTCTGGCGATTAAATTTTTCCAGCCAACTTAATTCAATATTTTGCGGTTCTTCTTCCAAGCCTAAAAAAATATTGAGCTTATTCCAAGTTTGGCGCGCTTGGTTTTGATATTGAATTAAATCGCGCTCGATCAAATTTATTTTATCTTTTGTTATCTTGGCTTGCGCTTTTTTGGTGGGTGAATTTAAGGCGATGTTGCTTAAATAATTCGCTACTGATTCTAATCTTTTTAGTCTTTTTTGAGCTAATTCTGTTTTTTGTCTCAGGGCTTGAAAATCATAGGCTAAAGCAAAAACTTCGGCTTGAATTAACAGTGTTAAATTTTCTTTTTTGATGGTTAGAATTTTCTCTTCGGCGGCTTCAATTTGATATTTTTTTTCTAGCTTGGTGACGAAAGGAATGGTTTGGGTTAGGCTGTAATTATTTTGTTGGCCATTTTGATTGAAGCTAATTTCAGGATTTGACCAATATTTTTGCTGATTTGCCAAATGTTTTTGCATCAAAACTTGCTGATCTGCGGCTTTTATATTGGCGCTATTTTCTTTTGCCAAATTAAGCAATTCGGCAATTTTATAATTTTTGGCGGCGGCAAATTGCGGAAAAGCTACGACTAAAACTAAAAAAAATAAAATTCGTAACATTAAAATTAAAATATGAAATGGCGTTTATCTAAGGTTTTTTTGGTTATTTTTTTGAGCTTCACAAGCTTTGCTGCAAAGGCAGCAATTTGCAGCAAAGATTACCAAATTACGATAAAAATGACAGAGGATTGGTATAAAAAAGAAGAGTTGCGCAAGCAAAAAGAAGAGTTGCTCTTAAGTCAATATTCGTCAAATATTATTAAAGAAAGTAAAGAGCTTGTTGCGGAAAAGTTTGTTTGTGCAAAGGGTGAAAAATGCGATCCGCTGAAAAACTGTCAAATGGTAAAAGATGTTAAAAATTTACGCGATGAAGAATATAGCATTGTCGCAAATTCTGGCGTGATAATTGCTAAAAGTTATTGCAGCGAAATCGGCAAATGTATTGGTTACAATGATTTTGCGCATAGTCTTGAGGTTACGGCCTCAGAAGATCGCTTGGTTGATGTCAAAAAAAATAACGCCGTTTTTTATCATTACTTTTATTCGGCCCATTCAAAAAATTATGAACATTTGTTTAATTTAACTAATTTTGATAACGGTTCAGAGCTTTACTTTGAGGATGTTCCGCATTTTTCGCTTGATGACAATTTTATTCTCGAGCTGCGTTCAAGCAAAGATTTTTCCATTAATATTTATGAGCTTTCCAAAGATAACGAATATAAAGCTGTTGCGGCGGAAGGCCTTGATTTGCAGGCTTGTGGCCCAACTCCATATTTTCATTCTTGGAAAAATGCCAATGAGGCAAGATTGTCACAAACTCCGCCAAGCGAAGCTAATTCAGGCAAGATGGTTTTGTTGTTTTTTGATCGGGAATTAAAAAAATGGCGCTGCAAAGATGAGATTTTGCCGCAACCGCAATGCGAGTATTATTTGCCAAACTCGATTGATTTTGTTTCAAATATTTTGCCGCAACAAATTAAAAATTGCCGGCAATCATTTTAGCGTCTTTTCTCCAATTTCTAAAATTTTTTCGCGCAATATTTCTTCGGTAACTGCAATGTTTTCGTCATCAAAAATAGCGACGATTTTGCCGTTTTTATCAATGAAATATGGAGCCGGAATTGATTCTGGCTCGTCGATATTGCTTACCATATTTTCAATTGCGCCATTTTCATAATTAAGATTTTTTGCCAAATTTTTGGCATTTTTATCAAGTGCCACGCCAATAATTTCAATGCCTTGTCCGTAATCTTGTTTGATTTTTTGTAGCGCTAAAATTTCTTTTCTGCAGGCCGAGCACCAAGATGCCCAAAAATTTATAATTACAATTTTTTGACGATGTTGTTTTAGATTGAATTCTTTGCCACCAAAGGTTTGGATTTTAAATTGGGCTTTGTCGCCAATTTTAGCGGCAGCAAGACATGTTTGTGCGCAGAAAAAAAGCGTCAAAAAGAAGATGATTTTTTGCATAATTTTGCCGATGCAATTTTTTAAAAGTCGCCCAAAAATTCTTGAACTAAGGTTAAGGCCGCAATCATTGCGGTGTCGGCTCGCAAAATTCGTGGCCCCAATGAAATGCCAAATAAGTTTTTAAGCTGCCGCATTTTGGCAAATTCTTCTTTTGAAAAACCGCCTTCTGGACCAATTAAAACCACTATTTCTTTGTTTTGAGATTGGTTTTTTAGGCTGGCTAGTTTTGCGCTAGCTTTTTCGCTTTCGCCAGATTCATCGCATAAAATAAAAATTTTTTTAGCAGCGTCTTCCTCAATTAATTTGCTTAATTTTTTCGGTGCGAAAATTTGCGGAAAGTCATTTCTTTCACACTGCTCTAAGGCTTCTTTAACATTGGCTTTGAAGCGATCGCTGTTAATTTTGTCGATAATGGTGTGGTGTGTAATAATTGGCTGAAAGCTTGAGACTCCAAGCTCTGTTGCTTTTTGCGCAACAAAGTCAATGCGAATATTTTTTACCGGTGCGAAGGCTAAAGTTATTTTTGCCATTTCTTTTAAATCACTAATTTTATGGTCAATTCTTAGAGCCAAATATTTCTTTTCGATTTGCAAAATTTTCCCCAAAAATTCGCCATCAATTCCATTAAAAACTTTAATTTCGTCGCCAATTTTACAGCGCATCACTTTGCTTAAATATTCAAAATTATTTTCGCTGATTTTTAACTCGAGATTTTGGTAAATTTTTGGTTCTTCAATAAATAGACGAATTTTTTTCATAAGTTGATTTAAAAATTGAGGATGGCTATATCTCCGCGACCAAAAAATCACAGCTTTTCCAAATATGAATCTTTTATTTTTTACCTTTATTTTTGTCGCAATTTTTAGCGTCTTTTTGCATAAAAAAATTAAAAAAATACGCGCTCAAATGAGTTTGGAAGGCCAGCGTAAATTGCGCTTTAATTCTTTGCCAATTCATTATGTTTATTGCTTTGTTTTATGGGCGCTAATTTTTGCAGCGGCAATAATTTTATCTAACTTTTTGCCAACGGTAAAAATATTTCTTATTGCTTTGTTTGTTTGGGCTATTTTTGCGCTTTTAAATTATGCGGCAAAAAATGGCTTTAACTCAAAAAAACATATTGAAAAAGCAGGAGTTTTTGGCCTTTCAATTACTGCTGGAATCGGCATTTTGATTACCTTAATTATTACGATTTCTATTTTATTTGAAGCGTTGCATTTTTTTAAAATTGTAAATCCGCTCGAATTTTTATTTGGCACCACTTGGAACCCGCAGGTTGCAACAACCTCTGAGCAAGATGTTGGTCAGAGTGCTTTTGGAATTGTGCCGGTTTTTTTGGGAACTCTGCTAATTACTTTAATTGCAATGTTGGTTGCGGTGCCAATTGGCATAATGGCGGCAATTCATCTTTCTCTTTACGCTAAGGCAAAAACTCGTGATTATCTGAAGCCCATTTTGGAAGTTTTGGCTGGCGTTCCAACTGTTGTCTATGGCTATTTTGCGGTTATTTCGGTCGCGCCATTTTTTCGTGATTTATTCGCGGCGATTGGATTTGAAATTGCTTCCGAGAGCGCTTTGGCTGCCGGTTTTGTGATGGGCGTGATGATCGTTCCTTTTGTTTTGTCTTTGACTGATGACGCTTTAAATGCCGTTCCGCAGGCTTTAAAAGACGGCGCCTTGGCGCTTGGTAGCACAAAATCGGAAATGATTAAAAAAGTCGTGGTACCGTCAGCAACTCCTTCAATTGTTGGTGCAATAATTTTGGCTGTTTCGCGCGCAATTGGCGAAACTATGATTGTGGTTATGGCGGCTGGCTTGGTGGCTAAGTTATCTTTTAATCCGCTTGATTCTGTAACCACTGCAACAGCGCAAATTGTTACGCTTTTGGTTGGTGATCAAGAATTTAACAGTCCAAAAACTTTAGCTGCTTTTGCTTTGGCTTTGGCGCTTTTTGTTTTCACTTTCATTTTCAACATTATCGCTTTGGCGGTGATTAAGAACTACAAGAAGAAATATGGTTGATTCTGCAATAACCAAAAAAAATTAAAAAATATTTCGCCATATAATTTTCCAAAAAATAAGAGTTTTGAACGGAAGTTTTGGTAAAGAATTGGTGAAATCTTGGTGGATAATAAATTAAGAAAAATATTCATAAATTAGTAATAAAATTGCCGCCAAGCCAACAATGGAGAGTGTTAATTTTTTTTAATCATTAACAAATATTTTCTTTAATTATTAACAAAATTATTAAAAGAATTAGTCAAAAAATGGTCGAATCAAAAATCAAAAATCTTAAAAAACGCCAGCGCCAAGAAAAAATTTTTCAGAATCTTGGGCGCGGAGCGATTATTTTTTCGTTGATTTTTTTGGTGTTGCTTTTTGGCATGATAATCAGCAAGGCTTATCCAGCTTTTTGGCGCAGCGAAATTGCGCTCGAGATTGATTTGCAAAATGATGCAAATCTTGAATCAATTGATTTGCGGCAAAAAGTTAAAGAAGGTTTGAGGTTGAAATTTCCAGAGGCTCGCACTTTGGCTGAAATAAATTCGCTTTATCAAATTATAAGCAAAATCGCCAATCTTGAGCTGAAGAAACAGGTTGAAAAAAGTCAAGAAAGGCTTGGTCGCAAGTCAATTTTTTGGTTTAGTGCTTCGGCTAAATCTGAAATGTTCTTGAGTCAAAAAGATTCTTCGAATCTCAATGAGAATCAGGTTTTGTGGTTAAAAGATTTGCAAAATAATGGTCAAATTCGCCAAGTTTTTAATTGGCAGTTTTTTAAATCTGCTGACTCGCGCGAGCCTGAAATTGCTGGAATTGGAGCTAGCTTAGTTGGTTCAATTTTGGTGATGTTAATTTTTTTGATTTTGGCTTTTCCAATTGGTGTGATGTGCGCTTTTTATTTGGAAGAATTTGCGCCGAGAAATCGCATTACTGACATTATTGAAATTAGTATCAATAATTTGGCGGCAATTCCTTCGATAATTTACGGCCTTCTTGGTTTAACGCTTTATTTGCAATTCATGAACTTGCCGCGCTCTTCTAGCTTGGTTGGTGGAATGACGCTTTTCATGTTGGTTTTGCCGGTAATTATTATTGCGACTCGCAACACAATTCGTTCGATTCCAAATACAATTCGTGATGGCGCAATGGGGCTTGGCGCTTCAAAAATGCAAATTGTTTTGCATCATCTTTTGCCGCTTTCAATTCCAGGAATTATGACCGGAACAATTTTGGCGGTTTCGCGGGCTTTGGGTGAAACGGCGCCACTTTTGATGATTGGTATGGTGGCTTTTATCGCTGATATTCCATCCGGATTTTCCGACCCAACAACCGTTTTGCCGGTGCAAATTTATTTATGGTCAGACTCTCCAGAAGTTGCGTTTGCTCAAAAAACTTCGGCAGCAATTTTGGTTTTATTGGGATTTTTAATTATTCTGAATTTGGTGGCGATAATTTTGCGTAAAAAATTCGAAAGAAAATGGTGAGAAAACAGCCCCAAACGGCTGTTTTCGGCTTACAATCTTTAGCTATTTATAAGTTTCTAAGGGCAACGCCTTCGCCAAATTCTTGAAATTGGAACAGCCCCAAACGGCTGTTTTCGGCTTACAATCTTTAGCTATTTATAAGTTTCTAAGGGCAACGCCTTCGCCAAATTCTTGAAATTGGAACAGCCCCAAACGGCTGTTTTCGGCA